>OIYW01000166.1_pt1 | contig 63852 bp, 63 predicted proteins | sample 1588351 | NCBI WGS metagenome assembly OIYW01 (sample SAMN03283268) | human gut metagenome | biome: human-associated habitat; material: feces | host: Homo sapiens | place: USA | collected 2013 | reverse complement strand
TTATAAAACAGAAAAAGTAGCAATTACACCTTTTTGTAAGAGTAATTGCCACTTTTATTTTTCTCTTTTTCAAAGTGGAAATAAACTTTTCACTTCAGTAAAAACTATTTTCATTTGCATTTTTAGATGGTATATTGTCCTTGGAACACAAAATAACACAACCCCGAAATTTTGTGATTTGCATTGAACTTCAGATCAATCAAAAAAAGAAACCAGTCCCTCTGGTTTCTTTTTTCGTTCTTTTCCTCTCTTTATAATTCAAATTTCCCGGCAAATTTCTCCAATACCGGATAGGTTTCGAAATATTGATCAAAGCATTTCCCATACCAGCCGATCAACAGACCATTGCAGCAGGCAAGCACGACCGTTCCCGGTCTAATTCCTTCAATTCTATGAAGAAGTAAAAAAGATACTGCCACAGCAACTATGAAACAGCACATGTCAAAGCCTATTTTGAACTTTGACAGCTCCACGTGAAAATGTTTACTCACACCTTTCACAAAAAATTCATATACCTGTGGATAAATATAAGACTTAAAATACAGCATGACGCCAAGCGAATTAAGCAAAAAGCCTGTCACAAAATAAAAAATCCGAAGCTGCATAGAAAATCCCCCCGGCTCATACAGATCCGGATTAAAATGTGGAATGACCATTCTCCAGAAATCTAAAATCAATCCGTAAATAAAACCTGATAAAAACGCACAGAAATATGTAATCTTCACTTTTCGCACTATCGCACAAAACGCTACAAACAGGATTCCCTGTACGATATACTCCGCCTGCCCAAATGTAAGAAAGTCAAATTTCAAGCTGACAATGTAAGCAGGCGCGATCACCATAGACAGCCCCAAATCAGACGCCGTCAAAAGTGCCGTTGCAAACGCCAAAATAACCGCTCCCATAAAATAGACAAATTCGCTGCTGATCTTTCTTTTTTTCATACGCTTTTCCTCACAAACAAAGCCTTGTCACTATACACTTATCAACTTGTTATCATGATTGTGTTATCAATCAAAAATCCTTGTAATATCCTGATACCGATTGATCACACGATAAATATCTACATATTCTTTTCCTACTTTATAGATAATCACGTAATCTTCCCATATGGCATATTTATAGTCTGTCCGAAAGCTGACTCGCTTGGAAAGATCTGCCCCCATTTCTGGAAACATTTGAAGATTTTCAAATTTCCCGTAAATTTCCTTTATGGTCTTTGCAGCATATTTTTCGTTGTCTTCAGCAATGTAATCTCGGATATTCTTCAGATCCTTTGCAACAATCGGATTAATCCGTAATTTTAACATCTTATTCCTCCATAAGTGCTTTCAGTTCATCCAGCTCCAGCCAACCTTCACCGTCTTTCACTGCTTCTTCTGCTTCCTGAAGCTTCATCAGAAGCTTTTTCTCTGCACGATCATGCTCGTAATCTTCAATATCCATAACTACAAAACGTCCTCTGCCATTTTTGGTCAAATATACTGGTTCTCCTTTATGACAGTTTTTCAGAACTTCATTATAATTTCTCAAATCAGATACTGGTAAAATATTTGCCATATTCTTTCAGCTCCTTTCTTGAATAAAACGGACATTCACAATCTCTGTTCGTATTATTTCTTCTACTTCTAGTATACACAAAAAGCCGTAAAATTCAACGTAGATTTTTACAGCTTTTATCAATAGTCATCACTGGTTCCCACATATTTCTCTGCAACGAAAAAACACAACTTCTCTTCGAAGTTGTGTTCAAGAGGCGCCAACCAGATTTGAACTGGTGATGAAGGTGTTGCAGACCTCTGCCTTACCACTTGGCTATGGCGCCTTATTCTATAACGAACATAAAATGTTCGAGTGACTCCAACGGGAATCGAACCCGTGTTACCGCCGTGAAAGGGCGATGTCTTAACCGCTTGACCATGGAGCCATACGATTCACAGAACGTGACCGTGTTATATCATATCACACCGCGCCTTTCTTGGCAAGTACTTTTTTACATTTTCTTTGTTTTATCCTTTATTTAACTTTCCCCGCTTTATATTCTGTCACGATCAGATCTACCATGCGGTCATAACTCTCAACGCCCTCCTGCTGCCCATTTGCTTTTAAATAAGTATCATTGATCCTGTCAGACACTTCCGCCACCGCAGTGTCATATTTCGCCCAGAAGGCACTGTTTGCGCGCAGATCCGACAACACGCCGTCTTTCAATTCTCCCCGCAGTTCCTCCCACGCTTCATAATCCTCCTGATATAACACATTGGTACAGTAGATCCAGCCCATAAGATATCCACTATAGCGAAACGCTTCTGTATCCGAGCCGATGCAGGCAAGGAATCCAATATAATTTGCTTCTTTTTCTTCCATAAATCCTCTCAAATGCGATAATTCATGGCAGGCAGTAAATGGAATGTTATAATCCACCATTCCGGCATTATAATTTGCTTCTACCGTAAATGGCGAATATACCCCTGTCAAATTCTGTACGGATAAAATCCAGTGATTCAACAACGCCTTCGGTCTCGGATAGAACCCCTGAAGCGCCTTATATTCTTCGCTCAGATTTTCCATCGCTGCAACCGCCTCCTGCTCCACATTCACAGATTCAAGTGTCATACGTCCATTCGCATCCCGATAACCCTGATCCGCAGTCTCATTCACCTTATCTGTGAGCCACCGACACACTTCCTTTAATTCTTCCACCGAATATTCCCGCGTCACAATACCTTCACTTTCTGAAAAAGTTTCTCTGTAATAATTCACTCCGCAATTGAGCGCATACAGGAAAAACAGAACGGATGCAAGCAGAAATAACGATATGAATCCCTCCTTAATCTTCCACTTCTCTTTTCTTCCCATACACCGAAGAGTAATACGCTCCCCAATCCACCACAGCACACAACCAAGAAGCACATACAGCAAAATCTCAGATACTGAAAACGGAAACTGTCCCATCAGTCTGCCGATTACATTTACAAAAACAGTATAAATATGGCTGCTGTACCAGTCTGCAAATCCTTCTGCGGTTCGCGCTGCCAGAAGCAGTGCACCTCCCACCGCCAAAAACATCACTCCCGACAGCAGTATCTTCTTTTCTTTCGTCACTTTTCTTCTCTTATCCATCTTCTAAGCCTCGGAGTATTCTCCTGCTCCGCCTTCCAACAATCAAGTATTTCCGTATTCACATAGTACCATATTTTCTTTCGCTTTGAAATCATTCGCCGCCCCCATTTTTACCCATTATTTGCAAAAATCGGTTGACAAATCAACTCTGCGAATGTACTATAATTTTAGTTTCACACTTTAAACAACTAAATTTTTACAGTGTGACTATGGAGGAAATTTTTTATGATTATTGTATTAAAGCCAAATTCAACTACTGAAGATATTGCCCACGTCGAACAGATGGTCACCGTACGTGGTCTTGACACACACGTTGTCCACGGTACCGACATGACAATCATCGGTTGTATCGGAGACACCAGTAAAATAGATTCGAAAATATTTGAGGTGGATTCTGCTGTAGAAAAAGTCATGCACGTGCAGGAGCCTTACAAGCTTGCTAACAGAGCCTTCCACCCAGAGAGCTCTATTATTGATGTTTCCGGTGTAAAAATAGGCGGAGGAAGTCTCGCTATGATCGCAGGCCCTTGCTCCGTTGAATCCTATGAACAGGTGCTTTCCATCGCAAAGGACTGCAAGGCATCCGGCGCCAATCTCTTAAGAGGCGGTGCGTTTAAGCCAAGAACAAGCCCTTACTCTTTTCAAGGTTTAGGACTGGAAGGATTAGATATTTTATGTGCGGTAAAAGAAGAAACCGGACTGCCGATCGTAACAGAACTTATGTCTACGGATTATCTTGACATTTTCAATGAAAAGGTGGATTTAATCCAAATCGGCGCCCGCAACATGCAGAATTTCGATCTCCTCAAACAATTGGGACAGGTCGAGCGTCCAATTCTTTTGAAGCGCGGACTCAACGCCACCTACGGAGAATGGATCATGTCTGCGGAATACATTATGGCTTCAGGTAACGAAAATATCATTTTATGCGAACGCGGAATCCGAACCTTCGAGACTTATACAAGAAATACTCTGGATCTTCAGAGTATCCCGGTTCTTCGGAAACTGACGCACCTTCCGATCATTGTAGATCCCAGCCACGCCGGCGGAAAATGGTGGTTAGTAGATTCCATGGCAAAAGCGTCTATTGCCGCTGGTGCAGACGGACTGATGGTGGAAGTCCACAACAACCCGGAATGCGCTCTCTGTGACGGCGCCCAGTCCTTAAAACCGGATAAATTTAATGAACTGATCAATGATGTTACTCAAATCGCAAAGGTACTTGGAAAAACATTATGAAATTAACAGTAAATCTCGGGGAACATAGTTATCCCATTTATATTGAAAATCATATCTCCGAACACACAGCTTCTTATATAAAAGAAGTCTTTCAAGGGAAGAAAATAATAATCGTGTCGGATGACAGCGTATATCCACTGTACGGAGAGCGCATCCTGTCCTCTTTGAACAAGGATTTTGACTGCTATCACTTCATTCTTCCACATGGTGAGGAAACGAAGAACTTCAACAATCTCCCACGCATTTACAAGGCGCTTCTGGATGCTCGTTTTACCAGAAGCGATCTTCTCATTGCGCTGGGCGGCGGTGTGATCGGCGATCTTGCCGGCTTTGCGGCCGCTACATTTTTAAGGGGAATCAAATATGTGCAGATTCCCACCTCTTTGCTTGCGCAGGTAGATTCTTCTGTCGGCGGCAAAGTTGCCGTTGATCTTCCTGAGGGAAAGAATCTGGCGGGAGCATTTTATCAGCCTTCTCTCGTACTGATAGACCCTCTTGTTCTGGACACCTTGCCGGAACGCTACATCCATGATGGTATGGGTGAGGTGATTAAATACGGATGTATCAAAGACGCCGCTCTTTTTGAGCAGCTGGAGAATGCCGGTTCTTTTTCGGCATTAAAACCGATATTGCCGGATATTATTTACCGGTGTGTCGATATTAAACGAATGATTGTAGAGGAAGATCAATTCGATACCGGGAACCGGATGCTTCTGAACTTTGGACACACACTGGCGCACGCCATCGAACAACACTACAATTACAAAAGAGAAAGTCACGGCGAGGCTGTTTCCATCGGTATGTATCAGCTTACACGCATCGCCGAAGAGCATGGACTCAGCACCCCCGGCACAGCATCAAGAATTAAAAGCCTGCTTATCGCTTATGGACTTCCGTATCAATGCACACTTTCTCTTTCGGAGCTCACCAAAGCAATCGTGCTGGATAAGAAAAACCTGAATGATCACTTGAATATCATCTTGCTCCACAACGTGGGCGACAGTTATATTTACCCTGCAACAACAGCATTTTTTACAGAAAACAACCGAATCATTTAGTCAGCAGTGGAGGAATCACCTATGAAATTAAAAGGAAAAATTGCAATTATAACCGGTGCCGGAAAGGGAATCGGACGAGAAGCTGCCCTTGCGATTGCTGCCGAAGGCGCTACCGTTGTAGCGGTTGCCAGAACGCAGGCGGATCTCGATGAAACAGTAAAATTAATTAAAGAACAAGGCGGAACCGCCTCCTCTCTTTCCAGAGATTTGACAGATTCCGCCCAGGTGCAGTCTATGGTTGACTCCGTATTGGAAACTTACGGCCACATTGACATCCTTGTAAATAATGCAGGTGGTTATCCATCTGAGATCTACGACACAGTAAAGCAACAGGCAATTAAAATATGGGAGTGGAGCGAGGAACAATGGGATCAGATCATTAAGACTAATTTAAAAATCCCATTCTTATGCATCAACAAAGTAGTTCCTGTCATGATCCGTCAAGGCGGCGGCGACATCGTAAGCGTATCTTCCCGCATGGGGCGTATCGCCTCTCAGATGGGCGCTTATGCCGTTGCAAAAGGCGGTATTGTAACACTCACTAAGACTACCGCTATCCAGACACAGGAATATGGAATCAAAGTCAATGCCGTGGCGCCGGGAATCGTAGACACACCCGGACAGCGCGTATATAACCACAACGTGGGACAGGATGATGTGAAGATGGGAAGCGCAGCTGACGTTGCCAAAGGAATTGTTTATCTTTTATGCGATACACCACCGGTCATGACCGGACAGGTCATCGATATGTTCACAACTCTATAAAAGTGTTAACAATTACTTCTTATTTTCATCACACTTTCATCACATTTTCTGCATATACTATAATTGTTCGAAGAAATCGAACAACAAAATTCTTTTTCATAACTTTTTCCTCAGGACTGCACCTCGCCAATATGCAGTCCTTTTAAATTGCTGTAAAATAAGATCGGGACGAGCTTTAAACGCTGTCCCGATCTTCCTGTTATCTACATATTTTTTCTGCTTTTTTCATCGCCATGTCAATATTCTCACAGAAATTTTCTTCCCCAACTTCCTTTATGAATCCTGCTTTCTCCATCATTTTCCACGGCTGCTCCGTCACATGAGAGAACAGCAGCGTCACATGATGCTTCTCGCACATTTTATATACCTCCTGAAGCTTACGAAGCGCTGAAACATCCATTGCCGGCACAGATCTCATACGCATAACGACAACTTTCGTATCTTTGTCCATAGATACATTCAAAAATTGATCTGCCACTGCAAAGAACATGGGACCTTCTATCTCATATACCAACGTTCCTTTAGGCACTACCCGAAGTCCCTCCTGCTCTTCCTCTACATAAGTCCAGCTTCTCACTTCCGCAACATCTGCCATCCTTTTAAGAAACAAAACTGCCGCAAGCACCAGTCCGAACTCAATCGCAACCACAAGGTCAAATACAACCGTCAAGACAAATGTGATAATTAAAACTGCAATATCACTCTTCGGAGAAGTCTTTACAAGATCTACAAACTCTCTCCACCCACACATATTATATGCCACGATAAATAAAATCGCCGCAATCGTCGGCATTGGAATCAGCGCCGCATATGGCATCAGAACTACAAGGATCAGCACAAGCACAACCGCATGCACCATACCTGCAATCGGGCTTCGTCCACCATTTTTAATATTTGCCGCTGTTCTTGCGATCGCTCCTGTCGCCGGAATTCCGCCGAATATTCCGGATGCAATATTTCCGGCTCCCTGCGCTACAAGTTCCACATTCGGATTATGTTTATCCCCAATCATTCCATCTGCAACCACGCAGGACAACAACGATTCTATCGCTGCCAGAATCGCAATGGTAAATGCATCCGGCAGCACATTTTTCACAAGTCCGATATCAAATGCCGGCATATGCGGTACCGGAAGTTTATTTGATAATTGCCACGATCACTCCTGCCACCACATCCTTTGAAAACTGCTGCATCGAGTAATGCCGAAGCGTAGTCAACAGTTTTGGCATAGATTCTTCTCTCATAATTTCCTCTCTCTTCCTTTGTTTTTCCTCCATTGTACCAGTAAATTATGAATAATTGAAGAGATCTCCTATTTTTTTGCAGGCTTCCCGCCTAACCGGTTGCACCGCCTCAGCTTGAACCGGCTCCCGCCGCGCAGGCATAACAGTGCTTGTCCATACGGATGTTCCTTTTTTTATATGGCTGTCTCACATAGTCGAAGATGGTCTCTTCTGTAAATACCGGAAGTTCTGCTGCCAAATTAAAATCACAGTCATATACTTTTCCATCATAATCTACAGATATCTGATAGCGGCACATCAGGGCCTCTATAGTATCTCTATTAAATGCTTGATACAATTTTTTCATATATCTGTTCAAATTTCCGGACCGTCTTAAAAACATTCCGAATCTCCCCATCGGATTATTATATAACGTAAATAAATGATTGAAGACTATTCCGTAATCTTCCCCCAGACGTTGTTTATATTCCTTTTCCATCGCCTCTTGATTCGGCGGGAAAAATGCTCCTGCCGGGTTATAAACCATGTTCAATACCAGTTTGGAATCTTTTCCATATCCCAGATTATTCAACTGTTTTAACACTTTAATCGCCCCATCAAAGGTTCCGTCTCCACGGACACGATCCATCTCTTCTGCGCGATAATAGGGCAGCGAGCAGACAATTTCCACGCCTTCCCGCACGTAAACATCTATCAGATATTTATACTCATCTTCCAGTAAAATTGTCAGATTGGTTCGCACGATCACATGGTCGCACACCTTCTTTGCCTCTTTTATCAGCCATTCCAGATGAACGTTCATCTCCGGTGCGCCGCCTGTAATATCAATCGTGGTTACATTCTGTTTTTTCGCATAGGAAAGGCAGGCTTCCATCACTTCCCTTGACATTTCTTCTGTTCTTGCAGGTCCACAGTTCACATGGCAGTGCTTACAGGCAAGATTACATTTTCGCCCGATATTCATCTGCACTACATCTAAATGGTCTGCTGTCTGTAAATATTCCGGTTCTTCTATCATTGCCTGAAAAGCCGGAATGTCTTTCAGATCGTGAAAATCCTTGATGATCCCATCCATATATTTCTTCTCCTATTTTACTTTTCAAGTATATTCTCTACAGTGCTTTCAAAATTTCAAGACTGTCTTTAACCACTTCAGGGCAGAAGTCAAAGAGAAGCCCTTCTTCCATAATCTTCTGCATTTCCTCCGGGTTAGAGATGTCATACTTCAATAATTCCTTACATCTGCAACTTCCGTATTTCTCCTGAAACTTTCGAATAAACTCCGCGCGTTTCTCATTCATTACACCTTTTTGTTCCATATGCTCTGTATCAAAATGTCCGTATTTTAAACCAAGCACGATCATGGCCCCGACCACTGCGCCGCAAGTTTCTCCAATCCCCATTCCACCGCCAAACGCAGCTGCCATCCTGTAAGCATCTTCTTCCGCAATTCCAAGTTCCTGCGCATATGCTCCCACTACAACTTGGGAGCAGTCAATACCTTGTCCGAATAATTCCACGATTTGTGTCTTGTCCATTTTGTATCCTCCTAAAATAAATTTTAATATATAACTCTTACTCCAAATATGTCTCTATCCTATCCAAAAACGATTCTTCCAAATATTGTTCCAGCTTGTGTAAGGTAGACTCGTTAAAAATCAATTTATCCGGCGCCTGATACTGTACCCACGCCATTGCACACCACGTAATCCCCCGCAGACAGGTAATGGGAACAAATGCATACACACGCTCTTTTAATCCTTCTGTAGAAAACCGTCCGTTGACGCCTGCAATATAAGTCTCCACAAATTCATCCATTTCCTGCCGGGTCAGTATAACATCTGTCTTCCAGAACGTAGTTGTGGGCGCCAGAAAATGTCCCAGATCCTGCGCCGGATCTCCATACAATGGTTTTTCCCAGTCAATCAGATAATTCTTCTTCCCCTTGCCATTTATAAGGAAGTTCGTGGAGTTTAATTCTGTGTTAATACAACAGTAATAAGGGCAGACAAGTTTCGTTTTTTTCGCCTTTTCCCATCCTTGCTTTAGAAGATTTCGAATCTTTTTCTTCTTGTTCTCATCTCCGAATTCCGATTCTTCGTATACGCGGAACATTTCTTCACATTCTGTCAATATAGCCTCCAGAGCGCCCTCCGGCTTTATAAGGTACTGCTCCATCTCTTTTAAACGCACACTGTGGATGTCTGCAAGACATTCCGCCGCCAGATCACTCTCTGTCCGATAGTCAAGAACATGCCCCGGCAAGTACTCCATCACCAGAATCCCATGGGCTAACCTTCGCTTACTTCCATCCACATAGAGCACCTTCGGTGTCCTCCCGGATGAAGAAAGCATTTCTAATGCGTGGGCTTCATATTCAATTTGATGTTCCAGATGCATTTGACTTCCACAGTTCACCCGCAACAGGAGCTCTTTCTCTGTGACCGGGTGGACAAAATAATAATTCCGGTTGTACTCCCCTTGTGCCAATAACTCATAACTTTCCTGCTGCTCCTTCGGAAGTCCGAGCGCCTTTCTATACTCTTTACTTTGCACATATTCCTTCAAACCTTTGATACTGTCCAAGCCCATACCTCTTTTCTACAATTCAAGTCTCTTTTTCAAACAATCTTACCGTACATCTTTATAAAGATTAGAGATTTTCCCAATCGAAACACCGTCCCGGTACATCTTTCGCAGACGGTTCATCTTCCACATCACTTTCAGTTTCGGAATTGTCTTCTTCGGGAATCGTCTGTCAGACGTGTAAATGCGATGTTTTGCAATTCCGATTTTCACACCCATTTCTTTGAGTGTCAGAGACAGCTGATAATCTTCCATAATCGGAAGCTCCGGATACATCCCCGCCTCAAAAAACAGAGCTCTGTCAATAAAAATCCCCTGATCACCGAATATAACTTTCCGGTCTTTGATGCGGTGATTGGAAATCACACGGCATGTCCACAGGAAAAAGCTCCGAGAATGAAATGCAATTCCAAAACAACCAACCCGATGTCCCGCCATAACTGCACGAATTTCTTCCAACGGTCGTTTGGGCAGTTCACTGTCACTGTGGAGGAAAAACAGGATATCTCCACTGCTTTCTCTGGCGCCTAGATTCATCTGTGCTGCTCTTCCTTTCACTCCATAAAGAACCCGGAACCGAGAATCTATCATATCCGGCGTGCCGTCCGTGCTCCCACCATCCACAAACAGGATTTCACAGCGGTCTTTCAATGGCAATAACTCCCGCTGAATCTTCTCAATCGTTGATGCCTCGTTGTAGACCGGCACAATAACGGAAATCGTCTGGTTCCGCATAAGAAATCGTCCGGTTTCGCAGCATTGCCAGCTCTTCTTCTCACGCAAGCGATTTCTAAGTTCCGCTACATCCTCTTTAGTATCCACATCACAAATCGTGCGCACATATCCTACTGAGCACGCATTTTCTCGGTTCTCACGCACATAAGACACCGTCTGCTCCAACACGCTCCCATGCCCGTAAGTCTGTTGTGCAAAGACTTCTTTCACAGGTTCTTTCATACCCACGAGGTAATACCCTCCATCCTTCGTGGGACCAAACACTATATCGTGAATATCCAACAGACGGAACGCATATTGTATCTCCTTGCTTGTAAGCTCCGGGATATCCGTTCCTATCAGCACACAAGACTCATATCCTTGCGCCAGCACTTCTTTCATTGCCCGGTACATCCGAAGTCCCAGATTCCCCTCACACTGCTTCCGGTACACACATTCCCTGCCAAAGATTTCCCGAAGTATGCCTTTCTTATCTTCCGGAGTATAATACACAAACACTTCTGCCGAAACTTTCCCGCACTCCCCGGCAATGTCTTTCAGAAAACAGGTGTGAAGCCTTGCACACATCTGACCGGACAGATACGGCATAAGTCTTGTCTTCGTCTGCCCCGGAACGGGTACTCTGGTAAATATTATCAACGCTCTGCTCATATAGAACTCCTCACCAAATCTCTTTCTCTAAATAAACTTTGTTTTTATTCGGTTCCACATAGATTTTCTTACATCTGCTTTCTCGTGGACTCCTAAAATTTCCGATAACACATGTCGCACATCCTTACATCCGCCTCTGGTTAAGTTTCCCGAACAAGATGCACAATAAGTATACACTGAATGTTCGTTCTGCGAAAGTGCAGATGCCATCTGTCTTGCAAGCTCCGGCTCTTTCACCGACGCAACGCCTCCAAGACCACAGCACTGTGCTCCTTCTATTGGGCAAAATCCACTGTCCGCACCGGTCATCCATTCTATATAACGGCTGGCAGCCTTCAACAATTCTCGGTTCTCCCTGTCCGGGCACGGCAAAAATATTTGTTTTTTCTCCGACTTCCACACCGGATTCTTCCCGACTGCCTCCAGTTCTTGAAGCTTATCGTAAATGTTAACTACTCTTACAGACAAGCGCCCCTTAAGGAAGGCATAACAGTTCGGACAAACCATAATGACTTCTTCAATACCTTTTTCTTTCAGAGTCTCATCTATCCTCTGTACGATTGCTTCTTCATCCTCTCTATACCCCAGCTCTGCAATCGGTTTCCCACAACAGTCATATACAACACCGATTCCATATTTACTCAAAAGTTCTGTGAGCATTTTTGTTGTCTGCGGATAAAAGGACGGGAAATTACATCCCGGAAACAATACGCTCTTCCCCTCCGCGTGTTTATAATTCCGGTAACGATAGTTTCTCTTCTCCCAGAGAATCAGACCGTATCCTTTCTCCTTCTTCTCTGCCTCTGGCCGTTTGCTCTCCCGGCGCAGATTCAGGATGTATGCCCGTCCGTCAATACCAACCGGACAGACCTCCGTACATTTTCCACATAAGAAGCAGTGATATGCAAGCTCCTTTAACTTGTCCGTATCACCGATATCCATTTGATACTTCTGTAAAAATGTACAGTGTTTCCTGCATTTGTGACAATGGATGCAGTTTCTTTCTATCTCTTCTGTACTCCGCTTGATAAAACAATCAACTTGTTCGCCCTCGTTCTCTGCTTCCAATCTTTCTGAATTCTCGGAGTTTCCCTTCACATAATGTTTCTTTAGATATGCTCCTACACACATCACTATTATCGCCAGCAGAATTGCAATTCCTATATATAGGCTTCGGTTCTCCCTATCTGCAATACCGGCTGCTCCTACGGTATACATAGCGGTTCCCGGCAACATGAATAATAGTGACGCAATTGAATAAGTAGAAAACTTAATATCTGTCACTCCATAGGCAAAATTCTGCAAATTATATGGAAAAACGGGCACCAGTCTGGTAATCATTAAAATAAATAACTCATTCTGTCCAGATTCATCAAACAACCATTTCTTTAAGTATTTATTTTTCATTGCCATCGGCTTTACTGTATCCTTAAGGAAAAAACGACCGGCGACAAACGCAAGCATAGCTCCAAGAGTGGTGGCAACAGAACAAAGTATCGTTCCCAGAACAGGACCGAAAATCAATCCTGCTACTATGGCAAAGGTAATACCCGGAAGTGCAAGAACAACACAGCCAACGATGGTCAAAACTGTATAAACCACACTCGCTAAAATCAGATTATCTTCTACCATATCTTTTAAAAAATTCAGATTGTTCTTATCTGCCAGATACTCCGACCAGCCAAAAACATAGTTTAATATTAAAACTGCTATAACTATACCGATAAAAATCCACAGTTTCTTATTTTTCATCTTCCTTCAACATCCCTATTACAACGAAATTTTTCATTATCTGCATCAATGCAGCTACACTGAGTAATGGCATAATAAAATAATATGCCCTTACAGACTCTAACGATGAAAATAATGTAAAACCAAAATCAAACAATGTCACTACAGCCATAACCGTAATCGTAATTTTATCTATCATTTTAGCAGCTTTTCGCTTTTTCATAAATCTGCAAATTATAAATACTGTCAAAAGTATTATCACCGAAACCGCCACATATTTAAGCAGCTCCAGCGGCAGCATCTCCTGATATTTGTATGTGTGAAAATTAATCCAGCGCATCATCCCCAGCTTTCGCTTTGTAAAATACTGTATTATATATCCGCTTGCCAAAAGTGCAAGCGTTAAAATATCAAAGATTATCATTACTATTTTCTTCATAATTCCCTCACCAGAAAAACGCTGCCACCCTTTGAACGGTGACAGCGCAATGTTTAGATTTTTTAATATTTTGCAGCCTTTCCTGTTGGTAAATCGCCTACGGTCATATGCTGACAGTCTGCACTTGCCGGATCTCCAACCTGTACCGGATAATCCTCATGCATCAGCCATTCATACCATCCGCCATCATATACAGAAATGTTATCATATCCGTTTTCGTATAATACCAAGAAAGGAACCGTTGCTCTCCAACCTGTACCGCAATAAAATGCGAGATGATTATCGAGCGTGAAATCACAGTCTTTCCAAACTTCTTTGAAACCTTCCAAATCTTTCACTGTTCCGTCTTCATTCAAGAACATAGCTACATCAAATGCTGAATTTGCACCTTTACCCCATACAGCGCCTTCCGGTTCACCGGCTTTATCCATATAGTCGTAACCGCTTGTTTTTCCAAGCCACTCATCTTCACTTCTGATACTTACAAGTTTAAAGTTATCATCATTTTCGAGTTTGTCCTTTGCTTCTTCAATAGAAGTCCAGTATTCCGGATGCGCAGGAACTGTTACACCAAACTCTTTAGCCGCTTCCAGTGTATTAGATTTCTTCTCCACCTCATATCCTGCTGCCTTCCAAGCGTCAATACCACCATTCAAAATCTTAAGGTCCTCTACTCCTGCCCAAATATATGCATATGCCTGACGTCCAACGCCTGCCGGGTCTGCGCCGTAAAGCATAACTTTTGTATCTTTAGTTATACCATTTTCAAGCAGGAATTTTTCTACTTCTTCAGGCGCTAAAAGGTTATATGCTCCTTCTTCCGAGCCTGTGGCATCCTCCACTTCACAGTTATCTACATAAATTGCTCCCGGAACGTGTCCCTCATTATAAGAATCACAGTCCTTCTCACTTCCGTAACCTACTTCTGCTACTACAATATCCTCATAGCCTTCCTGATTACCACTAAGAGCACTCATAACCCATTCCGGAGTTACATAGACAGTTCTCTGTTCTACCGCATCTGCTTTAACATCCTGAATCGCGTTTTTTTCTCTTCACTCTCTTTTGTGTCATTTTCTTTTGAGCCACATCCTGCTGCAAGTGCACCAACCATAGCCACACACAACAGTACTGACAATACTTTTTTCTTCATATCTAAGCCCTTCCCTTATTGTTGATCTTATTTTTCAAATGCTGCAGAAACATCTCCGTCTTTTGCACCATTCTCAATGATATAAAGATTTGAAAGATCAAATCCTGCATCTTTTAATACAGAAATTCCTGTTTTTGCACATTTATTACCACTATAGCAAAGGAAATATACCGGTTTCTCTTTGTCAAGTTTTCCTGCTAATTCAAACATTGCTGTCTGCGCATCTGCACTCTCAATCTCTTTTAAGTTTACCTGCTGTGAATCTGCAAGATGACCTGCTTTGTATGTCTCGTCATCACGCACATCCACAATCTGGGCTTCTCCGCTCTTGCCAGCCTCTACTGCATCTTTGCCGGATACATACTGCCACTCAATCGCTTCGTCTGCGCGGTTCGTTGTAAGCGCTCCGTCAACTTTAGAAAGAGCCTCTGCTCCGCCTTCAACCGTATAGATAGATGTAGGCTCAATTCCAACTTCTCTTAAAATTCCGGTTGTCTTCTCCGCACCTCTTTTACCGCTGTTACATACAATATAAATATCCTTGCCATCGTTTAAATTCGCTTTTGCGTATTCAACAGTCGCTTCTTCCAAAGATGTATCTTCTAATGGGAAAATAGGACACCACTCAGAGTTTGCAACTCGTCCTGCTACATATTTCTCCCACTCACGAACATCAAGAATGTGAACATCTTTTGCTTTTACAGTATCTTCTGCAGATACATACTGATATTCATCATCTGCCAGCTCTTTCTTTTCTGCTGTTTCCTCTGTCTTTGTTTCCTCTGTTTTCTTCTCTTCGCCAGATCCACAGCCTACAACCATAGCTGCTGTCATGGCAGAAACTAACAATAATGCCACAAGTTTCTTCTTCATATTATTTTGTCCTCCTTATAAAATATGAATTTATAAAAAGCCGAACTTTATTTAATTAAAACTCCAGCTTTTTCACAATATTTTTCATCTGCACTCCGTGTACAAGACTTGCTCCGCCACGAATTGCTGTTGCCACATGAATAGCCTCTGTCATCTGCTCCTCGTTGACTCCCTTTTCCAGGCAATCATTCGTATAAGCATCAATGCAGTATGGACACTGTACCGTATGCGCAACTGCCAGAGCGATCAGAGATTTCTCTCTTGCCGTCAACGCACCTTCTGCAAATACCGCTCCATAATAATCAAAAAACTTTTCTCCCAACGACGGTGCTTTTTCCCCCATCGTTCCGAATTTTTCCAAATCCTCCGGTTTGTAATAAGTATCCATATTCTTCTCTCCTTTTCTAACATAAGTTATGCCTTTTTCGCAGACTGTTTGTCCGTATATATTTTCTTCAGCATAAATATAAACGCTGATAAAGCAAACAAGATCATAAGTGCCGTCACAAAAGTTTTTGCACCTCCGGTCAACATCCCGCCAACATAAGAATACACGATTGTCGCCGGAAGCTGTCCCACCCCTGTCGCCACAAAAAATGACACAAAAGACATAGAAGTAAGACCCGCCGCATAACTAACAATATCAAAAGATACGAACGGGAGAAGACGGCAAATTAAAATCGTATTTTTCCCGTACTTTTCAAAAAATGTATCAATCTGCTCAAGCCCTGCTTTGCTTGTTAACTTCTCTGCCACATCTCTACCCAGAATTCTTGCAATGAAAAAACACACTGCCGCTCCTGCCATTGCACTGCTCCACGAAAGAAGCGCACCCTGCCACCAGCCGAACAGATTTGCATTTGCAAAGGTCAGAAGAAATGCCGGAAGAGGTGCAGCTACCGACTGGAAAATCATCAGCACAAAGGAAATCACCGCCGCATATGCTCCATAAGATGCCACAAATTCTTTCACAACTGTAAAGTCTCCACTGGCAAACATCTTGAATATTTTTAACACAGTGCTATGAATGCCCGGTACAAAAAAATAAGCCGCCACCATAGCAGCTGCAACTACTAACAATATAATCTTTTTTACCCACGTTTTCTTTAACTTCATTTTTTTCTCCTGTAGACCAGATTGTTATGTCACATCAACTTTATTTTTCTCATATAATTATAAATAGTGTGTAACTTCCATGTCCAATTGATAATAAACATACATAATTGCATTTATAGATATTTTCTATAATTCCCACAAAAATAACATATCTGTTCAGACTACCGGGAAAGGGATTGACAGGCTTTCAACTACTCTCTCATCTTTATTTTTGCTTTACTCCATTCTTTCTTTTTACCTTTTACACCATTTCAAATAATTACACCAACAAATACACCATTTTCACAAGAAATCTTAATATTTTATAAAAATTTATAAGACTATCCCAAGACACAAAAAAGCCTTTAAATACTGACTTCTCAGTAGATAAAGGCTTTTAAACTTATTTAATTCCTACGCTCTTAGAATTACTCCTGAACGTATGGCATAAGAGCGATATGACGTGCTCTCTTGATTGCTACTGTAAGAGCTCTCTGATGTTTTGCACAGTTTCCTGTGATTCTTCTTGGAAGAATTTTTCCTCTCTCAGAGATATATTTTCTTAACTTAGCTACATCTTTGTAGTCGATTTCGTTATTCTCTTTACCGCAGAATACACATACTTTTTTTCTTCTACGTCCGCCGCCTCTTCTCTTGAAGCCGCCTTCTGGACGATTCCCTTTATCGAAAGCCATGTTGCTTTACCTCCTTGTTTAATGCCTAGTTGAACGGTAATTCTTCATCAATTCCGTCTGGAATGTTCATGAAGCCGTCGCCTGCATCAGATACTGGTGCCGGAGCCGGTGTGGGAGCTGACGCGCGGAAGTTACCCATGTTCGCATCGCTTGTCGCTTTGCTCTCAGCAAATTCCTGATCTTCTACCACAACGTCTGTTGTGTATACCTTCTGACCGTCTTTATTTGTATAACTGCCGGTCTGGATACGTCCTGTAACAATTACTTTCAATCCCTGGCGGAAATATTTCTCAGCAAACTCTGCGCTTCTTCCAAACGCCACACAGCCGATGAAGTCTGCATTCTGTTCTCCATCTCCGTTACGTCTGAATCTGCGATCTACTGCAAGTGTATATCTTGCAATCGCTGTAGAACTTTCACCCTGTGAATATCTCACTTCAGGATCTCTTGTTAAGCGTCCCATCAAAATTACTTTATTCATATAATAACCTCTACTTCCTGCTTATGCTTCCTGTCTTACGCATAAATATCTGATGACATTGTCCATGATGCGAACTCTCTGTTCGATTTCGCCTGGAGTCTCAGCATCAGACTCGAAGTGGATGAAATAATAATATGCTTCTTTCATCTTCTGAATTTCGTAAGCTAATCTTCTCTTACCCCATTCATCAACGTCAGAGATCTGGCCACCAAAACGCTCGATTAAAGCTTTCACTTTTTCGATAACCTGTGCTCTTTCGTCGTCTTCGATTTTTGCACTGACAACAACAGCTAATTCATATTTATTCATGTCGTCTTTGCACCTCCTTCTGGTCTTTTGGCCCCCGCTCAACTTATGTGGGAGCAAGGATATCCGCACATTCTACGCGGATTATAGTGTATCACAATTTGAAATGATACCATATTTTTCTCTTTATTTCAAGTCTTTTTTCAGTTTCCTTTTTCAATTTTATATTTTATATTTTCCGAGTCATACTCCGAACCCTCTGCTGCTGCAATCTAATTTATCCACATACCATCTCACCGTTTCACGAATCCCGTCTTCAAAAGAAGTCTCCGGCGTCCATCCTGTCTCTCTTCTTATTTTATCTGCATTAATGGCATACCGTCTGTCATGCCCTTTCCGGTCTTCTACATATTCGATTAACCCATCATTTATAAAGGCTTTTCTCGGATCATTTTCCTCTAATGTCTCTTGTAGAACTTCAAGGATTGTATTTACAATTTCCAGATTCGTCTTCTCATTGCAGCCGCCGATATTATATGTCTCAAAGATTCGCCCCTTCTCCTGCACCAGATCAATCGCTTTCACATGATCTTCTACATAGAGCCAGTCTCTCACATTCAATCCATCTCCGTAGACCGGAAGTTTTTCTCCTTGCAGCGCATTCTTTATCATCAGAGGAATCAACTTCTCCGGAAACTGACGCGGTCCGTAATTATTACTGCAATTTGTAATATTTGCCGGGAAACCATACGTATCCATATAGGAACGAACCAGCATATCTGCAGAGGCTTTACTCGCAGAGTAAGGACTGTGCGGAGCGTACGGCGTTGTCTCATAGAAATATCCGGTCTCTCCCAACGAACCATACACCTCATCCGTAGATACATGAAGAAGTTTTTTATCTCTCGGATATGTTCCATCCTCTCGTTCCCACGCCTTCCGGGCAGCATTTAGCAAAACAGCAGTTCCGAGCACGTTCGTTTTGACAAATATTTCCGGCTCCTCAATGCTTCGATCCACATGACTCTCCGCCGCAAAATGCACCACACGGTCAATCTCATTTTCAGCGAAAATCCGTTCTACCGCTTCTCTGTCGCAAATATCGGCATTTACAAATGTATAATTTTCTCTGTCAGCTATCTCCGCCAGATTTTCCAATCTCCCGGCATAAGTCAATTTGTCAACATTGATCATCCGAATATCGCTTCCGTATTTATCAAACATATAATGAATATAATTGGAGCCGATAAAACCGGCTCCACCTGTTACGAAATAAGTTCTCTTCATTTTACTCTTTCTTCTTTAAATCCTTTGTATTCTTCTCTACAATTTTGCGTGCGATCATAATCTGATGCCCGCATCCCATACATTTCAACCGAAAATCCGCTCCCACCCGGAGGATCTCCCACTCCTTGCTGCCGCACGGGTGTTGCTTTTTCAAGGTTACGATATCGCCCACTTCATAGATATAAGACATACTCTCACCTCATCTCTGTTAAATTACTGAAGCTCTACTTCCTTCTCTTTCACTCCGCGCACAACAAAACGGTGTTCATCACTGGCTGCGGTACATGTAGAAAGCGTAACGACCGTATCGTCCGTTGTCACCTCCACCCCGGTATCGTAATCTGCCTCTTTCATCGTCATATCGAGGAATGTCTGATATTCTTCGTCACTGGCGAAGGAGGTCAGATACGTATCGGACGTATCAAGCACCTGACCGACCGAGTAGATTTTATAAGTAATCTCTCTTCCGTCCGGCGTATAAATATAGAAATATGGATTTTCTTTCCAGAAATCTTTGTCTTTATATTCTTCCAGTTTGCGGAACATAGAACCGTCCTTCATACGGTGTCCGTAAATAATCGTATTCTTATCTGTGAAATCAGAGCTTGCCGCCGCATCAACAAATATGGCTCCCAACGTATTTTCATTCGCTGAAAATGTCTTGTGGAGATAGAGGTCATTGTCCGCTCCCTGTACCACCGGATAATTGATCTGTGAAGGCTCCTTGTAAAATCTGATCCAGCCCACAGTATCCTTATTGATCTTCATAAGCTCATCGAAATCAACCCGGAATTTTTCCTTATCATCCGCGTTCTTGATTGCCACATCTCTTACCTTCTCATATTCACTCTGTCCGTCTTTATAGCCTTTTCCTATCTGAAGTAATTTAAACGCAGACACGCAGAATCCAACAATCGCAGCTACAAGAATCACGTTCAAAATCATATTTTTACGTCTCGCCTTCCTTGACTTTCTGCGCCCTCTGTGATGATTTGCTCTCTTACGATTCATTTCCTTTGATTTCCCATCTATCTTTCTCTTAGCCGACATTTTCCTCACTCCAAGTCTTCATCATTTCCCACAGTTCTATCACTGCAGCCATCATCAATCTACGCTTTATTTTAGCCGATTTTTCTTCACAGCACAAGCATCATTCACACAAAAGCAAAAAGGCTACAGTTATTTTATATTTTTTTAATTTCTGTTTTATTGACTTTACTTGCCATTATCGTATGATAATAATATATTTTCAGGAGGTTGATGACTTTGAAAGAAAAATTTATGCGTTTTATGTATGGGCGGTACGGAGTAGACACTTTAGGCAAATATTCCCTCGGCGCGGGGCTTGCCACAATGGTGCTGTCCATCGTCTTTGACAGCTACACACTGTCGCTCTTATCATGGTTTTTTATCATTTTGACATATTTTCGAATGTTCTCTCGAAACCTGTACAAAAGATCCAGTGAGAACCAGACATTCCTAAATAAAACCTACAAACTCAGAACATGGTTCGGCAAGCAAAAGAATATGCTCGCACAAAGAAAAACACATCACATATACCGCTGCCCGGGATGCAAGCAGAAAATCCGCGTTCCCCGCGGAAAAGGACGCATTGAAATCCGCTGTCCGAAATGCCATACCACCTTCATCAAAAACAGTTAAATCAATTTTGGACACCCCAAAATGTAATTTAGGACGTAGCATTTTGCAAAAATGCTACGTCCTAAATTATACCTTAAACCGATACCCTACGCCCCAGATTGTTTCGATATACTGTGGGTTTGATGTATCCAGTTCTATTTTTTCTCTTATTTTCTTAATGTGCACGGTTACGGTTGCGATATCTCCTACGGATTCCATATCCCAGATTTCCCGGAACAGGTCATCCTTTGTGTATACATGGTTTGGATGTGCTGCGAGAAATGCGAGGAGATCGAATTCTTTTGTCGTAAATGTTTTTTCTTCTCCATTTACCCATACGCGGCGGGCAGTTGTGTCTATCTTGAGTCCGCGAATTTCTATGATTTTGTTTTTCTCTGCTGCACTTCCGATCAAACGGTCGTATCTCGCCAGATGCGCTTTCACTCGCGCAACCAATTCGCTTGGACTGAATGGCTTCGTCATATAATCATCCGCTCCAAGTCCTAAGCCTCGTATTTTATCGATATCGTCCTTCTTTGCTGACACCATGATGATCGGTGTATTTTTTTCATTTCGGATCTTTCGGCAAATTTCAAATCCGTCTACTCCCGGAAGCATCAGATCTAAGATAAAGAGATCGTAATCTCCGCCAAGTGCTTTTTCCAATCCAAGTGTCCCTTCATTCGCCACTTCTACTTCAAATCCGGACAGCTCCAGATAATCTTTTTCCAGATCTGCAATCGCTTCTTCATCTTCCACAATCAATATCTTACTCATTTACCGGTACCTCCTGATATTTTCTAAGCACAAAATACATGGTTGTGCCTGTATTCTCTCTGCTGGTAGCCCATATCTTGCCGCCATGTTCTTCGATAATTTTCTTTACAATCGACAAGCCGATTCCGCTTCCGCCCTTCGAAGAATTTCTGGAAGCATCTGTTCGATAAAATCTCTCGAATATATTCGGCAGGTCTTTGGCTGCGATTCCTTTTCCGTTATCTTCAATCTCTACCTGCACGAAATCTCCTACATCTTTAATTCTGAGATTAATCTTCCCTTTTTCCTTGTCCATATATTTCACAGAATTGTTGACGATATTGTGGATCACACGTGTGATCTGCTCCGCGTCCGCAATAACCTGCACTTCTTCTTCCACATAATTAAAATATCCGAACTCGACATTTTTTGCCTCCAGATCAAATGAAAGATCTTCTGCACAATCCGAGAAATAATCATTCACTGACAAAATCTTGAAGTTATATGGGATACGATTCGTATCAATCTTAGAATACAATGTCAATTCATTGATCAACGTATCCATCTCATTTGCTTTATTGTAAATGGTCCGAATATATTTTTCCATTTTCTCCGGCGTATCCGCCACGCCATCCATGATTCCTTCCGCATAGCCTTTGATCGTCGTCACCGGTGTCTTCAGATCATGGGAAATGTTACTGATCAGTTCTTTATTTTCTTTATCAAAAGCAACCTTCTCTTCCGCGGTATCTTTTAGTCTCTGGCGCATATCCTCCAAGTCTCGGCTGAGCTGTCCCAACTCATCATCTGCCTCTGTCGGGATCTCAAAATCCAGATCTCCGGTCTGTATCCTTCTTGCCGCTACACGCATCTTATTAAGGGGACCCATAATTCCACGGTAGATCCAGACAATCAGAAGAAATGCTGTCAATACAAGCACAATGGCCACGCCAAACATCATATCCATCACAAACTCTTCTACTTCCGGAATCACATTGCTGATGTTGGTGACAATAAATGCACTTCCCTGTTCTCCTGCCGGATAGACGAAATCCACCTGCTTAACAAGCGCCTGTACCTCTCCGCCAAGATAAATACCATTTTTTGACGTCGTCGCAGAATCCCCGTAATCAGGAAGCTGACAGATAACTTTCTCCACCTTTCCTGCATCTGCGCCGGTATATACGATCGTCTGATCCTTCCGCACAAGAAGATAGGACTTCTTTTCTTTCAGGCGCTGATTAAAACCATCTAAATATGTTGCGTCTTCCATTTCTCCGGAATGCAGATCTGCCATCTCTTCCAGCTCGCGATATGGCTTTTCCGTTAGATTCGACAGCACCTGCGTAGAATTCGACAAAGATTCCACCGTTACACCAGAAATGCCATACGTTTCTTCAATTGCTCCCGCCTGGATTCTCCACATGATCAGCACCATCGCAATGGAGAGTATGACCGGTATTAATGTAATTGTTAAAAAGGCAATAGACAACCTTGTTCTCAACTTCATATGCTCTGTCCTCCGCCTTCAGTATAGCATGAAAAAGGGCGCCTCTCACCAAAGCGCCCATAAACTTTTATTAAAATTTTATAAATAGGATTTGAGGATTTCTGCCTTGTCTGTTTTCTCCCATGACAGGTCAAGATCCGTTCTTCCAAAATGTCCGTATGCTGCTGTCTGTTTGTAGATTGGTCTTCTAAGATCAAGCATTTCGATGATTCCTGCCGGACGAAGATCAAAGTTCTCACGAATGATCTCTACCAGCTTCTCCTCAGAGAGTTTTCCTGTTCCGAATGTGTCTACCATGATAGATGTCGGGTGTGCCACACCGATCGCATAAGAAAGCTGAATCTCACACTTCTTAGCAAGTCCTGCTGCCACAATGTTTTTCGCAACGTAACGCGCTGCATATGCTGCTGAACGGTCTACTTTTGTACAGTCTTTACCGGAAAATGCACCGCCGCCGTGACGTGCCATTCCACCGTACGTATCTACGATGATCTTACGTCCTGTAAGTCCGCTGTCTCCGTGCGGACCACCGATTACGAAACGTCCTGTCGGGTTAATGTAGAATTTTGTATCTGCATCTACCATTCCCTCCGGGATAATCGCATCGAACACATGCTTCTTAATATCTTCATGGATCTGCTCCTGTGTAACATCCGGATCGTGCTGTGTAGACAATACTACTGCATCTAATCTCTTCGGAACTCCATTTTCATCATACTCTACCGTCACCTGTGTTTTTCCGTCTGGTCTTAAATACGGAAGTGTTCCGTTCTTTCTTACTTCTGTCAGTCTTCTTGAAAGCTTGTGTGCCAGTGAAATCGGATATGGCATAAGCTCCGGTGTCTCATCAGAAGCATATCCGAACATCATTCCCTGGTCTCCTGCTCCGATTGCTGCGATCTCTTCTTCTGTCATTTGATTTTCTTTTGCTTCCAGAGCTTTATCTACTCCCATAGCAATGTCGCTGGACTGTTCATCAATGGCTGTGATTACGCCGCAAGTATCTGCATCAAAGCCGAATTTTCCTCTTGTATAACCAATCTCTCTAACAGTATCTCTCACGATTTTCTGAATATCTACATATGCGTTTGTTGTAATTTCACCCATCACAAGAACCATTCCTGTTGTCGTTGCTGTCTCACAGGCTACACGGCTCATCGGGTCCTGCTCCATCAGAGCGTCCAGAATTGCATCTGAGATCTGGTCGCACATTTTGTCCGGATGTCCTTCAGTTACTGATTCTGAGGTAAATAAAAATTTCTCCATGTTCTTCTTCCTTTCTTTCGTACTTTCTCTGTCGGGGCTATCTTTCATTCTATGAAATACGCAGAGCCGCCTCGCGCCATAGTCGCTCAGTCGCGGTCACTCGCAAAAAAACAGCCCACAACAAGTGGACTGTTTATATCTTCATAAATCAATCCTCTTATTGTTCGATTGCTCGCTCAGGTTGGCACCTTCCCATGACGGGGGTTGCCGCAGCTTCATAGATCCTTTGTATCTCCACTGCTCTGAATAAGAGAAAGTTTGCATTATTTATTTTTGGTACTTATAAACCTTACATCCTTTTATAGTAATTGTCAAGGATGAATTCCAGCTATTTTTTTCTAGCCGACTTTTAATTTAAATTTCTGGATTTCTCTCTCAGTCTCCACTTTTTCGATCAAGCCGCCGATACTGCGGAGTTTTTCCTCGAAGCGCTCATATCCACGCTGAATATAAACAATGTCATCCACGATTGTAATTCCGTCTGTCGCAAGACCCGCAATACAAAGCGCAGCTCCCGCACGAAGATCCGGCGCACTGACTCTCGCTCCGGAGAATTTCTCTACTCCCTCGATGGTTGCAGAGTTTCCTTCTACTTTTATATTGGCTCCCATTCTCGCCAACTCATCCAGATATTTAAAACGATTTTCGAAAATACTCTCTGTGATCGTACTTGTCCCTTTGCAAAGAGCTAAGGTAACGCCAATCTGTGGCTGCATATCTGTCGGGAATCCCGGATATGGCAGCGTCTTTACATGTGTGCTTGTAAGGCTGCCCTTTGACACAACGCGCACTGCATCATCAAATTCTTCCACTTCACATCCGATTTCTACTAATTTAGCAATTGTTGCCTCCAGATGCTTCGGAATTACGTTCAGCACAGTCACATCTCCTTTGGTAGCTGCCGCTGCGAACATGAATGTTCCTGCTTCAATCTGATCCGGAATCACGGAATACTCTGTCCCATGAAGCTGTCTCACACCACGGATCTTAATAACATCTGTTCCTGCGCCACGGATATTTGCCCCCATACTGTTCAGGAAGTTTGCCACATCTACAACGTGTGGTTCCTTGGCAACGTTCTCCATAATGGTCTGTCCCTCTGCCATTGCCGCAGCCATCATCACATTGATCGTTGCTCCGACGCTCACCACATCAAAATAAATATGCTTCCCTACCAGACGCTCTGCCTCTGCAATAATCTTACCATGCTCAATTTCAACTTCTGCACCAAGCGCACGGAATCCTTTCAAATGCTGATCGATCGGTCTGCTGCCGATATTACATCCTCCTGGAAGTGCAACTTCTGCATGCTTATATTTTCCAAGCAATGCTCCCAACAAATAGTAGGAAGCTCTGATCTTCTTGATATAATCATATTCAATACTGAAATCTCTGACCCCTCTGCCATTGATTCGAACCGTATGACGGTCCACACGCTGAACATCTGCTCCAATTCCTGTAATTGCATCTAACAGGACATTGATATCATTTACGTCCGGCAGATTGTCAATTTTCACAGTTTCATCTGCCATAATAGCTGCAGCGAGAATTGCAAGCGCCGCATTTTTTGCGCCACCAATTTCAACCTCTCCCACTAATGGATGGCCACCCTTAATAATATATTGCTCCATATATTACACCTCTGATTTTTCTTCTATTCTCTATCTAGCAAATTCTAATCTATGTCCATACCCTTTGACATTATAACACATTTTCCCTGTTTGTAAAATATTTTTTACACTTGTGTAACTATTTCGTAATATTTACAGTGCCTCAAGCGCCTCCAAAACACGAGAAACTGTTTCCTTGAAATCAATGCCGTCTTCGCAAATGGTAATGTCGGCATATTTCTCAAAAAGCGGTACTCTCTCATCATACAAATCTCTCAGTGTCTGTCCGTCTTTCAGCACAACACCTCGATTTTTTGCATTGAGCAATCTGCTGTTTATTGTTTCAAAAGAAGCTTGCAAATATACTATTTTTCCGATCTCTTTGTAGTGCTTCATAGCATTTTCGCAATAAACCACACTGCCACCCGGAGAAATCACTGCATTGTGTGCCTCCACGCCGGCATTTACCCGGTCTTCAACTTTCAGGAATCCATCGTTCCCCTGTTCTTCAATGATTTCTTTTAACAGCTTTCCTTCCTGTTCCTGAATCAGAAGATCTGTATCAATAAACTGATATCCTAAACGTTTTGCCGTCACAACTCCGACTGTACTTTTTCCGACTGCCGGCATACCAATAAAAATAATATTATCCATCGCTTGGCTTCCTTTATCTGCTGTATCTTTTCAAGGTTACGTGGAGGTATTCTAACACATCTTCTCGCATTCGTCTACTTTTTATAGCGAGAATCAATAAAACTTTCTTTTTTCTCTGCGTTCACGCCTTCTCAAAAGCAGTTCCTGACATAACATCACCTGAATAAGATCCAGAAGCCATACTCCCGGATTTTCTTCTTCCTCCTGCGCTCTTTCATAGATTCTCTTCGTCATGAAACGAAGCTGCAAACGGTCCGGATATTCGTCGTAGATCATACTGGAACTATATTCCAGACGGTCACACTCTTCTTCTACAAGCGGAAGCACACGCTTTGCTGTGTCCGGATAAGTACTCTTCATATAATCATAATCCATCCGGTCCGTCCGCTCTGTTCCATACATGAAGAACTCCGGATAAGCCATATAATAAGGGATTTTGTTATGCATATCTATACGCTCCTGTAAATAAGTATCTACCTTAGTATATGTGGGATGCCATCCCGTGGTGATTGCTATTTCTTATCCTTGTTCCATTCCGGACAAATTCCGGACAAACCTTGATTTTTGTACTTCTCCATGCTATACTAACCCACGTTACAAAACCTAAAAACCAAGGTCTTACAAAGGTTTCGCGTAAAATGATCGTGTGTTCGTGACCTTCCACACGTAAAACAAAACTAAAGGAGAACTGAATATGAAAAATCAAAAGGTAACTTTCATGACACAGGCAGCTATGATCGCTGCTATCTATGTGGTGCTTACTTATGTCTTCGCACCATTTTCTTTCGGAGAAGTACAGGTTCGTATTGCCGAGGCACTGACCATTCTTCCGTTATTTACTCCCGCCGCAATTCCGGGGCTGTTTGTCGGCTGTCTGATCGGAAATATTCTCGGCGGAGCAGTTTTACCGGATATCCTATGCGGAAGTCTGGCAACCTTGATCGGCGCTTTTTTCACGTATCAGCTTCGTAATAAAAGCCCTTATCTTGCGCCACTTCCTCCGATTGCCGCCAACACACTGATCGTACCATTCGTGCTGCGATATGCGTATGGCGTTGCACTTCCAATTCCATTTATGATGCTGACCGTTGGAATCGGAGAAGTTGTTTCCTGTGGTATACTGGGAATGATTGTTTACTTTGCTTTAAAAAAATATAGAAATGTCGTATTTCAGCCGATAAAACGAAATCGTTAACAAATCAGGGACGGGTTAAAACCCGTCCCTGATTTTGTCTTTTATCCAATATACGTATGTCCCGTTCCTGCCGTCAATGCATCCATTTCTTCAAATGTGCTGGTTTTTCGTTCGCCGCTTGCTGCGTCCACATAGATCACATTCTCATCTGTGTATCCTACAAGAATGATCGGCTTTCCGGCCTCTTTCATTCCAATCACCGGTTTCCCCTGATTGATAATGTAAGCAAGTTGTTCCGCTGTACATCCTGTAAGATTAAGACTTGCGCCGGAATTATATTCTTTCAGCGCTTCCATCGGCGAAACTCCACTGTCAAGCTTTGCTTTAATCTGTGCTGCCATATCCTCAGAATGATCAATGGTATAATTCAAATCCCGATTTCCTCTCTCCCATATATAGGACTGGCTTTGATCCACCACGACACCTCCATACGAATCTGCCTTTTGGATGGCATCGCCTGCAATTTCATAAGAGCCCTGAAGTTTTCCATATCCATAGACGTAATATTGTTTCTCTTTCTTATCGTAATCAAAGGTAATCGTTGTCGGATTCTCAAACATTACTTGTTTTGGCTTTAATACCTTCGGTTCTTTATCTGAAATGCCATCTTCATAGGTCAGCCGCATCTGTTTTTTCTTCAATTCTGTCACATAAGAATCCAGATAAATATTGCTTTCCTTCTGTTCTTCGTTATTAGAAATATATTCTTCTGCCGTTGCAGTGTAGATGCTTCCGTCTCTTACTGCCCGCTCCAGAATCACTCTGTTTTTCTCCATTTTAGCGCCCAGTATATAGATCTCTTTTTGCTCATAAGTCTTGACTGTTTTTCCCTTGCTGTTCTGAATCTCCACTTTATACATAGGGCTTGCATCTTCACCCGCTGCTGTTTGTCCGGCATCTTCTATTCTTGAAGTTCCATATACAAAATCATTTTTCACAAATCCAAGAGGATAGATGTTCTCGCCTTCTTTGCCGGTTACTGTCCTTGTCTTGCCGGAAGACAGATTCATAATGGTAAGCTCATTAGCTCCATTTTCTCCGCTTTTTGACTGATAAGCAAGGAGACGCCCGTCGCTGGATACTACATAATGATCCTCCGTAAGTCCTGTTACCAGCTCCTTCGTCTTTTCCTTTTCCACATTTGTCTCATAAAAGGTATCGCCGGCAAGTACATACAGCATCTCTCTGTCCACACTATAGTAGACTAATTTCCCCAGCTCGTGAATCGCATTTCCCCATGAGGTATCTGTAGGGATAAACACCTTTTCTTCCACAGAGCTTTGCTCTACATTATAATAGTAAACCGCAACACCAACCTGTCCTTCGTGTTCTCCACGGTTCATATATCCATATACAGCAAATGTCACATTTCCGTTTCCATCTGCCTCTAATAATTGTATTTCATGCTGATTTGTAAGATTTCTCTCATCCGTATTTTCCGAAGCTGCGAAACTGAATACCAGCGATACTTCATCCGTCTCTTTGTTATAGCTCCACAAATCATCTGCCTGCACAAAAGAGACAATGCTTCCATCCTTATCATTCAGATAAGGGACATCATATTCCGAGATTCCGAGAAGCACACCCTTTTCGCTTAACACCTTTTTGGTCGGATCAAAGATCTGCTCCATCGTACGGTCATAATCCAGCAAATATCCCCGCTTGGCATAAGAATCATAGCGCACACGGAAGAACTCTCTTACTTTATACAGATCATCCTCATTTTCTTCCCCTTTACACCGCACAATAAATTCTGCCTGTATCGATGAGGAGGTATCATTCATCTCTTTGATTTCCCAGCGTTCGCCGCCCTCTAGTTTTGGCTCCAGCTCGCCGTAAGATACCTGATCATAATTCGAGTGGATCGTTACATGTGCAAAGGTACTGTTATCGCCATCTTCATTCGGCTCAATCGCCTTTCCGACACCGACTCCTTCTTCCTTATTCAAAGCTCCGTTATGGAACGTCGTCACATAATCCAGACACTGCTGTATATCTGCCTTCTCTGCATCGGCAATTCTCGTATAGAAATGTACTGTTTTTTCTTTATTATAATTTAAAATAATTTCCAGCACACGCTCTTCATCTAACAGACCGGACTTGTTAAGATCCAACATTTCCGTTTTCCCCGGCTTTTTTATCTTTTTCTCCAGAAGCGCTTCTGTGCCGTCTAACGAATACACCTTGTATTCCATACTTGAAATTGCATTTTCATAAGCGTTGATCTCCACATTCAGCTTTCCGGATAAGACCGGTGTGATCGTGTCGCGAATCGTCGGAATGTCCATAGACTGCGCATATCCGGGAACAGCATTTATCCCATATCCGCCGCAATCAAAGCCTATCTTTGGAAACGTTGCAGTTCCAATGTCCGCCGTCATATTATCGTTTCCCTTATTAGTAAAATAACTGAACACCAATACCGCCACGATAAATACTCCGATCAGAATACCGGCTTCTTTTAATTTGTTCTTTATATTCATCCTGTGTCCTCTTTTATCTAATCCTTCTGCATACCAAGGAGACGTCCAAGCGTTGGTTCCACATTTAAAAATGCTTCACAATCCTTGATTCTCTTACTATTCTTTCCTTTTTTCCCGGTATCTATGGCACGGATCAAAATATTTTTCGGTGTATGCTCCATGTCAATGAATTCCAAGACCTGTACTTCATATCCTTCTCTTTCTAAATATTCTGCGCGGAGTGCGTCTGTCACGATTGCAGAAAAACGTTCTTTGAGAAGTCCATGCTTCAGAATCGGTTTCAAGACATCATTCTCAATCTGCCCATTGATCTCATGCTGACAGCACGGAACAGACAAGATAACTTTCGCATGCCAGCCGACAGCTTTTGCAAGCGCATAATCCGTTGCAGTGTCGCAAGCATGCAGTGTCACTACCATATCTACCTGATCAACACCCTCGTAATCCGCAATGTCGCCTTCCAGGAAAGTCAATTTCTCGTATCCGTATTTCACACTCAGCTCATTACAGTGTCTGATAACTTCACTTTTCAGATCCAGTCCGATGATACGGATATCGTATTGCTTTAACTCATGCAGATAATAATACATCGCAAAGGTCAGATAAGATTTTCCACATCCAAAATCAAGAATTGTAACTTCTCTCCCCTTATCAAGCTGCGGAAGAATATCCTCAATAAATTCAAGGAAGCGGTTAATCTGTCGAAACTTGTCAAACTTCGTCCGCACAATCTTCCCTTCTTCGGTCATAACCCCAAGATCTCTCAAAAAAGGAACCATTGTTCCCTCTTCCAGAATATACTGCTTCTTGCGGTTATGGTTCATATCTGCCTGCTTATTCGGATTCTTCTGCGCTTTTCGCTTAATTGTCAGCTTCCCTTTTTTGCTCACGAGAACCGTGTAGTTCCACTGCTTCGTCTCCATCTGCATCTGTTTCATATTTTGCATATATTCAAAAATTCTATCCGCCGCCTCCCCGGCACTAAGATTCTCATGAAACGCTTGCCGATTACAGAAAGACTCCAACTGAAAAACAAGTTCTCCCCTCTTAAGAAGAGGACGAACCTTCACCTTCTCCACACCGGATTTATCCCGCGGCGCACTCAGCACCGCAGCCAAAAACTCCTGATTCAAATTTTCTTGTAATAATAATTTTAAATTCTCCATAATAGTAATATTGTAATGTGTTTTTGAAATAAGCGCAAGTAAATTTGGGACGTAGCAAAGTTTAACTTTGCTACGTCCCCCGTTAATTATTTAACCCTCGGAAATTTTATTGTCACTTTAAATAGATCTCCGTCTAAATATAATTCGAACTGTCCTTTCTGCATTTCTGTTAATGTTTTTGCTATGGATAAGCCCAGTCCGCTTCCTTCTGTACTTCTTGAAATATCGCCTCTGATAAATCGTTCTGTCAGTTCATCTGCGGATATGTTCAGTGGATATGCGGATACGTTTTTTAAGGTGAATATCACCTGATCTTCCGATATTTCCAGATCGGCATAGATCCTGCTGCCTTCCATCGCGTACTTGGCAGCGTTATTGTATATATTCTCCAGCACTCTCCATGTTCTTCTTCCGTCTACGCAGATCATCGCCTCTTCTTCCGGAAGATTCAACACCTCTTCCAGATTACGGGCAGCGAATTTTTCCTGAAATTCTCCGCTCGTCTGCTGAATCATTTCTACAAGATTCAGGTTCATCATCTCCAGCGAAATATTTCCTGAGCTCACCTTAGATGCTTCCACCACATCTTCCGTCAATGTTTTTAATCTCTGCGACTTCTGTTCCAACACTTCAATATATCTTTGAATCTTTGTATCTTCAAAATTTTCCTGTTTCAACAGTTCTATATAATTGATGATTGATGTGAGCGGTGTTTTAATATCATGGGATACATTTGTGATCAAATCTGTCTTCAAGCGCTCATTTTTCACACTCTTTTCCACCGCTGTATTCAAGCCTTCTCCGATAATATTTACAAGCTCTGCTACTTCTTTTTGTTCCCCGTGCAGACCAACGGTATCAATTTTATAATCAATCTCTCCCTGTGCGATCTGTGAAATCCCCTGTTTGATCTTCTTTTTTCCGACCGCCTGGTAAAGGAAGTATGCAAATACTGCAATGTCAAGCGGCAGTAAGACGACAAATAACACTGAATGCCCGGTAATCTGAGCCACTCCATGCACTACGAGAAAACCGCCGAAAAATACGATAACCTTCCAGACAGAATTCATATTTTCAAATACCGTCTTCACAAATACTACTACTGCCCGAAGCGCGCTGTTCTTCCACATCGTTCCAGCTTTCAGTCTCCTCACAAGACTTAAATATCCTGTCAGGAACATCAGGCATGTATATGCTGCCATAATGCCTCCCACAACTACATATGGAAGTGAATTCATCACATAATTATAATATCCGTACATGGTTGTAAGTTCATTATTTAAACTAGAGAACGAGAGTACGCTTCCTCCGAACAGCAACAAAACCGGAACAATCCATAATATGATCACCACTGCTGCCGCCAGCTCCGTCTTCCACGCATCAAACCAATTCAAATGAAGCTCTTCGTCATTACTGCTTCTTCCTGCCACCGCTGTAAGCCATACGCTACATATAAGTAACAGGAAAGCCGCCGCTACTCCCCCTAATACCACAAGACTTCCATTTGAAGCATATTTATCGAATAACTGCTTTTCCGTATAAAAATCATCATGTACCGGATAATCCGTATCTACTGCTGAAACAAAGACAAAATCTTCCTGCATCGGTCCAAGGTATTTAATATCATCCCTCCAGGTGAGTGCATTCTCATTCGTAAGATTTGACTCAAACTTTGATAGCTGCGGTCTTACAACTACATATTTCCCTAACTTTTTCATCTTGGAAATATTCTCTTCTATCTTGGCAAAATCTGAATATTCTTTCTTATTGGTATACACCTTTTTACTCTTGAGATCCGCGTAAATGTAATAATAATTAGAATCTCCTTCTTCAATCCCGCTATTCATAGAAGTATACGCATCATAACCGCTCCCCAGTGTCTCGATCACACTGTATAACATTTCGTAAATATTCTGTAGATGCCCATTCCAGCGCGGATTCTCATTTACAAGCTGAAGAAGATTACTCACACCGATCGGGGCATAGTTCTCCTTTATCTGTATATCGTTATACTGCCAGCAATCCACATACTGAACCTCATTATTTTTATTAAGAAGCTTTAACCCTGAGACAGATTCTCCAAGTGTATTTTCTTTCAGATTATCCAACAACTGCTGCATATCTGCCCCTTGTGCAGTCTCTTTTTCCCCGTCTACGAGAAATTTAAGTTCCCCGGCTTTCGCTCTCGCCTGAAATTCTGAATAAGAATAGTATTGATATGTCCCGTCTACTTTTTCACACACGATAACCCGGTCATCATCACTGATCTCGTAAATATCCTCTTCCAGTCCATTCGTCTCTCCCGCTTCCGTATACCACGCAAGGAGGTCACCTAACGTATACGCAAGTCCGCTCTTATTTTCTCCGCTAACCTCACTCTTCTCATAATACTCTTCAATATCTATGATCTTATCCGGGTTGTATTTCCCATCTGTTTCAAAAATAGAATTCTGGCTTAATCCGCTGGCCACCTGATAGTTATACTGTTGAATTTTATTATCAAAGCTCAAGGTATCTTCGTATTTATCTGCCCTCTTCTTCCCATCCAGCAGCTCCTCCCTAAGCACCGGATACGACACAAACCACAGGATACCTGTAACCGTGGTGACCGAACACAGGATTGCCACAATCACCAGAACGGCTTTTGCCAGTTTAGTTTTATACCATGTATTTTTCATAAATACCTTCTTTCTATAATTTTTCTATCTTATAACCGATTCCCCACACAACCTTCAGATAGCGGGGCTCCTTCGGATTGATCTCGATTTTTTCACGGATATGTCGGATATGTACCGCGACCGTATTATCCACTCCTATGGCATCCTCGTTCCATATATTTTCATAAATCTGATCAATCGAAAATACCTTCCCCTGATTTTTCACAAGAAGGAGTAAAATGTTATATTCTATCGGTGTCATTTTCACCGGCTCTCCGTCCACACTGACTTCCTTCAGATCATCATTTACCATTAAGCCTCCGGTCGTGTAGACTGCTTCATTTTTGTTTGCAGCCGTGCTTCCAAGCTGTGTATATCTTCGAAGCTGAGATTTCACCCGCGCCACCAGTTCCAGCGGGTTAAATGGCTTCGTCACATAGTCGTCTGCTCCTACATTCAATCCCAGAATCTTATCTGCATCTTCTGATTTTGCCGATAAGATAATAATCGGAATATTATTTTCCTCCCGAATTTTAAGCGTCGCACGGATACCGTCAAGTCTTGGCATCATAACGTCGATCACCAGAAGATCTACCTCCTGATCCTTTAAAACCTTAAGCGCTTCCTCTCCGTCATATGCCTTTAAAACTTCATGCCCCTCCTGCGTCAGATAAATATCTATCGCCTCTACAATTTCTCTGTCATCATCACATACTAATATTTTAGCCATTTTTATCACCTCTCTTCTACTATACAAGAATAGCAGGGATTTTTTAAGGACAAATGTTGAATTTTCTTAAAATATTATGAATCTATTGCCCTTTACGTCGGTTATGATTTTCTTCCTATGTTCTTAAGGTGCTCTTAAGAAATTTTCTATTTCTTTTATAGATACAACATATTTTAGACACATTTATCTTATATACTAAAGTCAGATAGTTGATAGAGCAACTATCTCCCCCTCATAAAGTAAAACATCGGGCACGCACCCGATGCACACTTTACTCTCATTCCTTTAGATAACTATAAAAACAACGAAACCCGTTAGCCGGAAGGTTAGCGGGTTTTCGCTGTGTATAGGAACTGCTTGCCACGTCTGTGGACAGTTTCTGGACAGTTTTTTCTAAAGAAATCTGCACACTTATATTTTGATATTTAAAACACATATTTCTTTGTTTTCATATCCCCAATATACACAAACGTTTTATTGATAGATATTTCCCTTTCACATAGAACTAATTTTCCCCGTTTACTTTGCAACTCCGTGACGGATGTTTTATTTGGTAAACGTATACTTCTTTATTACCTAAATTACACATAAAGCAAGAGCCCTTTGTCCCGTCGCTATATTCAATACCCTTCTCCGGCTCTATTATTACGTTCCTATATTGTTCCCATGTTTGTTTTAGTATTACATAAATATCCTTGCAAGTACATATGATAATCTTTTTAGGTTCCATGTAGGATATAATGTTTTCTAATTTATCTGGTGCATTTTCCAATGCCTCTTGGTACCCCGATTCTAAAGACACACTATCTCCGCCGCCTTTAGAATTAACATTGCAAAATGCTACCTTAGTCAAATCTGCTTGCATACCCAATTGTGATAGGATCGCTTTAAATCTACTTTTAAACTTCGTGGCAGTCTGTTTACTTCTTTTAATAGCGTCATCGCCTTCTCCTTTTGCTCGCAATTGCTCGTGATATTTCACTTCATCTAAAACAATTTTACTAAACCAAAATTCATTGACCTCCTTATGCTTTACATTCTGCTCTCGCAAGCAAAATATAACGCCATTGAAATCTTTTTTATCACCTACATACCCTTCATATTCCCCAAACCCTTCATTCTCTTCCTTTTGCAAGAAAAACTTTTTACCTGACACACCAAAATGTTTTAATTTTAGCCCTGTCAGCGTTTCTATACGAAACTCATGTTCCGGCATTTCAAGCTCCAGCCATTCTAACCTCGGAAGATTTAACTTTAACGACCTAAGTGTCCAATCCACAATGGTTTGTTCATATTCACGCGGAATAAATAACTTCAGTTTTCTAATACTCTGAATAGAAAAAATTTCTAAGATTCCCGCATCTTTTTCCATTTCTCCAATAGATAACTCTGTAAGATTTTCCAAATTACGCAATCCCCTTAGGCTTCTTATATGACAATATTTCAATGATAAACTTTTCAAATCTGTCATCTTTGAAATTGTAGATATCATCTCATTCTGCATTCCTGCCACTTCTAAACACCGAATACTCTTTATTTCCTGCAACGAAGAAAAATTGTCCACTTTTGTAAGTTTTAAATTTAATTCATATAATTTCGGACATTTTTTTAATTGGTATAAATCACATAATTCCCCACCTATCAAATTTAATTTGCACAAATCAGGTGTCTTCTCAAGTATACTCAACTCCCGAAGATGATAAGCAGTTATTTCAATGACTTTATTATCTTCATTCTCTTTTTTTAAAATAATAGATTTCTTCATATTCAATGCCCTCTGCGCTCCTGTTTTTCCCATAGACTTCACACTATTTACAGATCTGCCATCCGCCCGATAATCTCCTGATAGAAACCCTCGTGACTGTCCCCATGATTCAGATTATCCAGAATTACACCGTCCTTTAGCAGGATGATTCGGCTACAATAACTTGCCATCTGAGGATCATGGGTTACCATTACAATAGTCTTGCCAAACTCCTGATTGATCCGCACCAATGCGTCAATTACAATCTGACCAGACTTGGAGTCAAGATTTCCGGTCGGTTCGTCAGCAAGAATCAGATCCGGGTCATTGATAAGCGCCCGGCAGATGGCAACCCTCTGCTTCTCACCACCAGACAGTTCATAAGGGTTCTTCTTCAATAGGTGGCTGATCTGAAACTGCTCTGCATACTTTTGGGCAGCCTGGGTCATTACAGCTACCTTTTCCTGACCCAGAATCATGGGAAGCATAATGTTCTCCTCTACAGACAGGCTGTCCATAAGATAGAAGTCCTGGAACACGAAACCAATCTGCTCACGCCGAATATCAGCCAGTTCATCCCCGTATACTTTACTGGTGTCTTTTTCCATAAAACGTACCGTTCCATCCGTCTGCTTGTCAATCATCCCCAGCACCTTCAAAAGCGTGGTTTTGCCACATCCAGACTTTCCCATAATACCGACAAATTCTCCCTGCTCCACAGAGAAGTTCAGTCCCTTCAAGACCTTAATGTCCTCGTCACTCTTTTTTATCGCTGATTTCTGATAATTGCGAATTAAATTCTCCACCTCTAACACATACATGGTTAGTTCCTCCTACTCTCTGATTATTTTATGTGATGTAGTTACCGCTACGATCCGTATTCCTATAATCTGAATCACCATATACAATAGTATCACTGCTCCACAAATCATCATATATTCCTGTGCCACTTCTTCTCCGGAATCGGTTGTCATCTTCCAATTGATGAGAATATAGTTTATTCCGTAAATAATTCCTGCTACGAGTGGGATTGCAGCCACACAAGAAATCTCAAACTTGGCATTCTTTCTTCTCTGCTTTCCACACATTCCCATAGAATGCAGGAAAGCATACCTTCTGGACATACTGTCCTCGTCTGTCATAGCCTTCATCTTTAATATAAAAATACTGCTAAAAAGCAACGCCCCCATCAACAAAAGCTTGCTACTAAGCTGAAACAAATTCCGTTTGGCAATCCCATCAGTGATTTCTTTCATGTCATATAGTGCGTTCTGCATTCCCCCCAATTCTTCCACTCCATGTTTCGCATAATAAGTTTCTAATTCTTCCCACGCCTTCTTGTGATTTTTCTCTGGAATCTGGAATAGTGCCAATGCTGAAAATTCTTCCGGATCTTTCTTTAACTCTTCCCAGCACCTCTCAAACCTAGAATCTGACATGACCACCCAGCTATCTCGGTAACCATCTAATACACGTCCTAAATAGTTGCCACATATAATTTTTTTGGTTGTCAGCTTCTCATAACCAAAATCTTGATAGGCATCAGGTTTCATATATTCTCCACGAAATTTCCCCATATGTACATATTCATAATGAATCTTTATTTCTTTTTTTTGAGTTTTATTTTCTTTTTTCGTATTATCTTCGCGATATGCCAAAATTTCATCTTCTCTCAATTCACATCTATTTCCCGTCAAATTCTGATAAGTACTCTGTGAAATCCCAAAATGATCCAGTCCGCTCCGCGTTACCACTTTAAACATAGGTATCATTTTTACTTTTCCATCATACTTATCTGCCAGATCATTCATAAATTTCTCATCTTCCACCTTGGCTGACCAGACAAAATCATAAGGATACATTGTCAGGTCAGCGTAAACAGGAAGACAACTTCCCACGCCATACGCTACATATCCAGCCGCAAAAAAATGAATCAGAAAAAGCATAAATATGATTAAAAAATTACTGGTAAAATGATGATAAAGCTGATTCAGGCGAAGCAGATTCTTCATATAAAACTTTTTCCTAGTTTTCAGAAATTCCAAAGCAAGACTAATCCCGACATATAAAATAAGCACCGCAGAAACAATCCAAAAAATTTGCGCCACAATCATACCTTTTCCACTCTTATAGGAAGCATAATCTCCCGCAATGAACAATCCAATTCCTATTACTGGGAGGAATACCCATTTCCTACTTCCCAGCTTAAACTCCCGTGTTTCCTTTCCTGCCGCAAAACTGTCCAGATCCTTTCCTTCCATCATAGTCAATGTAATCATAACTACTAGAAGCACAAGAATCAGCCCCATAAACACTGTATAGAAATAAGGTTTCAATCCTACTACTGATTTTTGTATCATATCAGCACTGATGTGATACAAAAGCTCTTGAAAGCTAAAGTAAATAAGATTTCCAAACAGAAGTCCGACCAACACCGACAAGAGCCATCCAAACCCATATTCTACCACCACAATTTGCTGAAACTTCTTTTTCCGAAGCCCCAGCAAGGTCAGCATGCTATAATCCTTTGCCCTGAGCCTTACATAATAGCGCACCGCATAAACAGTCAACAAAGCAGACACCACAGATAGCATAATTACTGCCATTAAAAAATCTACATTTAAAATATAATTTGCCGCTTCATCCGTCACATTTTTCCCTAGATTATTTTTCAACCCCAAAAACACAAAAAAAAGGGAAACTGCCACTGTATTGCTTAAAAAGAATAAAAGATAATTCTTTAAATTGTATCTAAAATTCTTCAAAATAATCTTTCTTAACATTCCCGCTCTCCCTGTACATTGAAATATTTACAAGATACTTTCCTTTCATCATCTTGCAACTCATTTCCCCGTTATGACATTCTATTATTTGCTGTACATTCATCAAACCATATCCATGGAGTCCTCCTTTCCTGCTTTTTCCTGCATGTTCCACGTTTCTTTTACCATTCTCTTCTACACTATTAACCACTTCCACAAAAAGCATATGACGCTGCTTTTTTATCAGTAAATGTATCCACCGCTCTTCAATCTCTATTTTTTCACAGGCTTCAATTGCATTATCTAAAAGATTTCCAAAAATAGATACTATTTCTAAATCTGAAAAAGGCAGGGAATCTATCCTTTGCGTTTCAATCTGAAACTTAATATTTTTTTGATCCGCCTTTTTCTTTTCCTGTGTCAGCAGATAATCCAGAATTTCAATCCCTGTCCACACCTGCGTTTCATAAAGGGTGACATCCCGACTCAAACTCTGGATATATTCATGTAGCTTTTCCGCTTTTCCCTCTTCATCATATTTTTTTAATGCGATCACATGATTTCTCATATCATGTGCGATTTGACGGGTTTGCTGCATCTCCCGGCAACGGTCTCTTAGCATCTGCTCTTGATATTTTAAAAAGCCTACCTCCCTGATCTTTAATATATACTGAAAATAAAGGAATCCGCCCATGAGTATTATGACAAGAATCGCCAGTAAAAGGAGTGCTTTATCAACTCCTTGAATTTCTCGTTCTCCCATTGCCATAGTTGCTAAGACAAACTGGTATCTGCACATGATAGCAAACAAAAGCGCACAGGTGAAAAAAAATATCTTTTTATAGACCATCAAAACAGGTTGCCATTCCTTTAAGAAATCTCTTACTGATTTGCACAAAACTATCCACATTACTACTCTTGCCAAACTGTATATTCCAATTGCCCAGCCTGAATATTCTTCCACATAGATGATTCTCTCAAATTCTGTACCTACCACTTCAATACAAAGAAACGAGAAAAGAAAATCTAGTATTGTAAGAAAGACATAGTAAAATGCAACAACTCCAAACGCCAGACACCTTTTTCCTTTCGTAAATCGGCTTACGCAAATAAAGGTTACTAAAATACAGAGAATAACAAGGGTTCTTGATGAAAACGCAATCAACCGATTAATCGCCACCAGCGTCCCCAGCACAAAAATATTTCCCCATTTAGTAATACTATACCTTTTCGCTTTAAGAGTTTTCAAAGAGAAAATCTCCTCCACTAAAACATAAGCCAGCCACACTTCCCATATACCAAGAAACAGCAGTACGAGGAAATAGACAATCTCATTCATGCAAAGTTCCTCCAATACTCAGTAATCTGCTTTTTCACATTTACCATCTGGACTCTGCTGACTTTGAACTTTTCTTCTGTTTCCAGATAAATAAAGTTTTCATCAATCTGATCTATGTATTGGATATTAATAGCATGTCCCCGGTCGATGGGAATAAATCTACTATCATCTATTTCATGTAATATCTGATTAAAAGATATTCTCTCTCTGTATTTTCCATTCTTTGTGATATAGTCTGTATATTTTTTCTCTTTTTCTTTTTGAATGTAAATAATATCCTTGTAATAAAGCTTCATATGTTTATAGCTATTTCCGAAAATTCGATAATTTTTATTTTCCTTTATTAATTCATCAAGCACTTTTCCTACTATTTTCGGAAGTCGTTCCTGCATATCAATTTTTAGGACATACTGGTATGCTTCTACTAAATAACTCTCCCATGCGTATTCGGGATATGACGTCAGATAAATCAATTTCGTCTGCTTTCCTTCTTTTGACAATCTTTTCCCCAGTTCTATTCCATTTATACCCGGCAATTCTATATCTGAGATCACAATATCATAGTCTGCTCTTTCCCGTAAAAACTCTTCCGCACTTTCAAATGCTTTTTGTTTAATCTCTTCATATCCCTGTATCTCTTTTTCAATAATCTGGTTTACAATTTTTCGCATATTAGAATCATCTTCTATAACTCCGATCCGTATCATGCGTCCCCTCCTGTTTCAATAGATAGTATCTCAAATCCAATTTCATTATAATATATTTTTCCCTGCTTCACACCACTTTGACCATATTTGATAGCAGGTTTGACCATGAATTTCTATTTTTATGTAATAAATACTTTGCTTGTTATCGCAATTCTGATTGCATATATAAAGAAAGAAAAAAGTAACCGCCAGAGATACGGTTACTTTTCTATCTAATTCTATAAATATTGACTAAATTCAACTTTTTCTTTATTCGGTCCCTCAATCGTGAAGAACTTCACTCCATTTTCCCAGAACGGAAGGAAATGAATCTCATCCTGTGTGGTATTCAATCCCGCTTCTTCGATCAGTTCATACACTTTCTGAACATCTGTCACGTCAATTGCCACATGATCGATTGCTCCGGCTTCCATCTTCGCCGCTTTATTTTCATATGTCTCGATCACAAGTGTATTTAGCTTTAAAAATGCGACTTTCTCATCCGCCTCTTCATTTACGGTACGAAGGGCAATTTCAAAACCGAGTTTCTCATAAAATGATATAGTTGCTTCAATATCATTTGTCGGAATCCCGACATGCTGGATTCCACTCATCAATCTCTTTAATTCCATTTCTGACTTTCCACCTTTCTTCTACCTGCCGCAACGTCTCCGCCGCAGAACTCTCCGTCCTATGCCACAGGGTTCCTGTTTATATTTTTATACTACTCTTCCTCAAATTAGTTTTCAATAAAAATATCTTTTCAAAAGTCAGAATCCGTCTCTTATTCTCTGAGCATCTCGCGCTTCACAGCAATCAATAGCATCAAAAGCGCAACCATCATTCCAATATGAGACAACCCTGCGAAGCGTGACAGCATTCCATTTCCCATTTTCCCAAGATTAATGGAAAGCACCTGCACGATCCCGCGAATCAGCATCATCACTACCATGAACGGAAGCGCAATGTTATAGAGCACAAAAAATTTTTTAAATAAAGAATTCTTTTCCAGTTCTGTCACTTTTGCAAATAGTGCTGCCAGTAAAAATACACCTGTTCCTAACACCAACAAATGTACATGCAGAACCCCCAAAGTTGTCGGCTCTGTATAACCATTCCATTTTGTAAATTCACGGTAAAAAACACCGCCTGCCATTGCAAGCACAAAATAAATCAAAGATGTATTCATTATTTTCTTCATAAATATCGGTTCCTCCTTATCTTTTTTCCTAAGTACACTTAAATAATTCCAGCCAAACAAAACACCCGCCTGCCACTTCTTTAATACAAATAATTCTTCACAAACTCCAGAAATGCTTCTTGGTCTGCTCTTTCATCAAACAATATCGACAGAAACAATGTAAAAATGTAGTCTACATACACTTCTTCTGTCATTCTCCCCGCAAATGCACGTGGGCGTATTTTTTCATCATTTCTAATAAAACGCAGTATCTGATGCTTTATTTTTTGAAAATATTCTTCCATCGTCTTTCGCCCTTCCTGCTTCTCTCCTGCCGCAAAGCTTAACGCATGCATGGAGAAAAACTGCGGGTAACGCTCCTTACTTTTCTCTGCGCTTTCCAGAAGTATTTTCAAATAATCCACTATATTTTTGCAATCTTCGGATATTTCCCCAACCGGAAAGATATCTGCCCACACCGCTTCCACTGTTGCAGACAGCAATTCCGCCTTTGATACAAAATAGTTATAGAGAGAGCCAAGCGCAATTCCACATTCTGCTGCAACCGTCCGCATATTTACGGCAGTAATTCCATCCCTCGCCGCAATTTTTCGACTCACTTCCAATATCTCTTCTTTTGATGTCACTGTCTTATTCATTGCAATCCTGCTTTCTCATATCCTGGTACCCAATCACCACCGTCCACACATATGCGCAAGTTTTAGGAATCATCAGCATTCCGATAACCGGAATAGCATCCGCCCACAAAACAACCGGAATATAGAAGACAAAGCTCAGCACGATGGTCAGCCACATAAATCGGAAAGAGCGGTCTTTTCTCTCTTTTGCGCTTTTGTAAAATAAAAGGATAACCAGAAGCCCCAACAATGCAAATGGAATATTTCTGTAAATCCCCCATGAAAGCGGTGCATCCGCATGAGTCCATTCATTTTGCGGAAACAGGCAGAGAATCATCCGAATCAGTGCAAGCACATAGACTATAACTGTCAGATTTCTTTTCCCTTCCACCTGATAGCGCAGCCGCCACACATAATAAAGTAAAATATAAAATACAGTCATTGTCACAGAGGTAATTAATTTCCCGATTCCCAACGCAACCGTATAATCCTCCAGACCGGTCGTACAAAGCGCGATGGCTCTTGGCACTAAGTGAAAAGCATCTCCCAGCCCAAGCGTTACCGCCATAATTCCGAATAATTTATATTGAAGATTTCCTTTACATTGTCTGATCATCAACGTTCCGATTGTAATGACTGTGACCAGATAAATAATGTCAAATAAAGTTTCTGCTATTGCCTGCATTTTCTTTCTCCTTCCCATTATTTTTATATTGAACAACGTTCATTTTAATGTTCAGCGAAGTCTCTGTCAAGAAAAAAGTAACCGATTCTCGCATTATGCCAAGAATACGGTTACTTTCTTCTATCATTCGCTCTATTTTATTATCTCACAAGCTTTCTATGCACGAAGCCCCTCCATCCACCGATACAAATCTTCATATACCTGCCGGCGGTCAGTCTCATTTAAGATCTCATGCCGGTCTCCCTCATAAAGCTTCAGTGATACATTCTTTATTCCGGACCTTTTAAATCTTTCATAAACTCTTTTTACACCTTTTCCAAATGCTCCCACCGGATCATCTGCTCCTGCCACAAAGAAAATCGGCAGATGCTTCGGAACTGCCTCTGCACCTTTTTTCCCCGCGGCAATCTTGATCCCTTCAAACATCTGATAGTATGCTCCTACAGTAAATCGAAATGAGCAAAACGGATCTTTTACGTATTTCTCCGGAATCTTCGAATCAGAACTTAACCATTCCTTCCCGGTCTTTCCCGGTTCAAACTTCCGGTTGTACTCGCCAAACGCCATATTGTCGATCAGCAGGCTTCGATGTCTCCAGCCTTTGGCGCGTGCGATCATACGGCACAATTTCTGTCCGACAGACGCCAGAAGCTTCGGCTGGTCGCCGGTTCCCATGATCACTGCTCCCGTAAGTCCTTCGCCTTTGCTCATCAAATACTGTCTCAGCAAAAAAGACCCCATGCTGTGTCCAAGCATATAGTATGGAACGTTCGGATATTTCTTCTCTGTAATTTCTCTCAGGCGGTGAATATCTGACTGAATATAACGATTGCCATGCTTCTCCGGGAAATGTCCAAGATCTTCTTTATCATGCGCGGTTTTCCCGTGACCTAAATGGTCATTTCCGGTTACATAGTATCCACACTCGTTCAGATAAGTTGCAAATCCATCATACCGGTCAATATATTCCACCATTCCATGACAGATCTGAACAACAGCTTTGACCTCTCCTTCCGGAATCCATTCTTGTACATGTACGCGGCTGCTCCCATCTGCACTTAGAAATTCAAATTCATTTTTCATTATCTATCCTTCATCCTCACATAATCACGATATGGCGCCAGCGGCTTGTAAGCCGGCCGAATAATCTTATCTGCATTCTTCAACTCTTCCAGACGATGCGCGCTCCATCCTACAATACGCGCTGTCGCGAAGATCGGTGTGTACAATGACGGCGGAAGATCCAGCATACTGTACACAAGACCACTGTAGAAATCTACGTTTGCATTTACACCTTTGTAAATCTTACGCTTCTCGGCAATAATTTCCGGTGCCATGTGCTCTACCGTCTCATAGAGGGCATATTCCTTCTCGCAGCCCTTCTCGATGGCAAGCTGTTTTACAAAGTTTTTGAAAATGTCAGCTCTTGGGTCTGATACAGAATAAATTGCATGTCCCATTCCGTAGATAAGCCCCTTCTTATCAAAGGCCTTCTTATCGAGAAGATCACACAAATACTGACGGATAGCATCTTTGTCTTCCCAGTCAGACAAATGTTCTTTCATGTCCTCAAACATCTGCGTCACTTTTACATTTGCTCCGCCATGTTTTGGTCCTTTTAAAGAAGCCATCGCTGCTGCCATTGTAGAATAAGTATCCGTTCCGGAGGAAGTAACAACGTGTGTAGTAAAGGTAGAGTTGTTACCACCACCGTGATCCATATGGAGCACAAGCGCCATATCCAGAATCTTCGCCTCCAGTTCCGTGTATTTACGATCCTCACGGAGCATCATCAATATATTTTCTGCTGTTGACAGCTTCGGTGATGGAGCATAAATGAACAGATCTCCGCCCATACGGTAATTGTATGCGTGATAGGCATATACCATCATCATCGGGAACTGACTGATAAGGTTCAGACACTGACGAAGCACGTTCGGGATGCTTGTATCGTCTGCTTTCATATCATATGTATATAAATTCAATATTGAACGTGACAGGCTGTTCATCATATCGCGGCTTGCCGCTTTCATAATGACATCTCTTACGAATGTCGGCGGTAATGTTCTTCTTTTGACAAGCGTCTGTTTGAATCTCTCTGCCTCTGCTTCATTCGGAAGCTCTCCAAAGAGAAGAAGATACGCAATCTCTTCAAATCCAAAATGTCCGTCTGCCAGAAATCCTCCGACCAGATCCTTAATGTTGTAGCCTCGATAGTAGAGATTACCTGCGCACGGAACCTCTTTTCCATCTACAACTTTGGTAGCACACACATCGGAAATGTTTGTCAAACCTGCAAGAACGCCTTTTCCGTTCAGATCACGAAGACCTCGCTTGACTTCATACTTGGCATACAGTTCTTTATCTATCGCTGTATTTTTCTCGCACAATTCAGCAAAATGTTCGATTTCCGGAGTGATCTCAAATAATACATACTTATTCTTCTTTGACATACACATCATCCTCTCTTTTTGTTGTTTTTATATAGATTACATAGCCCGCTCAAAAATATCATTGCTAAGGCTGGCAAATTCCTGAAGGCTTAACGCTTCTCCTCGCACGCTGGAACCTTTTCCCAGTTTTTCAATCGCCTCTGTAATGATTTCTTTCGAACAGGTTATTTTATCAGAATTGTTCAGACCATTCGCCAATGTTTTTCTCCTCTGGTTAAAAGATGCACGGATAATATCAAACATCAGCTTCTCGTCTTTTACCTCTACCGGTGGTTCTTTATGTCTGGTCAGTCGAATCACCGCAGATCCCACCTTCGGTCTCGGCATAAAACAATTAGGCGGTACATTTGCAACAATATATGGCTCCGCATAGTATTGAACTGCAAGAGACAGCGCCCCATAATCCTTACTTCCGGGTCCAGTCTGCATACGATCCGCCACCTCTTTTTGCACCATAACGGTAATACTTTCCACCGGCACATGATTTTCAAATAATCCCATAATGATAGGCGTCGTTATGTAATATGGAAGATTTGCAACTACTTTGATTGCCTTTCCTCCATTTTCTTCGTCCGCAAGTTTGCGAAGATCCAGCTTTAGCACATCCTCATTGATGATCCTCACATTCTGGTATTCACTTAATGTATCTGATAGAATCGGAATCAGATTTTTGTCAATTTCAACTGCTATAACTTTTCCTGCTACCTCTGCAAGATATTGGGTCATCGTACCGATTCCCGGTCCGATCTCAAGCACCATATCTTCTTTTGTAATATGGGCAGCGCTGATGATCTTATCCAATACATGCGTATCGATCAGAAAATTCTGACCAAATTTCTTTTGAAATGTAAAATCATATTTCTGCAGAACCTCTATGGTATTCTGCGGATTTCCTAGTGTCGGTCCACTCATCTTCTTTGCTCCCTGCTTCATAATTGTTTCTAATTATACAACAAGATTGTCTTTAATGATATACCTTAAAAGAAAAATAAATATTAAGAATGTATGAACAATTTCTTTCCTTTTAAGCTCTATACTTCCGTCAAATTATACAAATCTCTCGCATTTTTCTCTGTCTGTTCCACAACCGCTTCATAAGAAATGCCCTTGATTTCTGCAATCTCCTCCGCCACATATTTAATATAAGAGGAATTATTTCGTTTCCCGCGAAATGGAACCGGCGCAAGATACGGGCAATCAGTTTCTAATACAATCGACGTTAACGGAATCTCCTCCACGGTCTCTTTGAGCTTTCTTGCATTTTTGAAAGTCACAACACCTCCAACGCCAATATAATATCCCATTTTCACATATTCTTTTGCCTGCTCTTTCGAATACGAATAGCAATGAATCACACCTCGTAATCCCTGCCCGTGCTCTTTCATGATCTCCATCGTATCTGCTGCCGCCTCCCGGCTATGAATCAGCACCGGAAGGTCCAACTCTCTGGCAAGATCAAGCTGACGGATAAACCACTCCTTCTGCACATCATGCGATTCATTATCCCAATAATAGTCAAGACCGATTTCACCGACTGCAACAACCTTCTCCTGCTTACATAACTCTTCCATCTGTTGAAAACGCTCTTCATTTAAGCTTCCCACTTCGTCCGGATGGATTCCCACTGCTGCATACATAAAAGAGTGCCTCTTTACCAGTTCCACCACTCGTTCACAGGATTCATATGTCGCGCTCACATTTACAATCGTGCCCACGCCCTGCTCCGGCATCGAGGCAAGAAGCGTTTCCCGATCTGTATCAAATTGCTCATCATCATAATGCGCATGAGTATCAAAAATCATAGTTCCTCCTATCATTTAATTAAGGACGGGTTTTTAAATGTCCCGTCCCAAATAAATAGTTATTCTGTCTTTTTCTGTCTAAATGTTATAATATCTGTGCTCTTAACTGTTCCGGTGTTTTCTGTGATAATAATGCCGGTGCAATGTCAAATACACTTCTTGCTCCGTTCTCGCCTTTTTGGGATAAACGGTAAGCAGCTCTTGCATAAGCTACCAGTACGCTCGCAGTAAATTCCGGATTTGAATCCAGCTTTAAGGAATATTCAATCACATGCTTATTCCCCTCGGTTCCTGTCTCTCCCGTACGGATCACGAAACCGCCATGAGGCATTTTGCTATGGTTTTCTTTTAATTCCTCCTCGGAAATAAATGTTACAGTCGTATCATATTCGTCAAAATAATTCGGCATCGTCTTAATTGCCTGTTCGATTGCTGCCTTGTCAGCGCCCTCTTCTGCCACTACATAACATTCGCGCAAATGTTTCTCTCTTGTGGTAAGCTCCGGTTCGCTTCCTGTTCTCACACGGTCAACTGCTTCTTCAATAGGAACTGTGTACTGAATTGCATTTTTCACACCGTCAATTCGACGGATCGCGTCAGAATGTCCCTGGCTTACACCTTTTCCCCAAAATGTGTATGTGCTTCCCTGAACTAAAATAGATTCTGCATACAGACGATTCAGCGAGAACATTCCCGGGTCCCAACCGACCGAAATAATACTCACATTATTTCCGGCTTTGGCTGCCTTATCCACATTCTCAAAATACTCCGGGATCTTTGCATGCGTATCAAAGCTGTCAATAGTATTAAAATTTGCCGCGATCTCCGGTCCCATCACTGGAAGATCTGTAGCAGACCCACCACAAAGCATCATCACATCAATTTCATCTTTCATAGAAATCATATCGTCAAAATGCTTCACTTCTGCGCCAGCCGTCTTAATCACAACAGCCGAAGGATCTCTTCTGGTGAAAACAGCCTTCAATTCCATATCATCATTACGGGCAATTGCCTGCTCTACACCTCTGCCAATATTTCCATACCCAACAATACCAATTCTGATTTTTCCCATTGCTTACTCCTGCCTTTCTTCTATTTGGGACGTAGCATTTTTACAAAAGCCTACGTCCCAAATTGCTTTTTGACCTGTCCTTTTTTAACTTATTTCTGCTCCTGCCGGCATATTTTTCTCCGGTGTCATCAACGAGAGATGGCCTTCTGCATCTTCTGCGCAAAGAAGCATGCCTTCTGATAATACTCCTGCAAGCTTCGCCGGTTTTAAGTTTACAAGTACCATTACTTTTTTACCAACCATTTCTTCTGCGCTATATTCTTTCTTGATACCAGACACGATTTGTTTTACCTGGCTTCCGATCTTTACCTGTGAGCAGAGAAGCTTCTTTGATTTTTTCACTTCTTCACACGCAATGATCTCACCAACCTGGAATTGCATTTTCCCGAAGTCTTCAAAACTGATCTCCGGTTTTGCTTCTATATCTATAACACCTTCTTCAGCGACTTCTTCCGGTGTCTCTTCCGGCTGCTTCGGATGACGTTCCTCTACTTTTTTCATCACTTCTTCAAGATCTAATCTTGCAAAAAGAATTTCCGGTTTTTCAACTACTTTTCCATCACCGAGCTGTGCTAAAATTTTCTCGGATGTCTCAGGCATAAATGGAGCTAACTGTTTTGCTCCTGATTTAATGCTTTCTAACAGATTATAGAGAACGGTTTCCAGACGATCTTTCTTTTCTTCTTCCTTTGCAAGCGCCCACGGCATAGTCTCGTCAATATATTTATTGCAGCGTTTAAACAAATTGAAGATTTCTGTAATTGCATCTGCAACACGTAAATCGTCCATTTTCTTTTCAACCGCAACTGGTGTGTTTTCTACTACGGATCTCAGATCTGCGTCAATTGCAGCATCTTCTTCACTTAAAGTCACATTTTTGTTTCCAACAGTTCCGCCAAAGTATTTATTTGACATAGAAATTGTTCTGTTTACCAGATTTCCAAGTGTATTTGCAAGATCTGAATTGATGCGCTCTACTAAGAGTTCCCATGAAATCACGCCGTCATTTTCAAATGGCATTTCATGGAGTACAAAATAACGCACCGCATCCACACCGAAGAACTCTACCAGTTCGTCTGCATACAACACATTTCCTTTGGATTTACTCATTTTTCCATCGCCCTGCAATAGCCAAGGATGACCGAAGATCTGCTTTGGAAGCGGAAGATCAAGTGCCATTAAGAAGATTGGCCAGTAAATAGTATGGAAACGAATGATATCTTTACCGATCAGATGAAGGTCTGCCGGCCAGTTTTTCTTAAATTGTTCTGTACCTTCTCCCTCTGCATCATAACCGATACCTGTAATATAGTTGGTCAATGCATCCAGCCAAACATAGACAACATGCTTGTCATCAAAATCTACCGGAATTCCCCATTTGAAGGAAGTTCTGGAGACGCACAGATCCTGGAGCCCCGGCAACAGGAAGTTATTCATCATCTCATTTTTACGAGATACCGGCTGAATGAATTCAGGATGCGTATTAATATGCTCGATCAGACGATCCGCATATTTGCTCATCTTGAAGAAATATGCCTCTTCTTTGGCAGGCTTCACTTCACGACCGCAGTCCGGACATTTTCCATCTACAAGCTGAGACTCTGTCCAAAAAGATTCACACGGTGTGCAGTAAAGTCCTTCATAGGAGCCTTTGTAAATATCTCCCTGATCATATAATTTCTTAAAAATTTTCTGAACCTGTTTCTCGTGATCTTCATCCGTCGTACGAATGAATTTGTCGTAAGAAGTATTCATCAAATCCCAGATTGCCTTCACCTGTCCGGCAACATCATCCACGTATTCTTTTGGTGTAACGCCTGCTTCTTCTGCTTTTAACTCAATTTTCTGTCCGTGCTCATCAGTTCCGGTCTGAAAAAATACATCATATCCCTGACTTCTTCTGTATCTGGCAATCGCATCTGCCAGTACGATTTCATAAGTGTTTCCAATATGCGGCTTGCCAGAGGTGTATGCAATGGCTGTCGTCATATAATACTTTTTCTTTTCCATGTTTCTTCTCTCCTTCAAATTATTTTAAAAAATAAAGAATTTCGCCCAGTAGAAACAAAGCTTCCACTGAATAAAAAAATCTCCGACTCTTCCGTTTGGAAAAATCAGAGAAGACGGGAATTCCCGTGATACCACTTCTATTTACTTTCTGCTTCACAACAAAAAGCCTCATCAGGTGCTATTGCACCTACCGCTGTAAAGGGCGGACCCTTTATGATCTCACCAGAAATTAATTACTATAGCAACTTTATTATTTCCTAATCTCTGCTCAACCATACCACTCAGGAGCCATCTTCTGCCAATTCTAATTTATCCCTCTCAGCCTCCGGGATTTCTCTGTAAAATATCAAATAAGCGTACTCTCTCCATCACTGCGTTTTCTTTATTTAAGTAATTCATAGTAAAAATCCTAGCACATAAAACAGTTCTGTGTCAAGGATTTCCACTCTTTCGTTTATCATGGTTTTCGTTTTCCCTCATATACATATAAAAAACAGTTAGGATTTTTTATGCGCATAGTTAACACTTTCAAAAACAAGCTTTCAAAAAAGAAAAAGCTGGCGATTCTTTTTCCAATTTTCTTCCTTATTCTGATCGGCAGCGGATGCTACATCAGCCAACACCTCTCAGCAACAGAAGAAGAACGTTTCGATCACTACACGGACCAGCTCTTCTGTCAGGAGCTGTCCGGAAACACACTTTCACTGCACTACACTTTGAAAAATCCTGCGCGTTACAACATTGCTACAGCTCCGATCTCTCTGGGTTCCTATCAGACAGACAGCGCTTCTGTCTCTGCGGCTATGGAAAATTCTCTCTCTCGCCTTCACTCTTATGACAAATCAAAACTGTCAAAAGAGCAGCAGATAACTTACGAAATACTCGACTTTTCTCTCACCGCCTCTTTGAAAAACTCATCGTATCTTCTATATGAAGAACCACTTGCTCCTCTTACAGGTACTCAGGCACAATTGCCTGTTCTTTTGTCAGAATATCAATTCTATAAAAAACAGGATATTGACACCTATCTTGCACTGCTTGGAGAGATTCCTGAATATTTTGCCTCTATCTTAACCTTTGAGGAAGAGAAAGCTAAGCAAGGCCTATTTATGTCTCTATCACAGGCAGATGCAATCATCGAAGAATGCGAGACATTTATTAATTTACAAGAAAATAATTATCTTTACAGTTCTTTCTCCGAAAGAATACAATCACTTGACTTGTCCAACAAAATCACCGACGCATATATTGAAAAAAATTCAGATTGTATAAAACAATATGTTATTCCTGCTTATGAACAATTGAAGCAGGGCATTACTTCTCTACGGGAAACCGGAACAAATTCCGGCGGATTATGTCATCTTCCAAAGGGAATTCCTTACTACGAATTACTCGTAGCCACCGAAACCGGTTCCACCAGAAGTATCCCTGAACTTCAACAATTAACAAAAAAGCAGATAAAAGAAGACTTGTTTTCTATACAGAAAACTTTATCAGACATTTCTGACGATCAGCCCTCCCCTTCCTCCGACTTTTTCAAATCACAAGGTGTCGTTCTGGAAGATTCCAATCCGGCGGCTATCCTCTCCTCACTAAAGAGCAACCTCTCCGGACATTTCCCTTCCCCACCGGATGTAAATGTACAAATTAAATATGTGTCTAAAGAAATGGAAAACTATTTAAGCCCTGCCTTTTACTTAATCCCAGCCATTGATAATACAGATGAAAATATGATTTACATTAACAACGGACATATCAGCGATGATCTCACCTTATATACGACACTTGCCCACGAAGGATACCCGGGGCATCTCTACCAAACAACCTATTTTGCAAGTAAACATCCATCACCGATCAGGCAACTCTTCTCCTTCGGCGGCTATATTGAAGGTTGGGCTACCTACAGCGAAATGACAAGTTTTTACTTTGCTCCCATGGACAAATCGCAAGCATCTCTGCTTCAGAAAAACAATTCTATCCTTCTCGGGCTGTACGCACTCGCCGACATGGGTATTCACTACGACGGATGGTCTCTCCCTGATACCATTGCCTTTTTTCAAGAATATGGAATTACCGACACCAAAGCCATCGAAGAAATCTATAATCTGATTCTCTCCGATCCGGCAAACTACTTAAAATATTACATAGGATATGTAGAATTTCTGGAATTAAAAAAAGAAGCCATAACCTTATGGGGGAAAGATTTCACACAAGAACGGTTCCACAAAGCTGTGCTGGATATCGGACCGGCACCATTTGACTTGATTCGAAAGCATATATTTTAAAAAAGGACAGGTCAAAAAGCAATTTGGGACGTAGCATTTTGCAAAAATGCTACGTCCCAAATGAAACTAATACTCTTCTATATTGATCTGTTTTGTTGATGCCACGTCATATGGCAATATGCTGTTTGCGAATTTGGTGAATTTTTCTGCCGCGTCACTAACGTAGAATTCGTAAGTCGCCGCCTCATCTGACGGATTACTCAGTCCCTGTTCTTCCAATATTTTCTTTAAATCTAATGCTGTTTCATAAGCAGGATTTACAATATGTACCTTGTCTCCGAAATATTCTATGATGCTGGAGCGCAGAAGCGGATAATGTGTACACCCTAAAATCATTGTGTCGATATCCGTATTTCTCATATTGGAAAGATAAATATCAATCACTTCTTTTGTGATATGATGCTTCGCAAATCCTTCTTCTACAAGTGGGACAAACAACGGGCATGGTTGTCCGATCACAACCGCATCTTCTTTGAAGCTGTGGATTACTTTATTGTATGTTTCACTCCGAATGGTTCCTTCTGTCCCTGCTACACCGATTTTCCCGTTTTGCGTTTCTTTCACTGCCGCTCTCGCTCCAGGCACGATCACACCGATAACTGGAATATCCGTTTCTTTCTGCACTGTTTCCAACGCAAGAGCACTTGCTGTATTGCATGCGATCACTACGGCTTTCACGTTCTTTGTCCGCAGGAAACGAATAATCTGTCTTGAAAAACGTATGATATTATCCTTAGATTTGCTTCCATAAGGAACTCTCGCTGTGTCCCCAAAATATACCATATTTTCATGCGGAAGCTGACGCATGATCTCGCGCGCCACAGTCAGCCCTCCTACACCGGAATCAAACACCCCTATCGGTGCATTTGCTCTACTATTTATCTCCATAACCTCAAACCTCCATTTAATTCGGATGTTGCTCTGTGTCCTATTCTAGCAAATTCTATTTCATTTTTCAATTTCTTCATTTGTATTCTCAGGAAATAACGCTATAATAGAACAAGCAATGAAATGGAGGCACAATATGAAACACATAAAATTTAAATTACTTCTCAGCAGTCTTTTGTTGTCACTTTCTATCTTATTAAACGGATGCTCTTCCAATGAAGCATCCGACTTCTTATCGGATATGCCCGACACTTTATCGGATATGTCCGACACCTCCTATACTTTGGACTCTGTTCCAGAATATAGCGGGATACCCTACGCCATTATCCATGACAACATTCCCTTCTTTTCCGAGGAGGATCTTACCGTAAATGCATTTGAAACCTACAGTGAATTAGATTCTCTCGGTCGCTGCGGTACCGCCTATGCAAATATCTGCAAAGAAATTATGCCGACAGAAAAGCGGGGCAAGATCGGAATGATCAAGCCTTCCGGATGGCATACTGTGAAATATAAAGGAATCGATGGAAACTATTTATATAACCGCTGCCATTTGATCGGCTACCAACTCTCCGCTGAAAATGCCAACGAGAAGAACCTGATTACGGGAACGCGATACTTAAATGTTTCTGGCATGCTTCCCTTTGAAAATATGGTTGCAGATTATGTAGACGAGACACAAAATCATGTCTTATATCGCGTCACCCCGATTTACTCAGGCGAAAATCTTGTTGCTAACGGCGTACTGATGGAAGCGCGTTCTGTAGAAGATGATACCATCGAATTTTGTGTTTACTGTTATAATGTCCAGCCGGGGATTGAAATTGAATATCAAACCGGTGACAGTTCCTCTGCAGAAACAGCACAGCCTTCTGCGTCTACTGAAGGGACCTATATTTTAAATAGAAACACAAAAAAATTTCACCGTCCGGATTGCAGCAGTGTCAAAGATATCAAACCCAAAAATAAAATGGAATTTTCCGGTGATATTCAAACCTTACTGGATCAAGGTTACAGCGCCTGCAAAAACTGCCATCCGTAAAGATTTTTCTTTCTACATCATTCCCGCCAAAATCACACTGGCAATAAGGCCTGCAAATGTTGAAAATAATGCACCGCCTAATGTAAATCTCGTCTTTGTCACTTTGGCTGCCATATAATAAACGCTCATTGTATAGAAAATTGTTTCTGTACAGGACATGCTGATAGATGCAATCAAGCCGATATACGAATCTGTTCCGTATTCTTTGAAAACGTCCAACAGAAGTCCGGTGGCAGCCGATGACGAGAACATTTTCACTACCGTAAGCGGCACAAGTTCCCCCGGGAAGCCAATGATTTCTGAAAAATTTCCCACAAAATCAGACAAGAAATCAAGGAAGCCGGAAGCACGTAAAATTCCTACCGCAACCATAAGTCCTATAAGGGTAGGCATGATCTTAATCACTGTAAAAAACCCATTTTTTGCACCTTTAACAAAAGTATCATAGACTTTTACATGCATGAGCATCCCATAGATCACAATTCCAAATATCACAAACGGTACAATCAAATCCGACACGTAAAGAAACAATTTCATATCTATTCTCCTTTTTTCATTTCTTCAATTGTATCTGATGTTTGACAAAAGATATCATTTTCTTTCATCCACAAAATATATATGCACAAATTTCCTTTCATAATACTCCATCTTTATTAATAGAATATTTAAAACCATTTTGGAGGGTATCCTATGCTTAATTATCTATGGGCAGGCATGATCTTCATCGGAATCTCCTATGCCGCTGTCACCGGGCGGATGCCGGAGATCACCGATGCTGCAATTAATTCATCCAAAGAAGCTATCACGCTTTGCATCACAATGATGGGGGTCATGTCTTTCTGGGTCGGACTAATGGAAATCGCCGAACGTTCCGGCATGATCCACAATATTTCCAAAAGACTTCATCCTTTTATACATTTTCTCTTTCCCGAACTTCCGCAAAATCATCCGGCACAGGCGCACATTACAACAAACATTCTTGCAAATATTTTCGGACTGGGCTGGGCTGCGACTCCGGCAGGTTTAAAAGCGATGGAATCATTAAAAACATTAGAGGAAGAACGTCGATTGGGAAAGATGCCGGGGCCGGTAAGAAAACAGGGCACGGCAAGTAATGAAATGTGTACTTTCCTGATTCTTAATATCTCCTCTTTACAGCTTATACCGATAAATGTAATTGCTTACAGAAGCCAATACGGCAGCGTCAATCCTGCCGGAATTGCCGGAGCAGGAATTCTGGCTACAGCCGTCAGCACCTTTGCCGCCATATTTTATTGTAAAATATGGACCCATCAAAAGCATAAACTAAAAAAATTATAAAAATGAATTATATCGCTTGCATTTCCGAAAGAACGGGTATAATATAAGCATATGCATAACGTAGTATTAAAAACTACGTAATGCATTTTCGATATTTCACATTCGCAATTTTATCCTAACACGTGAAATATTAAAATTGCATTTATAATCGTCAGATATAAATTTAGAAATGGAGGCATCTGTATGAAAGACATGGCGATACACTCAACAACTTCACTTGATCATTTATTTAAAAATTCATCCAAAGCAAAAGAACGAAATACGTTTCCATCACTCTTGATAAAATATGTAAAAGACCCCGGAAGTGCCATCACTCATTTTATCGGAATGGTTATGGCAATGGGCGCATCCATCCCTCTTCTTATAAAAGCGAGCAACCAACCTGACCCGCTATATTTGATTTCCATGAGTGTATATTCTTTGAGTTTAATTCTTTTATATGCAGCAAGTACCACTTATCACACCTTTGACCGCAGCGAACGCGTCAATACAGTATTAAAGAAAATAGACCACATGATGATCAGCGTACTGATTGCAGGAAGCTATACACCGATTTGTCTGCTCATACTAAATAGAAAAACAGGTGTGGTTTTGCTTGGTATTGTATGGGGAATTGCCCTCATCGGAATTTTAATCAAAGCATTTTGGATCTACTGTCCAAAATGGGTATCCTCCATCCTTTATATCGGCATGGGCTGGACCTGCGTCCTTGCTTTCACACAAATCTATCATGCCCTGTCACCTGCAGGCTTCGGCTGGCTTCTGGCCGGCGGAATCATTTACACTGTAGGCGGTGTGATCTACGCCTTAAAACTTCCGGTTTTCAATAACCGGCATAAATACTTCGGGAGCCACGAAATCTTCCACTTATTCGTAATGGGCGGCAGCCTCTGCCACTACATCGTAATGTATGCTTATATATAAGTTTGGGACGTAGCATTTTTGCAAAATGCTACGTCCCAAATTGCATTCCGGGGTGTCCTTTTTTGATTAATTCTTCTTTTTTTCTTCTTGTTAACTGCTTGATTGCGTATTCCCGGCTCATCGCTTCCTCTTTTGTCGCAAATTCTTCATAATAAGCCAGTTTTACCGGTCTTCGATTTTTCGTATATTTTGCACCTTTTCCCGCATTATGCGCATTTATGCGTTTCTCTAAATCATTCGTCCATCCTGTATACAAGGTTTCATCACTGCATTTTAATATATATGTATAATTCATATCTTTCCATTCTTTCTCCGCACGGATTTCATTTCTACTGCCCATTATAAAAGATGAATTTAAAAACTGCAATCTTCAATTTGGAACAGGTCAATTTACAATTTGGGACGTAGCATTTTGCAAAAATGCTACGTCCCAAACTAACGTCCCAAATTCATTATTCCACCAAATATTCCATTGGATTTACTGGTTGTCCGTCTTTTCTCATTTCGAAGTATACGTTGCTTCCTTCTACGCTGTAGTATTTGGTTGGTGCGCTTACGTATCCGATAATTGTTTTTGCTTCTACCTGATCCCCGACTTTTACCGGGACTTCTTTTAATTGTCCGTAAAATAATTCATAGCCATTTCCGATGTCTACATTGACGGTCAGCCCTGTCTCTGCTGACTGGTCGATGGACTTTACAATTCCCGGGGCTGCTGAGATTACCTGATCGCCTTCTGCTCCGGCAATCACCAGCGCCGGATTGTACTTATACTGATCTAGTGTAGAAAAGTAGACTGTTTTGTCCATGCTGTAGCTCATTAAAATATTTCCGTTGACCGGCCAGAGCAATTTACTGTCGCTGTTGAAGCTTACGGTTTTGGTCTTTCCTGATGCTGTCTGTGACGTCTGGGCTGACTGCGCATCTGCCTGTCCGTTTTCGACGGAATCCTCTTGCTTCTGATTGGCATTTTCCTGATTTGTCTCTTCGACTTTCTCTTGCAGATCGTTAATAATAAGATCTGTTGTTGTCTCCTTAAGGGGCTCTGCTTCCTTCTCTTTTTCTGCTTTCGCTTCTTCCTGTTTTGCCAGCAGCTGTTCATTTTTCATGGCTTTATAGTCTTTGAATGTATATGTTCCAACAATTGCGATAGCTGCCACAAAACAAAGAACTGCTGCAACAGTTGCCCCTCTGTTTTTTCTTTTTGGTCTTGGTCTCTTCGGACTCTGCGTTTGATTTTGATTCATTTTATCACCACCTCTGACTTTATTTTTGCCAGATCGCAGTACAGTTATACTTTCGTAAACATAAAATATTAGAAATTCGGCACAATCTGTGTGACTTCTTTTAATTCTGTATCTTTAAAAAAATAATTCAAAATCTCCTCACATTTTTTTCCGTCCTTTGCCATTTGATTTGCCGTATACTGACTCATACCGATTCCATGCCCCACGCCTCTTGTCGTGATCCTCAATTTTTCATTATAATTTTGAAGCGTAAAGCAGCTGGATGCCAGCCCGTATGTATTCCGAAATTCCTCCCCGCTCACCGTTTCCTTCCCCACCCGGACGCTCTGCACATAACCGGTCGTATCACACTGTGTTACTTCCGCATCTAATTTGTCCAACGTAACTGTCTGGATCTGCTCCGCAGCCTCTACATCCTCCGAGCAATCTGTAATCGTAAGATACGGATAATCCTCCCCCAACGCTTCTTTTCCGTCTCGTGTGCTCCCATTCGTCAATCGGCAAAACGGTGTTTGCGCGAGTTTCTCTTCATAGGTAAGAACTTTCCCTTCCGTTTCATCCCACGCATCTTTCAGCTTCTGATGATACTTAAAATATTTCGCCGCTCCCCACTCCTTCTCCATTTCCTTTTGCGTCCAGAAATCATCCGAAAATTCCACCTTGCTCCCGCCTTCCTGAATCTTCCTATACACATTGGTCCGCACAAGCACCGCCTGCGCCTTCAACACTTCTTCCTCGTAATTTGCGGGAATCTCTTTCGCCAATATTCCGACACAATATTCTTCAAGCGGCATTTCCAGCGAACCATTTTCTGTCTTCACCTTAATGTATGTCTGGTCCACATTGGATGTAGATACTAAGCCCGGTCCATGAATAAAGACCGTTATGATATAAGGCAGCAATACCATAATCGTCAGATATGCCCCCGCCTTCTTTAATTTTGTCCACGTATTTCCATATCTTACTCTCATTAGATTCCTTCCGGCAGATCGTCTCTTCATAAAAAATATCCCTCCTCATACACTACTGTATGAGAAGGGACATTCTATTATACTAACTTATCTAATTTCCAAATGTCATCCACATATTCCTGAATTGTTCTGTCGGATGAGAATTTCCCACAGCTTGCTGTGTTAAGAAGTGCCATTCTTGCCCATCTGTCTTTATCACGATAAGCTTTTTCCACTTCTTCCTGTGCATTTGCATAAGAACGGAAGTCTTTTAAGATAAAGTACATATCCGCTTTGTCAAAGCCATTGCTCTTAAGAAGGCTGTTGTACAGGTCGCGGTATCTTTCTCTGTCTCCGTCTGCGTAAGTTCCGTCCACAAGCTGGTCTACGACGCGGCGCACATCCGGGTCGTTGTTGTAGATCTCATATGGGTCGTAACCGCCATTTTTCTCGTAGTTCATTACTTCGTCTGAGCTTAATCCGAAGATAAATGCATTTTCTTTTCCTACTTCCTCCACGATCTCTACGTTCGCTCCGTCCATCGTTCCAAGTGTCGGCGCTCCGTTTAACATGAATTTCATATTACCGGTTCCGGATGCTTCTTTGGAAGCTGTAGAAATCTGTTCACTGACATCTGCTGCCGCAAAAATCCACTCTGCATTAGATACGCGGTAATCTTCGATAAATACGACTTTCAGCTTTCCGTTGATGCTGCGGTCATTATTTACTACGTCCGCAACAGAGTTGATAAGCTTAATGATCTCTTTCGCACGAACATACCCTGCGGACGCTTTCGCCCCAAAGATATAAGTTCTCGGATAGAAGCTCATCTCTGGATGCTCTTTGATCTTATTGTAAATGTACATGACATGTAAAATGTTGAGAAGCTGACGTTTATACTCGTGCAGTCTCTTTACCTGTACATCGAAAATAGATCTCGGATCCACCTCTACTCCATTGTGCTCCAGAATGTATTTTGCAAGACGCTCTTTATTCTTGTATTTGATCTCCATGAATTCTTTCAGCGCATCTTCATCATCTGCATACTTTTTCAGTCCTGACATAAGAGACAGGTCTGTAATCCAGTCTTTTGTTCCGAGCTTTTCTGTCACCCAGTCTGCAAGGAGCGGATTTCCATGCATAAGGAAACGTCTCTGTGTGATACCATTTGTCTTATTGTTAAATTTCCCCGGCATCATCTCATAGAAATCACGAAGTTCTCTCTTCTTAAGAATCTCTGTGTGAAGTCTTGCAACACCATTTACAGAATATCCTGCAACGATAGCAAGATGTGCCATTTTCACCTGACCGTCACGAAGAATTGCCATCTTCTTCACTTTTTCTTCATTTCCCGGATACATCTCACGGATCTGAATAATAAATCTTCTGTCAATCTCCTGAATGATCTGATATACTCTCGGAAGCAGTCTTGAGAACAGATCGATCGGCCATTTCTCAAGCGCCTCTGCCATGATTGTATGGTTCGTATAAGCACAGGCTTTTGTTGTCACATCCCACGCTTCATTCCATTCCAGATGATAATCATCCAGAAGGATTCTCATAAGCTCTGCAACTGCCACTGTCGGATGTGTATCGTTCATCTGGAACGTTGCCTTTTCGTACAGCTTACGGATATCATCATGATCCTTCATGTATTTGTCTACTGCTAACTGAAGACTTGCAGATACGAAGAAATACTGCTGTTTGAGACGAAGCTCTTTTCCTGCGTAGTGATTGTCATTTGGATACAGCACCTCTACGATTGTCTTCGCAAGATTCTGCTGCTCCACAGCCTTGTGATAATCGCCTCGTTCAAAGGATTCCAGCTGGAAATCTACGATCGGTTCTGCGTCCCAGATACGAAGTGTATTCACCTGACCATTTCCGTAACCTACGATTGGATAATCATATGGCACTGCCAACACAGATTCATAATTCTCCTGTTTAAATAAAGTCTTGCCTGTAGCATCATCATATTCCACACGGATATTTCCGCCGAAACGAATCTCTTTTGCATATTCCGGTCTTCTAAGCTCAAACGGATTGCCGTATTTCAACCAGTTATCCGGTTTCTCTACCTGATAGCCGTCCTTGATCTTCTGTTTGAACATTCCGTAACGATAACGGATACCGCAGCCATATGCCGCATATCCAAGAGATGCCAGGGAATCAAGGAAACAAGCTGCAAGTCGTCCGAGTCCGCCGTTTCCAAGAGCCGGGTCCGGCTCCTGGTCTTCCACGGTATTTAAGTCTATTCCAAGTTCGTCCAATGCCTCTTTGACTTCTGTGTAAGCGGTCATGTTGATCAGGTTATTGCCAAGCGCACGTCCCATCAGGAACTCCATGGACATATAGTACACAATCTTCGGATCTTCTTTATCAATCTTCTTCTGTGTCTCGATCCAGTCATCAATGATCGCTTCCTTCACTGCGTAGGACACTGCCTGAAACTGCTCCTGCGGATTCGCTTCGTCCAGCTCTTTACGGAACAATCTTTTTACATTGTCCTGCACATCCTTTTTAAATCTTGCTTTTTCAAATCTTGGGTTATACATAAGTCTAATTCCTTCCTAACTATCTAAGCTGATCTTGGTATTATTGCTTTTCAACACCAAGCACAACATTTTCACCGTTGATCTTCCACTCTTTTACATATCCCTGTGGAGCTTTCTTCTCAACAGATACTGCCAGTGTCTCTGCACCGATTTCCTGTGCGTGAGCTGCAAATACCGTCTCTGCTTTCTCGCTTCCCTCATAAGTGATCGCAATGTTATCCATCACTTCAAAGTCCGCTTCCTTACGCATCGTCTGCACTTTACTGATGATCTCGCGTACAAAACCTTCTTCCAGTAATTCTTCAGAAAGATTTGTATCAAGAACCACTGTAATTCCATTGTCATTTTCAGACACATATCCTTCCATCTGCGCAGACTCGATCAGGAGATCCTCGCGGAATAAAGTCACTTCCTGACCATTTACATCAAGCTTCAGCGCATCCGCCGCATTCAGCTCATCCATTGCCGCATTTCCGTCAAGAGAAGATAACGCTGCCTTGATTCCACCAAGCAGTTTACCGTATTTTGGTCCAACGGTCTTCAACTGTGGTTTAAATGTATAAGATGTAAATTCGCGAACCTCATCTGTAAATTTCACATTTTTAACATTCAGCTCTTCCTTCACAATATCCTGGTAGAATTCCGGAAGGTCGAAACCGGCTTTTACATACATCTGACCGATCGGCTGACGGTTTTTGATATTTGCTGCATTTCTGCATGCGCGTCCCATGACAACCATTTTCAGGACTTTGTCCATATTCTCTTCTAACTCTTTGTCAATGTACGCCTCGTCTGCAACAGGGAAGTCACACAGATGGATACTTTCCTTCGCATCTTTATCAATACTTCTTACGAGATTCTGGTAAATGTCTTCTGTCATAAATGGAATCATCGGCGCTGCTGCCTTACATACTTCTACAAGCGCTGTGTAAAGAGTCATGTACGCATTGATCTTATCCTGCTCCATTCCTTTTGCCCAGAAACGCTCACGGCTTCTTCTTACATACCAGTTACTCATATCATCCACAAAGTCCTGAAGCGCTCTTGCTGTCTCAGGAATACGGTAATTGGTAAGATTATCGTCCACTTCTTTGATCAGTGTATTCAGCTTAGACAACAGCCATTTATCCATGACAGATAATTTATCATATTCTAAGGTGTATTTTGTTGCGTCAAAGTTATCAATGTTCGCATACAACAC
>OIYW01000148.1_pt1 | contig 67114 bp, 47 predicted proteins | sample 1588351 | NCBI WGS metagenome assembly OIYW01 (sample SAMN03283268) | human gut metagenome | biome: human-associated habitat; material: feces | host: Homo sapiens | place: USA | collected 2013 | reverse complement strand
GGCCGTGGAGCTCTGCTCCACACCTCGCAGCTTTTGAAAAAGCTGGCAAAACTTTTACTTGTCTCTCCCAAGCCTGAGCGCGGGCATAAAAGCTAGCGGCTCTCAGAAAACCCCGCCGCCTTTAAAGCGGCGTTCGCGTCTTGTCCCGCGGGGCCACCCGCTTGCATTCTGGGGGAGGGCATGCTACAATAGACCCTAGTTACGCGATTGCGATTGAGAAAGGCGGACCATCTTATGAAAGCTACGGAAAAAACTATGGACACCATTGTCTCTCTGTGCAAAAAACGGGGTTTTATCTTCCCCGGCAGCGAGATTTACGGCGGCCTCTCCAACTCCTGGGACTACGGCCCCCTGGGCGTGGAGTTTAAAAACAACGTGAAAAAAGCCTGGTGGAAAAAGTTCGTCCAAGAGTCCCCCTATAACGTGGGCGTGGACGCCGCCATCCTGATGAACCCCCAGGTGTGGGTGGCCACCGGCCATGTGGGCGGCTTCTCCGACCCCCTGATGGACTGCAAGGACTGCAAGACCCGTCACCGGGCTGACAAGCTCATCGAGGACTTTACCGGCGAGAGCGCCGACGGCTGGTCCAACGAGAAGATGATGGACTTCATCAAGGAGCACCACATCCAGTGCCCCAACTGCGGCAGTGAGAACTTCACCGAGATCCGCCAGTTCAACCTGATGTTCAAAACCTTCCAGGGCGTCACCGAGGACCAGAAGAGCGAGATCTACCTGCGGCCCGAAACCGCCCAGGGCATCTTTGTCAACTTCCCCGCCGTGCAGCGCACCACCCGGAAGAAGCTGCCCTTCGGCATCGCCCAGGTGGGCAAGAGCTTCCGCAACGAGATCACCCCCGGCAACTTCACCTTCCGCACCCGGGAGTTCGAGCAGATGGAGCTGGAGTTCTTCTGCAAGCCCGACACCGACCTGGAGTGGTTCCAGTATTGGAAAGACTACTGTAAGCAGTGGCTGTTCAGCCTGGGCATGACTGAGGAGAACCTCCGCTTCCGGGACCACCGGCCTGAGGAGCTGGCCTTCTACTCCAAGGCCACCACGGACGTGGAGTACCTGTTCCCCTTTGGCTGGGGCGAGCTGTGGGGCATTGCCGACCGCACCGACTACGACTTAAAGCGCCACCAGGAGCACTCCGGCAAGGATTTGACCTACTTCGACCAGGAGACCGGGGAGCACTACATCCCCTATGTCATCGAGCCCAGCCTGGGCGCCGACCGCATGGCGTTGGCGTTCCTGTGCGACGCCTACGACGAGGAAGTGGTGGGCCAGGATAAGAACGGCAAGGACGATATCCGTGTGGTGCTGCATTTGCACCCGGCCCTGGCCCCCTTTAAGGCCGCCGTGCTGCCCCTCTCCAAAAAGCTGGCGCCCAAGGCCCAGGAGGTCCACGACATGCTCTCCAAGCATTTCATGGTGGACTACGACGAGGCCGGGTCCATCGGCAAGCGCTACCGCCGCCAGGACGAGGTGGGCACGCCCCTGTGCGTCACCGTGGACTTCGACACCGTGGGCGACGAGCAGGAGGGCAAGCCCGCCGACAACTGCGTCACCATTCGGGACCGGGATACGATGGAGCAGGTGCGCCTGCCCATTGAAAAGCTGAAGGATTACATCGAGGAAAAGACCGCCTTTTAAGGGCGAAATAGGGGGAGAAAGCGGGGCGTTGCCCCGCTTTTTTCGTTTTGTGCCGCTCTGGGAAGGAAAACCATTGAACCCCGGGCGGAATTGTGCTACAATAAATTGATATTGAGAATTCCCCATCCAGCAGGAGGAAACGCGATGAAAAAGAGACGCCGCCTGGCGGTTTTTTTGGGGGCCCTGGCAGTGGCCTCCAGCCTGACAGCCCTGCCGGCCCTGGCCACGGAGGGGAGCTTCCCTTCGGCCCAGACAGAGATGCCGGGGGAGGGCACGGAGGGGGGCTCCTCCAGCGGAGGGGACAACACCCTGCCGGAGACGCCTCCCCCTGCCGAGCCCACCCCGGCGCCGGAGCCCTCTACTCCCGAGCCGGTGGAGACCCCGCCCCCCCAGGTCTCTACGCCAGAGCCCACCGTGCCCGCGGTGGAGCCCACAGAGGAGCCGGTGTGGGACCCCACCCCAGAGCCCTCCCCTTCGGAGGACCCCTGGGCAGAGCCCACGGAAGAGCCCGTTTGGGAGCCCACGGAGGAGCCCTCCAGCAGTGAGAGCCAGGACCCCGCGGCTGGCTATGTGGAGGAGCCAACGCCCACCCCCGACGCCACCCAGAGGCCCCGTTCCACGCCCCGCCCCGTTTTGGAGCGGCCCCAGGCCTCTTTGAATGGGGGCAGCTCTTCCTCCACTGTGGAAGAGGAGGAAAGCGGCCCCAACTATGTGACCTTTGCCCAGCTGAACGTGCGGGGCAACTCTCTGGCGGCCACCCTGTTTTACGCCGGGGCGGCCTGCATTGCCGCTGGCGTGCTGGGCCTGGTGGCCATTTTGGTGTTCTACATCCGGGGCCGCCGGCGCTATGGCGCTGCCGAGGGCATTCTGGAGGAGATCCACGAGGCGGAGGCCCGCCAGCCCGCGGCGCAGCCCGCCCCTGCGGCGGAAGAGCCCGCGTCCCCCGCGCCCCCCGTGCCCCCCGCGCCTGTGCCGCCGCCTCCGCCCCCCCGGCCCGCGCCCCCGCCGGACGCCCTGATGCCGGAGGAGGCCTCCCTCTACACCGAGGAGTTCTCCCTGCCCCTGGAGGAGCAGGAGGACGCCGCCTACCGGGAGGAGGACTACGGGGAGTCTTACGGGCAGTATGAGGAGCCCCTGGCCCCCTATGAAGGGCAGGCGGCCTATTATGAGGACGAGGACTACGAGGATTACCAGGATTATCAGGAGTACGAGGACTACCAGGACTACCGGGAAGAGCCCCCCGCGGCGGCCCCGCCCCCGGAAGACCAGGCCACCCGCACCTTTGACACGGAGGAGATCCTGCGGGAGGCCCTGCGCTACACCGATGACGGTTCGGAAGGGCGTTGAGCGCTTCGCGGGCTTTGTGTGAATATCTGTGAATAGAAAAGCATCCCCAGGCCAGCGCCCGGGGATGCTTTTTTGCCTCTTTATTGGCCCAGCAGGGTTTCGGCGGTTTCGGTCTCGAACTGCTTGCTGTACAGGGTGGCGTAATAGCCCCCCAGGTCCATCAGCTGTTGGTGGGTGCCCCGCTCGATGATTTTGCCCGCCTTGACCACCAGGATCAGGTCCGCCTTGCGGATGGTGGACAGCCGGTGGGCGATGAGGAAGCTGGTGCGGCCCTCCAGCAGGGTGGAGATGGCCTCTTGGATGAGGGCCTCGGTCTTGGTGTCGATGGAGGAGGTGGCCTCGTCCAGGACAAAGATGCGGGGGTCTGCCAGCACGGCCCTGGCAAAAGAGACCAGCTGCTTCTCCCCTGTGGAGAGCTGGCCGCCCCCTTCGCCCACGTCGCTGTCATAGCCGTGCTCCATGTGGGTGATGAAGTCATGGGCGCCCGCCAGCTTGGCCGCGGCCACAATCTCCTCGTCGGTGGCGTCCAGGCGGCCGTAGCGGATGTTCTCCCGGATGGAGCCGGAGAACAGGTGGGGCGTTTGCAGCACATAGCCAATGCTGCTGTGCAGCCACAGCTGGCTGCGCTCCCGGTAGTCCCGGCCGTCGATGAGCACCCGGCCCTGGGTGGGCTCGAAGAACCGGCAGGCCAGGTTCACCAGGGTGGATTTGCCCGCGCCGGTCTCGCCCACAATGGCCACGGTGGTGCCCGCGGGCACGTCCAGGCTGAAGTGCTCCAGCACGTTCTCGGCGCCGTCGGGGTAGCGGAAGGTGATGTCCTCAAAGGTGATGTGGCCCACAAGGGGCTCCCAGTTTTCCCGCTTGGGGGCAAAGGAGGTGCCGTACTTCTCGATGACCTCTGGGGTGTCGGTGATCTCTGGCCGCAGCTCCAGCAGGGCGGAGACCCGCTCGATGTTGGCCTGGGTGGCGATGAAGTTGGAGATGGTGCGGGCCAGGGTCTGCACCGGGTCGGCGATGACCAGGGCGAAGTTGACAAACACCGTCAGCTCGCCAATGCCGATGTCCCCCCACAGCACCATGCTGCCCCCGCCGGTGAGCACGAAGGCCACGGCCAGCGCCGTGAGGAAGCCGATGATGGGCACATACACGGCGTTGAGCAGCACCCCCCGCACGGTGGTGCGGCGCATGCGCTGGGTCACCTCTTGAAAGGCGGCGGTGTTCTTGTCCTCGATGACCAGGGTTTTCGAGGTTTTGGCCCCGGAGATGCCCTCGTTGTAGTGGCGGGTGATCTCTGCGTTGACCTTGCGGGCCTGGCGGTTGATGGCCAGAATCTTCTTCTGAAAGTACAGGGTCAGCAGGGCAATGGCGGGCACCACCACGATGACCAGCAGGGCCAGCCGCCAGTTGAGGACCAGCATGACCCCCATGCACCCGATGACGTAGGCGGCGCTCCAGAAGATGTCCACCAGGCTCCAGGCAAAGACAGAGCCAATGCGGTTGGTGTCGCTCATCACCCGGGCCATGATGGTGCCCACGGGGGTGGTGTTGTAATAGGAGAAGGAGAGGGTCTGCAGGTGGGTGAACAGCCGCTTTTTCAAATCCCGGCCCAGGTACATCTCCACCTTCAGGGCAGAGCGGGCGAAGATCATGGTAGAGGCCATCTGGGCCAGCACCACCAGCAGGTACACCACCGCGAAGCCGGTGACGCCCCGGCTGGTGTGGGGGGTGACGAAGTGGTCCACCGCATAGCCGGAGAGCAGGGGGTAAGCCAGGTCGCACCCGGCGCTGACCAGCATCAGGGAGAGGATGACCGCCATGTTCCGGGAGTAGGGCTTTAAAAAGGGCAGCAGCTTGGCCCAGGTCTTTAAAGAGGCGAAGCGGCCCTGTTGGTTTTTCTGTTCAATCTGTTCTACATTCATAAGAATACCTCAAATACCGTGTATCGAAAGCCAATGGGCCCGCGGCCCGCTGGGCGTTCTGCTTGCGATGGGAAGGGGGAACCGTGCAAACCCAGCCCCGCCAAGCCCCCAAGCGGGAGGGGTGTAAAGAGGCTATCTTGGCCCTGCTGGAACAGCACGGCGGCGAGATGCCCGTGAAGGAGCTGGAGGAGGAGCTGCGGGAGATGGGGTACACTTATGGAACGGTACGTAAAGCGAAAGAACAGTTGAAAGGGGAACAAGTCATTTCATTCCATCAATTCGGCAGCCACGACTCAAAGCGGTGGAAGGTTCACGTGCACAGTTCCCCTACTTGAAAAAACGAAAGGTACAAATGAAGGAAAAAGCCAGGTTTTATCTAGGTTTTTTCATTTGTACCAATGTACAAGTGAAAACGATTTTCACTTGCACGGTATTTTTCTCTCGTACATAGGTGCAAGTGGCGGAACCCGCATAAACACTGGATTTTTGGCTCACTTGTACATTTCCCTCTCTCAAGCCAGGGGGCAACGGCTTTTGTGCTGTCCCAAGAGGGGGACATCCGTCCCCCCTTTTTTTGGAGTATGGGAAGGCAGGACCTACGGGTCTCGCCTGCCGGCTCGGTCGGCCGCTGGGCAACGTCCCACCGGGACGTAGCGGCCCCGCACCCCCCTTAGGGCCGTGGGACGCTGGTCTCACCTGCCGGTTCGGTCGGCGCAGAGCGTTTGCCACCGGCAAACTGCGCCCCACACCCTGCAAGTTTTTTGAAAAAAACTTGACTAAAAACTTTTACTTGTCTCCACCCAACCCAAGCGCGGGCCGCTTGCCAGCCGCCCCCCGCAAACCCCGCCGCCCTAAAGCGGCGTGCGCGACTCGTCCAGTCCGGCCACGGACTGCATGTCGTAGATGCGCTTGTAGATGCCCTCTTGGCGGATGAGCTGCTGGTGGGTGCCCAGCTGGGCCACCCGGCCGCGGTCCAGCACCAAAATCTGGTCCGCGTTCATCAGGGTGGTAATGCGGTGGGCAATGAGAATGGTGGTGCCCTTTACGTTCTCCCGGATGGATTGGCGGATTTTCTGGTCGGTCTCCATGTCCACGGCAGAGAGGGAGTCGTCAAAAATCTTGATGGGCGTGTCCTGCATCAGCATGCGGGCAATGGCCACCCGCTGCTTCTGGCCGCCGGAAATGGTCACGCCCCGCTCGCCAATGGGGGTGTCGTACCCCTGGGCAAAGCCCTCGATGGCGTCGTCAATCACCGCCAGCCGGGCAAAGTGGCGCACAGATTCCAGGTCCTCCCGAGAGGCGCCGTCGGCAATGCTCTCCCGAAAGGTCTTGGAGAAGAGGAAGGGCTCTTGCAGCACAATGCCGGTGTTTTTCCGCAGGTAGGCCAGGTCCATCTCCCGAATGTCCACCCCGCCAATGGTGATCTTCCCGTTTTCCCGGGGCAGCTCGTACAGGCGGTCCAGCAGGGCCATCAGGGTGGATTTGCCCGAGCCCGTGGCCCCCAAAATGCCAAAGGTGCTCCCGGCTTTGATGGTGAAGCTCACGTCGTGCAGGACGCCGGTGTCCTGGTTGTAGCCAAAGTTCACATGGTCGAAGACGATGTCCCCGTCCATAGGGGGCTTGACCGGGTGGGGGCAGTTCCGCTCCTCCTGGGCGTCTAAGATGTCGAACAGGCGGGTGGCGGAGATGGAGGTCTTGCTCAGCTCCGCCAGCAGCCGCCCCAGGTTGCGGGAGGGCCACACCAGCATGGAGTTGTAGGCGGTAAAGGCCAGGAACTCCCCTTCTGTCAGGGCGCCCCGCTCCACAAAGAAAACCCCCGCCACCAGGATGACCAGCACCTGGAACCCGGCGAAAAAGTCCCCCAGGCCCCAGTTGACGCCCATCACCTTGCCCAGGTTTACCCACAGGTTGGTGAACTCCTCGTTTTTCTGGTTGAACCGGTCAATCTCATAGCGCTCCCGGCCAAAGGCCCGCACCACCCGCACGCCGGTCAGGTTCTCCTGCACCAGGGCGGTCAGCTCGCCCTCGGTCTCGTCGGCCCGGCGGAACTTCTTCCCGGTGATGACGTAAAAGACCAGGGAGGAGACCATCACCACCGGCACAAAGGCGGTGACCAGCAGGGAGAGCTCCACGTTCATGGCGAACATCAGCGCCAGGGAGACCAGGATCAGGAGCACGGTGCGCACCACCTCCATCAGCTGGTCGCTGACAAAGTTGCGGATCAGGTCCACGTCCTGGGTGCAGCGCTGGATGATGTCCCCCGTCTGGTGGGAGTTGTGCCAGGCGTAGGGCAGGTGCTGAATGTGGTCGAACAGGGTGTCCCGCACCCGGGCCACGGTGCCCTCGCAGGCCTTGGCCAGGTTCATGCGGGAAGAGTAGTTGGAGAGCCCGGCAATGGCGGCAAACACCAGGCTGGCGGCCGCGCACAGCACAATGTGCCGGCGCAGCATCTCCCGCCCGCCCAAAGATTCGATCCACTCCACCAGAAAGCCGGGCAGGTTGAAGGGGGTGTCGTTGATGACCGAGTCCACCGTGACCCGGATGACCTGGGGCGTCATGTAGTTTGCCACCACGGCGATGACCACCATGACCACCGCCAGCAGGAACTTTCCCCGAAAGCCCTTGGTAAAGGGGAAGAACCGCAGGATATTGGATGTTTTGGGGGTCTGTTGTTTCATAATACACCTCATACAGGATAAAAAGCCTGGGCCGGCACTCCTTGGGCCGGGCCCTGGGTTTGGCCCCGCGCACCTGCAAAAAGGGGACGGCAGGCCCGTTGCAGGAAAAAGCCTGCCGTCCCCCTTGCATGGCGAAACAGCCAGAGGGTGCTTCCCCTCCAGCGCGGGCACCTTTCTAAAGGGAAGGGCCAGAGGAGCCCTTCCAGAAGGACGCGCTTCACGGCGGCGCGCCCGCAAATTATGACGGTACTGCCACTTTACCACGGAGATGGGAAAAAGTCAATGGATTTTCCCCGGAATTTTGGAAAAAATAGGAGAGATGCACGGCCGCGGAAAGAGTATAAAGTGCTTGCAAATTTACAAGACAGGGAGTATAATATAAACACACATAGTTTTTAAAACCAAGTAAAGCGGAAATAAAAGACAAATTTGCGAGAAAGGAGCAGCTTTTATGGAATACACAATGAACGCCGGCGCCGCCAGCGCCCGGCAGCGGAAGAACGCCTTCCGCATGGAAAAGCGGAGAAGGCTGGGCCTGCCCCGCTACACCCTGGGGGAGGAGATCTTCTCCTCAGTCAGCCACGGGGTTTCGGCCCTGTTTGCCGTGGGGGCGCTGGTGTTTTTGCTGCTCACCTGCCAAAAAACGCCCCTGCGCCTGACTGCGGCGGCGGTGTACGGCGGCACCATGGTGCTGCTGTACACGGTTTCCACCCTGTACCACGGGCTGGGGCTGAACCGGGCCAAGGTGGTGTTCCGCTCGTTGGACCACTGCACCATCTTCCTTCTGATCGCCGGGACCTACACCCCCATCACCCTGGTGTGCCTGGGGGGCTGGAAGGGCTGGGCCATGTTCGGCGTGGTGTGGGCCGCGGCGGCGCTGGGCGTGGTGCTCAACGCCGTCAGCGTGGAGCGGTTTAAAAAGGTCTCCATGGCCTGCTACCTGGCCATGGGCTGGGTGGTGGTGCTGGCCATGGGGGATTTTTACCGGGCCGCCACGCCCCTGTGCTTCTGGTGCCTGCTGGCAGGGGGCGTGCTCTACACCCTGGGGGCCGTCCTGTACGGGGTGGGGAAGAAGGTGCCCTACATGCACGCGGTGTTCCACCTGTTTGTGCTGGGGGGCAGCGTGCTCCACACCATCAGCGTGTGGGCCATCCTGCAATGAGAGGAAAAAAGGGGAAAGCGTCCGGGCGTGCCCGGGCGCTTTTTTTCGCGGGCGTTTTTTGGCAGGTTGGGGGGCTGTTGCTGCCACTTGGTAGAAGGCCCCTTGCGCTTGGGGGCCCGGCCCGCTATACTGGTCTTGCAGCTGCGGAAAGGAGCGAGAGCATGAGGATCACGTTAGAAGAGGACCCCCGTCTCACCGAGACAGAGGTGGTCATCCGCTGCCGGGAGGCCACCCCCCAGGTGGCGGGGCTGCTGGCGGCCCTGCGGTCCTTTGACCAGCGCCTCACCGGGGAGCGGGAGGGGCGCACCTATCTGCTGGAGGCCGGGCAGGTGCTGTACATCGAGTCCGTGGACAAACGGACCTTCCTCTACACCGGGGACAGCGTGTATGAAACGCCCCTGCGCCTCTATGAACTGGAGGAGCGGCTGGCCCCCCGGGATTTTGTGCGGGCCAGCAAGTCGGCCATCGTCAACTTTGGGCGGGTGTCCTCCATCTGCCCCGACCTGGGGGGCCGCCTGCGGCTGACCCTGGAAAACGGGGAAGTGGTGGGGGTCTCCCGCCAGTACGCCCCAGCCATCCGCAAAAAGCTGGGCCTGTGAGAGAAAGGGAGGGAAGAGAAATGAAAAAATTCGTCCAAAGCCTGTCCCAGGTGGTTGTGAACCTGTGCATATCCTTCACCGTTGCGGTGTTGATCTATGCTGCTTTTTCCCGGGGGACGCTGCCCCAGGGGGTGGTGTGGCAGCTTTTGCTGCTCAGCGCCGCAGCCACGCTGCTGCAGTTCGCCTTTTTTTCGGGAAAGGTGGTCAAGCGCCTGTCCTACCTGTGGCGCATGGTCCTGTTCGCCGCGCTGATGCTGGCCGTGGTCAGCGCCTGCGCCGTGGGGTTCGGGTGGTTTCCCGTGGCGGACGCCCGCAGCTGGCTGTTCTTTGTGGGGCTGTTCCTGGTGCTGTTCGCCGCCATTTCCCTGGCGTTCGAGGTGGGCTTCCGCCTGCGGCGCCGGGTGTATGACGACGCCCTGGGCCGGTACAAGAGGGGCCGGGCGGAATAAAGAGGAGGGCGGGTTTCCCCTGGGGCGGGGGCCCGCCCTTTCTTTTTTGGGGAAGGCATGAAACGGCGGCGGGAGGACTATACTGTATCAGGAAACCTGTGGAAAGGAGCCGTTTGCCATGCCCAACATCCACCTCACCCTGGCGGGACCGCCGGAGGCCGCCTATCCCAACGGCGGCGACGAAGCCTATTGGATGGGCCAAGTGGCCGGAGCCCTGGCCGCTGGACTAAACTCCCGGGGCATTGCCCTTTGCTGGGGGCCGCCCCAGGAGGAGGGGGCCCTCTGGCTGGCCCTGTGCTCCCAGGCGGCGCCGCCGGAACGGGAGGGACAGCTGAAGGGCCCGGCGTTGTGCTTCCGGGCGGGGGACATCACCGGCGGCCGGGTGGCTCGCGCCCTGGCGAAAGCCCTGGAGGAGGCCTATCCCCAGCCAGAGCTGATCCAGGCGCGGGAGGAGCCCTCCCTCCCCGAGCTGGAGGCCGCCCCCTGCCCCGGGGTGGCGGTGCGCCTGCTGTACCGGGACAATCCCCAGGACGAGGCCTGGCTGGCCCGCAGCACCGGCGCGGCGGGGCAGGCCCTGGCCCGGGGCCTGGCCCAAGCCCTGAAGGGGCTGTGCCCCCATGCTTGACTGGCTCACCCAGCTGCTGTGGGGCTGGCATGTGCTGCTGCTCCTTTTGGGGGCGGGGGCCTATTTCACCGCTGCCACGGGATTTTACCAGGTGCGCTGCCTGGGGCGCTGGCTGGGGGCGGCCCTGGCCTCCCGGGGGAAGGGAAAGGGAGAGGGGGGGAAGCTCTCCTCCTTCCAGGCGCTGACGGCGGCGTTGGCAGGGTCCCTGGGCACGGGGAACATTGTGGGGGTGGGGGTGGCCATCGCCACCGGGGGGCCCGGCGCCCTGTTCTGGATGTGGGCCTCCGCCCTGCTGGGGATGATGACCGTCTACGCCGAGAACGTCCTGGCGGCCCGCCACCGGCAGGCCCCCGGGGCCCTGGGGTACATCCGGGCCGCGGGGCGGTGGGGAAAGCCCCTGGCGGCGGTGTACGCCGGGGGGTGCTGCCTTTCCTCCCTGGGCATGGGCACCATGGCCCAGACCCACGCCGCGGCGGCGTCCCTCTCCACCCTGGGGGTGCCAGTGGCGGCCAGCGCCCTGGGGCTGGGGCTGCTGGCCTTTTGGGTGGCCCGGGGCGGGCTGGCCCTGGGGGCGAAGATCACCCAGCGCTTGGTGCCCCTGATGACCCTGCTGTTTTTTGGCGCCTCCCTGTGGGTGCTGTGGGTGTTCCGGGAAAACATCCCCCGGGCCGTTGCCAGCATTTTCCAGGGGGCTTTCTCCCTAAAGGCGGGGGCCGGCGGCGCGGCGGGGGCCCTGCTGGCCCTGCGCACCGGGGTCTCCCGGGGGGTGTTCACCAACGAGGCCGGGCTGGGCAGCTCTGCCTTTGCCTACCAGGGGGTGGAGGGCCGCTCCCCGGAGGAGCTGGGCTGCCTGGGCATCTTCCAGGTGTTTGTAGACACCCTGGTGATGTGCACTGTCACGGGGCTGTGCATCCTGTGCTGCCGCTCCCCCGTGTTGGAGGGGGGGCAATTGGCGTTCTACGCCTTTGAAAGCGCCCTGGGCCCCTGGGGCGGGCGGGTGGCCTCCCTGTGCACGGCGCTGTTCGCCCTGGCCACCCTGGTGGCCTGGTGCTGCTGGGGCCGGGAGGGGCTGTTCTACCTTGCCGGCGGCCGGGGAAGGACCCCCTATGCCCTGGCGGCGGGGGCGGCCGCGGCCCTGGGGTGCCTGCTGCCCCTGGGGACTGTGTTCCAACTGGGGGACGCCTGCAACGGGCTGATGGCCCTGCCCAACGTGGCGGCCCTGTTCCTCCTGCGGCGAGAGGCGGCGGGGGTCTGCCGCCGGGGCGGAGAGGGGGCCTTCCAAGGGGAGGCGCAGAAAAAAGTCTTAGGGAAGGTTCCATAAAATTCTGAAAACCGCTGGTATTTTTTCTAATTTGATGGTAAAATAGCTCTAGCGGCCCCCGCTGGTACCGCCTGTGGCGGCGCCGGCGGGCTGGCAGACTTGAATCGGCCGGGAAAGGGGCATTGGCTCCACGGCCGGGAAAGGCATGATTTTTATGAAACTGATCCTTGCAATTGTCAGCAACGACGACAGCGGAGCTGTGTCCTCCGCGCTGACCCGCGAAGGCTTCTCCGTGACAAAACTGGCCACCACCGGCGGCTTTTTGATGGCAGGCAACACCACCTTCATCTCCGGCGTGGAGGATGAGAAGGTGGACGCCGTGATCGGCATTATCGCCAAGTATTCCAGCCGCCGCACCCAGATCGTTCCCAGCACCTCTACCATGGAGGTGGGCATGTACTCCTCCTTCCCGGTGGAGGTGACCGTGGGCGGCTCCACCATCTTTGTGCTCAACGTGGACCGCTTCGAGAAGGTCTGATGGAATTTCCCGGATTTTTGGGCAACGCCCAGGTGAAGGAGGCCCTCTCCAGGGCCGGCCAGGCTGGGCGTTTTCCTCATGCCCTGCTTCTCTGCGGAGAGCCCGGCTGCGGGAAGCGCACCTTTGCCCGGCTGCTGGCCCAGGCCCTTGTCTGCCGGGACAAGGAGCACGCCCCCTGTGGGGCCTGCCCCTCCTGTGTGAGGGCCAAGGCGGGGTCCCATCCCGACATCCGTGTGGTAGAGGGGAGCGGGGTGACCCGCTCCCTTTCTGTTGAGGCGGTCAAAGAGGTCACGGCGGACGCTTACCGCGCCCCAGAGGAGGCGGAGGTCAGCGTGTACATCCTGCTGATGGGCACCCGCACCTTAGAGCCCGCCCAGAACAAGCTGTTAAAACTCATCGAAGAGCCGCCCCCCCACGGGGTGTTCATCCTGGTGTGCGCCTCGGCCGAGCAGCTGCTGCCCACCATCCGCAGCCGGGTGCAGGCCTTTGTGCTGGAGCCCCCCAGCCAGGAGGAGGCCGCGGCGTACATGGCTGCCCGCCGGGATATTCCCCTGGAGCGGGCCCGGCAGCTGGCCGCCCTGTGCGGGGGGAATATCGGCCGCATGGAGGAGGAGCTCTCCGGCGGGGAAGAGGCCCGGGCCTTTTCCATTGCCTCGGCCATGGCCCAGGGCCTGCTGGAGCCCGGGGAGCACAGCCTTCTGCTGGCGGCGGCCCCCCTGCAGAAGGACCGGGACCTGTTCCGGGAGGTGCTGGTGCGGCTGGGGGCGGTTTTCCGGGACGGCGTGGTGCTGCGGGCCGGGGGCACCGCTGTGCTGGGCGGCGCCCCCGAGCTGGCGGACAAGCTGGGGGGCCTGCCCATGAAGTGCCTGGCGCGGCTGGCGCCCCTGCCGGAGGAGTTCCGCCAAAAGCTGGAGCGCAACGCCAACCTGGCGCTGCTTGCCACGGACCTTTGCGCCCGCCTGCGGGAAGCGGTGGGCCGCTGAGGCTTTTTGTTCAAGGGCCGGAACGCGGCTCCCTTCCGGGGGCGGCCGGCAGGAAAGGAGGAATGCGCATGGCCGAGGTCATCGGCGTGCGGTTTAAAAATACAGGAAAGGTCTATTACTTCGACCCCCAGGGCCAGCGGCTGGAGAAGGGCTCTATGGCCATTGTGGAGACCGCCCGGGGCATGGAGTGCGGCGAGGTGGCTTTGGAAAACCGGGAGGTGGCCGATGAGAGCATTGTCCAGCCCCTGCGCAAGGTCATCCGCCCCGCCACCCGGGAGGATTTGAAACGGGTGGCCGAAAACCACCTGAAGGAGAAAAAGGCCTTTAAGGCCTGCGAGCGGAAGATCGCTGAGCGGGGCTTGGAGATGAAGCTGGTGGACGTGGAGTACACCTTCGACAACTCGAAGATCCTGTTCTACTTCACCGCCGACGGCCGGGTGGACTTTCGGGAGCTGGTGAAGGACCTGGCGGGCATGTTCCGCACCCGCATCGAGCTGCGGCAGATCGGCGTGCGGGACGAGGCCAAAATGCTGGGGGGCCTGGGCATTTGCGGCCGGCCCTTCTGCTGCGGCACGTTTTTGGGGGGCTTTACCCCGGTCTCCATTAAAATGGCCAAGGAGCAGGGCCTCTCTTTGAACCCGGTGAAGATCTCCGGGGCCTGCGGGCGGCTGATGTGCTGCCTGAAGTACGAGCAGGAGGCCTATCAGGACCTGCTGCGCACCACCCCCAAGGTGAACGCCCTGGTCTCCACCCCGGACGGCAAGGGCGTGGTCATCGAGCAGAACCTGCTTACCCGCAAGCTCACCGTGCGCCTGGACAAGGACCCGGAGGGCGCCCCCAAGGTGTTTAAGGTGAGCGAGGTGAAGGTGCTGCGGGACGGCAAGGTGAAGGTGGGCAAAAAGGAAATGGAAGAGCTGAAAAAGCTGGAGGAGACGTAAAAGGCGGGCCCGCCCCCGGGGAACAGCTGGCAGAATGGTAAGAAAAAGGAAAAACACTTGCATTTTGAGCAAAATGTGTTACAATGAACTTGAAAATCTAAATGGAGGTGTTCCCCATGCCCTATGTGATCAGTGATGAATGTATTGCTTGCGGCGCTTGCGCCAGCGATTGCCCCGTTGGAGCGATCTCCGAAGGCGACGGCAAATATGTGATCGATCCCGATACCTGCATTGACTGCGGCGCTTGCGCCGGCACCTGCCCCGTGGGCGCTCCCCAAGAGGGCTGAGCTTCGGGCCGGAACAATTTCAAAAAAGCGGAGCCCGGCGGGGGCTTGTTCCCCTGCGGGCTCTTCTTTTTGCCTGAAAGGAGGGAAGGCGGGTGAATCCGCTGTTGGAAAACACCCATTGGGAGCCCCTTTGCGGCGGGGCCAGGGTGCTGGTAAGCCCAGAGCACGGCTTTGGAACGGACGCCGTGCTGCTGGCCCACTTCGCCGCCCCCCGCCCGGGGGAGCGCTGGGCAGACCTGGGCACCGGCTGCGGGGTGATTCCCCTGCTGTGGCGGGTGCGCACCCAAGCCGGGTCCATCACTGGGGTGGAACTGCAGGAGAAGGCCGCCCAGCAGGCGGAGCGCTCGGTGGCGGAAAACGGCTTTTCCGCCACGGTGGGCATTGTGCGGGGGGACGCCCGCCGGCTTTCGGACCTTTTCCCGGCAGGCAGCCTGGACGGCATTGCCTGCAACCCGCCCTACACCCCGCCGGGGGCGGGCATCCCCTGCGGGGACGCGGCCCGGCGCACCGCCCGCCAGGGGGACACCCTTTCCCTGGAGGACCTGGCCCGGGAGGCCCGCTGCGCCCTGCGCTTTGGGGGCAGGCTGTGCCTGTGCCTGCGGCCCCAGCGGCTGGGGGAGGCGGTGGGGCTTTTCCAACGCTTTCAGCTGGAGCCCAAGCGGCTGCGGCTATGCCAGCAGCGGCCGGGCAAAGCGCCCTTTCTGCTTCTGCTGGAGTGCCGCCGGGGCGGCAGGCCCGGCATGGACGTGGGGCCCGTGCTCCTTTTAGAGGGGGAGGACGGCCGCCCCACCGGGGAGCTGGAGGCCATTTACGGGGACTACCGGGACAACCCGGAGCATCAAAGACGATAGGGGGAGCAAAGCGTGGGACAGACATTGGAGCCGGGCGCCCTGTATGTGGTGGGCACGCCCATTGGCAACCTGGGGGACTTTTCCCCCCGGGCACGGGAGACGCTGGAGCAGGCGGACTTTATCGCCGCGGAGGACACCCGGGTCACCCTGCGGCTGCTGAACCACTTTGGCATAAAGAAGCCGCTGGTCAGTTATTTCGAGCACAACAAGCTGGAGCACGGCCCGCTGATTGTGGCCCGGCTCCGGGAGGGCCAGACCTGCGCCCTGGTCTCCGACGCGGGGATGCCCGCCATCTCCGACCCGGGGGAGACCCTGGTGGCCGCCTGCGCCGCGGCGGGGCTGCCGGTGTATGTGGTGCCCGGCCCCACGGCGGCCCTCTCTGCCCTGGCCATCAGCGGGCTGCCCACCGGGCGCTTTACCTTTGAGGGGTTCCTCAGCGTGAACAAGCGCAGCCGCAAGGAGCACCTGGAGGCCGTGGCCCAGGAGCAGCGCACCATGATCTTCTACGAGGCCCCCCACAAGCTGCGCAAGACCCTCTCGGACTTTGCCAGGCTTTTTGGGCCGGACCGGCCCATCGCCCTGTGCCGGGAGCTGACCAAGGTCCACGAGGAGGTGTGGCGCACCACCCTGGGAGAGGCCGCCGCCCACTACCGGGAGACGGAGCCCCGGGGGGAGTTCGTGCTGGTGGTGGCCGGGGCCCAGGCGCCCGCGGCGGCGGAGCGGGAGTACACCCTGGAGGAGGCGGTGGAACTGGCCCGCTCTCTGGGGGCGGGAGGGCTTTCCGCCAGCGAGGCCGCCAAAGAGGCCGCCCAGGAGACCGGCTTTAAAAAAGGGGAGATTTACCGCCGGCTGATGGAAAGGGAGTGAGCCGCCGTGCTGAAGCAAGTGACACAGCGGGTGTGGTGCCTGCCCTGGGAGGAAGAGCGGGACCGGCCCAGCCTTTACTACATCCGGGGGGACCGGCGGAGCCTGGCGGTGGACGCGGGCAGCTCCCCGGCCCATGTGGCCCAGTTTTACGCCGCCCTGGAGAAGCGGGGCCTGCCCCTGCCGGATTTTACCGCCGTCACCCACTGGCACTGGGACCACACCTTCGGCCTGGGGGCGGTCCAGGGGGTGACGCTGGCCTCCGCCCTCACCAACCGGAAGCTGCGCCAGGTGCGGGCTTGGGAGTGGACCCCCGAAGCCATGGCCCAGCGGGAGCGCCGGGGGGAGGACATCCCCTTTTGCAATGAGCACATCCGCCGGGAGTACCCGGACCTGGGGGCGGTTTCCGTCTCCCTGGCGGAGATGGAGGTGGAGGGAGAGCTGACGCTCCACCTGGGCGGGGTGGACTGCCGCCTGTTCTGCCGGGACACCCCCCATTCCCGGGACGGGCTGCTGGTCCATGTGCCCCAGGAGGGGGTGCTGGCGTTGGGGGACGCCGACTGTGAGGACCTCTACCAGCCGGGGGCCGGCTATGACCCTGCCCGCCTCAGGGCCCTGCTGGAGCTGCTCTCCTCCCTGGAGTTTTCCCTGGCACTGCCGGGCCACAGCGGCCCCGAGACCCGCGGCCAAGAGCTGGAGTACCTGCGGGGCTGTTTGCAGGGATGTGCGGGATGTTAAATTTTTGTCAGGGAATGGAAAATGGATGACGGCGGCGGAGATCTATGCTATAATAAGAGTAAATTCACTTCATGCTGCGCAAGCGGAATTTTCGGAACCATCCCCTCCAGGAAAACGCGCGGTAACGGGGAAGATCACAGGAAAGGATGACACACTATGCTGAGAAAGACAAAGATCATCTGTACGCTGGGGCCTGCCACGGAGGACGAGGCCGTCCTTCGCCGGCTGATGCTGGGGGGCATGAACGCCGCCCGGTTCAACTTTTCCCACTGTACCCATGAGGACGCCGCGAAAAAGCTGGAGGCTGTCACCCGCCTGCGGGAGGAACTGGGCCTGCCTGTGGCCACCATTCTGGATACCAAGGGCCCGGAGATCCGGGTAAAGACCTTTAAAAACGGCCCCATCGAGCTGGAGGCCGGCGACACCTTCACCCTGACCACCCGGGAGGTGGAGGGCGATGACAAGATCGTCTCCATCACCTACAAGGACCTGCCCAAGGATTTGAAGGCGGGGGCCCGGGTGCTGATTGACGACGGCCTGGTGGAGATGCGGGCCGAGCACGTTTCAGAGACAGATATTGTATGTACCGTTTTAAACGGCGGCCGGGTCTCCAACCACAAGGGCATCAATGTTCCTGGCACCAAGCTCTCCATGCCCTTTATCAGCGAGCAGGACCGCTCGGACATCATCTTCGGCATTGAGAACGGCTTTGACTACATCGCCGCCTCCTTCACCCGCTCTGCCGAGGACATCCTGGAGATCCGCCACATTTTGAAGGAATATGAGTGCCATTCCATGAACATCATCGCCAAGATTGAGAACATGGAGGGCGTGGAAAACATCGACGAGATCCTCCGGGTGGTGGACGGCATCATGGTGGCCCGGGGCGACATGGGCGTGGAGATCCCCCTGGAGGATGTGCCCGTGCTGCAAAAGCAGCTGATCCAGAAGTCCTACCTGGCGGGCAAGCAGGTGGTCACCGCCACCCAGATGCTGGACTCCATGATGAAGAACCCCCGGCCCACCCGGGCCGAGGCCACCGACGTGGCCAACGCCATCTATGACGGCACCAGCTGCATTATGCTTTCCGGCGAGACCGCCGCGGGCAAGTACCCGGTGGAGGCATTGGAAACCATGGTGCGCATTGCTGAGCGGGCCGAGCAGAGCATCAACTACATCAAGCGGTTTAATTCGCGGGATAACAGCGACGTGGCCTTCGATGTGACCAACGCCATCTCCCACGCCACCTGCACCACGGCCCATGACCTGGGGGCCAAGGCCATTCTGACGGTGACCAAGTCCGGCGTGACGGCCCGGCAGCTTTCCAAGTTCCGGCCGCTGTACCCCATTGTGGGCTGCACCACCGAGAAGCACGTCTGGCGCCAGCTGAACCTCTCCTGGGGCGTGGTGCCCATGCTCATCGACGAGGTCACCGACACCGACACCCTGTTCGAGCGGGCTGTAGACGCCGCCGAGCAGACCGGCCTGGTGAAGAGCGGCGACCTGGTGGTCATCACCGCCGGCGTGCCCCTGGGCATCTCCGGCACCACCAATATGATGAAGGTCCATGTGGTGGGCCATGTGCTCCTCACCGGCGAAGGGGTTACCGAGCAGAGTGTCTCCGCCCGGCTGTGCGTGTGCAAGCGCCTGTCCGATATCCCCAAGCGCTTTCGGGACGGGGACATCCTGGTAGTGCCTGAGACCAACAACACCATTGTGGAGTACCTGCGGCGCAGCTCTGGCATCATCACCGAGGAGGGGGGCGCCAACTCCCACGCGGCCATTGTGGGCCTGGCCATGGACAAGCCCGTCATCACTGGGGCGGAGCATGCCACAGACCTGCTGAAAAGCGGCGCCGTAGTCACCCTGGACGCCAAGACAGGGCGGGTCAGCGCCTGCTGAACCGGCTGGGAGAAATCCTAAAAGCTGAAACAAGGAGGAGCCGTCTCGCTGGCGGCTCCCTTTTTGCGGGGAGGGAAACCCATGGAAAACGCGGTGCAGATTCGCGGCGCCACAGCCCAGGACGCCCAGGTGTTCTTTGCGCTGAATCTGGCCTTTAACGGGGAGGGGGTGGCCTCCCCCCAGGAGGCTGCTTTGGCTTTGGCCCGCCCCGGGCCCGAGCGGGTGCTGCTTGCCTTTGTGGCCGGGGAGCCGGCGGGCTTCCTCTGCGGGCTGTTGAAGCGCTCCGCCTGCTACTCTCGGCCCTCTGCCGAGGTGACGGAGCTGTACGTCTGCCCCGGCTGCCGCCGCCAGGGCGTGGCCCGGCAGCTGCTGGAGGCTTTCCTGGACGCCTGCCGCCACGAGGGCGTGGAGGCCGTCACGGTGCTCACCGGGGAGGACAACGCCCCCGCCCAGGCCCTGTACCAAAAAATGGGCTTTTCCCCCAGCGGGGAGGCCCACTTCGAGCAGGGGCTGTGAATACGGCAGCAAAAAATCCCCCGGGTTTTCCGGGGGATTTCCAGTTTATCAGGCTTTCGCTTTGCAGTCCGCCAGGCGCTTTTCATAGGCGGCCTGCACCTGTTCCTCCAGGGCCAGGGGGGGCGGAGCGGGCGCCCAGGCAGCCCAGCACCCATCCCACGGTCTTGGCGTGGTGCAGGTGGAACTCCTCCTGGTTATAGCGCCGGACCCATTCCATGGCCTGGGCCGGCGTGGGGATGATGCTCATGGAAAACGCCTCCTTTTTTTGTTTCCCCTTTATCATACCTCTGCCGGGGCTGTTTTGCAACGGTGGGGCCGCTTGCCATTTGGAGGTTTTTCTGGTATGATAAGACGGATAAAAGGGGGACCTGGCTTTGATAGAGAACAGACCGGTAACAGAACAGGAAATGCGATAGGGGGACGGGCCGCGGCGGCCCGTCCCTTTCTGCTTTATTACAGTAGAGGAAGGAAGTAGTGTTATGAAAGACGCTTTGACAAGGGAGAAGCTGGGAAAGGCGGCCTGGAAGCTGCTGCTGGTGCTGGCGGGGAACACGCTGTACGCGCTGGCGGTGGCCCTGTTTGTGCTGCCCAATGGGCTGATCACCGGGGGCACCACGGGGTTGGGGCTGGCCGCCCAATACTTTTTCGGCCTGCCCCTTTCCGCCTTTGTGGGGGTGTTCAACGCGGCCATGTTTCTGGCGGGGCTGCTGGTGCTGGGCAAGGTCTTTGCCCTGACCACGGTCATCAGCTCCTTTTACTACCCCTTTATTTTGGCGGTGCTGCAAGGGGCGCTGGGAGAGGTGCGCCTGACAGAGGACCCCCTGCTGGCCACGGTGCTGGCCGGGGTGATGATTGGCGCGGGCATTGGCATTGTCATCCGGGCGGGGGCCTCCACCGGCGGCATGGACATCCCGCCCCTGGTGCTGCAGAAAAAGCTGCGCATCCCGGTCTCCATTTCCCTGTATGCCTTCGACTGCGCCATCCTGCTGCTGCAGGCCCTGTTCTCCAATGTGGAACAGGTGCTCTACGGCCTGGTGCTGGTGCTGCTGTACACCCTGACCCTGAACAAGACCCTGATGGCGGGCACGGGGCAGATGCAGCTGAAGGTGGTCAGCCAGAAGTACGAGGAGATCAGCCGGGCCATCCAGCGCCAGGCGGACCGGGGCACCACTTTGCTGAAAAGTGTGGGGGGCTATGGCGGGCAGGAGGGCTGCACCGTGCTGACGGTGGTCTCCAACCGGGAGCTGGCCAAGCTCACCGAGACGGTGACAGAGATTGACCCGGATGCCTTTATGGTGGTCAGCCAGGTCAACGAGGTGCGCGGCCGGGGATTCACCCTGCCCAAGCGCTATGGAAACCGCAGAAAATGAGGCGCCAGCCCAAAACAAGGGGCACCCGGCCTGGGTGCCCCTTGTTTTTTGCGCTTGGATGCCATCGGCCGGGCAGGGTCAGCCCAGGGCCACGTCCAGCACCATCATCACCAGAAATCCCGCCATAACCCCCAGGGTGCCAATGTTGGAGTGCTCCCCCAGATGGGCCTCTGGGATGAGCTCCTCCACCACCACATACAGCATGGCCCCGGCGGCAAAGGCCAGCAGCCAGGGCAGCAGGGGCTGAATGCTCCCCGCCGCCAACACCGCCAAAATGCCAAAGAGGGGCTCTACAATGCCGGAAAGCCCCCCGTAGACAAAGCTCTTCCAGGCGGGCAGCCCCTCCTGCCGCAGGGGCAGGGAAATGGCGGCGCCTTCGGGGAAGTTTTGCAGGCCCATGCCCAGCGCCAGGGCCAAAGCCCCCGTGTACAGGGCGGGGTCGTCCCCGTGCTGGGCCGCCAGGGCAAAGGAAAAGCCCACGGCCATGCCCTCTGGGATGTTGTGCAGCGTCACCGCGAGAACCAGCAGGGTGGTGCGCTTCCAAGAGGAGGAGTGCCCCTCTGGCTGGTCGGCGCCCAGGTGCAGGTGGGGCATCACAGAGTCCAGGGCCATGAGAAAGCCCACCCCCAGAAGAAAGCCCCCCGCCGCGGGCAGCCAGCCCGGAACACCTTGGCTTTCCGCCTCCTCAATGGCGGGGATCAGCAGGCTCCACACCGAGGCAGCCACCATCACGCCGGCGGCAAAGCCCAGGAAAATCCGCTGGGCCCCCTCTGTTACGCGCTTGCGGAAGAAAAAGACCATCGAGGCCCCCAGGACGGTCATCAAACAGGTAAAGCCCGTCCCGGCGGCGGCCCACAGTACTGGCTGCATTCCAACCCCTCCTCACTTTTGGTTATGTTAACCGAACCGCTTCTACTCCGCATTATACACAGCGGGCAAACGTTTGTCAAACGGAGGGGCGCGTTTTCCCGTGCCGCGGGGAGGGTTACCGGTTTTCCCGGGCTTCTACGGTCATGCTGGTCAGCTCGCCGCTGTGCAGGGTGATGACAGCCGGGCCGGGCTGGCCCTCCCCGTCCAGGCTGAAGCTGATGTTCAGGGTGTTGCCGTCCCGGTCCCCCCAGATCACATCCTCCCCCTGGGCCAGGCTGGCGTCCGGGGTGAACAGGCCCGCCTGGTCTGTCTCCTTCAACACAGCGGAAAGCTGGTCCTCCAGGGCTTTCCAGGCGGCGTCCGGTTCCCCGCCCGGGGCGATTTGATAGCTGACCCCCGACAGAACCGGATCTCCCTCCAGGGGCTCAAAGCGCAGCTGCTCGGTGACTTCCGGCAGGCCCTCCACCTCCAAGGGAACGGTGAGAATCTGGCCGTCTCCCAGGGGATCCTCCTCCAGGTCCTTTTCGGTCCAGCCGTTAGCCTTCAGCACATCCTCCATGGGGGAGAGGATCTCCCCCCGGCGGGGCAGGAGCTTCCCCTCCTCCTCCGCCAGGATAAAGGAAAACAGGTTGTCAATTTTTCCCGGCTGCTCCTCCTGACAGGCGCACAGCCCGGCGCAGAGCAGCAGGCACAGCAGCAGCGCCATCCCTTGGCGTACCATTTGTTTCTCTCCCAATGCTCTTCCTCCCTTCTCCCAACAGTTCGTGGGAAGGTTCCAACAAAATTGTACCGCACTTTTTCGCAGAATTCAATTGCAACATTTATGAAATCTTATAAAATAAGTATGCTTTTTTATACAATAAAGAGAGCGTGCCCCTTGGCAGGCTCTCCTGTTTCCGATGGTTTTACTCCAACACCACTGCCTGCATGCCCACCCCCTGATAAGCGGTTTTCACCTGGTCCTTGGGGTAGGGCACGTTCTTCCCTGCCAGGGGGTCGTTGAAGTAGTAGCTTTCCCCATCCTCCCCCGTCAGCAGCAGACAGTGAAGGGGGTAAATCCAGGTGAAGGGTTCGCCGGTGTTCTCCAGGATAAACTGGGTGGACTCCACCGGCTGCTCCATATCAATGGTGGCCCACAGCATCACCGGCACGCCCCGGTCCACATAGGCCCGGCAGAGGGACTCCAGGCTTTGGCCCTCCAGCTCTTTTACGGACAGGTCCTTTATATCCCGGTCCTGGAGCAGCTGCTCCAGTGCTCCGGCAATCACCGGAGCATAGCAGCCCCAGCCGCTCTCTGAATAGGGGCTGCCCAGGAATTCCTCCCAGGGGCTGGCGCCCACCAGGCGGCCGCTGGCGTCGGTGTAGGGGGCGCTGCCCTGGGGCAGGTAGCCGTCGATGAACTCCTCTACGGAGACCTCCACACCGGCGTATTGCAGGGCCATCACCGCGGTGACGCTTTCACAGCCGGTGGGGTACTTGTCCCGCTGGTCGATGAAGGGGGCGTCAAGCAGGGTGGAGGGCGCTTGGCCAGAGAGTGCCTCCCCGATTTTCCAGGGGAGGTATTGGGCCACCACGGGGGAACGCACCAGCAGGGCGGCAAAGGAAGCTGCGGCGAAGACGCACAGCAGCTTGAGCCAGAATACCCGCTTGGGGTGGCGGCGCGGGCGCCGGGTATGCGGTAGAACGGCCGTGGATTGTTTCATCATTCCTCTCCCCTTTTTCAAGTCTCTTTGCCCATTAGACGCAGGGGGTAGGGGAGAGGTAACATAAAGGAGGAAAAAGAGGGAAGTTTTTTCAGCTAAAAGAGACGTTCCGGGGCTGTGCTAAAGAAGGTGGGCGCGCCCTTCCCGCAAAAAAAGCCTCCCCAGGTGGGGAGGCCTCTCGCTTTCAATCTTTATAGGAACTGCATGGGGTCCACGCGGACGCCGTTCTCGTACACCTCAAAATGGAGGTGGGGCCCGGTCACGTTGCCGGTGGCGCCCTCATAGCCGATGACCGTGCCGGCCGTCACATACTGGCCGGTGGACACCGCTACGGAACTCATGTGGGCATAGCGGGTGGTGTAGGTGCCGTTGTGGTAGATCAGCACATAATAGCCCCAGGACATGCCCCAGCTGTCCGTGCTGTTGGCCTCGATGACGGTGCCGTCCGCCGCGGCCACAATGGGCGTGCCGTAAGGGCCCGCGATATCCAGGCCTTTGTGGCCGGGGTAGCCGTTGTAACCGGCGGAGATGTAGGTCACGCCGGGCAGGGGCCAAATGGGGTCAAAGCCCGCCACGCCGCCGCCCCCCGTGGGGTAGGAGATGCTCCCGTCAGAACTGGCGGAACCGCCGCCGGAACTGGTGGAATCACCGCCGGAAGCAGTGGAGCCGCTGTTTTGCTGCTGCTGCGCGGCCAGGGCGGCCTCTTCCGCGGCCTTCTGGGCGGCGATGGCCTCCTGCATTTTCTGCTCATAGGCGGCCAGCTCTTCCTCATTGGCAGCCAGGGCGTTTTCGGTGGCGCCCTCTGCCCCCTGAATCTCCTCCAGGGCAGCGGCGTTCTCCGCGTAGAGGGCGTCCAGCTCGTCCTGCTGGTTTTCCAGGGACTTCTTCAGTTCGGCCACTTCGTCCATCTGGGCCTGGCGCTCTTCCCGTTCAGCGCTGGTAGATTCCACATAGGCCTCCAGCTTGTCCACCAGGTCCTGGTCATGGGCGGTCATGTTCTCAATCATTTCCGAGCGGGTGGTGAACTCGCTGAGGCTGTTGGAGTCCAGCAGGATCTCCAAGGTGCTGATGTTGCCCGCGGTGTACAGGGCCACCAGACGCTCTTTGAACTCGTCGATGGTGTCCTGGATCTCCGCCTGCGAGGCGTCCAGCTTCATGGTCAGCTCGGTGATGCTCTGGTTCAGGTCATCAATATTCTGGCGGGTGGTGTCGATCTGCTCCTGCACCACCTGAATCTGCTCCTGCAGGGTGTCCTGATAAGCCTGCTTTTCCGCCTCCTGGTTGCGAAGGTCGTCCAGCTGGCTTTGCAGGTCTTCCTTTTCCGCCTGAAGCCGGTTCTGCTCGGCCTGGATCTCAGCCACGGTCTCAGCAGAGGCGCTCAGCGGGGTGACACAGGCCACGCACAGGGCCATCAGCCCACAGCACAGCCGCTTTTTCCAGCTTTTTTTCATAAAGCGCTTCCTCCCTTTTGTAAGGTGAAACTGAATGCTTTCTTTACATAAATTTTCGTGTAGCATTGTACCCCATGGGGAGGGAGTTATTTTTCTAAATAGGAATTATTTTGTAAATTTATTTCAAAATAGTTACAAAACCCTGCCAAAGTACCAGATCTTGGGGTGCCAAGTGGGTTCACCACAAGAGCAAATTTGTGCAATCAGCTGTATTTATTTGTGCGGAATACAGCAGAAATCACAAATTGCCTCCCAGGCCCGGCTTGCGGAGGTGACGTCCCAGGAGGCGTTCAGGCCAAAGAGCTTGACCTGCAGGCAGGCTTTCCCATTGGAAAGCTGCTCCACCTGGAAGGGCGGCTGCTCGTCCCCAAAGCTGAGGCGGCGGCCCTGGGCGTCCACAATGGCGCACCCGGCCAGGGTGAGGAAGACAAAAAGGGAGAGGGCCAGGGAGAGGGCGAATGTGTGCTTGCGGGAATGTTTCATAGCAAAGCCTCCTTGGAAGCTAGTGTGGCCCAAGGAGGCGGGATTATGAACGGCTTTCCAGGATTAGGGGCAGGCCTTCAGCGCCTGCCCGATGGCATCCCCCGCCAGCTGCCCGGCGTAGCGGGCCTCACTGACGGTGTTGACCTCGGTGCCCACTTCCACCAGCATGGAGCCCGGCGTGGCGTTCATATTGTATTTGCTGTTGGAAAAGTTCAGGGGGCGGGCCAAGCCGGGGTAGAGCTGCTGCAGTTTCTGCTGCACCCGCAGGGCCAGGCGCAGGTTTTCCTCCCACCGGGGGAAGTCCCCCCAGCCGCCGTTTGCGTCACACCCGGCAATGAGCATGACCTGGGCGGCTTTCCGGCCGTTTACCGTGACGGTGGGCTTGTATTTAACGCCGCTGTCCGTGGTCATGGAGTCCCGGTGCACGTCGATCGTCACCTGGAGGGTGGGGTATTCCGCCAGGTTTTTCTGCAGCACCTCCCAGGAGCGGTCGTAAGAGCCATTGTATAAGGTGTCGTTGACGGTGGTGTCGTGGACCACCCCGAAGCCCTGGGCCTCCAGGGCCTGCTTCAGCGCCTCTCCAGCGGCCACCACGCTTTGGTCCGGGTCCTCCGTGCGGGTGGCCATGTCCGTGTAGTAAAAGCCGGTGTAGCTTTGGGAGTAGGCCTCGGAGGTGTGGGTGTGGTAGATGAGGATTTCCGCACTGCCGTCCCGCTTCAAATGGACGGAGGGCTCCTCTTCCAAGGCTGCCAGCAGGTCTGTGCCAGAGCCGGTGCTGTCCTTGACGAAGAAATCCGCCACCTGGGCCCCGCCCTCCAGCTGGATCTCCTCCACCGGGGCGGAGCTGCGGCTGGGGTCCGGGGTGACGGCGGGAGCGGCTTCCTGACCCCCGCCCAGGGAGACCACCCCGTCATCGGGGAGGGGGTACGCCTCCTCCAGGGGGGCCTCCCCGCCGGGGGAGGGGCTGGGGCTGGCGCTGGCGCCAGAGGGAGGGCTGGCGGGCTGGGCCTGCATCCCCGCGGCAAAGAGCAGGGCGTCGCCCCCCTGTTCTTGGGCCCAGGCCTGGAATTTTGTCCCCACGCACCACAGGCACACCACGGCACAGCCCAGCAGTAGCAAATTGTTTCCCCAACGGGCAAAGCGTTTTCTCATAAATAAGATCCTCTTGCCATGAAAAATTTACAAAAACCTCCTTGCAACAGCCCGGTTTCTTCAGTATAATAAAGTGTAATACTATCACTTTCTATGGACTTGGAGGGTATGGTGTATCGAAAAAACACGAAGGAGCGTCCAAAAAGGGACGCGCGGCGCTGACCTGCTGCGCCCAGGATGAAAGGAGTTTTACGAATGTCTATCTACTCGGAGATCAAACCAGAGGTGCGCATGTTTGCCGGCATGTGCGTGGAAAACAGCAAGATTGACCCGGAGCTTTACGTCAAGTACGACGTGAAGCGGGGCCTGCGGGATTTAAACGGCAAGGGCGTACTTACGGGCCTGACCAATATCTCAGAGATCATCTCCAGCAAGACCGTGGACGGGAAGAGCGTCCCCTGCGAGGGCGAGCTGTACTACCGCGGCTACAGCGTGGAGGAACTGGTGCGCCGCCAGCCCAAGGGGGACAACTTTGGCTTTGAGCGGGTGGCTTACCTGCTGCTGTTTGGAGACCTGCCGGACCCGGAGCACTTTAAGACCTTCTGCGAGCTTCTTTCTTTCTACCGCACCCTGCCCACCAGCTTTGTGCGGGATATCATCATGAAGGCGCCCAGCAGCGACATGATGAACACCTTAGCCCGCAGCGTGCTCACGCTCTATTCCTATGATGAGGACGCGGAAGATATTTCCGTTCCCAACGTGCTGCGCCAAAGCATGCAGCTGATTGCCCTGTTCCCGCTGCTCTCGGTCTATGGCTACCAGGCCTACCGGCATTATCACGATGGGCAGAGCCTGTTCATCCACCAGCCAGACCCCAAGCTCTCCACGGCGGAGAACATCCTGCGCATCCTGCGGCCAGACTGCTCTTACACCGAGCTGGAGGCCAAGGTGCTGGACATCGCCCTCATTCTCCACGCGGACCACGGCGGCGGCAACAACTCCACCTTTACCACCCATGTGGTCACCTCCTCCGGCACGGACACCTACTCCGCCATTGCCGCGGCCCTGGGCTCTTTAAAGGGCCCCAAGCACGGCGGCGCCAACATCAAGGTGGTGAAGATGTTCGAGGACATCAAGGAGCATGTGAAGGACTGGAACGATGACGAGGAAATCACCGCCTACCTGCAGAAGCTGCTCCATAAGGAGGCCTTTGACAGGGCTGGGCTCATCTATGGCATGGGCCACGCCGTGTACTCCCTCTCGGACCCCCGCGCCAAGATTATGGCCCGGTTTGTGGAGGGGCTCTCTAAGGAGAAGGGCCGCGGGGAGGAGTACCAGCTTTACGCCAACGTAGAGCGGCTGGCCACCCAGCTCATTGCCAAGGAGCGGAAAATCTACAAGGGCGTTTCCGCCAATGTGGATTTCTACAGCGGCTTCATTTACAGCATGCTGGACCTGCCCATGGAGCTGTACACCCCCATTTTCGCCATTGCCCGCATCGCCGGCTGGAGCGCCCACCGCATTGAGGAGCTTGTCGGCGGCGGCAAGATCATCCGGCCCGCCTACATGGCGGTACAGCCCCACCGGGAGTTTCCGGAGGGCTGAAAAGCTTCCCCAGCGTTCCACAGTAAAAAAAGCGCCTTCCGGAGTCTTCCGGCAAGGCGCTTTTTGCATAGAGTGGTTTTAGGGGAGCCGGAACAGGATGGCTTCATAGGGGCGCAGGCGCTCCCCTTGCCAGCCGCCATCCCGTTCGGTGGAGGCCAGCAGGGGCTGGGCCCCCTCCGGCACAAGCCCCCTGGGGGCCAGCGCTGCCTTGGAAGAAAAGTTCAGCACCACCAGCAGAGAGCCGGATTCGTGGGGGCGGCGGTAGGCCAGCAGCGTGGAGGAACCCGTTTCCAGCGCCTCAAAGCCGCCCCGGGAGAGGGCGGGCTGCTCCCGCCGCAGGGTGATAAGCCGCCGGTAAAAGTGCAGAATGGACCAAGGGTCCCGTTCTTGGGCAGCGGCGTTGATTTTGGTGTAGTTGGGGTTGACCTGCAGCCAAGGGGTGCCGGTGGTGAACCCGGCATGGGGAGAGCTGTCCCACTGCATGGGCGTGCGGGCATTGTCCCGGCTCTCCAGCTGGATGGTGCGCAGCGCCTTTTCCGGAGGGACGCCCTCCAAAAGCAGCTGGCGGTAGCGGTTTTTGGCCTCGGGGTCGTTGTACTCCTCTATGGAGGAAAAGGCCATGTTGGTCATACCCAGCTCTTCCCCCTGGTAGAGGAAGGGCGTGCCCGGGAGAGTGTGGACCAGCAGGGCCAGCAGCTTGGCAGAGGCTTCCCAATGCTCCCCCTCCGAGCCGTACAGGGAAACCTGCCGGGGCTTGTCGTGGTTGGAAAGGAACCGGGCCCACCAGCCCCGCTCCCCTAAGAGCCGCCAATCCCGGCAGGCGTCTGCCAGCAGCTTCTTCGGGGACCAGGCGGCAATCTCCACCGCGGGGGGCACAAAGGGGATGGCCATGGTGAATTCCCGGCGATCCGGGTCCACATAGCTGGCAATCTCCTCGGGGGCGTTGAGGGAGACCTCTCCCACCGTGACCAGGCCCCGGGGCCCGAACACCCGGTCATGCATCATGCGGATGTACCGGTGGGTCCCCTCTGAGCCGGCCGCCCAGTTGTTGAACAGGGAATAGCCGTCCGGCTGGGGCGGCAGGGGAGAATTGGGAAAGCCCTGGGGCTTTTCCAGGTAGCTGATGGCGTCCACCCGGAAGCCGTCTACACCCCGCTGGGCCCACCAGTCCATCATGGCCAGCAGCTCTTCCCGCAGGGCCTTGCAGGCCCAGTTCAGGTCCGGCTGCTTTTTGGAGAAGATGTGAAGGTAATATTGGCCCCGCCGGGGTTCAAATTCCCAGGCGCTGCCCCCGAACACAGAGGCCCAGTTGTTGGGCGGCCCCCCGTCAGGGGCGGGATCGTGCCAGATGTAGTATTCGCTTTTGGGGTTGCCCCGGGAGGAGCGGGACTCCGCAAACCAGGGGTGCTCGTCGGAGGAGTGGTTGACCACCAGGTCCATAATCAACCGGATGCCCCGGGCCCTGCACCCGTCCCGCAGGGCCTCCCAGTCGGCCATGGTGCCAAATTCCTCCATAATCTCCTGATAGCCGGAGATATCATAGCCGTTGTCATCGTTGGGGGAGCGGTATACCGGCGAGAGCCATAGGGCGTTGACCCCCAGGCTTTGCAGATAGTCCAGCCGGCGGCAGATGCCGGGCAGGTCGCCGACGCCGTCCCCGTTGGAGTCCTGGAAGCTGCGGGGATAGATTTGATAGACCACCAGGTCCTGTACCCAGCTGGGCCGGGATTCAAGCGTGTGTTTCATACAGGTAAGGCTCCTTTCCAAGGGCTGGCGGGCAGCGCCGGCCGTTGCCCTTTCATTATACCCCGGGGCGCGGGGGCGCGCAACCTGTCGCGGCGGGGAAATCTTTTCCCGCCCTCTTGACTATGGTGTAACACCATAGTTTATAATAAAAAGCAATTTCGCGTATAGGAACTGAGAGGGATTCTATGGATTACAAGACGCTGTTTTCGCAGACGCCGCCCACCCGGCTGTTCTTCAAGGCTGCCATCCCCGGCTCTATTGGGATGCTGGCCTCAGCCCTGTACCAGGTGGCTGACGGCATTTTCATCAGCCGCATTTTGGGGGACACCGCCTTTGCGGGATTCAACCTGGCCATGCCCCTGGTCATCATCAACTTTGCCCTGGCGGACTTGATCGGCCTGGGCAGCGCGGTGCCCATCTCCATCAAGCTGGGCAGCAAGGATGAGAAAGAGGCCAACAACTACTTCACCTGCGCCAGCATTATGGTGGTGCTGGCGGGGATCCTGTCCGGGGCGGTGCTGGCCCTGGGCGGGCGGACCTTCCTCTCCTGGATGGGCGCCCAGGGGGAGCTGCTGGACCAGGCCACTCAGTATCTGGTTACCTACGCCCTCTGCTCCCCGGTCACCACCATTGTCTTTGCCGTGGACAATTACCTGCGCATTTGCGGGAAGATCCGCCGCAGCATGATCCTGAACATCTTCATGTCTGTGGCCTGCATGGGCTTTGAGCTGCTGTTTATGGGCGTGCTGAAAATCGGCATTCGGGGCGCGGCCCTGGGCAGCAGCCTGGGCATGGCCCTCACCGCCATCGCGGCTTTTGTCCCCTTCTTTTTGGGAAAGATGCAGCTGCGGTTTGTGCGGCCCCGGTTCCACGCCAAGGCCCTGCGGGAGATTGTCTCCTGCGGGCTGCCCAGCTTTTTGAACAACATCGCCGGGCGCGTCACCTCCATCATTATGAACGTGGTGCTGCTGGCCATCGGCGGGCAGAACGCTGTGTCCGTCTACGGCATTTTGATGACCATGGACGGCTTTGTCCACCCGCTGCTCTATGGCATGTGCGACTCCCTCCAGCCCGCGGTGGGCTTTAACTGGGGCGCCCGCAACATCAAGCGTGTCAAGGCCATTGAGCTGCGGTGCTACACGGCGGCCATCACCCTGGCGCTGGCCACCACGGCGGTGCTGGCCCTGTTCCCCCGGCAGATCGCCGGTCTCTTCATCACCGGGGATTCCGACCCCGCCTATCTGGAGATGGCCGTCAGCGCCCTGCTGCTGTTCAGCCTGACCTACATTACCCGGTGGTTCAGCTTCGCCACCCAGAGCTTCCTCTCCGCCATAGAGAAGCCTGTGGCGGCCTCGGCCATTTCCGTGTGCACGGCCCTGGTGTTCCCGGTAATCCTCATCGGCGTGTTCTGGCCCCTGGGGCTGACAGGCCTGTGGCTGAACTTTGCCGGCACTGCCGTGCTGGCAGGCATTTTGGCTTTGATTCTCCTGCTGAGGCAGAAAGAGCTGTGGAAGAAAGACGGCACAGAATCTGCTTAAAAACCTGGAATAACCCGAAGAAGGGCGCCCAAGCAACTTGCTTGGGCGCCCTTTTCCTTCTTTTTTCAAAAAGTTATGTAACCAAATTGCCTCCCGCCTTGTCTAATGAGCATGAAAAAGGAACACGGAGTGGGGTTGTCCCCAAGGGGGGGTGTGGCGGTTTTTTCCCGCCACCGCCCTTTTTCGGGGGAGAGAAAAAGGCGCCCCCAAAAGGAACGCCTTTTCAGAACAACTATTATGGAGAGAAGCCCGGATTTTCACAAAGCGAAAACGAATCCCTTCCGGATTCGAGGGCTTCTCTGGGCAGTTGCCAAAGGCAACTGCTCACCAGCCCTGCTCTTTCAGGTACTGGCGGCTGAGGTTGATGGCTTCCATGGGGGGACGTCCGTTGGACTGGTCCTGCTCCACCACAACCCACTGGGCGCCGGCTTCCACAGAGGCCTCCAGGATGGGGCCGAAGTCCTGGTCGCCGTGGCCCACGGGGCGGAACTCGAAGGTGCCGTGGCTCTCCTCCTTTTTCACTTCGGTGCCGATGAGCTCGTACATGTTGGCGGGCTTACCCTCCTTGTGGAAGTCCTTCAGGTGCACCAGGGGAGAGCGATTGGTGTACTTCTTGATGTAAGCGGCGGGGTCCTCGCCGGCCACCTTCACCCAGCAGGTGTCGATCTCCGTCTGGAGCAGGTCCGCAGGGATGGTGTCATAGATGTAGTCCAGGGCGTAGCGGCCGTCGGCCATCTTCTGGAACTCAAAGTCGTGGTTGTGGTAGAGGGTCTGGATGCCGTGGGCCTTGCAGGCCTTGGCAATCTCCTCAAACAGCTTTACGTTGCCCTCGAACTTGGGGGTGCCGGGGCGGTCCTCCTCCATCAGATAGGGGATGGCGATGAACTTGACGCCGATCTCCACATACTGGGCAATGGTGCCCTCCATATCGGCCACCAGCTCCTGGAAGGGCACATGGGCGGAAAGGGCCACCAGGCCGGCGTCCTCAATGGCGGCTTTCACCTCTTTGGGGGTCAGGCCGTACAGCCCGGCCAGCTCCACGCCGTCATACCCCATCTCCTTGATTTTTTTCATAGTGCCGGCAAAATCGCGTTCCGCGTCCTCACGGACAGAGTACACCTGCACGGCAACGGGCAAGGTTTTCATGGAAAACTCCTCCTGTCAAGTTAGAAATAAAGGATCTATGCTCATCATAGCGCAATCCATGACAAAGGTCAAGGGAGAGGCTTGAAAAAAGAGGAAGGTTGTGTTACAGTATGCAGGGGATACATAATATTTATAATTCGTTTAATAATATGTGGATCCACGCCATCAACAGGGATTATGAAAAAGGAAAGAAGTCGAGATTTATGAAAAGGAACCTGCGTTTTTACTTTGCGCTGCTGTTTGCCAAGGGCACAGCCCTTGTGCTGAAGCTTATCGGCCGCAAGGGCACCTCTATGCCCGGCAGCTGGGCCATCATCCTGTGCCCGGACTTTTTGGGCCGCATGCCCCGGCCCAAAACCGTCATCGGCATTACCGGCACCAACGGCAAGACCACGGTCTCTAACCTGGTGGAGGACGTGCTGGCCCAGTGCGGCTATGATTTCACCTGCAACCGGGCGGGCACCAATGTGGCCACCGGCGTGGCCTCCAGCCTGATCGCCAACTCCACCTTGTTTGGCAGGCCCAAAAAGGAGCTGGCCGTCTTTGAGCTGGATGAGCGCAGCGCCCCCCGCATTCTGCCCTACCTCAAGCCGGACTTGCTGCTGTGCACCAATATCTTCCGGGACTCTTACAAGCGCAACGCCCATGTGGAGTTCATCCTGGACATCTTGAACCAGTATATCCCCGACAGCACCCGGCTGGTCCTAAACGCCGACGACCTGCTGTGCTCCAGCCTGAAGCCCCACAACCGCCGGGCCTTTTTCGGCATTGACCTGCTGCCCGGCGAGGTGCCGGAGCCCCGCAACCTGGTGCAGGATGTGCGCTCCTGCCCCCGGTGCGGCAGCCCCCTGGAGTGGGAGTTCCGGCGGTACCACCACATTGGGCGGGCCCGGTGCCCCCAGTGCGGGCTGGCCTCTCCTGTGCCGGCCTACCGGGTGACGGCCCTGGACCAGCACAGCCGGCGGATGACCGTGCAGGGTGCGGACGGCCCCCAGGACTTTCCCCTGCCCAACACCAACCTGATCAATGTGTACAATGCCCTCTCTGCGGTGGCCCTGCTGTGTGAGTTCGGCCTCCCCAAGGAGCGCGTGGCCCAGTGCATGGACAAGCTGACCATTGTGGAGAGCCGCTACAACGAGGTTGCGGTGAACGGGCGGCGGCTCGTTCTGCACCTGGCTAAGGGGCAGAACCCCATCGCCTGTTCCCAGGCCTGCGCCAGCGCCCGCCTTTGCCCTGGCAAAAAGGCGGTGCTGCTGTTTTTGGACGACGCCCACGACGCCGCCCATTCGGTGGAAAACACGGCCTGGCTGTACGACACGGACTTTGAGTTTCTAAACAGCCCGGACATCCTCCAGGTGGTGGCCGCGGGGCCCCGGCACTGGGATGTGTATGTGCGGCTGCTGATGGCGGGTATCCCGCCGGAAAAGCTCTGCCATATGGAGCACCCCCTGGATGCCGCGGCAGCGGTGGACCTCTCTCAGGTGGACACGCTGTTCATGCTCTATGACCTGTACGCGGTGGAGCTCTCTAAGCAGATCAAAGGCCAGCTGAAGGAGCGCATGGCTGCCGCGCCCGCTCCCCAGCAGGGAAAGGAGGATGCTTCCCATGCGGATTGAGGTGCTGTTCCCCGAGCGGTGCAACCTGTACGGGGACCTGAGCAATGTGGAATATTTGAAGCGCTGCCTGCCCCAGGCGGAATTTGTGGAGACTTCCCTGCAGGAGGAACCCCGCTTCGCCAAAGAACCGGTGGACCTGGTTTATCTGGGCCCTATGACCGAGCGGACCCAAGAGCTGGCGCTGGAACGCCTGCGCCCCCACCGGGAGCGGCTGGAGGAGCTCATCCAGCAGGGCACGCCCTTTCTCTTTACCGGCAACGCCCTGGAGCTGCTGGGGGAGAGCATCCAGAAGGAGGGCGGGGAGGCCATCCCCTGCCTGGGCCTGTTCCCCTTTACCGCCCGGCGGGACATGATGCACCGGCATAACAGCATCTTCCTGGGGGAGTTTGAGGGCCGGCCGGTGATGGGCTTTAAGTCCCAGTTCACCATGGCCTATCCCAAGGGGGAGGTGCAGGGCCTGTTCACCGTGACCAAGGGCGTGGGCCTGAACAAGAAGTGCCCCTTTGAGGGGGTGCGCCGGAACCACTTTTTCGGCACCTACCTGCTGGGGCCCCTGCTGGTCAACAACCCGCCCTTTACCCGTTCCCTGCTGAAGGCCATGGGCGCCGGCGATGTGCCTCTGGCCCTGGAACAGGCAGTGGAGGCTGCCTACGAAAAGCGCCTGGAGGATTTCCGGGAGAAAGCATAAACGCGCAAAAGCCGCCCCAAAGGGCGGCTTTTTTGATGGGCAAAGGGGCGGCGGAAGCCCTTCCCTTTTTGGAAAGAGAAGGATGCTCCAGAACGGGGCACAAAAAAGGGCCGCCCGGAAGGGCGGTCCTTTTCCGTTTAGAAGAGGGGTTACTCCAGCTCCAGGGCGCCGGTGTACAGCTGGTAGTAGGTGCCGTGCTGGGCGATGAGCTGGTCGTGGGTGCCCCGCTCGATAATGCGGCCATGGTCCAGCACCATAATGGCGTCGGAGTTCTGCACGGTGCTCAGGCGGTGGGCAATGACGAACACCGTCCGGCCGGTCATCAAAGCGTCCATACCCTTCTGCACAATGGCCTCGGTGTGGGTGTCGATGGAGGAGGTGGCCTCGTCCAGAATCATCACAGGGGGGTCCGCCACAGCGGCCCGGGCAATGGACAGCAGCTGCCGCTGGCCCTGGCTCAGGTTGGAGCCGTTGCCGGAGAGGGGCGTGTCATAGCCCTGGGGCAGCCGGATGATGAAGTCGTGGGCGCCGGCCAGCTTGGCCGCGGCAATGCACTCCTCGTCGGTGGCCTCCAGGCGGCCATAGCGGATGTTGTCCATTACGGTGCCGGTGAACAGGTTGGTGTCCTGCAGCACCATGCCCAAACTGCGCCGGAGGTCGGCCTTTTTGATCTTGTTGATGTTGATGCCGTCGTAGCGGATTTTGCCGTCGGCGATGTCGTAAAACCGGTTGATCAGGTTGGTGATGGTGGTCTTGCCCGCGCCGGTGGAGCCCACAAAGGCGATCTTCTGGCCGGGCTTGGCGTACAGGCTGATGTTGTGCAGCACCAGCTTCTCCGGGGTATAGCCGAAGTCCACGTCATCCAGCACCACTTCGCCCTGCAAACGGGTGTAGGTGACGGTGCCTTCCGCCTGGTGGGGATGTTTCCAGGCCCACACGTTGGTGCGCTCTTTGCACTCCACCAGGTTGCCGTCCTTGTCCACCTTGGCGTTTACCAAGGTGACATAGCCCTCGTCTGTTTCGGGCTTCTCGTCAATCAAGTTGAAGATCCGCTTGGTGCCGGCCATGCCCATGATGACCATGTTCAGCTGGTTGGAAACCTGGCTGACGTTGCCGGAGAACTGCTTGGTCATGTTCAAAAACGGCACCACAATGCTGATGCCAAAGGCCATGCCGGAGATGCTCAGGTTGGGGACGCCCGTCATCATCAGAATGCCCGAGACGATGGCCACGCACACATACAGCACGTTGCCGATGTTGTTCAGGATGGGCATGAGCATGTTGGCGTAGATATTGGCCTGCTCGGCGTTGTGGAACAGCTCGTCGTTGACCTTGTCGAAGTCTGCCTGGGCTTCCTGCTCGTGGCAGAACACCTTGATGACCTTCTGGCCGTTCATCATCTCTTCCACCACACCCTCTGTGGCGGCAATGGACTGCTGCATGCGGATGAAATACTTGGAAGAGCGGCCGCCCACCTTTTTGGTGACCAGCACCATGAAGAACACGCCCACCAGCACCACCAGGGTCATCCACACGCTGAAATAGAGCATAATGGCCAGCACGGTGATGACGGTCACGGTGGAGATGATCAGCTGGGGAAGGCTTTGAGAGATCATCTGGCGCAGGGTGTCAATATCGTTGGTGTAATAGCTCATCACGTCGCCGTGATTATGGGTGTCAAAATACTTGATGGGAAGGTCCTGCATGCCGTTGAACATCTTTTCGCGCATCTTGGCAAGAGAGCCCTGGGTGATAATGGCCATCAGCTGGTTGAACACCGTGCCCGCCGCCAGGCTGAGCACATAGAGCACCACCAGGATGAGCACAAAGTGGAGGATCTGCCCGCCCACGGCGGCCCAGTCTCCCGCCTGCCAGCTCTGCTCCACCAGGGAGATGACATTCTGCATGAAGATGGAGGGGATGGAGCTGATGATGGCGTTGAAGAGGATGCAGCCGAGGGCCACGGGGAGCATAACAGGGTAAAAGCTGAACAGCATCTTGATCAGCCGCAGCAAAATGGGGGCGCTTTTCGCGCCGGAGGGTCGCTTCTCAGCCATTTTCAGCACCTGCCTTTTCCTGAGAGTTCACGCGGTTCTGCGAGGTGTAGATCTCCCGATAGGTGGGGTTAGAGGCCATCAGTTCCTCATGGCTGCCCATGGCCTCAATCTCGCCGTTCTTCATCAGGAGGATCCGGTCGGCGTCCTGCACAGAGGCCACCCGCTGGGCAATGATGATCTTGGTGGTCTCGGGGATAAATTTGCGGAAGCCCTGGCGGATGAGGGCGTCGGTGCGGGTGTCCACCGCGCTGGTGGAGTCATCCAAAATCAAAATCTTGGGCTTTTTCAGCAGGGCCCGGGCAATGCACAGCCGCTGCTTCTGGCCGCCGGACACGTTGGAGCCGCCCTGCTCGATGTAGGTGTCATACTTTTGGGGGAACTGCTGGATGAACTCGTCCGCCTGAGAGAGGCGGCAGGCCTCTTCCAGTTCCTCGTCGGTGGCATGGGGATTGCCCCAGCGCAGGTTCTCCTTGATCGTGCCGGAGAACAGCTCGTTCTTTTGCAGCACCACGGCCACCTGGTTGCGCAGGGTTTCCAGGTCATAGTCCCGCACGTCCACGCCGCCCACCTTCACGGTGCCCTCGGTGGCGTCATACAGGCGGGGGATCAGCTGGATCAGAGAGGTTTTTGAGGAGCCCGTCCCTCCCAAAATGCCCACAATCTCGCCGCTCTTGATGTGCAGGTCAATGTTAGAGAGGGCGTTGCGGCTGGCCTTTTTCGAGTACTTAAAGTTCACATGGTCAAAGTCGATGGAGCCGTCCTTGACCTCCATGACGGGGTTTTCCGGGTTCTGCAGGGTGCTCTCTTCCGAAAGGACCTCCACAATACGCTCGGCGGACTCCAGGGACATGGTGACCATCACGAAGATCATGGAGACCATCATCAGGCTCATCAGGATCTGGAAGGAGTAGGTGAGCAGAGAGGACATCTGCCCCACGTCCAGGTCCAGGCCCTGGCTGGTGATGACGGTGTAAGAGCCAAAGGACATGACGAAAATCATCACCACATAGATGCAGAACTGCATCAGGGGGTTGTTGATGGCCAGAATGCGCTCAGCCTTGGTAAAGTCCTTCTGCACGTCCTCGGCGGCGCGGTCAAACTTTTTCTTCTCGTGGTCTTCCCGCACATAGGCCTTGACTACCCGCATGCCCCGGATGTTCTCCTGTACAGAGGCGTTCAGGGCGTCGTACTTGCGGAACACCCGGCGGAACAGGGGCATGGTCTTTTTGGTGACGAAAAACAGCCCAATGCCCAGCACGGGGATGGTGAACAGGAAAATAAAGGCCATTTTCCCGCCCATGACAAAACCCATAACAAAGGAGAAGATGAGCATTAAGGGGCTGCGCACCGCCGTGCGAATGATCATCATATAGGCCATCTGTACATTGGTGATGTCCGTGGTCAGCCGTGTGACCAGGCTGGAGACGGAGAACTTGTCGATGTTCTCAAAGGAGTAGCCCTGGATCTTGTAGAACATGTCCTTGCGCAGGTTGCGGGCAAAGCCGCAGCTGGCAGTGGAACACGCCTTGCCGGCCAGAGCGCCAAAGGCCAGGGAAAGGCCGGCCATCAGGATGAGCACGCCGCCATAGCCCAGCAGCATGGGCATGGAGATGCCCGCCTTGATCTCGTTGACCAGGTTGGCGATAATGAAGGGAATGATACATTCCATGACCACTTCCCCCGTGACGAATACGGGAGCCAGAATCGAAGGCTTCTTGTATTCCCGAATACTTTTCGCCAGAGTCCGAATCATAGCAAAACCTTCCTTTCAAAAAATTTCCCCGCCGGGATCCCTGCCAAAAGGGGGCATAGGTATAGAAAGAAAACCGCCCTGCCGGCGTGGACACCGGTCGGACTGTTCCCGGCTGCTTCTTCCTCCGGCCCCATCCCGAGAAAAATGGAAGGGCGGAAAAGGGATGTAAAAGATTTTTGTTAGGTCTCGAACTAATTCTAAGGCAATCCGCCCTCTTTGTCAAGAGATTTTCATAGGAAAATATCCGGTGGGAAAAGGGAGGGAAATTGGGGAAAAGGGAAAGGCGCCCGGCAGGGGGCGCTCCCTGCCGGGCCTTGTCAATGCCCGGCGCCTGTGCTATACTATATATAAATTAAGCATGGGGCAAAGGAAAAAGGGCGGTGCCCTTTTTCCTTTGCGGCTTTCCCGGCAGGAGGTATGGCAATGGAAGACGCCCAGAAAACAGAGCTGTTTGAACGCACCCCCATTCCCAAGGCGGTGATGAAGCTGGCAGTGCCCACAGTGCTCAGTTCTCTGGTCATGGTGCTTTACAACCTGGCGGACACCTATTTTGTGGGCATGCTCAACAACGCGGTGCAGAACGCAGCCGTCACCCTGGCGGCTCCGCTGCTGCTGGCCTTCAATGCGGTGAATAACCTGTTCGGCGTGGGCAGCTCCAGCATGATGAGCCGTTCCCTGGGAAAAAAGGACTATGAGACGGTGTACCGCAGCTCTGCCTTTGGGTTTTACTGCGCGGTCTTTGCCGGGCTGCTGTTTTCCATTGTTTACACGCTGCTGCAAAACCCCCTTCTGCGCCTGCTGGGCGCCACCGAGGAGACCATGGGGGCCACGGTGGGCTATGCCCGCTGGACGGTGACCTTTGGCGCGGTGCCCGCCATTTTAAATGTGGTGATGGCTTACCTGGTGCGGGCGGAAGGCGCTTCGATGCACGCCAGCATTGGAACCATGAGCGGCTGCTTTTTGAACATCCTGCTGGACCCGGTCTTTATCCTGCCCTGGGGGTTGAACATGGGAGCGGAGGGGGCGGGGCTGGCCACCTTCCTTTCCAACTGCGTGGCGTGCCTGTACTTTTTTGTGCTGCTCTACGTCAAGCGGGGCAGGACCTATGTGTGTGTCAAACCCTCCATGTTCAAGCCGGACAAACACATTGTCCTGGGAGTCTTTGCCGTGGGGGTTCCCGCCTCGGTGCAGAACCTTTTGAACGTGACGGGCATGAGCGTGCTGAACAACTTTACCTCTGGCTTTGGGTCCAACGCCGTGGCGGCCATGGGCATTGCCCAGAAGATCAACTCCGTCACCGTGCAGATCGCCCTGGGCCTCTCTCAGGGGATTATGCCCCTGATCAGCTATAATTACGCCAGCGGCAATATCCGGCGGATGAAAAAGACCTTCCTCTTTGCCGCGCGGATTGCCCTGGTGTTCCTTGTCCTGATGGAGGTTGCCTATTTTGCCGGGGCCGGCCTGTGGGTCAGCCTGTTCATGCAGGATGGGCAGATTGTGGATTTGGGCGCCCGGTTCCTGCGGGGTTTTTGCCTGGGCATGCCCTTTCTGGCCATCGACTTTTTGGCGGTGGGGGTGTTCCAGGCCACCGGCCTGGGGCAGTACGCGTTTCTGTTCGCCATTTTGCGCAAGGTGGTGCTGGAAATCCCCGCCCTGTTCCTTTTGAATGCCTTGTTCCCCTTGTACGGCTTGGCCTATGCCCAGTTTGCCGCCGAGGTGGTTTTGGCGGTAGCGTCGGTGGTTGTGCTGGCGCGGCTGTTCCGCAAATGGGAGAAGCGCTATCAAAAGCCAGGCGAAAGCGCGGTATACTAATTAAAATAGAGAAGCTCAGCACAAAGGAATCCCCGGCTGTTATAAATGCAGCCGGGGATTTTTCTATGGGTGCAAACCGCCTTCCTCTGTATAGGGTTCCCCCAGTACGGTACAATAGGGGTAAGTCTGTTGTTAGGAGGTTTTTTAAATGACCATTACCCCAGAGACCATCCGCGCCTTTGCGGAACAGCTTCGCAGGGAGGAGCGCAGCGCCGGAACGGTGGAAAACTACCTGCGCCATGTAAGGGCGTTCTGCGCCTGGCTGGATGGGAAGCCCGTGACAAAGGAGGCGGCCAGCGCATGGAAAAGCCGCCTGGTTCAAAAAGGCTACCGCCCGGGCACTGTGAACGCCATGCTGGTGCCGCTGAACCAGCTGTTCAAATTTTTGGGCTGTGAGGACTGCCGGGTGAAGGCGCTGCGGGTGCAGCGGCAGATGTTCCGGGATGACAGCCGGGAGCTGACCCGGGAGGAGTATGCCCGGCTGCTGGCCGCCGCAGGAAGGCTGAGGCAGGAGCGCCTGGGCCTGCTGATGGAGGCCATCTGCTCCACGGGCATCCGGGTCAGCGAGGTGCAGTATCTCACGGTAGAGGCGGCCCGGGCCGGACGGGCGGAGGTCTCCCTAAAGGGGAAAATCCGCACCATCCTCATTCCCCAAAGGCTGCGGAAAAAGCTGCTGCAATACGCCAAAAAGCAGAAAACGGCCTCTGGGGAGATCTTCCGCACCCGAAGGGGCAGCCCCATCTCTCGCAAGCAGATTTGGGCGGAGATGAAGGCCCTGTGCGCCAAGGCCGGCGTAGCCGCCAGCAAGGTGTTCCCCCACAACCTGCGGCACCTCTTTGCCCGGGTGTTTTACAGCGCCTGCCGGGATGTGGCCAAGCTGGCCGACGTGCTGGGCCACAGCTCGTTGGAAACCACGCGGATCTATTTGATTTCCAGCGGCGCGGAGCATGCCCGCCAGTTGGAACGCCTTCATCTCATCATTTAGGACAAAATTCACATATTGTCTGTTATCGTTCCGAAAAAAGTTTCTAATTCTATTTAAAATGGTATAAAAAGTTAACGAATATACAAAACGCAAAATAATAGAGCGCAAAAATCCAGACTGGTCAAAAAACAGCGTTTGACCGGCCTAGATTTTTGCGCTTAAATCCTTTAAATCCTCTTGCGCTCCTCTAAATTTCGTGCTAGAATTAGACCAAAATTATGTATGATAGCTTTTTTTCTATCAAAAGTATAGGACAATCTGTGAAAATTGTCTTATTAACAAAAGATAAAGATTTAGAGCGCTTACGACAAATTGTGAAGACTGTCTTTGGTAGAATGGAGGTGACCCTTCGCAGGTGTATGCAGTAAAGCAGCAAAGAGAAGCGGTGGGGGAGTGGATGGCCCAGGTGACGCTGGAGCAGATCCAGGCTTATTTGGACAACCTCTCCTCCAAGGGGTGCTCTCAGGGGACCTTACAGACCTACCGCCGCAGCCTGATGCACTTTTACAAGTTTCTGCCAGAGGGCCAGCGGGTTGGCAGGGAAACCCTTTCCCAGTGGCAGGAGCATCTGCTGGCGCAGGGGTACATGCCCCGCACAGTAAACCTGTTTTCCTCGGCGGTGAACGGGTTTTTGGCCTATCTGGGCCTGTGGGAGCTGCAGGTCCTGCCCCGGGCCCATGCCCCCGGAGAGAAAGAACAGCCCGAGCTATCCCGGAAAGAGTACCTGCGGCTGCTGGCCGCCGCGGGGGCCCTGGGAAAGAGAAGGGCGTACATGCTGGTCAAGGCTTTTGCCGCCACAGGGGTGGCCGTGCAGGAACTTCCCCTGCTGACGGTGGAGGCTGTGAAAAGCGGGGCGGTCCATCTGCCGAAACGAACATTGCGGCTCTGTCCCTGCCTGCAAACGGAGCTGCTGCACTACGCCCAGGACACAGGGGTGCCCGCGGGGCCGGTATTCGTCACCCGGCGGGGCAAGCCCCTGAACCGCACCACCGTGACGGCCAACATCCAGCAGTTAGCCCGCCAGGCTCAGGTGGCCCCGGAGAAGTGCAATCCCCGGTGCCTGCGCAAGCTGTTCTTCTCCACTCAGGAGGATTTTCAGCGGGACGTGGCCCGGCTGGTAGAGAGGGCCCTCCACCAGCTGCTGGAACAGGAACAGCTGGCAGTGGGCTGGGAGGAAGCCTTCAGCGAAGAACGCTGATTTTTCATAGATCAAAAGCGGGCCCGGCCGGGGCGCCGCAGGATTCCAGAAAAGGAAGGAAGGAAGAACCATGAAGAAAATGTGGAAACGCTTTGTAAGCCTGCTGCTGGCCTGCACCCTGCTGGCCGGTATGCTGCCCTTGAGCGCAAGTGCCCAGGCGACGGCGCCGGAATCCGGTGAGGCGTATGAGTGGGTGCAAAACAAAATTAAGGAAATTCAGGCTACCGTCCCTGCGGGCGAAATACAATATACAGTAGGAAAAACTTATCGGATCGGAAATAGTGACGTCTTTCAGATAACACTGCTTCGTAGTTACCAAGATAACGAAGGCAACAGTGCGTCCGACGCGATAGTTCTCATTTTGCCGGGTGATAACGGAGAGAACTATTCTACGCCAGACTATAACAGTGCGGAGGGCAACCAGCCCTGGGCACAGTCACATCCTTCGCAAATTTACATTGCGAAAGGCGTGACGGGCATTGGTAACTATACCTTTGCCAGCAACAGTAACATGAATAAGGTCGTCTTCCAGGACGCCTCTACTTTGAATTACATTGGCCAGCGCGCGTTTTATGACGACGACAACGCCGTCTTTACCGATGAGGGGAACGGGGACGGAACCACCCTTGACCTTTCTGGTGTGACGACGATGGGCGAGTATGCCTTCTACAACTGCGATAAGCTCACCGGCGTGAAGCTGGGCAATATGACGGCGGTGGAGACGGTTGAGGGGGAAACGGAAAAGATAGAGAACAAGATCCCCAACCATGCGTTTACCAGCACCGGAGTGCAGTCTATTACGGTTCCCAGCGGGATTACGGAAGTGGGCGAATACGCCTTCTACGACTGCCCCTTGAATAAAGATCCCTACATCAGCCTGCAAGAAGGACTGGCGACCATTGGCGACTATGCCTTTGGGAAGAACGATGCTGCTCCCAACACGATGATGACCAGCCTTACCATTCCTTCTAGCGTAGAGAGCATTGGGGACCATGCCTTCTATAACTATACGGGACTGCAAACCGTTACCGTCCTGGGGAAAGATAATGGTGGTGCAGGTGCATCTGCCCTAACCCATGTGGGCGGCGCCGCGTTTGGCGATGCGGACCATAATGCTTATAGCACAACAACGACTATTCAAGACGCCGTTCATCCAGAAATTGAGTACACTGGGTTGGTGGGTACACAGTTTTATTTGCCGAAAGAATTAGAAAAGAACGACAAGTTGTTTGTAAACGGCGATACCTGCTATACCGGCGATATCACACCCATGCAGTATGTCAACACTGAACCAGCGGACTGTATTAATCCGGGCTATGATATTTATAAGACAACCTTTACCGGTGCGGCCTCAAGCGGAGAACCTATCGTGATGACGTATCACTACCCGATTCCGGCCCTGGGGCATGACTATGGCCCAATTACAGAAGTTAAGCGCACCTGTGAAAATGATAACTACTTCGTGCAGCACTGCCTGCGGAAAAATTGTCCCAACAAAGGCGACGCGGTGGGTTCCCTGTGGAAAAGCGGAATTGGTATGGGGCTTTTTGACCCCGATACGGACCAAAAGCTGACGGAAGAGGAACTGGAGAGCTGGCGTGAAAAATTCAAGGACCACGAGGGACATAAGTGGGAAGCGAAGTCTGTGGTTAATCCTACAATAGAGGCAGGGAAAACAACTACCCTGTACTACTCTTGTACTAACCCAGATCACAGCAAGACAGATAGATATACTAATCCTTTTTTGATTAACCTGACAGGAAAAACAATCAACGCACTGACAACCCAATCTCCCAGTGATATTGCCAGTCAGCTTGTAGGTTTTACAACCTATGGCAAGGTTGAACTGGTATCTTCTTCGGACGAACCCTTCGGAACAGAAGGGATAAAGTACTTGGAAGTTAAGTACACCATGACTCAAGACAAGAATCAAAATTGGCCTGTGTTTACCAAGGCGCTGGAGGGGACACCGGACTCCGCCTCTGGGACGGCCACGCTGAAAATTAAAGTCAACGTCACAAAAGATGTTTTAGACCTGAGCAATGTCTCTATCTTGCCAAACATGGTGAACGTGGGAAATGCTGCCACTGTTCAAGCGAAGGGATTTGGTGATGCCACTCCCGGGAAAGTAGAGTACTTTGCAAATGGTCAGTGGACAACCGAGCAGCCCGATGAAGAGGGCGAAGAGTACAAAGTCCGTGTAAAGTTTACATATGATACGGAGATGTACGATTTGCCGGAAAAAAGCGATCTGGAATATCCCGGCGAGGGTTACACGTTGGTGCAGGAGGGAGATTCCGTTTGGGTCGAGCATTCCTTCGTGGTCGCTCTCCATCAAATCACTGCAGAAGCAAGACCAATCTCTGGTTTGATCTACGATGGAACGGCAAAGAATACTCTCGAAGTGATTGGGCTTGAGGAGGGATGGCACGTTTCCGTAACTGCCACCAAACAGGGGAGCAGCGAATCAGCAGCAACATGGGAATATACCGGCACAGAAAATGAGGAGAATATTATTTCCGGTTTGTCATTGACAGACGCCGGTACATACAATGTGCAAGTTGTTTTCACGTATCCTGACAACCCAACGTACGAGAAGAAGATCCAGAACCTTGAAGTCCATATTGATCATAAGCAGGTTAAGAAGCCTGTTGCTCCTCAGAATATGAAGTATGAGCCGGTCTCTAAGGAAAGAAATGGCTTTGAAGGACAGGCTAGCGAAGATTGGAAATTTGTTGATGAAGGTGGATATACCCATGTTGGTATAAATGCGGGGAAGTATACCGCAAAAGCTACGTTGACAAACGAAAACTATAGATGGGAAAATACAGATGAAGCAGTACGTGACATCACGATTCCGTGGGAAATTCTAAAACGAGAGCTATATGCGCCCAGTATAAGTGTGAACCTCTATAATTATCAGTACGACAAGTGGGTAAATCCGCTTGTAAATCCGAATAGCGACTATAGTTTTGAGGTTGACAAGGGTACAAATACGGTAAAATTGGTCTACATTGGAAACAAGACCGACGAAAACTATGACTCGAACGCAGCTGTGGCATACACCGCTGCGAATGCCTATCACACCAATCGTGGCAAGTATCTGGTTACAGTAACACTAAACGAAAGCGGGAACTATGTGTGGTATGGGAACGAACCCAGCGGCCTTGAGTGGACTATTAATCCCGCCACTCTCACCCTTCCCCAAATAGAGGCCCAAAACGCCACCTATACCGGCAAACCGTATGACGCTGAAAACTTGGTTAGCGTGGCCACGGCTGCTGATTTGCCTGGCGATGTAAAGTCGGCAGGGTATCAGTACTCCAATGACACTACTTTTAGGTCTCCATCAAATAATGCCCCCATCAACGCTGGCACCTATTTCGTGCGGCAGAATTACACGTATAACAACCAGAACTATATTGCGCAGATTCCCTATGCTTCCTTCACCATTAACAAAGCCACCGCCACGATGGAGTTTGGTCAAAAGGAGGTAACAAAGACCTACACCGCTGAGGGCACAGCCCTGCAGCCGGTTACGGTAACTGGCCTGGTTGAGGCGGATAAGGACAACATGGCAACTGTATTGGGTGATGTTAAGTACACCTATAAGTACAGTACAGAGCCCAATACCAACTGGGATACGGTGGAAGAAGTGAAAGACGCTACCACCAAAACCAAGTTTACCGACGTCGGCTATTACCAAATTACCGCCAAATGGGGCGCAGGCACAGTGAGCAATAACTACACAGCCGCCGATGCTATCTACACCCTTACCATCACGCAGGCGGACGATCAGAAAATTACCTTGACCAGTGCTGAAACTAATGCAGGGGAGTGGGATGAGGAGAATAACTCCTATACCACTACGTATGGTTCTGAAAAGACCTTTACCGTCACCGGCACGGCGGAGCTGGATAAGCCTGTCATCAGCTACGCGGTGAAAAAGGACAGTGAAAAGGGGCCCGATGGGAATACCGCCGATGTACTCGATGTGGACAGCGGCTCTGGCGAAGTCACCATCAAACAAGCCGGCGAAGCCACCATTACCGTTACGGCGGCGGAAACCGCCAATGTGGGCGCGGCTTCTGTAGAGTACACCGTGACGGTGAAGAAGGCTAAGCCAACGGTGAGCCTGACAGATAAGAAACTGGAAGTTCCCTACACCGGCCAGCCTATTGAAGGGTACGATAAAGCAACGGCAACCGCTGAAGTGGTAGCAGGAGCTGACCAGCCCGCTGGGGACATCACATATACCTTCTATACAAATAAGGACTGTACAGAGAAGCTTGATAATGGAGCAGAAGGTAATGTTCCCATCGCAGTGGGCACCTACTATATGAAGGCCACCTACCCCGGCGATACGAATTATGAGCCTGCGGAATCGGAGCCTGTCACCGTTACGGTCACGAAGGCACAGTTGACTGTGGATGCCGAAGGCTACACCGGCACCTACAATGGCGAGACGTATCCCCCCATTACCGTCAATTCGGTTACGGGCAAGGACAGCAATCTCAGCTATGAGGTTTATTACATGAAAGACGATGGCACCGATGTCCCCGCAGCGGAGAATGAAGGCTGGTCTAAAGAACGAAAGGTCAAGGACGTTGCCGATTCAGGTAAATACTGGTACAAGGTTGTCATCACAGGGGAACATGCGAACGACTATGCCCCCTATATTGCCAGTGCACAGGTGACAATCAGCGCAAAAGTGTTGCAGCTTACCGGTGTACTTGATGAATACACCAAGACCTACGACGGTAACGCTGATATAACTGATAATTTTAATATCACCGTCACTACTGGTACCAGTGATGAAATTACCGTCTCTAGCGCCACCGGCACCTACGCCAACAAAAACGCCGGCAAAGACAAGGACGTCACCCTGATCCTGACCCTGTCCGGCACGGATATCAAGTGGGGCAACTACAGCTATAACGGCACAGAGCTGACCAAAGGGGAAATCACCCTGACCCAGGCTGGCGCTGGCACCATCACACCCAAGGCGATCACCGTCACCGGCATTTCCGCTGAGAACCGCGTGTACGATGGCACCAAGGTTGTGCAGTTGACGGGCACGCCGGAGACGACGGATAAGGTTGGCGAGGACAACCTCACCCTGGCCCTGGCCAGCAACGCCACTGGCAGCATTGAAAGTGCCGATGTTGGCAATGACAAAGCTGTCACAGTCGAAACCAGTGTCATCACTTTGGGCGGCGACGATGCGAACAACTACAAGGTAAGCGCAGTGAAGGATGCTGCAAATGGCGATGTAAAGGTCAACATCACCCAGCGGCCTGTAAACCTGGAATTTGCCGGGATAGGACAGGATGGCAGAATCATCGAAAAGGCTTACACGGGCCAGCCGGTAAATGTAACGGTAGGGCCTGTTGCCAGCCCGGCCGAGGGGACTGGCTTTATAGATTCCGATCAATTAAAGGCCGGCGATGTGGACTATACCTATATGCCTGTGGATCCCACTACGGATACAGATCACACAGCCGTGGGCAGCTACACCGTCACCGCTGCGCTGAAGGCAGACCCCACAGGGAACTATGACAACTATGAACTTAAATTCCCTGATGCGGCCACCCTGAAAATCACCCCGGCGGAAATGGTTGTTGATGCACAGAGTTACACCGGCACCTATACTGGTAAAGCTCACAATGTAACAGACAGCTGGACGGCCGAGACCACTGACAGCGCAAGCACAGAGATTGAGATCACTAAGGTTGAGTTCATCAAAAAGACGGATGATACCAGGCCCGAGGCGGGCGCTGAGGGATGGGACGAAATCCCGTTTATCAATGTGGCCCAAAGCGGCGAGTACTGGTATAAGGTCACGGCGGAGAACTATGCCCCCATTGTGGGTGATAGCGCCGTCACCATCACCATCAACCCCGCCACCCTCACCCTCTCCAGCGATTTGACCGAGGAGAAGGAGTACGATGGCACCACTGAGGCCGAAGTGACCGGTGAGACCGTTACGGGCGCGCAGAATGGTGAAAGCATCACTGTTTCCAGCGTTTCCGCCGCCTATGACAACGCCAACGTGGGTACGGGCAAGACCATCACCACCACCTACGAGGTGACCTTCGGCGCTGGCGTTACCCCGGGGAACTATACTTACACCGGTAACGTTGAAGGCAAGGCCACTTCCACTTGGACAATCAAAACCACAGTGGAGGATGGCAAGATCACCCAGGCCCCCGTCACTGTCACCATCAGTGACCAGACTTCCGTCTACGACGGTGAAAAGCCCACGGTTGGACAAGAAGAGGGTACGAAAGAAGATCCCAAGGCCTGGTATGTTTCCACGGGCGAGGTTTTCTCCCAGGACACCACCAAAGACAACCTCGGCATCACCCTCTCCATCGCTCCTGACTCCAAGGATGCCGACACCTATGCCATCACCGGTGAATGGACCAACAAGAACTACGACGTGACCTTCGCCGGAAACTGGACGGGCGAAGATGCGAATAATGGCCATGCCGGCACCTATACCATCAGCCCCCGGCCTATCGACGTGCAGATCGGCAATGCCGAAGGCTTCTATGGGGATTCGCCGGTGTTGACGGGCGTAGGATTGACCTACGAGGCGAATGACGATAATCGTGGTTTAGCTCCTGATGAAGAAAATGTTCCGGGGATCAAACTGGGAACAGGTGCTAATGAACAAAGCCCCGTTGCCGTTGTTGGGTACACTATCTATGCAGTTAATGATGATAATCAGGTTGCGTTAAATACCCCCACAGTCATTGGCAACTACAAAGTCACCTTCACCAAAAACGGCACCTACACCGTAAATCCCCGGCCGATTACCATTACCATTGAGGACAAGAAAAGTGATTATGGCTGTGACATTGCGCAGTTGACCTATAATGGAACGCTGAGCAATACGTACACTGGTTCGAACAAGAACGTAGTGTTTGTGGGTGACGATGAAGACGAACTCGGGATCACTCTGTCCACCACTGCGAAGAAGGGCAGCGATGCTGGTACATACCCTATCAGTGGCGAGGCCAAGGCTGAATCGTCAGTTGTGAGTAACTATGCGATTACTTGGAAGGGAGAGACTCCTTACCAGGAGAATGAGGAACAAGCCACCTACACAGTAAAGAAGGCAACCTTGGCTGTGGAGTTCACCAATGAAGAAGTTACGGTCTCTATGGGCGGTACTGTGAATAACCCCTTGAAGTTCATCAACCAGAGCAACTCTGATGAGGAGCTTGGCGGTCAGCCTCAAGACGTTACCGTGAAGTATTCTTCCAATGACCAAGGCGTAGCTACTGTGAACGAAACTACCGGCGAAATTACGTTGGTGGGTACGGGCAATGCTACTATCACGGCTGAAGTGACCAGTGGCGGCAAGAACTTTACAGGGGGTGCTAAAGACAGCTATATCATTCATGTGGCGGAAGACGGCGGCCTTCTTGTTACTGTCACACCTAAGACGCTGACCTACACTGGCGAGATGCAGAATCTTATTTCCTACTCTACTGCCCCCGCAGGAGCCGAAGTGACCTTTAAGGTGGAAGCCCAGACCGAAGGCGACCGTTGCCAGATAGCGTCTGATGATGGATTGCCCCAGGGCCAAGACGCCGGTACCTACAGGGTTTCTTGGGTTGCCAAGTTACAAGGCTACCGCGATGCCACAGGCTCTACTACCGTCACTATCGCCAAGGCCAGTCCCACCACTGGGTTTAGCAAGGAAACTGTCAGTGTCCCATATGAAGAAAACGGTACCTTTGATAGCACTGAGGAAACCACATTAAACGTAGCCGATGATTACAAAGGTACCATTACTTATATGAGCAATGATACCAGAGTTGCCAGTGTGCAGGGAAATAGCTTAGAGAACATTTCTCTAAATGGAACTGGTAGTGCTACCATTACGGCGGTGTTTACCGAGACTGACAACTACACCGCTGCTACCGCATCCTTTAGGATTACAGTTGGAACTGCGGAGACGACAATCTCTTATACTGCGGAAGATTACTCAGTGGAGTATGACCGCATCGCCCATGGTAGCAAGATTACTGTAAAAAGCCCCTCTGAGTACACGATCATGTACAGCGATAATAACGGGACCAGCTATGATTTGAATGAATCCCCCACCATCACCGATGCGGGCGACCTGACGATTTACTTCCAAATCCAGGCCGATGGCTACAATTCTGCCTCTGGAACGCAAAAAGTTACGGTAGAGCCGAAAGAAATTACAGCAAACATGGTCACCGGCATTGCCGAAAGCTATACGTACACAGGCAAAGAAATCACTTTCGATGATGCCATTTCCGTGCACGACGAAGGCGTACTTCTGGAGAAGGATAAGGATTACACCATCACCTACGATGACAACAAAGAGGTAGGCCAAGGCTCCGTGACCATTACCGGCAGGGGCAACTACAAGGGAAGTGTGACGAAGAACTTTACAATCAGCCCCGTGGACGCCAGCGACCTGACCGCCAGCCTGAACCGCACCTTCGGCTACTATGGCGACAGCTACACCAACAACGCCACCGTGACTGTGACCCATGGGAGCCATACGGTAACAAGTGATGGTTCCAACACAGTGAGTATCGCTGTAAAGGATAATACCGGCACAGATGTTACGAACCAGAGCGATGTGGTGAGCATCAATGACCACCAGACGGTCACCTTTAATCAAGTCGGCACCTACACCATTGAAGTGACGGTAACGGGCAACCATGAGACAAACGCCCCAATTCAGCTGACTTACGCTCTGCTCCCTGTGGAAGAGGGCAAGTTGGTGCTGAAAGCCGACAACGAGACAAGTGTCGTTGAGACCTATGGTGACACGGTGAATGGCACTATCACGGTGACCGATGTTAATGGCACTCCTATGACAGAGAATACAGACTATACTCTCGCCTACACCTACACACCGTTTGAGGGAACTGCTCAAGGTTCTAAGCCTTATGATCCTAGCGTAATGAGCGGCACACCCGCGGCAGGTATGTATGTAGTGACTGCCACAGGCCAGGGGGGCTACGCAAACAGCGTGGGCACCTTCACCTTCCTCATCCTCCAGCGGGATTTGGCGAAAGCCACGCTCGCTGTGAATGACACAGACTTGGTCTTCAATCACGACGAGAAGAAGCCTGACGTCACCGTTACTGTGGATGGCAATGCCCAGCCCACCAAGGACACCGACTACACCATCACCTACTACAACAACGTGAATGCTTCCAATGCGGCCAAAGCGGTGGTCACCGCCACGGGCAACAACTTCACGGGGAGCAAAACGGCAGACTTTACCATCGCCCCCAAGCCCATCACAGGCTGTGTGGTGGAGAACATCCCCGACCAGTATTACACAGGGAACGAGGTAATCCCGCCGGTGACCATCAAGGACAGCAGCTACACCCTTAGCTACACCCTTATTCTGGGCTACGACTACACCACGGCCTGTGCAGACAAGGGCCCCGGTGAGGCCACTGTGACCATTACGGGCACAGGCAACTACAGGGATCAGGTGGAGAAGACCTTCACCATCAAGAGCGAGGGCGCCCCGGAGCCTTCCGAGCGTTTTGACCTGGTAGTCACGCCCAGCCAGTGGACCTGGGGGGATGACTTGACCAATCTCCGCCTGAGCGTCACCTTTGGCACAGACAAGGAGCTGACTCTTGGTACGGAGTACACCTTGGAAGTCAACGGTCAGACCTTCGATGGCACAACGGGCAAAACAAAAGACGACGCGCTCACTTATATCAAGGGCTTGAAGCCCGACGAATACACCATCACCGCCACGGGCATGGACGCTTACGCTGGCTCCACCGATACGGAGACGGTGACTATCCAGAAGATCCAGCCCACGGTCACGGTGAAGGCCACTCCCAACAGCCTGTCCGGCGGCGGGAAGGTGACCCTGACCCTGAAGGGCGAGAAGCTGCCCAATGGCACGGATTTGAAGACGCGTCTGAGCGTGACCGCTAAAAACGATAATGATGTCACACTGGAAGATCTGCATATCCAGTGGCCGGAGGACGGCAGCCTGACGGCGGAGCTCACCCTGCCCAACACCAGCGAGACCTACACCTTCACGCTGACCTTTACCGGCAACGAGTACTACGAAGCTGCCACGGCCAGCGAGCAGGTCTTGGTGGCCCAGCAGATCATCAGCGGCGGCGGTGGCGGCCCTGTGGAGGACCAGCCCGCCAACCCGGATGACACCGGCGTCTCCGATTGGCTGAATACCAAGGACCACCTGGCCTATCTGGCAGGCTATCCCGGCGGCATCTTTGGCCCGGACCAGAACATGACCCGCGCCGAGGCCGCTCAGATGTTCTACAACCTGCTCCTGGAGAAGGACGTGGAGATCACCGTGGAGTTTGAGGACGTCCCGGCGGACGCCTGGTACGCCAAGCCTGTGAACACCCTGGCATCCCTGGGCATTCTCAGCGGCGTGGGGAACGGCCGGTTCGACCCGGACCGCTCTATCACCCGGGCGGAGTTCACCGTCATCGCTATGAAGTTCGCCAACACCAGCGGCGGCGGAGTGAACATCTTCTCCGACGTGAATGAGGACGACTGGTTCTACAGCGCCGTGGTGGATTCCACCCAGTACGGCTGGATCAACGGCTATCCCGACGGCACCTTCCGTCCGGAGGCCACCATCTCCCGGGCCGAGGTGACGGTCATTGTCAACCACATGCTGGGCCGCGCGGCGGACCGCCCCTATGTGATCGCCCACGAGGAAGAGCTCAACACCTTTGGCGATGTAAACCGTGGACACTGGGGCTACTTCCATGTGGCAGAGGCCACCAACGCCCACGAGTACCACACGGAGGACGGCACCGAAAGCTGGACCGGACTTTCCTAAAAACAGACTTATATTAAAAGCGCGGGGAGGGGCGAAAGCCCCTCCCTTTGCTGTGCCCCGCGGTCTCTGGAATTTGTTTTGGAAAGGGGGAATTTCCCCCTTTCCAGCGGCGCGCTTCTCCGGTATAATAAGGGAAAATCAAGACCCGGCGGCATTCCCCCAGAAAAGCTGGGGGCACTGCCGCAGCACGGGAGAGGAGTCGATTGAAATGCTGAAACCATTGACGTACACCCCCTTTACCACCGGGGAGCTGAGGCCCGCGGGATGGCTGAAAAAGCAGCTGGAGATCCAGGCGGCGGGCCTAAGCGGCCACCTGGACAAGATTTGGCCCGATGTCCGGGACAGCCGATGGATCGGCGGGGAACAAGAGGGATGGGAGCGGGTCCCCTATTGGCTGGACGGCTTCATCCCCTTGGCATGGCTGTTGGAGGACGAGGACATGAAGGCCCGGGCCAAGCGGTATATCGACGCCATCCTGGCCCAGCAGCAGGAGGATGGCTGGCTGTGCCCCTGCACCCAGCAGGAGCGGGACCGCTATGACATGTGGGCCCTGTTCCTGATCTGCAAGGTGCTGGTGGTCTATCACGACTGCACCCAGGACGAGCGCGTCGAGGAGGCCGTTTACCGGGCGCTGAAAAATTTCCACGTCCACATGGAGCACCACACCCTGTTCGACTGGGCGGCCTCCCGCTGGTTCGAGTGCCTCATCCCCATTTTCTGGCTGTACGAGCGGCGCCCGGAGGAGTGGCTGATGGACCTGGCCTACTCCCTGCGGGTGGAGGGCTTCAACTACGAGGAGCTCTACCGCCGGTGGCGGCTTTCCAGGCCAGAGCGCAAGTGGACCCAGGTCTCCCATGTGGTGAACCTGGCCATGTCCCTGAAGGCCGGGGCGCTGTATTCCCGCGTCACCGGGGAGGACCCCAACGCCATGGCCAAGGAGGCCTACGCCCTGCTGCAGCGGGACCACGGCATGGCCTGCGGCCACTTCACCGGGGACGAGTGCCTCTCCGGCACCAGCCCCATCCAGGGCAGCGAGTGCTGCTCTGTGGTGGAGGCCATGTACTCCTACGAGCACCTGCTCTCCATCACCGGGGACCCCCAGTGGGGGGACCTGGCGGAGGCCTTGGCCTTCAACGCCCTGCCCGCCACCCTGAGCCCCGACATGTGGACCCATCAGTACGACCAGCAGACCAACCAGGTGTGCTGTACCCGCCTGCCGGAGGACCATGTGGTGTTCCGCACCAATTCCGGGGAGTCCCACCTCTTTGGTCTGGAGCCCAATTTCGGCTGCTGCACCGCCAACTTCAGCCAGGGCTGGCCCAAGCTGGCCCTCTCCACCTTCATGCGCTCCCAGGAGGGGCTGGCCTCGGTGATCTTGGCCCCCTCGGTGGTGTCCTGCCAAATCGGGGAGGCCCGCGTCACCTGCGAGCTGCGGACCGATTACCCCTTCCGGGAGGCGCTGACCTATGTGGTCACCACCGACCGTCCGGTGCGGTTCCCCCTGTCCATCCGCATCCCCGGCACCGTGATATCCGCTGTGGTGGATGGGGCCCCGGCCCAGCCCGGCGCCTTCTTCACGGTGGAGCGGGACTGGAGCGGCACTCAGCAGGTGCAGGTGTCCTTCACCATGGAGGCCCGGCTGGAGGAGCGCCCCAACGGCCTGTACTGCGTCAAGCGGGGGCCCCTGCTGTACTCCGTGGCCATTGAGGAGGAGTGGACGCCCCTGGAGTATGTGCGGGACGGGGTGGAACGGAAATTCCCCTACTGCGATTACGAGGTCCGCCCCCTCTCCAAGTGGAACTACGCCTTCGCGGACGGCCAGTTCACTGTGGAGGAGCGGGAGGATTGGGAGGCGCCCTTCTCCACAGAACGCCCGCCCATTTCCATGACCGGCAGCTTTGTGGAGATCGACTGGGGCTTTGACAACGGCCTTTGTCACCAGGTGCCGGACAGCCGCGTCCCCCTGACCCCGCCCCAGCAGGTGCGGCTCATCCCCTATGGCTGCACCAACCTGCGCATGACGGAAATGCCCCTGATAAAGTGCTGAGAACCCGCGCTGCTTAAAAGCAGCAAATAAAAGATCCCCCGCCGGCATATGGCCCGGTAGGGGATCTTTTTGTATGGGACGGGGTTTACAGGGTTTCCTCCTTCACCAGCGCGAACACCACCGAAGGGTCCGAGAGGTCGCCGGGGGTGGCGGTAGGACGGTAGAGGGTTTCGATGAGGCTGCCGGGGATGAGGAGGGTGCCGTCCCCCTCCCAGCCCACGGAGCGGGTGACATCCACCGCCTCCTCGGAGAGCAGGCTCTGGCCCAGGACCCGGAAGGTTTCTCCCGGCTGGACGGGCAGCCGCAGCGCCACCTGCCGGAAGGAGCCGAACACCCCCATGTAGGGGGGCAGGCTGGGGGGGCTTAGGGTGACGGAGCAAGAGGGAAGCACCTCCTGGCGGGTGGGGAGCAGCCGCCGGTGGGCGGTTACACTTAAGGCGCCATTGGGGTTCTGGGCGCAGGTGACAAAGGGCCGCTCTCCCTCTGCCTCTACCTGGGGAAGGGGCAGCCTCCGGGCGATGACGGCCGGGGCGGTCTGGTGGATTTCCTGCCCGAAGACCTGATCCACCCAGCACTCGCCGGTTTTAAACAGCCACCGGTCCGTCAGGGTTTCCGCCGAGCAGAGAACCTGGCCGTCCGCGAACGCAGGGGCCAGCCGCTGCCAAAGCACGCCGGCCGTCACCTCGTCCAAGCGGCGGCGCAGCAGGGTGGAGTCGTAGTCCAGGCCCTCGATTTCGTTCCAATAGGGAGAGCGCATGATGCCCGCGGTGCAGCCCAAAGAGGCGGAGATCCGCACATGGTCCTCGCAGGTCAGCAGCCCTCCCTGGCCCGCCAGAAGGTATGCCGTCCGGTCCAAGGTGGTGGAGCTTCCCGTTTGATTGAACACGTCATAGGTGCGGAACACCTGGCTGAATTGATGGATTTCCAGGGATTTTTGAGGGATCTCACCCATCTCGGCAAAGCGGTCCCCGGCGTAGTCCTGGGTGGGGAGCTGGCTGCCGTTGTAGGCAATCATGCAGTAAGCGTGCTCCACAATGAGCTGGGGGTAGAGCTTGGAGGCCAGCTGGGTCAGAAACAGGCGGTACTCCACATCGTGGGCGTAGGTGCCCCAGTCCACCTTCCAATATTCCACCCCGGCCTCTTTGCACCAGAGGAGCCGCTCGGTCCAATAGGCCTCCATAGCGTGGCCTTTCTCAATGGAGCCCGCGGCCTGGGCGGGAACCCACAGGCCCAAGCCGCGCCAGCCGGATTCCTTCACAAAATCGTTGAGCTTCTTCAGTCGCTGGGCTGGCGTGCCGGTAAAGGAGGGGAACCGCTCCTCGTCCAGCTCCAGAGTGCCGAAACGGTCCCTGCTTTTATCGGGGTGTACGCCGTAGGGCACGTCCCAGCCGTCGTCCAGCATCAGATACAGGTCCCCTCGGATTTTTGGGAACTGCTGGAGCCAACGGCGCAGGTTTTTCTCATTCATCTCTGCCCGGGCAAACTGGGAGCCCACCCCGCCCAGGTAGTTGTGGTAATCGGGATGTTCGTCTTCCCGTCCAAAGTTTTGCGTGCTCCAGGTACACCAATAGTTGGGGCTCAGGCCGGGAGCGTTGGGGATTAAATTCATGGCAGACGCCTCGCTTTCCACAGATTGTACCCCCATTGTACGGGGGCGCCTGGGGAAAAGCAAGGCTCAGAAAGTTCTGGGGCGCGTTTTGTGAACGGGTACATTTTTTGAAATGGCGGAAAAATTTCCCGCGGGCCTGCAAATTTCGGATGTTTTTTTCAGGGGTCCGCTTTTTTTCCGGACGGAATGAGAGGGGCCGGGCGAGGCAGGAACTTTCTGGTTCTTGTTTCCCCGGGGGCCTTGCGGGTATAATGGCAGCGAAAACAAAACATGCCTGGGCCCGCTTTGGAAGGGCTTTGGCGAGGATATTGAAGGGGAGGAAACCATTTTGAAAGCCAAGAAAACGGTCCGGGCCAGCCGGTCCCGGCGCATCGAGATGCTGCAGATTTACAGCCTGATGATCCCGGTGTTCATCCTGATTTTTATTTTCTCCTACATCCCCCTTTACGGCATTGTGATCGCCTTTCAGGACTATGTGCCTGGGGCCCCTTTCCTGGGGGAGGGTGTGAAATGGGTGGGCCTGGAGCATTTTATCGACTTCATCCAGGGCGAATATTTTGGAAGGCTGATCCGCAACACGCTGGTGCTCAGCGGCCTGAACCTGCTGTTTGGCTTTACCGCCCCCATCCTGTTTGCCCTGCTTATGGACCAGATCGGCGCGCTGCGCTTTAAGAAACTGGTGCAGACGGCCAGCTACATGCCCTACTTTATCTCCACGGTGGTGGTGGCCGGCATGGTGATCTCCTTTATCGACAACCAGGGGCTTGTCGCCAACTTCCTCACACTGTTTGGGTTTGAACGGCAGAACTACCGCATCAACCCGGACGCCTTCCCGGCCACCTACACCATCACCAATGTGTGGAAAGGCTTTGGGTTTGGAAGCATCCTCTATTTTTCCACCATTTCCTCCATTGACCAGGGCTTGTATGAAAGCGCCAAGCTGGATGGCGCCAACCGCTTCCAGCAGGTACTGCACATCACGCTGCCGGGCATTAAGCACGTCATCGCCATCAACCTGATTATGGCCATTGGCGGCATTTTGAACACCAACAGCGAGCTTATCCTGCTGCTTTACACAGAGGCCACCTATAATGTGGCAGACGTGATAGGGACGTATACCTACCGCCTGGGCATTGTGGGCGGGCAGTACAGCTACACCACAGCGGCGGGGCTGTTCATGTCGGTGATTGGATTTATTCTGACCTATACGGCCAATAAGGTGAGCAACCGCCTGACGGGCATGGGGCTTTGGTGAGGTGAGCGCTATGGCAACAACGGCAACAAAGAGAACCTTGAGAAAGCGGAACCCCAACAAGATCCGGGAGAACGGGCGGGTTTCCACCATTGTGATGTACGCCATCGCCATTTTGGTGCTGTTCATCACTCTCTATCCCATGTACTATGTGCTCATCCTCTCGTTAAGCGAGCCCAGCGCCGCGGCCACGATGAAGGTGTACACCGTCCCCAAGGGGTTCAGCCTGGCGGCCTATGAGACTCTGGTTACGGACAGCGAGATGTGGCGGGCCTATTTCAACACCTTCCTCTATGTGGTGCCCACCACCCTGCTGATGCTGCTTACCTGCGTGCTGGCGGCCTATCCCCTGACCTATAAGAACCTGCGGGGGCGCAAGTACATCAACATGTTCCTGCTGATTCCCATGTATTTCTCCGGCGGCATGATCCCCTCTTTCCTGTTGATTACCAAGCTTGGGCTGTATGACAACCCCTGGTCCCAGATCCTGCCGGCCTGCTACTCCATCTGGAACATTATCCTGGTGAAGTCCTTCTTCGGCACCATCCCAGAGACCCTGCGGGAGGCCGCGAAGATTGACGGGGCCAACGTGTACCAGGTTTTGCTGAAGGTGTACCTGCCCCTGTCCGCGCCCATTCTGGCGGTGATAGCCGTATACACCATTGTGGGCATGTGGAACAGCTGGTTCAACGCCTTGGTATACCTGCCCCACACAGACTGGCAGCCGCTGCAGCTGTATCTGCGGCGGGTGCTGGTGGAGAGCACCGAAACCCTTACCACCACGCTGGACCCGGATACGGCCCGGGAGATGGCCCTGCGAAACCTTTCCAATGCCCAGCTGAAGTACGCCATGATCATCTTCACCACGCTGCCCATGCTGGTGGTGTATCCCTTCTTCCAGAAGTATTTTGTCAAGGGCGTGATGCTGGGTTCCTTGAAAGAGTGACCGGGAACGCGAAAACGGCTGAATGGGGCAACTTTCCCCATTACATAAAGCAAACCAATAAAAATTGGGAGGTAAAACTATGAAAACGACCATGCGCAAGCTAGTGGCCCTGCTGTTATCCGCCGCCCTGCTGACCAGCGCCTTTGCCGGGTGTTCCAGCGGCGGGAGCGGGAGCTCTGGCACAGAGTCTGAGACGGGCTCCGCCGCCTCAGCGTCCACCTCGGAAGAGAGCGGCGCGGAAAGCGGCTCCACCGCCACTGGAGAAGTGACCACCCTGAAAATTATGGGCATTGACAAGACCGCCACAGTGGACAGCGGCGAGATTTCCCTCTCCGACTGGGTGGCGGGCGGCAGCCCTATCTATGACGCCTTTGTGGAGAAGCTGGCCGAGTATGGCGTTGCCCTGGAGCTGGACCTGATCCCCGAGGACCAGTATCAGACCGTGTGCCAAACCCAGCTGGCCGCCGGTATTGACGCGGACATTATGAACATCACCCCCTTGGATGACCAGACCCGCCTGAACCTGGTGGACCAGGGGAAACTCATCTCCATTAACGAGGTGGTGGAGAACCACTCTCAGGGTGACGCCAAAGAGTATTACGCCAACGGCAACGGCGCCCAGATGATGAACAAGCTGGCCCTGGAGGACGGCAACACCTATTGGTTGACGGATATCACCATTGCTTTAAATGAAGATGACGAGGTGGGCCAGGGCGCCGCCATGTCCTTTATGATCCGCCAGGATTGGCTGGACGCGCTGGGCCTTTCCGCCCCCACCACCACCGACGAGCTGATGGAGACCATGAAGGCCTTCCAGGAGAACGACGTGAACCAGAGCGGCGAGGCCGATGAGGTGCTCAGCATCTCCCTGAGCGACTTTTCCAGCGGCCTGTCCAACTTCTACGGCATCGGCCGGACCATGAGCGGTGAATTGACCTATGTGAACACCGAGACCGGCACAGTGGAGTCTCCCTGGTACCATGAAAATATCCAATCTTACATCGAGTTCGTCAAGTCTTTGGTAGACGCCGGATATGTGGATACCAGCGACCAGCTGGATGAAAAGAAGGCGGAGAACAAGATTGCGGGCCTGTTTGACTGGGCGGGCGAGACTTGGCAAGAAGTGGGCATCACCGTGCCGGAAGGCGCTGCCGCCGCCTACTATGTCCCCGTTGTCCTGAAGGCCAGCAACGCCGCCGTAGAGACGGAGCCCTACCTGTGCTGGCAGCAGGGCTATCAGCTGGGCGGAAACAAATACGCTGTCACCAGCGCCTGTGAGGACCTGGACGCCGTGGGCCGCCTGTTTGATTTCCTGGTCAGCGACGATTACCGCATCCTCACCGAGTACGGCCTGGAGGACTACTCCTACACCCTGGGGGAGGACGGCTCTTACAACGCCATCAAGGACGCGGAAGAGTCCGACGCCCAGCAGCTGGCTGCCGGCTGCGCCCTGTGGACCAACGCTTCCATTCTGCCCCGGTTCGAGCTGAAGTCCGCCCAAGATTGGGCCACTGAGCTGCAGGGCTATCAGGACGCTGGCAAGACCATGGGCTATCCCGAGACGGGCTTTGAGAAGAAGAAAGAATTCTTCGATGAATACAGCGATTATGAGTATAAGCTGCCGCACGAGTCCAACCCCGAGCTGGCACCTGCCACCGCGGAGGAACTGGACACCATCTCTTCCATCACCAGCGACCTGACCACTTACTCGGAAGAGCTGCTGACCAAGCTCATCCTGGGCCAGCAGAGCATGGATGACTGGGACACCTATATGGCAGACCTGGAGCGGCTGGGCCTTGACCAGCTCATCGAGATCAACCAGGCCCGCTACGACCGCGCCCAGGGGAATGCGTGAAAAACGGACGGATAGGAATTGTTTCTTTTGGGGTACTGTAAAATAGAAGGGGAAAAGCGTGGTGAAAGCACCGCGCTTTTTCCCGTGTCCGGGGAATGGGGCGCTTGGTTGATTTTGCCCTGGTTCTCTTGTATAATAATGCGTATCATTCAATGCGCGAAAGGGGTGCTCTTTTGGTGCCCTTCCCGGAAGAGGGACGAAACGGAGGGTAGAACCGTATGACAAAGTATTTTCAAAAGCCCTTTTTCCGCAAGCTTTTTCTCTCTTATACCGCCATTTTGCTGGCCTGTTCCCTTGTTTTTTCCTCCATTCTTTTCCAGCAGATTTTGCAGCAGGAGCGCAGCGTGCAGGAACAGAAGTGCCGCAGCGACGCCCAGCTGCTGATGCAGGTGGTGGATGACAAGTTTACCGAGATTGAGAACATTGGCACCCAGCTTGCTTCGGCCCAGTGGTTTCAAAAGGTGCGGTCCCAGTCAGAGATCCTCAATTCCTCCATCACTGTGTTGGAACGCCGGGACATCTGCCAAGAGCTGCAGACGTATTACAGCATTTTGCAGGTGGCAGACAGCATTGCCCTGCTGCTCCCCGAGAAGGAGCAGGCGGTGGACCGGGTCTCCTTTTGGGAAGAAGAGCGGTATTTTTCCTCCATTGGCCTGGAGGAAGACCTGATTGACGAGGAGACCGAGAAGGCCCTGGTGGAAAGCTATAAATCCATGCTGCTGGTCCCGGGGGAGAACGGGAGCTTTTATGTGTTTAAGCAGCTCAACTATGGCACAGAGCCGGACTCTGTGCTGTTCTGCCTAATCAACGCCTCCTGGTTCCAGCAGTTCTTGTCCCAGCGGTTTGCAGATTCGCTGGGCTCCTTGGAGATCATCTCAGACGGGGAGGTGGTCTTTTCTATGACGCAGGAAGGAGGGGACCCGGACCAGTGGCAGCGTTTCGAGCTGGATTCCAACCTGTACCAGTGGACCTATTCCATCGCCATCCAGCCGCCGCAAACGGCCTTTGCCGGCCAGGGGCTGATGCTGGGCTCCCTGCTTTTGCTGGTGCTGCTGGTGGGCGGGGCCCTGGCCCTGTTTTTGGCCCGGGCCAGCTATGCGCCCCTGTTCCAGCTGATGCAGCGGCTGAACCTGATTGAGACCCAGGAAAACGAGCAGGAGTTCCAGGCGTTGGAGCATGTGTTCCAGGACCTGGGAAAACAGAACCGGGACCTGGAGCAGATTTCCACCCAATATTACAACACCATGCGCACCAACCTGATCTCCTCTCTGCTGGCGGGCGCCTTCTCGGAGGAGCGGATTGCCCAGCAGCTGCCGCTGTTTGGGCTGGACTTTCAGGAGGAGATGGAGTATCTGGTGGGGGTGTTGGAGTATGTGGACGCCGCCAGCCCCGAGCAGAAAGCGGTGGACTACATGCAGCTTAACACCTTCTGCCAGGAGCGGCAGATCGCCGCCCAGTGGATGGAGTCCATGGATCAGCAGCTGGTGGGCATTTTCACCTCTGCCAAGGGCAGCGGAAGCCTGTTTGAGGGCGCCAACTTGGTGCGGGATTACTGTGCCTCACATTTTGGCCAGGATGTGGGGTTCTCCTGCGGGCTGCCCCAGAAGGGCCTGAGCGGCATTGGAAAATCCTATCAAGAGGCGCGCAGCCACAGCCAGGAGGATGAGGCGCAGACCTCGTATTATTATCCGTTGGAGATGGAGCTCCAGCTGATTAACCAGCTGAAGCTGGGAAGCCAAGACGGGGCCCGGAAAATTTTGGAGGAGCTCCGGGAGGAAAACCTGAGCCGCCCCCTGAACGGGGAGGACAGCCGCCGGGCGGCCATGCTGGTCCTGGAGACGCTGCTTCGCGCGGCTTCGGACATGAAGCTGGAGGTGCCCAATGCCCGGGAGGAGTTTGGCCAGATCCTCTCCTCGGGAGACGGGACCTGGGCGTGGGACTATTTGGCGGGCACAGTGGATTTGATCTGCGACGAATTGCGGCGTCAGGACGAGATGTCCTCTCAAAAGATCGGCCCCCAGCTCATCGCCTATGTGCGGGAGCATTACTGCGATTCCAGCCTTTCCCAGCAGCAGCTCTCCAGCCTGTTCCACATCTCCCGATCCATGGTTTCTAAGGTGTTTAAAAATACGGCGAAAGTCAACTTTATTGATTACCTTCACCTGCTCCGCGTGCAGAAGGCCAAGGAGTACTTCGACGCGGGAGAGCGGGATGTGCTGGCGGTGGCCAAAAAGACCGGCTATGAAAACGAGACTACCTTTAAGCGGGCGTTCCTGCGGGTGGAATCCATCACGCCGCGGAAATATGTTCAACAGATCGGAAAGCGCTGAAGCCTTTTTGGAAGGCGCGGGACCCAATCCAAGAACCCCCGCCCGGGCAATTTTTGTGCCCGGGCGGGGGTTCTTGTTGCAAAAAGCGTCTGTGTAAGGCCGGAGGGAAAGGATAATTTTGGAAATTCTTTTAAAACTGTTTTGGGATGAGGCGGTGTATCTACCCTCCTGAGAGTGGCGGAGAGTTGCATTCTGCCGCAAGATGTGGGCTTCTTATTTATCTATTTTTTACGATAAAGCCTTGTATTAAACGGCAATTTAAGATATACTGAAGAAAATTGTGGTTTCCCATTGGCAGAGAAAGGGCGCTGGACCGCTGGCAAGCTCCCTGCCGCAAATATTTCCTGTGGGAGCTGGCGGTGCGGCTGTTCCACAGTATTCCAACCGATCTTTTTCCCAGTCTTAGCGCCTCCGAACCGCAAATCCGATTCCGATGCGCTTGGACGTGCTCTGTGAGGCTTGTTGTAAAACCTAAAAATCCCATGTTTTACTCCATGCTCCGTGGCAAACCGGAGCGGCAATTGGCTGATGCTGCGTTTGAGGGGAAAGATATTGACAAGGAAGGGCTTCGGGTTATCCGGGACGGGGTACCGCAAAAACGGGGGCACAATGGCATCCGCGGGATTGCTGTGGATGAGGTTGTTCCATATGAATTTTGCCCGGCGGATACAACCATCCTTCAGAAGATGAAACATCTCACATATAAGAAGGAGAAATCGTATGGTAGAAAAGCTGTCCCTGTTTGAGATGGAAGAGCAAAACCAAGAGCAAATGAGAATCAACTGTTCCGGAGCTCTGGATATTGTAAAAATGGAATTCTCCGGTGCGGAAAGCCTTTCCTGGCAGGAGCTATTTTCCGGGTACGATTCACTCCATGCCATTACATATTCTTCCGGCATCAGCTTCGTCTACCGCCTGTTGGACTTATTTGCAGAGGCAGAGATCATTTTCGGCTGCGACGAGGTCATTTCCTATTCTCTCCAGGAGATTATGGCCTACCAGTACAAGACCATTGAACGGATGCGGGAAACGGCCAGCCGAATGAAGCTGGACCTCATTTCCCGGATTGAGGCCGAGACGCTGCGGTTCTATGTGGCTCGAAGCGTTCTATCCCATGAAAAAATCTATCTTCTCTCTGCGAAAGATGGGCGGAAACGGGTGATTATGGGTTCGGCTAACCTGTCTTTCTCCGCATTTGGTGGGAAGCAGCGGGAAAATATCTGCTACCTGGACGGAGACAGGGCCTATGATTGGTACTGGGATCAATATTGCCAGCTGCGGGAGGACAGCACGGACCAAATCGCAAAAGAGGCCCTGCTATGTGCTGACGGCAAAGAGAACCTGGAAGAGTTGCCCATTGCCAGAACCATACGCACCAAGAAAGCGCTCGTCATACAGCCTATAACAGAGGCGCAGGAAGAAGTCCGCTTTTCTTTGGACATCAGAAATTTAGCGGCCAAGTTTGCCCCCTCTGTCCCTAAACCGGATAAGAAGGGTAAGCTGATGCTTTCCCCGGAGAAGATAAAATCGATCCGCCGGCAGGTGATCTCCAACCAGGAGAAGGAAAACGAACTGCAAAGTGTGTACCCGCAGCTGGAGGTGTCTCCAGATGAGGGGGTGGCCCGGCTCAACGGCAAAATTTTGGATCTGTCGCCGGCGCGGGAAGAGGTCGCCAGAGATGTGGGATTGTTTCTGAAATACATGGATGGCTACGAAAAATTTCACGGCGATGTGGCTGGGATGCAACGCCGGTACTACGAATTCGCCAACTGGTTTTTCTGTAGCCCCTTTATGGCGGGAATGCGGGACACGGCGGTGCGGTACAATCAGAACCTGCTCCCTTACCCCGTGTTCGGCCTGGTCTACGGGCAGAGCAAAGCTGGGAAGACCAGTTTCTTAGAAACCCTGCTAAAAATGATGATTGGGCAGAAGGCCAAACTCTCTGCCCCGGAGTTTACCCGTTCCAATATTGAGAGTCTAAAGCGCATCGTAAAGGGCGCCCCTATCATCGTGGATGATTTGACCAACACGCGCTTCAGCCAACATGCCATTGAGACTATCAAAAACGACAGCTTTGGAGTAGCGGAACAGCTGACCCACTATCCGGCCGTGGTCATCAGCGCCAATGAGGATGTCAAAGCTGTCGCCCAAGAGATTATCCGCCGGACTGTGATCTGCCGCGTCCAAGCCGGTCTTACCAATACGGAAGTGATGCGCAGCAGTGTGGTGCGTACGGTACAACGGGAGATTGGGACGGCGTTCTACCGGGAATACCTGAGAAAAATGATGGAGATTATCCCTGATCTGCAGGAGAATATGAAGGATGAAACGGCAGAGAACGCACCGGATATTTTGGCAGAGTCCTCCCGGATTTTAGGGGAGATCTTCAACGAATTTGCGAAGGGAGAGCTGCCGTCGTATATCCGGGCCCTGACCCTTGAGGACTATTTCAGTGAAAAAGTCACCGGAAGCTACGCTATAAAAACCATTCGCAACGCATGGAAAACCAGCCGGCCCTCTTTTGAACTGTCAGAGCGTACCAACGAACTGCGCTACAACGCTGGGGCCCCATACGAGGCGGAGCGCATCTTGAAAGAACTGCCCGAGACATTGGAGGCTCATAAGTCCAGAGATTGGGTAGTTATGAACCTGGAAGTTGCGCGGGAGTTTTTTGGGATTCCCTTTAAAAAGTCTTGGTTAGGCCGATTTTGGCAGAGGTGATCTCTTTGCCTGTATGTCAAAACGGGTCCGTGGCCGCATCTCCCAAATCATGGGGGCAGATGGAAAAAACGCCTCTATGAAGCACTCTCCGGCGAGGAATATCTGCGCCTTCTGAACGAAAACCTGATTTTGAGAGCGAGGAAGGACAGCGGGGGTTTGCGGAGAGGAAAGCATAACAAGCCGCCAAAACGGGATAAGAGTAAGCGCAGGGCAGGGGCATCGTCGCAGATGCTCTTGCCTTTCCTCGTTACATCGAAAAACCGGGATTTGTTTTACAACCATACTGACCAATCACCATAATCGAAAATTCCGCTGCCATGATGAAGTTGCCCTTTTGTTTTGAGCTGTCGAAATGCGTCTCGCATACGAATGATAATTTCAGGCTGGATATCAAGCGAATGATGTGCAGGGAACACCCTCTTTACAGGAAGCTCTGCAATTTTTTCAAGAGACTGCAAGTAAGCTTGCGGGTCAGTGGACGGGAACCACGCCGTGAGCCTATCCTTATACACCAAATCGCTTGTATAGAGATAACCTTTTTCTTTCTCCCAAAAGCACATATGACCGGGAGAGTGCCCCGGTGTATGCAGGACTTCTATGCGTCTCCCTCCAAAGATCTATGTACTCGCCTCCGTGTAACACCCTGGAAGGTGTTCCCTAAAAAAGCTCATAAGAATTTACATCGAAGCCGTCTGGCAAATCACAACGGAACGGTTGCGGAAAACTGCCGTTCAGCCAATTCAATTCCGCTTCGTGTGCGTAAAAATCGGGATAATCCTTGTGTCCGCCAATATGATCCCAATGAATGTGTGTAGCAACGGCTGTGACTGGTTTATCGGTCCATTCGTTTATGACCTCAGAAATATTACAGATGCCCAGCCCAGTATCAATCAACAAACTTCGCTCTGTACCGTTCAAAAGATAACAATGGGTTTCCTCCCAATGGCGATATTCGCTGATTATACAGGTATTCTCATCAATCGTATCTATTGTAAACCAATCTTTCATTCTAAATCCCCCGCACAAATTCTGATTTAACTATCTAATCCTCAAAAACCATTGATTTTTCAAGGCTTCACGCCTGTTTT
>OIYW01000146.1_pt1 | contig 68035 bp, 55 predicted proteins | sample 1588351 | NCBI WGS metagenome assembly OIYW01 (sample SAMN03283268) | human gut metagenome | biome: human-associated habitat; material: feces | host: Homo sapiens | place: USA | collected 2013 | reverse complement strand
GCGCTCTGATGTGTTCCCACAAAGGGGCGTTCCGCATTGCCACCAACCTGCGCCTGCGAACCATGGAGCATATTGTCAAGCTGCCGTTGGGGTTTGCAGAGCAGTTTGGCAGCGGCAGGCTGCGCAAAATCGTCAATGAATCCAGCGCCGCCACCGAAACCTATCTGGCCCATCAGCTTCCCGACCGCGCCAATGCCATTGCGACCCCCTGCGGCCTTTTGGTCCTGCTGCTGGTGTTCGACTGGCGGCTGGGACTTTTGAGCCTCGTGCCGGTTGTGTTGGGCTTCCTGATTATGATGACGATGACCGGACAGCGGATGCAGGAAAAAATGAAGGAATACCAAAACGCCCTGGATGACATGTCCAATGAAGCAGTGGAGTATGTACGAGGGATCCCCGTTGTGAAAACCTTTGGACAGACCATCTTTTCCTTCAAGAAGTTCAAGGATTCCATTGACCGGTATAAGGTGTGGGTAATTGCCTATACCAAGGAGCTTCGCGCTCCCATGATGTTCTATACGGCGGCGATCAACGGCGTGTTTGCCGCTCTGATTGCCGGTGCGCTGATTTTTACAGGGGGCGGCGTTACCAAGGATTTTCTGCTGGATCTCATGTTTTATATCATCATCACGCCCATTATCTCCGTCACCCTTACCCGGATCATGTTCCAGAGCGAAAACGCCATGATCGTGGACGACGCTTTGCAGCGGATCGACAGCGTATTGAACTTAAAACCCCTTGCAGAACCCAAACAGCCGGAACACCCGAACGGCGCTTCGGTACAGCTTAATCATGTTCATTTCAGCTATGATGGGAAAAACGAGGTCATCAAGGATATTTCCCTGACCATTCCCGCAGGGCAGACGGTAGCTTTTGTGGGGCCTTCCGGCGGTGGCAAGACCACGCTTGCCAACTTGATCTGCCGGTTCTTTGACCCGCAGGGCGGGCAGGTGAAGATTGGCGGCGTGGATGTGAAGAACATCGCCAAAGAGGAGCTGATGAATACCGTTTCCTTTGTATTCCAAAACAGCCACCTCATCAAAGCCTCAATTTTGGAAAACGTGCGCATGGGCAAACCGGACGCGACCCGGGAAGAAATCATGGCGGCCCTCCACAACGCACAGTGCGACGATATCCTGGAAAAGCTGCCCCAAGGCGCAGACACCGTGATCGGGACAAAAGGTGTGTACCTTTCCGGGGGCGAGCAGCAGCGGATTGCCATCGCCCGCGTGATGCTGAAAAATGCGCCTATCGTAATCTTAGACGAGGCCACCGCCTTTGCCGACCCGGACAATGAATCCCGCGTGCAGGCTGCTTTCTCCAAGCTGTCCCAGGGGAAAACGGTGATTATGATCGCCCACCGGCTCTCCACCGTGGCCGGCGTAGACCAAATCTATGTCATCGAGGGCGGGCAGGTCACAGAGAGCGGCAAAAGCCGTGATTTGCTGGAAAAAGGCGGCGTATTCAGCCGCATGTGGCAGGACTATCAAACTTCCGTACAGTGGAAGGTTGCAAAGGAGGTACAATGACATGATAAAACGGCTGCAAAAACGGTATGCCCTCTCCCAGCAGGGGGCTAAGGATCTGGTGAAAGGCTGTCTGGCCTGCGTGCTGCAAAATCTTTCCTTTATGTTCCCGGTGGGCCTGCTGTATTTTTTGGTAGGCGATTTGATGGCTGGCGGTGTTCCCAAGGAAAAACTGATCTTTTACATCGTGGGCTGTGTGGTGTGCATTGGCTTGATCTTGTTTACTACTTATATCCAGTACAACGCCACCTACTTTGCCACCTATACGGAAAGCGGTGTGCGGCGGATTACGCTGGCCGAACGGCTTCGGAAGATCCCGCTGTCCTTCTTTGGAAAGAAAGACTTGGCAGATCTCACCAGCACCATCATGGCCGACTGCACCTTTTTGGAGCAGAGCTTTTCCCACTTCATTCCCGAGCTGGCAGGCTCCATCATCTCCACCGTTTTAATTTCCATCAGCCTTTTGGTGTTCGACTGGCGCATGGCATTGGCGGCGCTGTGGGTGCTGCCGGTGGCCTTTGCCATTGTGGGGTTCTCCGCAAGGGTGCAGGAAGGGCTCAATCAGAAAGCGATGGATGTAAAGATAGCCTGCGCAGACGGGATTCAGGAGTGCATTGAAACCGTGCGCGACCTGAAGGCCAACAACGCCGAAGCAGAATACCTGAAAGGCTTGGAAAAGAAAATCCGCGCCGTGGAACACCGCTCGATTCTCAATGAATTTGGGTTGGCAGCCTTTGTGGTGTCCGCATCCCTCATATTAAAGCTGGGAATCGCTACGGTTGCATTGGTAGGTTCTGTCCTGCTGATAGGCGGCAGCCTCGATGTGCTGACCTTCTTTATGTTCCTGTTGGTTGTTTCACGGCTCTATGACCCGCTGCAAGGGGCGCTGCAAAATCTGGCGGCGGTTATCAGCACCCGTACCAATATCGCCCGCATGAATGAAATCCTCGATCATCCCATTCAGCAGGGAGAAAGCACGCTCTCCAACAAAGGCTACGATATTACCTTCGACCATGTAGGCTTTGCCTACAACACAGGGGAAACCGTACTGAAAGATGTTTCCTTTACTGCAAAACAGGGTGAAGTCACGGCCTTGGTGGGGCCTTCCGGCGGCGGCAAAACGACGGTGTCGCGGCTGTCGGCAAGGTTCTGGGATGTGAGCCGGGGGAAAATCACTGTGGGCGGCATGGACATTTCCAAGATTGACCCGGAGGCACTGCTCTCCCTGTTCTCCATCGTGTTTCAGGATGTTACCCTGTTTGACAATACCATTCTGGAAAATATACGGATTGGGAATAAGGACGCAACCGACGAACAGGTTTTTGCCGCTGCAAAACTTGCCAATGTGGATGAATTTGCCGAAAAGCTGCCGGAGGGTTGGCATACCAACATCGGGGAAAACGGCTGCGAGCTTTCCGGTGGGGAGCGCCAACGGATTTCCATCGCCCGGGCTTTCCTGAAAAACGCGCCGATTATTCTGTTGGATGAAGCAACTGCTTCCCTCGATGTGGAAAATGAAACCTTGATTCAAACCGCCCTCTCCCGCCTGATTGCAGATAAGACGGTGCTGGTGATCGCCCACCGGATGCGCACCGTGGCCGGAGCCGATAAGATCGTGGTGCTTTCGGAAGGGACCGTGGCGGAAGAAGGCGCGCCGGAAACACTGCTGGAGCAAAACGGCCTCTACGCCCGCATGGTGACGTTACAGACAGAGAGTCAGAATTGGAAATTGGGATAGAACGATTTATCCGCCCAAAAACGAACAAAAATCGTATTCCGTATATACCGCAGTCCGAGAGGGGATTGCGGTATTTTTTTGTTCGACAGGCTTTTTTCCTGGGCCTTACCCATCATCCGGCAAAAGCCGGCAGCCGGGCACGTGCGCTTTTTCTTTGCCGGGAAATGCAAGTTTCTATTATTCCCCGGCGGGACAAGCCTTCCGCGTTGTAGGGGACCACCGGCAGTTTGAATTTCTCGCGTTTCAGACCGATCGGAGGTAGTTCAGCGTGGACGCTGATAGAAAATATGGATTCGCGGCCAATTTGTCGAGGGCGCGGAGGAAGTGTACCGTGCCTACATGCAAGGTGACCGAAAAATGCGCTATTTTGAGGATGACCTGAAAGGTGAACGGTTCGTTCTCGGAAAGGGGGGCCAGGTGGTGCAGGTCATTCCCAGCGGCGAAAGGGCGCCCTGAAATTAGCGGCAAAATATCTTGCAAAGAATGCGGAAAAATGGTAAAATACAATATTCAGAAAGCATTGTTTTTGTTGGATTGGAGGGAGCCCCATTGAACCGGAAAACCACAGGAATCCCCCAGGAGCAGGTGGAGGCCCAGATGCAGCTGTGCGCGCAGATTCAGGCGTATTGGCACAGCCGGGGCCGGACGCCCGTTGCCTATGTGGAGACGTATGGCTGTCAACAGAATGAAGCGGACTCCGAACGGATCCGCGGAATGCTGTCCGCGTGCGGCTATGGCTTCGGCGAGGGACCCGAAGGGGCGGATGTGGTGGTCATGAACACCTGCGCCATTCGGGAGCATGCCGAGCAGCGGGTGTTTGGCAACCTGGGTGCATTGAGCCATACCAAGCGCCGCCATCCGGAGCAGAAAATTTTTCTCTGCGGCTGCATGGCGGGACAGCCGGAGGTGGAAGCGCGGATTCGCAAGAGCTTTCCCCAGGTGGACGGGGTGTTTTCTACCCATCATTTGTGGCAGTTTCCGGAGATTTTGCGCCGGGTGCTCCTGTCGGGGAAGCGGACGTACTACACCCAGGACGAAGCGGGCTCCATTGCCGAAGGACTGCCGGTCCGACGGGAGAGCGATCTAAAGGCATGGGTGTCCATCATGTACGGCTGCAACAATTTTTGCTCCTACTGCATTGTTCCCTATGTCCGGGGCCGGGAGCGGAGCCGGAGACCGGAGGAGATCTTAGAGGAATGCCGGGCCCTGATTGCATCCGGGTACAAGGATATCACCCTTTTGGGACAGAACGTCAACTCTTACGGCAAGGATTTGGATTGCGGCGTAGACTTTTCCGACCTGCTGGCGGAGATTGCCCGAATTCCCGGAGATTACCTGCTGCGATTTATGACCAGCCACCCCAGGGACGCAGGGCCCAAGCTCTTCGACACCATGGCCCGGTATCCGAGGATTGCCAAGCAGCTCCACCTGCCGGTGCAGTGTGGGAGCGACCGGGTTCTGAAGGCCATGAACCGGCACTACGACCGGCGGCAATACCTGGATTTGGTGGATTATGCCCGCCGGGTCATGCCGGAGCTGGTTCTCACCTCCGATGTCATTGTCGGGTTTCCCGGGGAGACGGAAGCAGAGTGGGAAGAGACGATATCTTTAATTGAGCAGGTGCGCTATGACGCGCTGTTTACGTTTATTTTTTCTCCCCGTCCCGGCACCCCGGCAGCCAAGCTGCCGGATCCTGTGAGCCGGCAGGAGAAGAACCGATGGTTTGACCGGCTCTGTGCCGTGCAGAATGCCGTTTCTGAGGAAAAGCACCGCGCCTATGTGGGCAAGACCCTCCGGGTATTGGTGGACGGAATGGAGTCCGGCCGGCTTACGGCCCGTACGGAAGGCGGCCGCCTGGTCCGTTTCCCGGGAGGGCCGGAGCTTGTGGGCCAATTTTGCTGGGTAAAAATTGACGGCGCGGCGACCTGGAGCCTGACCGGCGTTTTGGCGGATGGGCCGGCGCCGGAGAGAAAGTGAGAGAAGACCATGGCCACAGAATTGACCCCTATGATGCGGCAGTACCTGGAGATGAAGGAGAAAAACAAGGACTGTCTGTTGTTTTTCCGCCTGGGGGACTTTTATGAGATGTTCAACGAGGACGCCAAGCTGGCGGCCAAAGAGCTGGATTTGACGCTGACCACCCGGGACCGGGGGAAGGACAAAGCCGAGCAGACCCCGATGTGCGGCGTGCCGTATCACTCCGCCGAGAGCTATATTGCGCGCCTGGTGGCCAAAGGATATAAGGTGGCCATTTGTGAGCAGACGGAGGATCCGGCTACGGCCAAAGGCTTGGTTGACCGGGACATCGTGCGGATTGTGACGCCCGGTACCGTGACGGAAAGCTCTATGCTGGATGAGAGCCGGAACAACTACATGGCCAGCCTGTACGGCCTGGAAGGAGCCTACGGCCTGTGCTTCTGTGATGTTTCCACCGGTGCATTTTATGCCACGGGGGCCCAGGGAGCGGAGGCCGCGTCCAGAATTGCGGCGGAGTTGGGGCGGTTTGCCCCGGCGGAGATCATACGCAACGGCCGGGATGTGACGGCGGAGGAAATTGAAGAAACCCTGTTTCAGCGGCTGCGCTGCTGTGTGGACGAAGGAAAGGCGGAGCCGCCGGAGCCGGAAGCGGCGGCGCAGCTTTTGGAGCGTCACTTTCAGGCCAATCTGGCAGAGCTGGGCTTGGCCGGTCAGGATGCGGTGATTTTGGCCTGCGCGGTGTTGCTCCAGACGCTTCAGGAGACGCAAAAAAGCGATCTAAGCCACATCCGTCATCTGGAATACTATACCACAGGCCGTTATCTGGAGCTGGATCTGACGGCCAGAAGGAATCTGGAGCTGACGGAGACCTTACGGGATAAATCCAAGCGGGGGAGCCTGCTCTGGGTGCTGGACAAGACGAAGACTGCCATGGGTGGGCGGCTGCTCCGCTCCTGGTTAGAGAAGCCCCTGCTGGATCCGGTGGAAATCGGCCGCCGGCAGAGCGCGGTGGAGGAGCTGGTCGGTAACCCCGTGGCGCGGGGAGAGGTTGAGGCCTGTCTGAAGGAGATCTCCGACTTGGAGCGGGTGATGACCCGGATTGTGACGGGCTCCGCCAACGGCCGGGACCTGATCAGCCTGGCCCAGGGTTGCCGCCCGCTGCCGGCGCTGAAGGAGCAGCTGGAGCGCCTGCAGAGTCCCATGCTGACCCGGCTTCGGAAGGAAATGGATGAGCTGCAGGATTGCCGGAGTCTCATTGAAAAAGCCGTTGTGGCAGATCCTCCCTTTACCGTCCGGGAGGGCGGCTTGATCCGGGAGGGAGCCGATCCGGAGATCGACCGCCTGCGGGATATCATGAACGGCGGCGCCGGGACCATCGCCGCCATTGAGGGGCGGGAGCGGGAAAAAACCGGTATCCGCACCTTGAAGGTGGGCTATAACCGGGTTTTTGGATACTATATTGAGGTCTCCAAGTCTTTCCAGGAGCAGGTGCCGGCAGACTACATTCGAAAGCAGACCCTGGCCAACTGTGAGCGGTACATAACCCAGGAGCTCAAGGAATTGGAAGCCACGGTGCTGACGGCGAAGGACCAGATTACGACGTTGGAATATCAGCTGTTTACCCGCCTGCGGGAATTCATCGCCAAGCAGGCGGGCCGGGTGCAGGAGACGGCCGAGGCGGTGGCGGCAGTGGATGTGCTGTGCTCTCTTGCCGCTGTGGCCGCGCAGCGGGGATACTGCCGTCCGGAGATCACCACCGGGCCGGAGATCCTCATTCGGGAGGGCCGCCATCCGGTGGTGGAGCAGGTTTTGAAGGACAGCCTGTTTGTGCCCAACGATACGGAGCTGGGCATATCCGGTTCCCAGGTGTCCATCATCACGGGCCCCAATATGGCCGGTAAGTCTACTTACATGCGTCAGGTCGCGCTGATGGTGATTCTGGCTCAAATGGGTTCCTTTGTTCCGGCCAAATCCGCGCGGATCGGCGTGGTGGACCGGGTGTTTACCCGGATTGGCGCCAGCGATGACCTGGCCTCAGGTCAGTCTACCTTCATGGTGGAGATGACGGAGGTTGCCCAGATTTTAAAACATGCGACAGCCAGGAGCCTGTTGATTTTGGATGAGATTGGACGCGGCACCTCCACCTTTGACGGGATGGCCATTGCCCGGGCGGTGCTGGAGTATGCGGCAAATCCCAAAAAGCTGGGGGCGAAGACCCTGTTTGCCACCCATTATCATGAGCTCACCGCTATGGAAGCGGAGCTCCCCAACGTGAAAAACTACAACATCGCCGTAAAAAAACGGGGAAAGGATATGATATTTCTTCGGAAGATCGTTCCCGGGGCGGCGGATGAGTCCTACGGCGTGGAGGTGGCCAACCTGGCCGGCCTGCCGGCTTCCGTTATCAGCCGGGCCAGGCAGCTGCTGCAGGAGCTGGAGTCCGGCGGCGTCCCGGCCAATCAGGCGCTCCCGGCGGCAGCGGGGGATCAGGTCTCCATGCTGGACGTGTCGGCCCAGGCGGTATGCCGGGAGCTGCAGAAGGTGGCGGTGGAAACCCTGACCCCCATTGAGGCCATGAATCTGCTGTTTCGCCTGAAGCAGATGCTGTAGGAAATTGAGGTGTGCCATGAACGAGACCAAACGGCTTTCCATCTCCATGACCCGGGGAGAACTGGTGTGGGGTTGGCTGTACGTTCCCTTTTTTCTAATTTTGCTGGCCTGGATTCTGTCGGAGATTTTTCGGCTTTTGGATTGGCAGACGGAGAGTCTGTTGGGCCAGGCCAGACTGAACGGTGTGTTTTTTACCGTTAATTTCCTGGCCACAGCCGTCATATACAGAAAATTTTTAAAAAAATCGTTGATTATGATAGGCAAGCGGTTTTGGGGATTTTTCCAGGCTGTGATCCTGGGCCTGGTGATGTACTATGCCGGAACCCTGCTCATCACTTGGGCGGTCCGGTACGGCATGCCGGGACTGGAAAATATCAACAATGCGTCGATTGCGGCGATGGCGAGCCGGGCCCGGTGGGTGATGGTAGTTGGTACGGTGCTTTTGACGCCGTTGACAGAAGAGTGTATCTTCCGGGGCCTGCTGTTTCAGGGCCTGCACCGGCGCAACCGGATCGCGGCTTATGTACTGTCTACGGTGGCCTTTTGCCTCATCCATGTGGCCGGTTACGTGGGGCAGGAAGCGCTCTCTTCTTTGGCTGTGCTTGCACTGGAGTACATTCCCGCCGGGATTGCCCTGGCCTGGGCCTACGAGAAGGCAGATACGATTTTTGCCCCGATTCTGATGCATGCGGTGATCAATGCCGTGTCCATCCAGGCGCTGTTGTGAGAGGAGGAGGTCTATGCCGAAAATCATTCAGCTCTCTGCCCACGTAGCAAATTTGATTGCCGCCGGCGAAGTGGTGGAGCGTCCGGCCTCCGTGGTGAAGGAGCTGCTGGAAAATGCGGTGGATGCCGGAGCCTCTCAAGTCACCGTGGAACTGCGGGACGGAGGCATGACCTTTCTCCGGGTGACGGATAACGGCTGCGGGATGACTGCGGAGGATGCCCGGACGGCGTTTCTCCGCCATGCCACCTCCAAGCTCCGGTGCCCGGAGGATTTGAACGCCATCGGCACCATGGGCTTTCGGGGAGAGGCGCTGGCGGCCATTGCATCGGTTTCCCGCGTGGACCTGTTGACGAAGACGGCAGGGGCTGTGGCGGGCACGGGCCTGCATCTGGAGGCCGGGCAGATCATCGAGCAGTCCGAGGCGGGCTGCCCGGAGGGGACGACCATCATCGTCCGGGACCTCTTTTTCAACACCCCGGCCCGTATGAAGTTTATGAAGCAGGACAGTGTGGAGGGAGCCGCCGTGGCAGCGGCGGTCCAGCGCCAGGCCCTGGCCCATCCCCAGGTGGCCATACGTCTTTTGCGGGACGGAAAGGAAATCCTCAATACGCCGGGAGACGGCCAGCTGCTGTCTGCGCTGGCGGGGGTTTACGGCAGGGAAGCGGCAAATTTGGTGCCGGTGGAGAGCCATTGGGAAAAAAGTAAGGTGTGGGGCTATGTCTCCAAGCCCACCCAGGCCAGAGCCAGCCGGACCTACCAGACCTTTTTTGTCAACGACCGACCGGTAAAGTCCAAGCTCCTCCAGTCGGCCCTGGAGGAAGCGTATCGAAATCAACTCATGGTGGGGCGGTTTCCCGCCTGTGTGTTGCATTTGCAGGTGCCGTTTCAGAGTGTGGATGTCAATGTCCATCCGGCTAAGACGGAGGTGAAGTTCCTTTCGGAACGGGAGGCGTTTGACTGTGTGCACTACGGGGTCCTGGCCGCCTTAAACAAAGCCCAGGACAGGCCGGAGCTGCGTCTGAGCCGGGAGAGCGAAAAAAAGACCGAGATCCCACCGGCGGCTCCCAAAAAGGAACCGGCGTTCCAAACGATTTCCGCAGAGACCTACCGGCAGATAGCCGGTGTTCTGGCCGGGGGGGAAAAGCCGGACCCGGGGCGGGCTCGGGCGGCAGCCCGGGCAATGGAGCCGGTTTCCGTGGCCCAGCCGGTGACCATCCCGCGCCCACAGACGGGGCAGACGGAGCGGCCGCTTCCCCAGGAGGAATCCAAACCGCGCCGGACGGAGGCCCCGGCGGGGCAGGAGGTCCTTCCCATGCCGGAGGAGATCTCCTTTACTGTGCTGGGCGAGCTGTTTCAAACCTATATTGTGGTGCAGCAGGGCGAAGAGGCCCTTCTCATTGACAAGCACGCCGCCCATGAACGGATCCTGTTCGACCGGCTCCGGGCGCAGAAGCAGGAAATCGCGTCGCAGACGCTCCTGGCCCCTCAGACCTGCCGCCTGGGCCAAGAGGGCGCGGCGTTGCTCTTGGCCCATCTGCCTTTGCTGGATGAGCTGGGCTATGGGGTGGAGGAATTCGGAGAGGGTACGGTCCTGCTGCGCCGGGCGCCGATGGATCTCTCGCCGGAGCAGGCGGCAGATTGCCTCGCCGGTCTGGCCCAGGATTTGCAGGAGGGCCGCCGGGAAGACCGGGACAGCCTGCGGGATCACCTCCTGCATACGATGGCCTGCAAAGCCGCCATCAAGGCCGGGTGGCGCACGGATCCTCTGGAGCGGGAGGTTTTGGTGCGGGAGGTGTTGAATCGGCCGGATTTAAAGCACTGCCCCCACGGCCGTCCGGTCTGTATCCGGCTGACCCGACAGCAGCTGGAGCGTCAGTTTGGCCGGGCATAAGCCGGCTGGGGAATGAGGTCCCGGGAAAGGAGGCGCTTGTTTGGACCGGATGATATGCATAGCGGGCCCTACGGCCTCCGGGAAAACGGATTTGGCAGTGGCCCTGGCGGTGGCCCTGGATGGGGAAGTGGTGTCCTGTGATTCCATGCAGGTTTATCGACGCATGGACATCGGCACGGCAAAGCCGACTCCGGAGGAGCGGCGGGGGGTGCCCCACCACATGCTGGATGTGGTAGAGCCGGACGAAGGGATGTCCGTGGGAAAGTTTGTAGACCTGGCGGCTCCTGTGGTACAGGACATTTTGGCCCGGGGTAAAGTTGCTATTTTGGCGGGAGGAACCGGCCTGTACATGGACGCCTTGGTGCGTGGGCACGATTTCGCGCCCACGGCGGACCGGGAGCTGCGCAGGGAGCTGCAGGCTTGGGCCCGGCAGGCCGGAGGCGAAGCCCTCCTGGAGGAGCTTCGGAAGGTGGACCCCGAAACGGCCGCCCGGCTGCACCCTGCCGATGAAAAGAGGCTGATTCGGGCGCTGGAGGTGTACCGGCTGACGGGAAAGACCATAACCCAGCATAACCTGGAGACACAGGCGGCGCCTGCCAAGTACCGGCCCTGCTGGCTGGGGCTGGATTTTGCGGACCGGGGAGAGCTGTACCGGCGGATTGACCTCCGGGTGGACCGCATGATGCAACGCGGCCTTCTGGAGGAAATCCGAGGGTTGCTGGCAGAGGGCGTGCCCGCCGACGCCACGGCCCTGCAGGCCATCGGCTACAAGGAATTTTTGGCGGCCCTGGAGGGCCGGTGTACCGTGCAGGAAGCGGCGGAGATGGTGAAAAAGGCTTCCCGCCATTACGCCAAACGGCAGATCACCTGGTTCCGGAGAAATCAGGCCATCTCCTGGATCCACCGCAGGGCTTCTGAGGATTTTTCCCAGCTTTGGGAGCGGGCCGTAGCGGAAATTCCCTTTTTCGACACAGCGTGGTGATAAGATAGAGGTATCCCAATAGAAAGAAGGAATACTTATGTCTGAAACCATGAATTTGCAAGACGCGCTGCTGCGGCAGGTGCTGAAGGAGCGCCTGCCTGTCACCCTGTTCCTGATGAACGGGTTCCAACTGCGGGGGGTTATCACCGGCTTCGATAACTTTGTGGTGATTCTTCTCACGGATAACAAGCAGCAGATGATCTACAAGCACGCCATTTCCACCTTGGTTCCGGCCCGTCCTCTGAAAACCGGCGCCCCCGCCTAACGGGAACGCCCTGTTTCATGGGATCGGCCGCAGAAAGGACATTTTCCCATGAAACAGGGCAAGCAATTTATGAAAGTGATTATGCTGGTCCTCGCCTTTATGGTTGCCAGCTATATCTTATATCATGTGGTGCAGTCCGCATCCAGCGGCGTGCCTACGGCGCAAGCCGTTTTGTATGAAGCCTCCGACGGAGTATCCGTAGAAGGCTTTTTGGTGCGCCAGGAGACGGTGATTCCCGCAGCGTACGACCTGGTGCTTCCGTCCAAGGACGAGGGAGAGAAGGTCGCCGCAGGAGAGGAGGTCGCGGTGAGCCTCCGTAGCGCCGGCGCACAGGAGCGCCAGGAGGAAATTGCGCAATTGGAGCAGGAGCTGGAGCAGCTTCAGCTGGCGCTTACCTACCAGACGCAGTTGACGGACAGCGAAGCGGTGGCGGAGCGCGTTGGGAGCGCGGCCTCCTCCTTTGCTGCGCAAGTGGCGCAGGGACGGCTGGAGACAGCCCGGGAGACGGGGGCGGATTTGAAGTCCCTGATTCTCCGTCAGAGCGTGGGGACCTCCGATACTGCGGCGATGGCCAAGCAGGTTTCTGAGATGCAGGGGCAGCTGGCGGCCATGGAAGCCAGCGCGACGGCGGATACCAAGTCCATTGTAGCCCAGTCGGCAGGCTATTACTCCGCCGTGACCGACGGCTATGAGGAGCAGCTGACGCCGCAGGTGCTGGAGGACATCACCGTTTCTGAATTTCAAGATCTGTGGAAGCAGACGCCCACGGCGCCGGGGCAAACGGCCGGACGTCTCATCACCTCTGGGGAGTGGTACTATGCCTGCACGGTGGAGAGCCGGTACCTGGAGGGCCTGGAGACCGGCGACAGCCTGACGGTTACCTTGGGCGGCGAAGTAAGTCTGGAGCTGGAGATGACCGTCACCCGGGTGAACCGGGAGCAGGAGCTGGGGCTGCTGGTTTTGGCCTCGCAGGACAAGCTCTCCTCCATCTCTGCGCTGCGGCGGCTGAATGCCGACCTGATCTTCCACACCTACTCCGGCCTCCGGGTGCCGCGAGAAGCGGTGTGCTACAGCGAGGAGTCCGGCTCCGCCGGCGTTTATGTATTGGTTGGCACAAAGGCGGTGTGGAAAGACATTGAGCTTCTGTATGACAACGGAGATACCTATATCGCCGCTCTGAACCAAAGCAGCACGGATTACCTGTGGCCGGAGGATTTGATTCTCCTGGATACGGAGGGACTTTTTGACGGAAAGCTGGTTGACTGATATGAAACAAATTCAGGAAAATGTAGCCCGGGTGCGGGCAAAGATCGCAGAGGCGGCGCTGGCCTGCGGCCGGGACCCGGGGGAGATTCTTCTGTGCGCGGCGACAAAAATGAATGATACCCAGGCGGTGCAGGCGGCGATAGCGGCCGGGGTGGACTGCTGTGGTGAAAACCGGGTCCAGGAGCTGGTCCGTAAGTCGGCGGAAGGGGCCTATCGGGGCGCGCCGGTCCATTTTATCGGCCACCTGCAGACCAATAAGGTCCGGCAGGTCGTGGGCCATGTGGATTTGATTCAGAGCGCCGACCGCCGGAGCTTGCTGGAGGTTCTGGAGCAGGAGGCTGCCCGGCAGGGGATCTGCCAGGATGTCCTTTTGGAAGTCAATATTGCCGGCGAGGAGAGTAAGTCCGGCTTCTCTCCCGCGCAATTATGGGAAGAATTAGAAAGATTTGGAAAATATTGCCATTTGCGGACCTTGGGCTTGATGGCGATTCCTCCTGTGAGTACGCACCCGGGAGAAAATTTGCAATTTTTTTCGGAAATGCGCAACCTTTTTGTTGACATAAGTAGAAAAAAATACGATAATGTCACTATGGCGCATCTGTCCATGGGAATGTCCGGCGACTACCCGGATGCCATCGCCTGTGGCAGCACCATGGTCCGCGTTGGAACTGCAATTTTTGGACCGCGCGAGTATTGTCAGAAATGATTGTAACATAGATACTAGGAGGATATACCATATGGGATTTTTGGATGAACTGAAGAAGCTGACCAAGCCGTACGCCGATGACGACGAAGATGATTATGACGACTACGACGACGAGCCGGTAGAAGAGGAAGAGCCCGAGCCCGCGCCCCGGACGACCCGCCGCAGCGTGACGCCGCCGGAGCCCTCGTACACCCATGGTTCCGGATTGGACTCCGGGCGTTCCACGGGCAGCCGGATTGTCAATATCAATACGACGACCCAATTGCAGGTGGTGCTGGTCAAGCCGGAGCGGTTTGACAACGTGTCTGAAATTGCGGACCATCTTCGGGACAAGCATTCTGTGCTTCTGAATCTGGAAAATACGGACCGGAACATTGCCCGCCGCCTGGTGGATTTCCTGTCCGGCTGCGCCTATGCCGTGGACGGCAAGATTAAAAAGGTGGCCGCATCGGCTTATCTGCTTACCCCGTACAATGTGGAGATTGTAGGCGATCTGGTAGAAGAGCTGGAAAACAACGGCGTATACTTTTAATTGCAGATAAAGAGGGTTAGACTATGTTTACACCGCAGCAATTGGAGCAAATCACATTTAAGACGGCGGTCTTCGGCGGCTATGATATGGACTCTGTGGATGAGACTGTGATGGCTCTGATCGAGGATTACAATACCTTGTATAAGGACAATGCCACCTTAAAAAGCAAGATGCGCGTTCTGGTGGAGAAGCTGGAGGAGTACCGCGCCGGAGAAAGCAGCGCCAAGGAGTCTCTGCGCACAGCCCAGCAGACCTGTGACAATATGATCCGGGAGGCGGAAGCCAAATGCCTGCGCATGCTCCACCGGGCGGAGGCCCAGGCCTCTCAGACCGGGCTGTCCCAGGCAAAGGCGGCGGCTTTGGAGGGAATTGAGTCCCTGGAGGGCCAGCTGAAAGAGGTCCTGGAGAAGCTGGAGGCCATTAAGGCCCAGGCGGCAGAACCTGCGCCCCCGGAGATTCCCCAGCCCCAGAGCGAGGACCAGGTTGCCCAGGAGATTGCCCAGAACCTGGAGAAGCTGGTGGGTACCACAGAGGATACCGCCCCGGTGACCCATCCGCCCCGTGTGGACGGCAACACCACCAGCCGTTTTACCAACCTGCAATTTGGAAAGAACTACGACCCCACCAAGCGGTAGTTTTTCCTTCATATGTGATGCGTGGATGAGGACAGGCGTTCGGCCATTCCCGCCTTCAGAGAGCTGCCGGTCGGTGCGAGGCAGCAGGCGGCGGCAGGGCGTATCCCCTCGGAGCAGTTTCCCGAACCTTCCGTAGGCGAAACCGGTTCATGGCCGATATCCCATGACACGAGGGGCCGGAGCTTCCGGCAAGAAGAGTGGTACCGCAGAGGTTTTCGCCTTTGTCTCTTTGGAAGAGACAAAGGCGTTTTTTACCGGCTGCTGCAGGGGAGAGAGTATGTTGTTGCAAACAGAGCGCCTACAGCTCAGAGAAATGGAGCAATCCGATTTTCTGGATTTGGCGGAAATGCTCCGGGACCCGGAGGTGATGTATGCCTATGAGCATGATTTTTCGGCGGCGGAGGTGCAGAGCTGGCTGGACCGCCAAATCAACCGGTATCGGACGGATGGGTTCGGCCTGTGGGCCATCGTATCCAGGCAGACCGGGCAAATGATGGGGCAGGCCGGCCTCACCTGGCAGCCTGTTATGGACAGCCGGGTGCTGGAGGTGGGATACTTGCTGAAGAAAAAGTTCTGGCATCAGGGCTACGCCAGAGAGGCAGCCGGCGCGTGCCTGGCGTACGCCTTTGAGAAGCTGAACCGGGACCGGGTTTATGCGATTATCAAGGCCGACAACGAAGCTTCCAAGCGCGTGGCCCGGAGTCTCGGCATGAGGAAAGAAAAGACGTTTTGGACGCATTACTACAGCGGCGAAAGGCTGCACGAGCTGTTCTGCATAGACAGGGAGCAGAAGATTACGAGAATTTGAAATGGGAGGCTATGACTTATGGAATACAAAAACACCATCATCACACCGAAAACCGCATTCCCCATGAAGGCCGGACTTCCCAACCGGGAGCCCGGTATGTTGGAGCAGTGGGAAAACATGGACCTATACGGGCAGCTGCTGGAGAAGAACCGGGACTGTCCCCGGTTTGTGCTTCACGACGGCCCTCCGTTTTCCAACGGCGATCTCCATATGGGCCATGCGCTGAATAAAACGCTGAAGGATTTTATTGTCCGGGCTAAGGCCATGCAGGGGTATTATACGCCCTATGTCCCCGGCTGGGACAACCACGGTATGCCCATTGAATCGGCGATCATCAAAAAGAACAAACTGAATCGCAAGGCGATGCCGGTGCCGGAGTTCCGTTCCGCCTGTGAGGCGTTTGCCCAGAATTACATCGACCGGCAGATGGCGGGCTTCCGCCGCCTGGGGATCGTGGGCGACTGGGCGCATCCTTACAAAACCATGGACAAGGCCTTTGAGGCCGAAGAGGTGAAAATTTTTGGAGCGATGTACCGCAAAGGCTACATTTACAAGGGCCTGAAGCCGGTGTATTGGTGCCCCAAGGATGAGACGGCGCTGGCGGAAGCGGAGATCGAGTACGCCGAGGATCCGTGTACCTCCATCTATGTCAAGTTTGCTTTGCAGGAGGACTTCGGCAAGCTGGCTGCATACGGCGGGAAGGAAAATACCTATGTCATCATTTGGACGACGACCCCCTGGACGCTGCCGGGCAACCTGGCCATTGCCCTTCATCCCACGCAGGAGTATGTTCTTCTGGACGCTGGGAAGGAGCGGTATCTGGTGGCCAAGGCCCTGGCGGAGAAAACCATGCAGGCAGGCGGCGTGGAGCGCTATGAGACGGTAGCCTCCTTCCCCGGCGGCTTCTTTGAGCGCATGACGGCCCGGCATCCTTTCCTGGACCGGGAGAGTCTGATGGTCACAGCCGAGTATGTCACCATGGATTCCGGCACCGGCTGCGTCCATACGGCGCCCGGTTTTGGCGCAGATGACTATCAGACTTGCCGCCGGTACGGCATCGATCTGATTGTACCGGTGGACGACCGGGGCTACCAGACCGGCGATGCCGGGAAGTACGCCGGTATGTATTACGCAGAGTCCAACAAAGCGATTTTACAGGACATGAAAGAGTCCGGCGCTCTGTTTGCTTCCGAGGAAATGGTCCACTCCTATCCCCACTGCTGGCGCTGCAAGAGCCCCATCATTTTCCGGGCTACGCCCCAATGGTTCTGCTCAGTGGAGTCGTTTAAAGACCGGGCGATTGCCGCTTGTAATCAGGTGCAGTGGTTCCCTGCTTGGGGCAAAGACCGGATGGTGGCGATGCTTCGGGAGCGGGCGGATTGGTGTATTTCCCGGCAGCGCCGCTGGGGGATGCCGATTCCCGTATTTTACTGCAAGCATTGCGGAAAACCTGTCTGCACGAGCAAGACGGTGGATCACATTTCGAAGCTCTTCGGTGAATTCGGCTCCAACGTTTGGTTTGAGCGGGAGGCCATGGAGCTGATTCCGGACGGTCTGGCGTGTCCGCACTGCGGCGGTCAGACCTTTGAGAAGGAGACGGATACCCTGGACGGCTGGTTTGATTCCGGCTCGTCCCACTATGCCTCCCTGTACCATGACAACCCGGCCGACTGGCCTGCAGACGTCTATTTGGAGGGCGCGGATCAATACCGGGGATGGTTCCAATCCAGCCTTCTGACAGCCGTGGGCGCCCTGGAGGCAGGCGCACCCTTCCGCCAGGTCCTGACCCATGGCTGGACGGTGGATGGAGAAGGCAAGGCGATGCACAAGTCTCTGGGCAATGGGATGGATCCCCAACAGCTGATTCAGGAGTACGGTGCGGACCTGGTCCGGCTGTGGGCCGGCTCCTCAGATTACCATGCAGATGTTCGTTGCTCCAAGGAGATTTTTAAGCAGCTGAGCCAGAACTATTTGAAATTCCGCAATACCGCCCGGTATTGTCTGGGCAATTTGGAGGGCTTCCAGCCGGATCACCTGGTGGAGCCGGCGGATATGATGGAGCTGGACCGCTGGGCGCTGACCAAGCTGGAAAATCTGATTACCGTCTGCCGGAGAGCGTACGACCGGTATGAGTTCCATGTGGTCTCTCATGCCATCAACGACTTCTGTGTGGTGGAGATGTCCAGCTTCTACCTGGATATCATCAAAGACCGGCTGTACTGTGAGGACCGCGACGGCTGGAAGCGGCGGTCGGCCCAAACGGCGCTGTATCTGATCGTAGACGCCATGGCCAAGCTCTTTGCGCCGATTTTGGCGTTTACCTGCGATGAGATCTGGCAGGCGATGCCCCATCGGGCGGGAGATGATCCCCGGAATGTCCTGTTTAACCGGATGCCCGAGGATTGCGCCCGCTATGCCTTGCCCGGAGTCGTCATGGCCAAGTGGGATGCGGCGATCCGGCTGCGCCAGGATGTGAATGCCGTGTTGGAATCTGCCAGGGCAGCGAAGAGGATTGGAAAGGCCCTGGAGGCCCATGTGAGCCTGGAGCCGGGAGACGAAGCAGCCCGGTCGGCGCTGGAGACGGTCCGGGACTTGGACCTGGCGGAGATTTGCATTGTCTCCTCCTGTGCCGTCGAGCCGGTTCCGGCCGGCGCTACGGCTGCGCAGGGGATAAACTTCCCGGGCCTGCAGATTGGTGTGAGCGAGGCAAAGGGAACCAAATGTCCCCGCTGTTGGATGCACAGCGAAGCGGCCAACGAAGCGGGGCTTTGCCCCCGGTGCGCCGGTGTGATTTCCCGGCTTCCCAAAAAGCTTTTGGACCTGGAATAAAGCGGGAGGAATCAGAAAGCGCCTGCCGGCTTTGACCCGGGCAGGCGCCCTGCCGGTTGCCGCACCTGTTCCGGAGGTCCGGAAGGCGTTTAGACGAGCGGAGCTGCGCAAACCGGCGCAGCTCCGCTTTGCGCTTGAGATGCCGCATTACGGCGGAAAAGATGGTCTTGCAAATTTCCGCCTCTTATAGTAAAATTTATTTTACAATTGCGCGATTCTGCACGAATCTTGCCAGAGAGACGCACCTGTCAGGCGGGCGGGGGTGGAATCAAATTCGTTGCGCAGATTGGGAGAGACATATGGATCTATCATTTGACTATTTCTGGATGCAGATCACGCAAAATCCGCTTTTGTTTTTGGCTGTGCTGCTCACACTGGGAGTTATCCTGGTCAACGGCTGGACGGATGCGCCCAATGCGATTGCAACCTGCGTTGTCACGCGATGCATTCCGGTCCGGGCGGCCATTTTGATGGCGGCTGTCTGCAACTTTCTCGGTGTGTTTCTGATGAGTATGCTCAACGCCACCGTGGCCGAGACCATTACCAAAATGGTGGATTTTGGAGAGAACTCGTATGAGGCCATTGTGGCCCTTTGCGCGGCCCTGTTTGCCATTGTGTTATGGGCGACGTTGGCCTGGGCCTTTGGGATTCCCACCAGCGAGAGCCATGCGCTGATTGCCGGATTGACCGGCGCCGCCATAGCCGTGCATGGAGGCCTGCAGGGTGTCAATGGTTCGGAGTGGATCAAGGTCATATACGGCATGGTGCTGTCTGTGGTTCTGGGCTTCGGCATGGGATGGATCGTCTGCCGTTCTATCGTCCTTCTGTTTCACCGGGCGGACCGGACCAAGACAGACCGCTTCTTCCGGGGCGCGCAGATTTTTGGCGCCGCATCCATGAGCTTTATGCACGGCGCACAGGACGGACAGAAGTTTATGGGCGTGATCCTGCTGAGCGTCTTGCTGTCCAACGGCCAAAATACGACGGTGACGGTGCAAATGCCCATTTGGATTATGCTGCTTTGCTCTGTGGTCATGGCGTTGGGCACCTCCATCGGGGGCAAAAAGATCATCAAATCTGTGGGCATGGACATGGTGAAGCTGGAGAAGTATCAGGGCTTTTCCGCCGACATTGCAGCGTCCATCTGCCTGTTGATCAGCTCCGTATTTGGACTCCCGGTTTCCACCACCCACGCCAAGACGACTGCCATTATGGGTGTCGGCGCGGTGCGGAGAATTTCTGCCATTAATTTTTCCGTGGTGAAGGATATGGTTTTGACTTGGGTGTTGACCTTTCCGGGGTGCGGTCTCATCGGTTTTTTAATGGCGAAGCTCTTTATTTTAATTTTTTAACATGCAAAATAGGAAGGGATAGGGACAAGCTATGGCAAATAAAGCAGACCGGTTTTATTATGAGAACTTTATCGAAGCGGCGGACTGCGCCTGCAAGGCTGCAGATTATTTGGTGGAATGCCTGTCGGCTTTTGACCCCCAAAAAATGGAGACCATACTGGGCACAATTCATGAGTTTGAGAATGCGGCGGATAAAAAGAAGCATGAGATGTCCAATGCCTTGGCCAAAGCGTTTGTCACGCCGTTGGACCGGGAGGATCTTGCGGTGCTGAGTCAGAACATCGATGAGGTTTCTGATAAGATCGAAGAGGTCATACAGCAGTTTTATGTAGACCAGATTACCACCGTAACAGAAGATGCCGTCCTGTTTGCCCAGAAGATCTCACATTGCTGCCATTTGATGCGGCAGCTGCTGCTGGAGCTGGAGAGCTTTAAGAAAAAACCGGAGCATCTGCGCAGCTTGATCATTGAAGTCAACAATGCGGAAGAGGAATGCGACGCCATCTACCTGCAGGCGTCGTTAAAGGCGCGCAATCAGGGGAAAGATGTCCTGGAGATTATGGCGTGGCGCGCCATCTATGCGTGTATGGAAAATTGTGCCGATGCCTGTGAACATGTTGCAGACTCCATTGAGACCATTGTGATGAAAAACACGTAAGCTGTAACCGGGCCCCGGTATATGCTTGCGCAGGAGACCAATTGCCTCCCTCTACATAAGGCAGAGAAAACTGCCGCTTGTAGAGGGAGCGTTTTATGCCTCTCAGATAAAGTGGGCTGCAATGCTTACCTCCCAGACTTCGACGCCGGATTTATGGAGAACGATTCAGCGGCCCGAACGTCCATGGAAAATATGGTGTGCTCTCATAGAATGAAACGCGGCCGGCAGCACACGCTGCCGGCCGGAAAATTTTCTGCTCTTTTACAAATGACGCTTTCGCCGGGCTTGTCCGGTGGGTTTAGCCTCTCTTTTTCATCACGTCCCGCATCCGGGCGGCGTGGTCTAGAATACGCTTGCGGATGCGTAAGCTCTTAGGCGTGCATTCCAGCAGCTCATCGTCCGCCAGGAATTCCAGGCATTGCTCCAGGGAAAATACCCGGGGGGTGGTGAGGCGCAGGGCTTCGTCGGAACCGGCGGCCCGCATGTTGGTCAGCTGCTTCTTCTTGCATACGTTGACGGTCATATCCTCGTTTCGGCTGCAAATGCCCACGACCATCCCGGCGTAAACATGGGTGCCGGGGCCGATGAATAAGGCGCCCCGCTCCTGGGCGTTAAACAGTCCGTAGGAGCTGGCCTCGCCGGTCTCGAAAGCGATCAGAGAACCGGTCAGGCGGCGGGTAATTTCTCCCTTCATGGGGGCGTAGCTGTCCAAGACGGAGGACATGATGCCCTCGCCCCGGGTGTCCGTCAGGAATTCATTGCGGTAACCGAACAGCCCTCGGGAGGGAACCAGAAATTCCAGCCGGTACCGGCTGCCGACGGGCGTCATGGAGACCAGGTCGCCCTTCCGCTGGCCGATTTTTTCAATGACGGCGCCCATGGTACCGTCGGGCACATCGCAGACCATTCGCTCAACAGGCTCACAGAGCTTCCCGTCAATTTGCTTGGTCAGGACGCGGGGCGTCGAGACGGCGAACTCGTAGCCCTCGCGGCGCATGGTTTCCATGAGAATGGACAGATGCATTTCCCCTCGACCGGCCACGTTAAACGAGTCGGTCCCCTGCTCGGTTACGTGAAGGGAAACGTCTTTCAGCAGCTCCCGCATCAGGCGGTCCCGCAGGTTTCGGGAGGTGACGTACTTGCCTTCCCGACCGGCAAAGGGGCTGTCGTTGACGGAAAAGGTCATTTCAATGGTGGGATCGGAGATCTTGACAAAGGGCAGCGGCTCTACCGTGTCCGGCGCGCAGAGGGTCCGCCCGATGGTGATGTCCGCCATGCCGGAGAAGGCGACGATCTCTCCGGCGGAGGCCTCCTGAACCGGCTTTTTTCCCAGGCCGTCGAACTCATACAGGGCGACGATCTTCCCCTTTTGCCGGACTTCGGGGTCATGGTAGTCGCAGATGGCTACCTCCTGGTTTACCTTAACGGTGCCCCGCTCGATGCGGCCGATGCCGATTCTGCCCACATACTCGTTATAGTCCAAGGAGGAGACCAAGACCTGCAAAGGCGCTTCTGCATCTCCTGTGGGGGCGGGGATATAATTTACAATGGTTTCAAACAGAGGCGTGAGGTCCGTACCCGGCTGATCCGGGCCGTAGGAGGCTGTGCCCTGCCGGGCGGAACAGAAAATGGTGGGCGAGTCGAACTGCTCGTCGGTAGCGTCCAGATCCAGCAAAAGCTCCAGCACCTCGTCCATGACCTCGTGCACCCGGGCGTCCGGGCGGTCTACTTTGTTGACAACCACAATGACCTTGTGACCCAGCTCCAGCGCTTTTTGCAAAACAAAACGGGTTTGCGGCATGGGCCCTTCCGCTGCGTCCACCAAAAGAAGCACGCCGTTTACCATTTTCAAGATACGTTCCACCTCACCGCCGAAGTCGGCGTGACCTGGAGTATCGACTATATTGATCTTGGTGTCCCGGTAATGCACGGCAGTATTTTTAGCCAGAATGGTGATGCCCCGCTCCCGCTCCAAATCTCCGGAGTCCATTACGCGCTCCACGGTAGCCTGGTTTTCCCGGTAGATACCGCCCTGTTTCAGCATCTGATCCACCAGCGTAGTCTTGCCGTGGTCCACGTGGGCGATGATTGCAATGTTGCGAATATTCTCTTGCTGCGCCATGAAAAGGTCGCTCCTTCCATTATTTGACCATATCGTTCAGCTGTACAATATACCACATTTACAAAAAGAATGCAATGGATTTGGTGAAAAAAGAGAATTTTTCAGGAACTTTTTCGGGGTATCCGGAGAGAATGCTACGGTCAGGGAGCCGGTTCCGTAACATTCACAAATTGTTGATAAATTGCCTGGGGGAGGCGTGTATAATAAATTATAGTAACACCAGACAGACTGGGTTGAGTTTGATGGAGGCGCTCTATGGGATTTGTAGAGTTCCAGAATGTGGGGAAAACTTATAAATCCGGAGAGGTCCAGGTCCAGGCGCTTCGGGAGGCGACCTTTCAGGTGGAGCGGGGGGAGCTTTGTGTGATTGTGGGCCCCTCCGGCGCGGGCAAGACCACGCTGCTGAATATTTTAGGCGGAATGGATACGCTGACCAGCGGCAAGGTATTCCTGGACGGGGCGGAGATTTCCGCCTTTACAAAGCGGCAGCTGACGACTTACCGCCGCCAGGACGTGGGATTTGTCTTTCAGTTTTATAACCTGATTCAAAACCTGACGGCGTTGGAAAATGTAGAGCTGGCCAGCCAGATTTGCCGCAATCCGTTGGACCCCGCTCAAGTGCTGGCAAGCGTTGGGCTGTCTGAGCGGGCGAAGAATTTTCCGGCGCAGCTTTCCGGCGGGGAGCAGCAGCGGGTGGCCATTGCCCGGGCCTTGGCGAAGAACCCCAAGCTCCTGCTGTGCGACGAACCCACCGGTGCGCTGGATTATAACACCGGAAAGGCCATCTTGAAGCTGCTGCAGGATACAGGGCGAAAGACGGGCATGACGGTTTTGATCATCACCCACAATTCCGCGCTGACTGCCATGGCGGACCGGGTGGTGCGGGTGAAGAATGGGACTGTGGTGGAGTCTCGGATCAATCCCACGCCCCAGCCCGTCTCGGAGATAGAGTGGTGAGCCGGTCCATGCGGAGAGACCTCCGCCGCTCCATTCAAAAGTCTCTGGGTCGGTATTTGGCCATTTTGGCGATCATTGCGTTGGGCGCCGGTTTTTTGGTGGGATTGCGTTCCACCAAGGGCGACATGATGGCGACGGCGCAGGATTACATAGACACGCAGGCCCTGTTTGATTTGCGGGTTCTCAACACATATGGATACACCCGGGAGGCTGTGGAGACGTTGGCGCAGCAGCCGGGGATTGGAGCGGCGGAGGGCGCCGTCTCCCTGGATGTGCTTCTGCGCAGTGAGGACTCCGAGGACGATTTGGCCCTTCGCCTGCTCAGTCTGCCTGCGCAGATCAGCGTGCCGAAGCTGCAGGCGGGCCGGTGGCCGCAGCGGGCAGGAGAGTGCTTGGCGGACGGCTTCTACTATACAGACGCGGACATTGGAAAGACCTTGACCTTGTCCCAGGCCAATGAAGAGAATACGCGGGACAGCCTGACGGTGGAAGAATTTACCATTGTCGGCCTGTGCAGCTCCCCGATTTTTATGAATTTTGAACGGGGCAGCACCACGTTGGGAAAGGGCTCCCTGGCGGCGTATCTGTATGTCACAGACAGTACGTTTGATCTGGATGGGGTATATACAGAGATCGCTCTAAAGCTGGATGAAAATTATCCCCTTTACGATGCCCAGTATGATCAGCTTCTGACCGACATGGCGGACACCCTGGAACCTTTGGCGGAAGAGCTGGCGCAGAGCCGGTATGAGACCGTACAGGCGGAGGCGCGGCAGGAGCTGGAGGACGGACAGGCGGCATATGACGAGGGCCTTCAGGAGTATGAGACGCAGCGCAAGCAGGCGCTGGAGGAGCTTCAGTCCGCCGAAGCGCAGCTGGATGAAGGCGAGGCTGAGCTGCAGAGCAAGCAACAGGAGTGGAATGAGGGGCAAGCCCAGCTGGAGGCGGCGCAGGCGCAAATTGACGCAGGGCTGGAGCAGCTGAGAGCGGGGGAAATACAACTTCAGGAGCAAAAAGCGCAGGCCTATGCGCAGTTTGCCGGCACGCAGGAGCAGCTTTCGGAGCAACAAACCCAGGCTTCTCAGGGGCTGGCCCAGATTGAGGACGGCTTATCCCAGCTGGAGGACGGCTTGCAGCAGATTTACGACGGCCTCTCTCAGATTGAGGATGGTTTGCAGCAGTTGGCGTTGGGCCTGGATTTGGCGGAGACCGGATTGACTGCGGCCCAGCAGATGCTGGAGGTTGTGGAAAAGGGCCTGGAGGAGGAGCCGGACCATGCGGGTTTGCTCGCCTCTAAGGAAGAACTGGAACAGCGGATCCAGGAGCTGGAAGGGCAAAAGGCGGAGCTGGAGGCACAGCAAACGGAGGCTTTGGAGCAGCAAGCTTCCTTACAGGCGCAAAAGGCGGACCTGGAGAGCCGGAAAGAGGAGCTGGAAACCCAGCGGGACCAGGTGCAGGATGGGCTTGCGCAGATCCAGGACGGATTGCGTCAGCTGGAGTCCGCCCGAAATCAGGCGTCGGATGAGTTTGCAGGGGCGCAGGCAACCATTGAGGCGAACCGTCTGGAGCTGGACCAGGCGCAGGCCGAGCTGGATGAAAACCGCCAAGTGCTGGAAGCCGGGGCGCAGCAGCTGGAAGAAGGCCGGCAGGAGCTTGCCGAGGGCCGGGAGACATATGAAGCCAATCGGGCCAGCGCGGAGAAGCAGCTGGCCGACGCCGAGAAACAGCTGGATGAGGCCGAACAGGAGCTGGAGGAGGGCCGGCAGGCGCTGGCGGATATGACGGAGCCGGATGTCTATGTGTTGGACCGGAATACCAATGTGGCGTACGCCTGCTTTGAAAGCGATGCGGAGATTGTAGAAGGCGTCAGCCGGGTGTTTCCGCTGTTCTTCTTCCTGGTGGCGGCTCTGGTGTGCATTACCACCATGAGCAAGATGGTGGACGAGGAGCGGACGCAAATCGGTGTGATGAAAGCTCTGGGGTATAGCGGCAGAGCCATCACGGCAAAGTACCTGGCTTATTCCGGCAGCGCCTCCCTGTTTGGCTGTATTTTGGGCGTGCTCGTGGGCTCTGTCATCTTCCCGCGTGTGATCTGGCAGGGATATGCCATTATGTACAATTTTGCCTCGCAAATCCGGCTGGTGTTCGATTGGTCTCTCTGCGCCGTGATTGTGGGCAGTTACACAGTGTGTATGCTGGCCGTGACATGGTTCTGCTGCCGGCGGGAATTGGTGGAAGTGCCGGCCGAGCTGATTCGCCCCAAGAGCCCCAAGGCGGGCAAACGGCTGCTTCTGGAGCGGCTGCCCTTTTGGAAGCATCTCAGCTTTTTGCGAAAGGTGTCTATCCGTAATATTTTCCGGTACCGAAAACGGCTGGTCATGATGCTTCTGGGCGTAGGGGGCTGTGCGGCTCTGGTGGTGACCGGTTTTGGCATCAAGGATTCCATCGTGGGAATTGCAGACTACCAGTTTGAACAGGTGACCCTCTATGATTTGGCCGTCACATTTTCACAAGACCAGGGCGCCGAGGCTCAAGAGGACTTTCGGGATGCCTGCGCCGGGGTAGCGGAGGATATGATGTTCCTCTATGAGAGTACCGCAGATTTAACAGTCGGCGGCAAGACCAAGTCCGTCTACTTTCTGGCGTCGGAAGCAGACATGTCCGGGTTTGTGGATTTGCACCGGGGGAAGGAGCCTGTGGCCTTTCCCGGGACGAACCAGGCGGTCCTGAACAACGGCTTGGCCGACGCACTGAATTTGGAGGTGGGAGATACGGTTACGCTGCGTACGGCGGATCTGGACACCTTGTCCCTCACCGTCAGCGGGATTTTTGACAACAATGTATACAATTATGTCTTGGTATCCTCCGACACGCTCCGGACGCAATGGGCCAGGGAGCCGGAGATCAATACCGCTTATCTCAATGTTTTGCAGGAGCTGGATGTTCGGGAAGCGGCTGCCGCTGTTTCCGACCGGCAGGATGTCATCAGCGTCACCGTTTGCCAGGATATGGCCGACCGGGTGACCAGCATGATGGACAGCTTGGATTACATCGTGGCTTTGGTGGTCATCAGCGCAGCGGCATTGGCGTTTATCGTCATGTACAACCTGACTAACATCAACATTACAGAGCGGGTTCGGGAGATTGCCACCATTGAGGTTTTGGGCTTTTACCCCATGGAATCTGCCGCTTATGTGTTCCGGGAGGGCATGGCGCTCACGGCCATGGGCTGTGCGCTGGGGCTGGTGGCGGGTAAATTTCTGCATGCCTTTGTCATCAGCCAGATCCGGGTGGATATGGTGTATTTCTCTCCCGTGATATCCTGGACCAGTTACCTCTGGGCGGTGGGATTTACCTTCCTGTTCGCCTGCATGGTGGACTTTTTCCTCTACTTTAAGCTGAACCGCATCAATATGGCGGAGGCTTTAAAATCCGTGGAGTGATTGCCGGGTGCGCTGCCCCGGCACGCCGGAGGAAGGACGGACGCTCTCATACAATTTGAGGTAGGATAGAAGGGTCCGCCGCAAGCATTTACGGCGGACCCTTTTGAGACGGAGGAAAACCCCCTACGGCCTTTTCGACAAGCTTTTGCCGTCTGCCGCGCGGATCACTTGCAGCCGGAAAGTGGTTTCGTCCAGGTGCACGCCCCGGCCGAAACGGTTTTGATCTTATTTGCCGCCGTCGGCGGCAAACTCTGCATGGCTTTTTGACAAACTGAAAAGGGTCCGCCGCAAGCGTTTGCGGCGGACCCTTCAGTGTATGGATCGAATTAAAAATATTTTTTCATAGCCTCAGAAGCCTTTTCAGGTTCGTCGGAAATGGTGATGGTAAAGCGCATATCATTGGCAGCGCCGAATTTTTCGCACCATGCCACAAAAGCCTCTCCGGTTGCCCGGTCCTCGCCGATGATTTTATACAGGCTTTCGATGAACACGTGGGTAATGTCGAAATTGCCGGCGTGCAGACCACTGATGAACCCTTTTAACAGAGTGGAATCTGTGACGGCATATTCTTTCGCGTCGATGAGGCGGACGCGGTAATCGATGTCATAGGTCAGCTTTTTACCAAATTCCACACAAACTACGCTGCCTGTTTCGCTTTGGACAGCTTCGTTGATATCTTTGACCAACTGCTTGGTCTTACCGGAGCCCTTCAGCCCCATAATTACCTTAACCATTGGTATCTCCTCCTTGCAGCACCGGCGGGCCGGCTTGTTCTATTATTTTACCAGTTCCCCATGAGATTTGCAACTGTTTTCATGGAAAATTCACAGGCAGACCATAGGGAAATTACGCCAAAGCATCAGAAGGAAGCGCTCCAGCGGGCATTACTTTTTCTCATATCCGGGCTTTCCCAAGAGCTGGAACATGTTTCGCTTATAAAATTCCACGCCGGGCTGGTTGAAGGGATTGACTCCCAGCATATATGCGGAAATGCCGCAGGACAGCTCGAAGAAATAGAACAGCTCGCCCAGCTTCATGTCATCCAGCTCTCCCATATCCATGGTGATCACCGGAACGCCGCCGTCGACATGGGCCGCAACGGTGCCCCGGAAGGCCTGCTCGTCTACGAAGTCCAGGGTTTTGCCCTCCAAATAGTTGAGGCCGTCCAGGTTTTTCCAGTCGGAGCCCACGGTTACGGTCCTGGCAGGCGGGGCGAAGCGGACCATGGTTTCAAACAGGTTCCGCTGTCCCTGCTGAATCATTTGACCCAGGGAGTGAAGGTCGGCGGTAAATTCGGCGGTGACCGGGAAGAGGCCCTTGCCGTCTTTTCCTTCGGATTCGCCGAACAGCTGTTGCCACCAGCCGCCCATCATTTTAAAGGCAGGCTCAAAGGAGGTCAGCAGCTCGATGACCTTTCCCTTCCGGTACAGCAGGTTCCGAATGGCGGCGTACAGCCACACGGGATTCTCAAAGGAGCGCAGGTCATAGTCCTTCTTGGCCTTGGCTGCGCCCAGCATCACGTCGCAAATGCGAATGCCGGCGACGGCCATCGGCAACAGGCCCACCGGGGACAGCACGCTGAACCGGCCTCCCACATCGGGCGGAATGACAAAGGTCTCCCAACCCTCTTCCATCGACATCTGCCGCAGGGCGCCCTTACAGGGGTCGGTGATGGTGAAAATCCGGTTTTTGGCTCCGTCGGTGCCGTATTTCCGCTCCAGCATCCAGCGCAGGGCCCGGGTGGCAATGGCCGGTTCGGTGGTGGTGCCGGATTTGGAAATGAAAACGACGGAAAAGTCCTTCCCGTCCAGCTCACCGGCCAGCTCGTTCCAGGCCCGGGTGGACAAGCCGTTGCCGGCAAAGAAGATCTGCGGGTTGCCTTTTACGCCGCGCTGCAAATTGTGGTTGGCTCCGTACATGAGCTCAATTGCGGCCCGGGGTCCCAAATAGGAGCCGCCGATTCCCACAACGACAAAGGCCTCGGAGTTTTCCCGAATCCGCGCGGCGGCCTGGGAAATGCGTTGCATTTCCGCTGTCTCCTCGTAGGTGGGCAGGTTCAGCCAACCTAAGAAATCGTTGCCTTCGCCGGTGCCCTCAGCCAAGGTCTTATGTGCAGCAGAGACTTCTTTTTCCAAAGCCAACAAATCCGGCAACGCCAGTTGCCCCCATACGTTGGATATATCAACTCGAATCATGGTATATGCACATCCTTTCCAGTAATTGTTGCAAATTCAGGCCATCATAGCCCGATGTATTATTATGGTATCGCAAATCGAAGGGAAACGCAAGGACTATTTTGTGGGGCGCGAGAAGAAATCCAGGGGCTGGGCGGCCCCAAGGAAGGAGGATCTACCCGGCAGCCAGGCGCTTTTTTCATTGAAAGCCGGAGCGGCCTGTGATAAAATGAGTGGAAATGAGTCCGCAAGAAAAGGGGTCCGGGCTGCGCACAATGGGAGGCCCCGGACGCAGAATCGGAAAAACAGGCTGCTGGATTCAGCCGGAAATTAGGAGACCATGGTATGAGATACGGTTTTGGTGTGGATGTGGGAGGAACGTCCATCAAGCTGGGGCTGTTTTCGGAGGCGGGAGACCGGATGGAGAAATGGGAAATTCCCACCCGCACGGAACACGGCGGCGCGGCTGTTTTGCCGGATGTGGCGGCTGCCGTTCGGGCGTGCACGGCCCGGCACAACCTGTCCCGGGAGCAGATTTTAGGACTTGGCATCGGGGTTCCGGGTCCCGTGAGCCGGGACGGCGTGGTAAACCGGTGTGCCAATCTGGGATGGGGAACCTTTTCCATCCAGCAGGTGCTGTCGGATCTCACGGGGCTGCCGGTGAAAGCGGGCAACGACGCCAATGTGGCGGCACTGGGCGAATGCTGGAAGGGCGGGGGACGGAGCTACCACAGTATGATCCTGGTTACCCTGGGCACCGGAATCGGCGGCGGCATTGTGGTGGACGGGAGGATTCTCTACGGCGCCCACGGCGCCGGTGGGGAGATCAGCCATATGCCCATGCGGAAGGAAGAAACAGACATGTGCAGCTGCGGCAAGCGGGGCTGCGCGGAGCAGTACGGCTCGGCCAACGGCATAGTCCGTCTGGCCCGCCGCCGGATGGCGTGTAGCGCTACGCCGTCTCCTCTGCGGGAAATGGAGCATTTCACCTGTAAGGATATTTTTGACTTATGCGCCGGGGGTGATACCCTGGCGCTGGAAATCCAGGAGGAATATTTCGACTTCCTGGGCCAATTCCTGGCAGATGTGTGCTGCGTAATAGACCCGGAGGCCGTACTTTTGGGAGGCGGCGTGTCCAAGGCAGGCCGCCCCTTGCTGGATGGCGTGCGGAAGCATTTCCTTCCTTACATGTTCCATACTGGACGGGAGATCACCTTTGCCTTGGCCGAGCTGGGCAACGATGCCGGCATTTACGGCAGCTTTAAACTGGCGCTGGATGCATTTGGGAGGTAAGACGATGGATATTTTGGTGTTGGGCGGAGGACCTGCAGGGGCGACTGCGGCCATTTACGCCGCCCGGGCGGGGAAAGCCGTGACGTTGGTATATCAAGATGGCGGCGCTTTGGCAAGAGCCGAAAAGATCGAGAATTTTTACGGATTTCCCGCTCCGATTCACGGCCCGGCGTTGTTTGAGCGGGGGCTGGAGCAAGCTGAGGCCTTGGGTGTGACGGTGCTCCGCGCGCAGGTTTTGGGCTTGGGGTTTGGTCCGGAGGGTCTGGAAGCGGAGACGACCCATGGGACGCTGTCTGCAAAGGCGGTTGTTTTGGCAACCGGTACCCAGAGAAGACGGCCTGGGATTGCAGGCCTGGATGCCTTTGACGGAGCCGGAGTCAGCTATTGTGCGGTGTGCGACGGTTTTTTCTGCCGCGGAAAGCAGGTTGCGGTACTGGGCGCGGGGGCGTATGCACTGCATGAGGCCGGAGTTCTTTTGCCTCTGGCCGGGCAGGTGACGCTGCTCACCAATGGGGAGAGCGCCCCGGACGCCTTGCCCCAGGGCTTGCAGGTGGATGTGCGGCCTGTGGAGGCGCTGGAGGGGAAGGAAGGGATTCTATCTGCCGTTCGGTTTGCCGGCGGGCAATCTCTGGAGGTCAGCCGCCTGTTTGTGGCGTTGGGCACCGCCGGCAGCGGAGACCTGGCCCGAAAGGTGGGGCTTCTGACGGAGCATGGAAAGATTGCGGTGGATGAGGCCATGGCCACCAATGTGCCCGGTTTGTTTGCTGCCGGGGATTGTACCGGAGGACTGCTGCAGGTGGCCAAGGCTGCGGCCCAGGGCGCCCAGGCGGGCCTTTCCGCCGTGCGGTATGTGAACGGCCGGTAGCCGTCCTTCTTGATAGAGGTAAGATCTCATACATTAGGCCCGCTGCAGCTTGGCAGCGGGCCTCATTTTGTACCGGAGGGTTGGAATTTAGGAACGACTACCGGCGTCTAGAAACTGTTGGGGGATCACCAGATTTCCTGCGGTCAGGCTGACAGAGACGCCGGGGTAGGGGACCGTTTTGCCGCCGGCGTCCTGAGGCGTCCGGTATCCGTCCGGGTAGGCGTCGGTGCATTTATGGAAAAGAGCAGGATGACGGCAAGCAGCACCGGGCAAATCTTTCGACGGTTTGTCATGGGGCCACCTCCTTTTCAAAGTTCCGAGTGGGGCAGCCGTTTTTGGAGATGAATTGCCGGCGTGGCTGTTCTGGAGAGGCGTGGGGGGTGTTGTGTCTATTGCGTGGCTTCCTCCAAAAGGGCGGAAATTTTCTTGGCGATTTCACAGGTGTTTTGGTGAACACATGCGCCGTAGCAGCAATCCGCGTCCAGAAGGTCCCGGTCTTCCCACTCAGTCATGACCATGCGGCTCTGATCCAGAACCCGGCAATAGCCGGAGAAAATCATTTCTTTCGACATCCTTCAGACCTCCAAAGCGCAAAAACCGTTGGGCAAGAGGATCAGAGAATCCGGAGCGACGGTCTCTAAATTGTGGCCCAGTAAAAGCCGTCCGGGGGTGATCTGCCAGGGATCTCCCGTTCGGTTTACATAAACTTCCACCCTCTGTGCCAGAGACCGGTTGGCGGAACGAAGGAAGCCCAGACGGCCGTCTGCGGCGGCAAAGAATTCAATTGCAGGACTGCGCAGGGCGGGGTTGTCCCGCCGGAGCTGTCCCAACCGCCGGTAATGGGCCAGCAGGTCCGGATCCTCCCGTCCCCAGGGGTAGGTTCTCCGGTTGAAGGGATCGGCATAGCCCTCCATGCCGGCTTCATCTCCATAGTACACCGAGGGGGCGCCGGGCAGAACGAACTGGAGGAAGGAGGCCATCCGCAGCCGCTCTTTGGCCACCAAAAGCTGCCCGGGGGACAGGTGGCGGGCGGCTTTTTCCGCCCGGCTGCCTTCAAAGTCATCCATCAGCGCCGTCAGGATCCGCGGCGTGTCGTGGGTGCCCAGGTGATTCATACAGCAGGCCAGTACCTGGGGCGGATAATTCTCCGCGATGGTCATGACGGCCTCCCGGAATCCCTTGCCGTCGTCCCGCTGGCGCAGGAAGTCGATGACGGCCTTCCGGTAGGGATAGTTCATCACGCTGTCCAATTCACCGTCGACGAAATAACGGCGGCGGGTGTCGTAAGCAATTTTATTGGAGGCGTCCTCCCAGACCTCGCCCATGAGCAGGGCGTCGGGCTTAATTTCCCGCATTCTCTTTTTCAACCGCAGGACGAATTCGTCCGGCAATTCGTCCACCACGTCCAACCGGAAGCCGTCGGCTCCCAGGCGAAGCCAGTGCGCGACCACGCTGTCCTGGCCGTCGATCATATATTCCAAATAGGAGGGGTCCATTTTGTTCACACAGGGAAGGGTATCAAAATTCCACCAGCAGTTGTAAGAGTCGGGGTAATGATAAAACTGGTACCAGCTGCGGTAGGGGGAGTTGGGGTCGGTGTATGCGCCATGGCCTCCGAAGGCGCCGTAGCGATCGAAGTACAGGCTGTTGGAGCCGGTATGGGAAAAAACGCCGTCCAGAATGACGTGGATGTTTAATTTTCGGGCCTCCCGGCACAGCTGGATGAAATCGGCGTGGGTGCCCAACATGGGATCGGGGGTTTTATAATCGCCGGTGTCGTACCGGTGACTGGAGAACGCTTTGGAAATGGGGTTCAGGTATAATATGGTGACGCCCAAGGAGGCAAGGTAAGGCAGCTTTTCTGTAATACCCCGAAAATTTCCGCCGAAGAAATCGTTGTTCAGCACTTCTCCCCGTTCGGTAGGCTGCCAGTGGACTTCTTCATTCCAATTTTGGTGAACGGTATAGGGCTCTAATTTCCCGGTGAGGTCACAATTGCCGGATTTTGCGAACCGGTCCGGAAAAATCTGATAAATGATAGCCCCTTGCGCCCATTCCGGGGTTTCCGCGTTTTTCGGGACGCAGCTCAGCTGCCACCAGTCTCCGGCTTCCATATTGGTGTCCTCTCCCTGACGCAGGAGGGAGAAGGTCTCGTGGGCGGTGGTGATCCGGAAGAAGTAGAAATATAGGCCTTCTTCCAAGGTGAACCGGCAGGACCAGGTTTCATAGGGGGACTGGACGGCGATCCGCTGAAGGGGAACCTCCGTGTGCAGGGACCCGTCTTCCCGGAGCAGGCGGCATGTTGCTTCCCGGGTTTGGCAGTGCTCGGGGATCTGAACCCGCAGGGTACAGAGTTGCTCCGGGGTGATCGTACCGAAAGGTTCTTTATAGGAGGCGTTCCGGCTGTTGAACAGAATACGAAGCATAAATGCGGCTCCTTATCAAAGAAATAGAGGCCGGCCGACACAGCATGTACAGGCCGGTGTATTCCTGTGAAACAGTGGGCGCGCCGCAACACATTACGACGCGCCCGCCACAGGAAGAGAGAAATCAGCCTTTCAGCCGATGGAACAGCTCCATGTATTTTTCTGCGGGCTTTTTCCAGCTGAAATCAGCGGACATATCCCGGCGGATCAAGTCGTTCCAGCCGTCCCGGTCGTGCCAGTACAGACCCAGGCAGCGGTCGATGGCGCCCCAGAAATCGTCTCCGTTGTAGCTTTGGAACGTGTATCCCAAGCCGGTGTTGGTCGTGGGGTCCACAGGAGGTACGGTGTCCTTTAGACCGCCGGTGGCATTGACCACCGGAACGGTGCCGTAGCGCATGGCGTTCATCTGACTCAGCCCGCACGGCTCGGATTTCGACGGCATAAGATATACGTCCGCACCGGCGTAAATCCGGTTTGCCAGCCCCAAATCAAATTTCAACTGGGCCGAGACTTTGTCCGGATACTCAGCGGCCAGGCCGCGGAAGAAGTTTTCAAATCGCTGCTCGCCGGTCCCCAGGATGACCAGCTGTACATCCATGGACAACAGACGCCGGGCGATGTAACACAACAAATCGATGCCTTTGTGTCCGGCCAACCGGGTGATCATGGCCATCATGGGAGGCTCGGGCCGCTCCGGTAGACCCAGCTCCCGCTGAATGGCGGCCTTGTTGGCGGCCTTACCGGCTGCAAAATTCTCCATGGAGTAGTTTTGCGCCAGGGCCGGATCGGTGGAGGGATCGAAGACCGAAACGTCTACGCCGTTGGTGATGCCCACCAGCTTGTACCAGTAGCCGGACAAAACGCCGTCTAAACCGTGGGCATAATAGGGATAGCGGATTTCCTGGGCATAGGTCTCCGAGACGGTGGATACGGCGTCGGCGCATTCTATGGCGCCCTTCATCATATTGACGCCGCCGGTCAGGTCCAGGATTCCGCGGAAGGACTCCGGCAGCCCCAGGACGTTGTCGAAGAAGTCCGGATTGGCCCAGCCCTGATATTCAATGTTGTGAATGGTAAAGACGGTTTTGGTATAGGGGAAGACGCCCCGATATTGCGCGTTCAGATATACCGGAATCATAGCGGTCTGCCAGTCGTTGGATTGGATGACATCGGGATAAAACTGAAGGACCGCCATGGCGTCCAGTACGGCTTTGGAAAAATAGGCATACCGCTCGCCGTCATCTAAGTAGCCGTAGAGGCCGTCCCGGCCGAAATAGTACTCATTGTCGATGAAGTACACCGTGGGCAGTTTTTTCCGGCCCTTCGTTTTCAGCTTATGCAGCCCGGCGTACTGCTCCCGCCAGGCCAGACCCACGCGAAACTCGGCGCAAAGCTCCGTTTCATAGGCCGGGTTCTCTTTGATCTTCTTATAGTAGGGAAGAAACAGACAGACCTCATTGCCTGGAATTTTCGCCAACTCATGGGGCAGGCCCAGCATGACGTCGCCCAGACCACCGGATTTGGCATAAGGAGCGGCTTCAGAGGCGGCGATTGCAATTCTCATACAATTTCACCTCGCTTGACCACGATGGGATTTTCCGGTGTGCCGATGAGGCGGACGCCGGGACGGACGACGACATCCTTATCCAAAATCGCGCAGTACAGCTCCGCGCCTGCGCCGATGGAGCAGTCGTTCATGATGACGCATTCCTTCACCTCTGCGCCTTCATCCAGACGGACCTGCCGGAAAAATACGGAGTGATCGGCGATCCCGTCCAACTGGCAGCCGTCGGCCACAATGCAGTCGTCAATTTGAGAATTTTCCCCGTAGGTGGCGGGAACCCGGTCCCGAACTTTTGTATAAATATTCCGGTCTGTGCGGAACAGGCCGTGCCGCGTGTCAAAATCAATCAAGGCCAGATTGTTGCGATAGTACTCCTGGGTGCTTTCGTTGAACATGGCCACGCCGTCAAAGTTATATACGCCTACCGTCAGGTTTTTGTCGTTGAATTGCTTCAGCAGAAAGTCCCGCTCGAAACGGTAGCGGCTCCGGGCCACAGATTCTTTCACAAAGTAGATGAGAAGCTCCCGGCTGATGACGAAGATGCCCATGCTGGCCAGATAGTCCGGACCGGCGCAGTAATCCACCGCCATGTCGGACACCTGTCCCTTCTTATCCAGGCGGATGCCCAGGTCCAGCTGCTTGGAGCCGTTGGCAATGCCGGCCTTGACGGCAACGGTAACATCCTTGCCGCTTTCCACGTGCTGCTCCAGGACTCGATCCAAGTCAATGTTACAAAGGACGTTGCTGTCGGCCAATACAACATAGTCCTCCAGGGCGTTTTCCAGGAAAACCATGGCGGAATTCAGCGCCTCTACCTTGCCCCGGTAGCTGCCGTTGTGCCCCATGGCGAAGGGCGTCAGATATTCCAGTCCGCCTTCTTCCAGCTCCAAATCCCATTCCTGGCCGGAGCCGATATGATTCATCAGGGACTGGTAGTTATACTTTGTGATGATTCCGATGTGCCGGATGCCGGAGTTGGACATATTGGACAGGGTGAAGTCGATTTGGCGGTACCGCCCGCCGTAGGGCAGGGATGCGATGGTACGTTTGTTGGTCAGCTCGCCCAGAGAGCTGTCGTAAATATTGGCAAAGATAATGCCCATAGCTTTCATCATAGTGTACCTCCTTTTACCGGACTTCGCCGGGAGCAATTACGGTGTTTTCCGGAAGCGTCTGATTTTTGCCCAGAACGCTGATTTTCCGCTTTGCTCCGTCCGGGAAGGTGCCTCCCACCACAGCGCCGGAAGAAATGACACAGTTTTCACCGATGATGGCATGGCGGACAATGGCGCCCGGTGCAATGGAGACGTTGGGCATAATGACGCTGTCCTCTACCAGGGCGCCGGCGCCGATGGTGCAGCCGGTGGAAATGATGGAATGCCGCACGGTACCGCAAATCTCGCCGCCTTCGGCGATGAAGCAGTTGACGGTTTTGGCCCCTTTGGCAATATAGCTGGAGGGCAGCGCGTTGTTCCGAGCGGAAATTTTTTCGCTTTCGGGACCGCGTATGTCGAAGTTGGGATGCGTGCCCAGCAGGTCCATATTGGCTTCCCACAGAGAGTCGATGGTGCCCACGTCCTTCCAGTAGCCTTCAAAGGCATAGGCCCACAGCTTGTACCCGGAGTTCAAAAGAGCGGGAATCACATTTTTACCAAAGTCGTTTTCAGACTTGGGGTCTTCCTCGTCGGCAACGAGGAACTTTTTCAGAACGCTCCAGCGGAAGATATAAATACCCATGGAGGCGTTGTTGCTCTTGGGGTGGGCGGGCTTTTCTTCAAATTCATAGATGGAGCCGTCGGGGTTTGTGTTCATAATGCCGAAGCGGCTGGCCTCTTCCATGGGCACGGTGCGGACGGCAATGGTGCAGTCTGCGCCGGTTTTTTCGTGAGCAGCCAGCATGGCGGCGTAGTTCATACGGTAGATATGGTCGCCGGAGAGAATGAGTACGTTGTCGGGGTCGAAGCGCTCAATAAAAGGGATGTTTTGGTAGATGGCATTGGCGGTGCCTTTATACCACTCGGACTTCTTGCTGCGGGCATAGGGGGGCAAAACCTGGGCGCAGCAGTGGGACTTATTGAGCCCCCAGGGCTGGCCGTTGCCGATGTACTCGTTCAGTTCCAGGGGCTGATACTGGGTGAGAATTCCCACCGTGTCAATCCCGGAATTGACGCAATTGGACAGGGGAAAATCAATGATGCGGTACTTACCGCCAAAGGGAACGGCAGGCTTGGCGGTGTTTTCCGTCAAAACCTTCAGCCGGCTGCCCTGGCCTCCGGCCAGGAGCATGGCAATACAGCGTTTCTTCTGAAAATACATGAGTCGCCTCTCCTTACTATAAGCAATTGAATGGTGTGGTTTGTTGGACGTTTTCTAAATTGAACCGCTGGACAAAGCCCGGCGGGAAAACACATGCAATGAGCCGATGCTCAGTCGGCCGGCTTGGCCGTCTCTTCTTTTGGCTGGGCGCTTTTTTTCGGCGGATTTTCCCGGACATAGAAGGTGGCGGACATGGGAGGGATGTCAAAGCAGGCGGAGAGCTTATAATCCCGGAAGCTGACCCGTTCGCTGACGGCGGGGCGGATCTCCGCGCCGGTGCCGCCGTATTTCGGGTCATCGGAGCACAGGACGGGCTTGTAGATGCCCCGGCGGGGAACGCCTAAGCGGTAGTGCCGCCGCTCCACCGGGCAGAAGTTGCACACCACCAATACTTCCCGGTTTCGCCGGTCAATCCGGCGGAAGGCCAGCAGGTTATCGTCGCCGGCGTCGGGCTGAATCCACTGGAAGCCGTTCCAGTCCTGCTCGTTTTGCCAAAACTGAGGGTGGGAAAGGTAGAAGTGGTTCAGGTCCCGGACAAAGGACTGCATCTGACGGTGCCGGTCGTAGTCCAGCAGAAGCCAATCCAGCTGCTCGTCATAACGCCACTCGATAAACTGGGCAAACTCGTTGCCCATAAAGCTGAGCTTTTTGCCGGGGTGTGCGATCATATAGGCGTACATAGCCCGCAGATTGCTGAATTTCTGGTCATATTCTCCGGGCATTTTATTGATCAGGGAAGCCTTGCCGTGCACGACCTCGTCGTGAGACAGGGGAAGAATGAAGTTCTCCGAAAACGCGTAGGTCATGGAGAAGGTCAGGTTGTTGTGCTTGTATTTCCGGTAAATGGGATCGGTTTGCATATACTGAATGGTGTCGTTCATCCAGCCCATGTTCCATTTGAACAGGAAACCCAGACCGCCGTCAAAATCAGGCTTGGTGATCATGGGAAAAGCGGTGGATTCCTCGGCTACCATCAGGGAGTTGGGCCGGGTGCGGAAGGCGGCTCGGTTGACCGAGCGCAGCAGCTCCATAGCCTCCAGGTTTTCCCGCCCGCCGAAGCGGTTGGGCTTATAGCTGGTCCGGCCGTAATCCAGGTACAGCATGGAAGACACTGCGTCCACACGTACGCCGTCAATGTGAAATTTCTCCAGCCAGTACACGGCGTTGGAGACCAGGAAGCACTTAACCTCCGGCTTGCCGAAGTCGAAAATCCGGGTTGTCCAATCCGGGTGTTCGTTCATGGTGGGATCGGAGAGCTCATAGCAGCAGGTTCCGTCGAATTCGTAAAGGCCCTGCTCGTCTTTGGGGAAGTGGGCGGGGACCCAATCCAGAATGACGCCGATTCCGGCCCGATGCAGGGTATCGACCAGCACGCGAAGCCCTTCCGGCTCTCCGTACCGGAAGGTGGGGGCGTAGTACCCCGTCACCTGGTATCCCCAGGAGGGATCATAGGGATACTCGGACAGAGGCATAAACTCCACGTGCGTGTATCCCATATCCTTCAGGTAGGCTGTCAACGGCTCGGCCAGCTCGGCGTAGGTGAAGGGGCTGCCGTCTTCCTTCCGGCGCCAGGAGCCCAGGTGCATTTCGTAAATGTTCATGGGCGCCGTGAGCGGGGAGCGCAGGGGGAAATCCCGCATCCATTTTCCGTCTCCCCAGTTGTGTTTGTCCTCTGTGCAGATTAGGCTGGAGGTATCCGGCAGGCAAGCGGCCCGGGTGGCGTATGGATCCGCTTTATAGACGGTGGAACCGTCGGGGCGGGTGATATAGTACTTGTAGGGGCAGCCTTCATACCCCCGGGTGGTGAAGACTTCCCACACGCTGTCATCCAGGCGCTCCATGGGCAGGTCTTCCGGGTTCCAAAAGTTAAATTCCCCTACAACGCAGACCTGCTTGGCGTTGGGAGCCCAGACCCGAAAGACATAACCGGCTTTTCCCCGGCGGGTAATTCGGTGACAGCCCAGAAGATCGTAGGCGCGGATGCAGGTTCCACTGTGGAAATCCTTTAATAGCTCTTTTGTTTTCTTATCCATATTGCTGTCTTTCTCCCTTTTTCACAAAATGGGCGGGGGGAGCCTGCGAAGGTATCGTGAGGTCCTCTATCTTCTATATTATACCGTTTCTTGGCGAGAACTGCAATCCTTTTTCGTCGAAAAGGACATATTTTTCTGAGACTAGAGGCCGCGCTTTGTCGAATCTGAGAAAGCGTCCGGGAAGAGCGAACATTTCTCCTTTATAGAATACCACATTTTTCTTTTTGGGGGAATAGTCAAACTGTATAAAATATGGGTGAAATCTTTGTTCTATTCCACCATAGACAGGTGAGAACATCAGACAGAAGACAGACGTCTGTTTGCGCATGTTTTGTCTGAGACCGGCGAAAGACAACAGTTGACATTTGCTTGCGTGTATTATATAATCTGATATGTTATATTAGATATGGCGTTTGCCGCACAGGCGTCTGCCTGTGCAGGCATGGGATCTTATGGAGAGGACTTTTTATGAATCAGCAAAAAATTGCTATTTTAGTGGATTCCGGCTGTGACGTGCCCCAGGCGGTGCGGCAGGCCTATGATATGCGGGTTCTGCCTCTGAAAATCCGGTATCCTGAGGGAGAGTATGACGACCAGGTGCATATTACGGCGCAGCAGGTATACGACCGGTTTCCGGAAGAAATTCCCCAAACTTCTCTGCCGGATGGGAAGACCATTTTGGCTGCGCTGGACCGGGCCCGGTCCGACGGGTATGAGAAAGCGCTGGTGATCTGCATTTCCTCCGGTCTCAGCGGCACCTACAACATGATACGCCTGATATGCCGGGAATATCATGAGTTGGAGACGTTTGTTCTGGATACCAAAAATATTTCCTTTGGCAGCGGAGTTTTTGCGCTGCTTGCCGCCCGTTGGATTGCAGAGGGGGTTGACTGGCCGACGCTGCAGAGGCGGCTGACGGAACGCCTGGGAGACAGCAAGGTGTTTTTCTGTGTCGATACCCTGGAGTACTTGCGAAAGGGCGGCCGGTTGGGCCTGGTGGCTGCCGTTGTAGGTACGGCGTTGAAGCTGAAGCCGATTATTTCCTGCAATGCGTCCGGTGTCTACTACATGGCCGGGAAGGCCATGGGCCGGAAAAAGGCGCTGGATCGGATGCTGGAAATGGCGGCGGCCTTTGCCGGGGGCGGGCATGGCTCGCAGGTGGCGCTTCTTCACGGCGGCGCTCCGGCAGAGGCGGCGGAAATGAAGCCCCGCCTGCTGCAGCGGACCGGCTGCTCGGACCTTCTTGTGGAGGGGCAGATCAGCCCGGCTTTGGTGGTTCATACCGGTCCGGGCCTGCTGGGAATTGCCGTTTTGAAACATGGATTCTCACCGGAAGACGCTGTCCGGTAAAAAGGGAAATAGATATCCGGCTGGAAGCCATTGGACTTCCAGCCGGATATGGTTTGGGGATCGGAATGATACTGTGGTTACCGGATGTGGGTGCGGTCTCAAGAGATGTCTTGAGGCCGTGTCTTTTTTTTACTTGTAGCGCCTAAACGCCGACGTGTTCGTGAACCAGCCGGGCCGGGCGGTCCCAGGTTTCCTTGGAGGTGTAGGCGGCGCCCACGGTGCGGGCTGTCTGCATAATTTGCAGGGCCAGCTGATTGGGGTCGATATGGTCCTGGTTGGAAACCGGGTAAGCGACGCTGACGGCAGCGATGATTTGACCGGCGGCGTCTTGGACCGGAGCGGCGGTGGCCCGGATCTCCGGCATGTATTCGCCGTTGTCCACGGCGTAGCCGGAGCGCCGGATGCGGTTGAGCTCTTCTTTCATGTCTTCCACCGTCATAATGGTGGTCTCTGTATAGCGGATCCCGTACTGGCTGTAATAGCGCTGAATGGCGGCGTCGTTTAGGCAGCACATCAGGATCTTGCCGGAAGCGCCGGCGTGCAGGGGGAACAGCGCGCCGCTGTCGATGCTGATGCGGATGGGGCGGGTTCCTTCCACAGAGGCGATGGTGTAGCTTTGCATGCCGGATAAGACGGTGAGCTTGACGGTCTCCTGAACCTGCTCGGCCAGAAACCGCAGGTGCGGCATGGCGGCCTCCCGCAGGCGGCCGGCGCGCTCATCCATGGAAGTGTAGGCGGCTGTGAACTTGGGGCCCAGCGTGTAGACGCCGCTGGTGGGTATGTAGGTCAACAGCTCGTTTTCCGTCATGGAAGTCAGCAGCCGGTACAGGGTTGTCTTGGGGATGTTCTCGGTGCGCAGCAGCTCGTTGGCTCGCAGGCCGTTTGGGGAGGCGAGGATGCTGTTTAAAAGACTGGACATGCGGTTGATGATTGGAATGGGCGAATAGTGACTGCTCATCGGATATATACCACCACTTTTTCTTTCGAATGTGCCGGATGCGGTTGCATCAAGCCGCAGGAAAACTTTTGTAACTTTACTATAACATACCAATTATCAAAATGCAAGTTCCAAATGCGGGTCCCTCTATTTTCATAAATGGAACTTCTAGTTGGCAAGTTGCACAAAAAGCGCCGCGAAAAATGTGAAATAATTACGGATTTACAAAGAAAAGCTGGCGTGCTATGATTATATCCAAAGAGGGAACAGATGAATTTTGGAACTCTGAGTATATAGTAGTTCCAAATAAGAAACTACAACGTGAATCTCAGGAGGCGAGCAGATTTCAAATGAATGTTATGGAAGAACTGAAGGGCTATGGCTTGATTCCGGTTACGGTGCTGGACGATGCGGCCCAGGCGGTGCCTCTGGCCGAGGCTTTGGAGCAGGCGGGTCTGCCTGTGGCGGAGATTACCCTGCGCACCCAGGCGGGCCTGGCGGCCATTGCAGCCATCCGGCAGGCAAAGCCTCATTTCCTGCTGGGCGCCGGTACGGTGCGGACCCTGGAGCAGTGCAGGGCGGCCGTCGATGCCGGCGCATCGTACATTGTCTCGCCGGGGTTTCAGGCGGAGATTGTCCGCTTCTGCATAGAGCGGAACGTAGCGGTGATTCCCGGCTGTGTGACCCCCAGTGAGTTGGAGCAGGCGCTGGAGATGGGAATTCATGTGGTGAAGTTTTTCCCTGCCAGCACCTACGGCGGCGTCGGCGGGTGCAAGGCGCTGTACGGCCCTTATGCTTCGGCGGGCGTTCGGTTTATTCCCACCGGCGGCATCGGCCCGGACAACCTGACGGATTATGCGGACAAGCCCTTTATTCATGCGGTGGGCGGCGGCTGGCTCACGCCGACGGATGCCGTTCGGTCGGGGCAGTGGGACCGCATTACCGCCATCGCGAAAGCTGCGGTAGACCAGCTGCTGGGCTTTGAACTGGCCCACGTGGGGATCAACCTCTCCGATGAAAAAGAGGCGCTGGCTGTGAGCGGTCAATTGGAAGCCTTTTTTGGGTGGCCTGCCGAATTGGGAAACAGCTCCATTTTCAGCAGCAGCCGGATAGAAGTGCTGAAGAGCAAGGGCAGAGGCACGATGGGACACCTGGCAGTGCGCACCAATTGCGTGGACCGGGCTCTGACCTATTTGGAACGCCGGGGCCTGGCGGCGGACCCTGCCAGCCTTCGCCGGCAGGGAGACCGGACGACCTTTGCCTATCTGAACGGGGAAATCGGCGGCTTTGCCGTACATCTGTTGCAAAAATAGGGTGAGGAAGATGAAAGTATTAACCTTTGGCGAGATTATGCTGCGGCTCAAGGCGCCGGGACAGGAGCGGCTGTTTCAAAGCCCCATGCTGGAGGCGACCTTCGGCGGCGGAGAGGCCAACGTGGCGGTGTCGCTGGCGAACTACGGGATGGAGACGGAGTTTTTGACCGTTTTGCCGGATCACGACATTGCGGACGCTTGTATCCGGACCCTTCGCTATTTTGGCGTCCGCACGGATAAAATTCTCCGGGGACCGGGGCGCATGGGGATCTACTATCTGGAAGGCGGGGCCAATCAGCTGCCCAGTAAAGTGACCTATGACCGGGCGTATTCCGCCCTGGCTCTGGCAAAGCCGGGAGATATCGACTGGAACGTGGCCTTTGCCGGCGTGAACTGGTTCCACATCACCGGCATTACGCCGGCTGTGTCCGAAAGCGCCATGGCCTTGTCTCTGGAGGCGGTTCAGGAAGCAAAGAAGCGGGACATTACCGTTTCCTGTGACCTGAACTACCGCAAGAATCTTTGGAAGTACGGAAAACAAGCCGACCAGGTCATGGGGCAATTGGCCGAATATGTGGACATTGCCATTGCCAACGAGGAGGACGTGCAAAAGTCCCTGGGAATTACCTCAGAGGTCCGGGTTGAGTCCGGGCAGCTGGACCTGGCGGCGTATCAAAGCCTGAGCAGCCGGGTCCTGGAGGCGTACCCCCATATGAAAATGATTGCCATCACCTTGCGGGAGAGCCACAGTGCCGATTGGAACGGCTGGGCGGCATGTTTGAACGACCGGTCCCGGTTCTACGTGTCCAAGAAATATGAGATCCGCCGAATTGTGGACCGGGTTGGAGGCGGAGACAGCTTTGCCGGCGGCTTGATATACGGCCTGAACACCTATGAAAGCAAGCAACAGGCGCTGGAATTTGCTGTGGCGGCCAGCTGCCTGAAGCATTCGGTCATAGGCGATTTCAACCGGGTTGGTACCGCCGACGTGGAAAAGCTGGCCGGCGGCGATGGAACCGGCCGGGTGCAGCGATAAAAGAAAGGACGATGATGCAACATGGAACAAAAATTTGACATCCCCTATTTAAAGCAGGTGCTGTATAGCGGGATCCTCTGCGATGTCCTGGACCAAAAGGGATACCGCAATCAGGCGCTCAGCAACGAAATTATGGGCCTGCGGGATGAGACGGTCATCTTTGGACCGGCTTTCACCAGCATTGGCACGGAGGTGTACTCCATGCCGCCGGATCCGCTGACCGCCCAGTGCAAGGTGGTGGATCAACTGGGGGAAGGGGAGATCTATGTACTGGTCACCCGGGGGAATTACAACTGCGCCGTGTTCGGGGAGCTGTTTGCCACGGCGGTACAGGGCCGCAAGGGCGCCGGCGTGCTGCTGGATGCCTACAGCCGGGATATGAAGGCTTTGAAGGAAATGGATTTCCCCCTGTTTTACCGGGGAAAGAACCCCAAGACCTCTAAGGGCCGCTGTGAGATCAACGAGTGCCAGATCCCGGTTACCATCGACGGCGTGACCATTTGCCCGGGCGATTATATCTTCGGCGATGTGGACGGCGTGGTGATCATTCCCAAGGCTGTGGTGGCGGAGGTGATCCAGACGGCGTTGGACACCATTCAAAAGGAAAATGAGGTGCGCCGCCGCCTGCGCAACGGTTCGTCTCTGCAACAGGCCTATGCAGAAATTGGTGCAATTTAAGGAGAATACAGCATGCGAGCAAATGTATTAACGGATTGGGAAACCTTGCACATGATGGATGTGCCCAAGCCGGTTCCCGGAGAAGGCAAGGTGTTGATCCGGGTGCTTTACGCCGGCGTATGCGGATCGGATATTACGGTTTTTCATCACCGCCATTTGACTGCCACCGTTCCCCGCATCATGTGCCACGAGATTCTGGGGGTGGTGGAGGAAATCCATACCAAGGCTCCGGTTCCCTATCAGGTGGGCGACCGGGTTGTGGTGCACCCTCTGGAGAATTGCGGCGTCTGCCCGGCCTGTCTGGACGGAAATTTTCACGTCTGTCACGACCTGAAAATTATGGGCTTACATATTGACGGCGGTTTTGCCGAGTATGTCTGCGCCGAGGCGAAGCGGGTGTTCCGGGTGGAACCGGACATTCCGGACCGGGTGGCCATTTTGACGGAACCGCTGGCAGTGGGCTTCCACGCCTGCACCCGGGCAGGGGTCACGCCGGGCGACCAGGTTTTGATCATTGGAGGAGGCCCCATTGGGATCCTGAGCGGCGTATGCGCCCGTTATTTCGGCGCATCCCGAGTGGTCATTGCAGAGGTGAACCCGGAGCGTCTGGCTCTGATTCGTTCCTTTGGATTTGACGCCATTGATTCCGGCAAAGAGGACCTCTGCCGGGCTGTGGGCGATATGACCGGAGGCAATGGGTTTGACCGGGTTTTTGAGGCGTCCGGTTCTAAAGCCGGGTCTCTGGCCTTGTCTTCGGTGACCAGAATACGCGGTACGGCAGTCACCGTTGGCATTCCCTCGGCGCCCAGAGAGTATCAGACCAATCAAATGGTGCTGCGGGAGGTTTCCATTCTGGGAAGTCGGGTGCACACCTTGCAGGATTTTGCCAGGACCGTGGAAATGGTCAAGAAACTGTACCATGCCGGCGCCTTTGATTTTGAAAAAATGATTGCTGCGGAATTCCCCCTGGAGCAATTGGGCGAGGCGCTGGCGCTTCAGGAGTCCGGCACGAAAAACGGAAAAATTCTCATTCGGATTGGAGGCGGAGCGTCAAAATGATTTTGGATCAGTTTTGCTTAATGGGTAAAATCGCTCTGGTAACGGGCGCCAATGACGGCATTGGCCAGGCCATTGCGGTGGGACTGGCGGAAGCCGGAGCGGATATCGCGGCAGTCTACCGCTCCGACATCACCAAAACACAGGAGCTGGTTGAGGCCCTGGGCCGCCGCTTCTTTGCGGTGCGGGCGGATCTGTCCCAAATGGAATCGGTGGAAAAGGTTTACAGCGCGGTGATGGAGCACTACGGCCGGATTGATATTCTGTTTAACAACGCAGGCGCCATCCGCCGGGAGGACTCTTTGCATTTCACGGAGAAGGATTGGGACGATGTGATGAATCTGAACATCAAGACGCTGTTCTTCCTCACCCAGCGGGTGGCCGGACAGATGATCAAGAATCAGATTCCCGGAAAGATTGTCAATACAGCCTCTCTGTTGTCCTTCCAAGGGGGAATTCGCACTCCCTCCTACACTGCATCCAAATCCGCCGTGCGGGGCATCACCATGACATTGGCCAACGAATGGGCGCAGTACGGCATTCAGGTCAACGCCATCGCGCCCGGCTACATTGCCACAAAAATCACCACGGCCCTGCGCAGCGATCCGCAGCGCAGTCCGGAAATTCTGGCCCGGATTCCGGCGGGACGTTGGGGAAGACCGGAGGACTTCAAGGGAATCGCCGTATTTCTGGCAAGCCCAGCGTCCGATTATATCAACGGCTGTACCATCGCGGTAGACGGCGGTTGGATGGGCCGATAGATGCAGTATTTTGCAATTTTACATTGTGAAATAAATAAAAAATGAAAGCAGGAGGAAATTATGAAAAAACGCATGATCGCATTGACGCTGATTTTAGCGCTTGCTGTGGCCGGACTGGTAGGCTGCACCAACACCCCCGCAGCGGACACAACAGATCCCTCCGCCAATGCCGGGACGCAGGGCTCCTCTTCGGCGGAAAACCCAACCGCAGGGAAGACCCTATCCATTGCCCTGAGCGAAAACCTGGTCACCCTGGATCCGCTGGATGCCAACAACGCCCCCGGCTATCAGCCCCGTAATATGTGTTTTGATATGCTGGTGGAGTCGGACCACGAGGGAAATTACACCCCCTGCCTGGCGGAAAGCTGGACGTTTTCTGAGGACGGCACGGAAATCACATTTTCCCTGCGGAAGGATGTCAAATGGCATGACGGTACGGACTTTACCTCTGCCGATGTCGTTTGCACGTTCCAACGTCTGATTGACGATCCCAACCTGAACATTGCTTCCATCTACTGGTCTCTTCTGACCGGAGTCGAGGCCTCCGACGACTACACCGTGACCATCCAGTTGTCTGAGCCCTATGCCCCGGTTATGAACAGCCTCTCCGTCACGGCGATCATTCAGAAAGCGCAGTGGGAAGCCGAGGGTGAAAGCGCTTTCAACAACCAGAACTTTGTGGGCACCGGTCCCTGGATCTTTGACGAGTGGATTGACGGCCAGTACGTCCATGTGACCAAGAACGAAAACTACTGGGGAGACTTCGACTCCTACTATGACGACGTTTACCTGAGATTTGTCCTGGAGGCTTCCACGGCCATTGCCGGACACCTCAACGGAGACGTGCAGGCCTACATCGCCTCCAGCGGCATCGCGGCGGATAACCTGGGGCTGTACGAAGGCAGCGAGGATACCATTGAAATGGTCAACATCAACACCGGTACCGTGCAGTACTTTGGGTTCCAGTGTGGCGACGGCTCTGTTTTCCAGGACAAGAACGTGCGTCTGGCCTTTGCCCACGCCATTGACCGGCAGAGCATTGCCGACTATGTCTTCGGCGGCCAGGCCTCCATCACGGATAGCTTTGCTGTGGAATCCGTCATCGGCTACACGGAAGATGCCGTTCACTACGATTACGATCCGGAGCTGGCGCAGGAATATCTGTCCAAGAGCAGCTACAGCGGGGAGCCTGTGGTTTTGGTTTCCAACACAGGTACCCAGAAGTCCCAGGAGAGCCTGCTGGCGGTTTCCGATATGCTCCAGGCCGTTGGCTTCAACAGCTCGGTGGAAGTGGTAGAGACGGCAACCTTGACGGATCTGCGGGCCACGGGCGATTACGATGTATTCCTGGTGGCGACCATGCAGGAAAACGGCGAGCCGTATAAGTACTTCAACATGCGGGTACTCAACGACGCGCATCACAGCGACTTTGTAGATGAGGAGCTGAATGCCAAGATTCTGGCTTCCAATTCTGAAATGGATGCCGACGCCCGCCGTGAATTGCTGGAAGAGTGCGTGGTTCTCTGGAGCGAGGATCTGGTCCACTTCCCGCTGGTCCGCCTGTCTTCCACCTATGCAATTACCTACGGCGTAGAGGGAATTGAGCTGTATCAGGACGGCCTGTTCAATTTCAAATACGTCACCCACGAATAATTTACCCCATTTAACCGCGCGGCACCGGCGGCGCAATTTGCGCCGCCGGTGCGGCCGCAGGTCAGGCCGGCGCTTTTCCTGCGGCTGGCGGTGAACGCTGCAAGGCTTTTGCAGAAGCCGACGCCGACGGAGGATTACTTATGATATTGCGCTATATTGGCAAGCGAGTCTTACAGACTTTGATTGTCCTGTTTTTTGTATCCATTTTTGCCTTCCTCCTGATTCGCATGGCCAGCGGCAGTCCGGCACGGATGATGCTTCCGGATGACGCAACCGAGGAACAGGTGGCGGCCATGGAGGAAAAGCTGGGATTGGATAAACCGCTGTACCAGCAGTATTTTATCTACATTTCCGGGGTCTTACAGGGAGACCTGGGCACCTCCACAATTTATAAGCAGCCGGTTGCCGATATTATTGCCAACCGTCTGCCTGTTACCGCACAGCTGACGTTTTGGACCATTTTGGTTTGCCTGTTGGTCAGTATTCCCCTGGGGATTATAGCCGGCTCCAAGCAGGGGACGGTGACGGACTTTATGGCGATGTTTTTTGCCATTTTTGGACAGTCTATGTCGCCGGTCTGGCTGGGCATTCTTCTGATTTATATCTTCTCCTCACAGCTGGGCTGGCTGCCGGCCATGGGCTACGGCGGAATCAAATTTGTCATCTTGCCCGCCATTACGCTGGGATATCCGGTGGCGGCGGAGATTACGCGAATCGGACGCTCCGGCATGATCGACGTCCTGAAGGAAGATTACATTACAGCCACCTATGCCAAAGGGATGAGCCGCAGGGAAGTTCTGTGGAAGTATGCCTTTAAAAATGCGCTGATTCCCATTATCACCTTGGTGGGCGTACAGATCGGCGTGTTCCTGGCCGGGACCGTGGTGGTAGAGACGATCTTTTCCTGGTCCGGCTTGGGACAGCTGGTCAACCAGGCGGTCAGTACCCGGGACTATCAGCTGGTGCAATCGTCCCTATTGATCATTGCGGCGATGTTTGCCATCATCAATCTGCTGGTGGATATTATTAACTCCATTGTAGATCCCCGTATTACGTTGGAATAAGGAGGGATTACGTTGAATCAAAATATCATTTTGCGCCGGATGCGCAGAAGTCCCTTCTTTGTGGTGGGGTTTGTTTTGGCACTCAGCATTTTGCTGATTTGTTTTGTATCGCCTCTTTTTGTGGCCTATGACGCGGAAAAGTCATCCATCAGTGAGCGGCTGCTGTCCCCGGTGGGGTTTGTGGACGGCTGGTCCGGTCACATTCTGGGCACGGACCAGCTGGGCCGGGACGTGCTGACCAGACTCTTGACCGGCGGCACGGCATCGCTTTTGATTGCGGCGGCGGCAGTTTTTCTGCAGGTGCTGGTGGGATCGGTGCTGGGAATTGTGGCCGGGTACATCGGCGGTGTGGCGGATAAGATCATCATGCGCGCCTGTGATGTGTTCTTAGCCATACCAAACATCATTTTAGCCATCGCCGTTATGGCGGTGATGGGAACCAGCGTACTGAACCTGGTGGCGGTCCTCACCATTTCCGGTTGGGTGCGCTACTGCAAGGTGGTACGCAACAACGTTATGGTTGTAAAGAAGCAGGAATTTGTTTCGGCTTCCCGGGTTCTGGGCGCCTCGAATTTCCATATTATGTTTTCCCAGATTCTGCCCAATGTCACCACGCCGATTATCATTTTGGCCAGCAGCCGCTTCGGCAATGCCATTCTGGTTGAGGCGACCTTGAGCTTCCTGAATTTGGGCATTCCGGCTCCCACGCCCTCCTGGGGCAACATGATTGCCGATGGACGGGCATACCTTGCCACCTGCCCCTGGCTGGTTTTGGCGCCGGGTATTGCTCTGATGCTGACGGTTCTGGCGTTTAACTTCCTGGGCGACGGCCTGCGGGATGTTCTGGACCCCAAAAAGGTTTGACGGGAGGATATGCCATGGAAGAGCTGTTAAAGATTTCGGACCTAAGCGTCGAGTTTAAAACGGAACGGGCGACGGTCCACGCATTAAATGGATTGAATCTGACCATCTACAAAGGCGAGAGCCTGGGCCTGGTGGGGGAGGCCGGAGCCGGTAAGACGACGGCGGCCCTGTCCATTTTAAATCTTCTGCCGAAACCGGCGGGAAGGTTTACAGGCGGCAATATCACCTACTGCGGAAAATCTGTCTTTGAGATGCGGGAGAAGGAGCTGGAAAATCTGCGGGGGAATAAAATCTCCATGATTTTTCAGAACCCCCTGACCGCCCTAAACCCCGTGTTTACAGTGGGCGAGCAAATCGCCATGGTGCTCCGCAAGCACGCCGGTATGAACAACAAGCAGGCCAAGGCCCGGGCCTCGGAGCTGCTGGAGATGGTGGGCATCATGGGAAACCGGATCAAGGATTATCCCAATCAGTTTTCCGGCGGCATGCGGCAGCGCGTGGGCATTGCAGCCGGTCTGGCCTGCAATCCGGAGTTGCTGATTGCCGATGAGCCTACCACGGCCCTGGACGTGACTATACAGGCGCAGATTCTGGAGCTGATGAAGCAGCTTCAGGTGCAATACAATTCCTCTCTGCTGATGATTACCCACAACTTGGGGATTGTGGCGGAGCTGTGCCAGAAGGTGGCGGTGATGTATGCCGGGCGAGTGATCGAATATGGAACGGTCCGGGAGGTATTTCAAAATCCCGCCCACCCCTATACGGCCGGACTGCTCAATGCCATTCCAAAGCTCACCGGCGCCAGAGAACGGCTGCACGCCATTCCCGGGCGGGTGGCGGATGCGCAAAACCTCCCGACCGGCTGCCCGTTCCATCCCCGCTGCAGCATGTGCACAAAGCCGTGCACCCAGACGCATCCCGGTATGGTACAGCTGAGCAAGGATCATTTTGTAGCCTGCTTTCAGCAGAAGGGAGGGAAGTGAAGATGCAAACCAACGGTCAACGGCCTCTCATGGAGGCCAAGAATTTAAAGATGTATTTTAACATCAAACGCAAGGGAAAGCTGCATGCCGTGGACAATGTGAGCTTTGAAATCTATCCCGGCGAGACGCTGGGGCTGGTCGGAGAATCCGGATGCGGCAAGAGCACCATCGGCAACGTCACCATGCGGCTGCTGAAGGCCACCGGGGGAGAGCTGCTGTTTGAAGGCGAGGATGTGTTTCAGGCAAAGGGAAAGGAAAGCCAAGCGTTCCGCCGGAAGATGCAGATCATCTTTCAGGACCCGTATTCCTCGTTGAACCCCCGAAAGACGGTGCGCAAGATTCTGCGGGAACCGTATGAGGTGCAGCATATGGGGACCAGCGAGCAGATCGATCAGATGGTAGACAAGCTCTGTGAGCGGGTGGACATCCCCCCCAATTTGCTGGATCACTATCCCCATGAGCTGGACGGCGGCATGCGGCAGGTGGTGGGGATTGCCCGGGCGCTTTCCCTGAATCCGAAGCTGATCGTCTGCGACGAGCCGGTTTCCTCTCTGGACGTATCCGTTCAGGCCAAGATCATTAATTTACTCATGGACATTCAGAAGGAAATGAACCTGTCCTACTTGTTCATTTCCCATGACCTCAGCGTGGTGCGCCATATCTCCAACCGCATTGCCGTCATGTATCTGGGGCAAATTGTGGAGCTTTGCGATACGGATACCATGTTTGAAAACACCATGCATCCGTATTCCATTGCCCTGCTGTCTGCGGTGCCCCAGGTCAACGTGGATGCCAAAGTCAACCGGATTTTGCTCAAGGGCGACGTGCCCAGCCCCATGAACCCCAAGCCCGGCTGCCGGTTTGCCCCCCGCTGCTGGATGGCGCAGGAGCGGTGTTTTACAGAGAGTCCGGAGCTCCGGCAGGTGGCGCCCAATCACTGTGTGGCCTGCCACTATGCCCAGCAGTCCCGCCAGCGGATGCAGCAGGCGGAGACCAGCTCTCTGAAATAAGGAGGCGCAAGAAGATGGCATTTAGACTTTTGGTGTACCACGATATGCCCGCGTTTGCCGTAGAACGGCTGCGGGAGCATGGGATTGAGATCAAACGCGGGGCGCAGCCCACAGAGGCGGGGATTTGCCGGGATATTGTGGATTGCGACGGCCTGGTGGCCTTTGAGCAGCCGGAGCATGGTTTTAACCGAACCATTATGGACGCGGCTCCGCGCCTGAAGCTGATTGCCCGGCGGGGCGTGGGCTACGAAACGGTGGATACGGCCTACGCCGAAGAGCTTGGTATTTATGTGACCAATACCCCGGGGATTAACAGCCGGACAGTGGCGGAAGCGGCGATTATGCTGATGCTGGAATGCGCCAGAAATGCCCAGCGGGTGAGTGAGCGCTTCCGCAGGGAGCGGGGAGCGTACCGCATGTTCACTTCCGACGTGTCGGCTCGCGGGTTCGAGCTGACCGGGCGGACCCTGGGGATCATCGGTTGCGGCAACATCGGCCGCCATGTGGCGCAGATTGCCTCGCAGGGCTTCGGCATGCGGGTGCTGGGTTATGACGCCTACGCCGGTGTTTTGCCGGGCTATATTGAGCGTGTGGCGGATTTGGATCTCATATTCCGGGAAGCGGACTTTGTCAGCTTGCATTTGCCTTCCACGCCGCAGACCCGGGGCTCGGTCGGCATGGCGCAGTTCCGCAAAATGAAAGCCAGCGCCATACTGATTAATACCTCCCGCGGGGATGTGGTGTGTGAACAGGAGCTGATTCAGGCGCTGCAGGAGCGGGTGATTGCAGGCGCGGGCTTGGATGTCTTTTCGTCGGAGCCGATTTCCCCGGCCTCCTATCCGCTGTTTGAGATGGAGCGGGTTTGCCTGACGCCCCATAACGCCTCGTTTACGGTGGAGAGCCTGTATCACGCGGTAGACAGCGTGGTGGAAAGCGTTCTGGAGGTAGCCGGCGGTCAGCGGCCGGCGCATGCGGTCAATGCGCCGGCACACCCCAGGGGATAAGGGGAGGCCGGTATGAAAGTAAGCTTGGACCGGTGCGAGGAAGTCGTCGCGTTGATTTTCCAACGGGCCGGGCTGCGCCCGGAGCGAGCTCGGCAGCAGGCCGATTTGTTTGTCACAACCGAGGCGAAGGGGGTCTGGTCCCACGGGATCGGTCTTGTTTTGAAGTACACCCAGCAGTTTTTAAAGCAGACCATCCAGACGGAACCTCGGATCCGGGTGCTCCGGCGGACGCCGAATGCTGCGGTGCTGGATGGAGACCGGGGACTGGGTGTCACGGTGGTGGAGCACGGCATGGAGCTTGCCATGGAAATGGCGCGAAATACGGGGATCGGCTGTGTGACGATGACCAATCTGCAGCATTACGCCGCCGGCCTCTATTACGCCCAACGTCCCACCCAGGACGGAATGATTCTGATGATGATGGCCAATTCACCCAGCTCCATGGCGCCTTTTGGCGGCACGCGAAAGTATTTCGGCACAAATCCCTTTACCTTTGCCGCACCGATGGGCAGACTTCCGGCATATTGCCTGGATATGGCTACCTCCGTCTGCGCCGGCAACAAACTGGAAAACGCCATGAATCTGGGGCAGCCGGTGGCGCCGGGACTGGGCCTGGACCGCAACGGACGGACCTGCACGGATCCGGAAGAAATTCTCCGCCACGGTTCCCTGTTGCCCTTTGGCGGGGCCAAAGGCTCCGGCATCGCCGGAATGATCAACATTTTAGCGGGTATTTTGTCCGGCGCGGCGTATCAGGACGATGTCATCAGCTTGTGCCGGGATGTCCGCAAGCCTTCCAATTATGGCTGTTACATGCAGGTGCTGGACATTTCCAAGTTTATGGATTTGTCGGAATATACCCGGCGTGCGGAAACCTGGGCGCAGGCGATTCTGGACAACCCGCCCGGCGAGGGCTTTGACCGGGTGGTCTATCCGGGCTATCCGGAGGGAATGCGCTGGCAGAGGGCCAAGGAAACCGGACTGGAGCTGACCCCCATCGGCCTGCGGAATTTAAAGCTGGCCGGCGAGCTGGTGGGCCTGGATGTGGAAGAGCTGTTGGAAGAACCGGGAATGGAAAACAACGCCGCAGCGCAGCGGCAGATGGGAGAATAATATGAAAATTACCAGTGTCGATGTCATTCTTGTGACTCTTGGACGTGCAGCGACCGAGAGCTCTCCCTGGAACCCCACAATCATTCGGATTCATACCGATATGGGGATCAGCGGATATGGAGAAATGGGGTTGACCTACGGCCGGGCCAAAAACGCCGCCTACGGCATGGCCCAGGACTTTGGCAGACTGATTCTGGGTATGGATCCCATGGATAACGAGAAAATTTGGGATAAGCTGCACCGCTCCACCTTCTGGGGCCTGGGCAACGGCGGGATTGTGATGAGCGCAATCAGCGCCATTGACATTGCGCTTTGGGACATCAAGGGCAAGGCCCTGGGGGTTCCCTGCTATCAGCTGCTGGGCGGTAAGACCAACCAGAAGCTGCGGGCTTACGCCAGTCAGATTCAGTTTGACTGGGGCAAGGAGAGCCGCTGCCTGGTGCGGCCGGAGGAATACGCCGAAGCGGCCCTCAAGGCCATAGCCGACGGGTACGACGCCGTGAAGGTAGACCCGGTCGGCTTCGACAGCCGGGGGGTGTGGTACGGCCACAAGACCTACGGCATCATGGATCAAAAGCATTTGCGTCTGTCGGTGGACCGGCTGGCGGCGGTGCGGGAGGCTGTGGGGCCGGACGTGGATATCATTGTGGAGCTGCACGCCAAAACCGACGCCAATAGCGCCATTCAGTTTGCCCGGGCCATTGAGCCCTTCCACTGCTTCTATTACGAGGAGCCCACCTCTCCGATGAACGATGGAAACATGGACCTGATTTCCAAGAGCATCCGGCTGCCGGTTGCCAGCGGCGAGCGGATCTACACCCGTTGGGGCTACCGGCCGTTTTTTGAAAAGCATGCGCTGCAGGTCATTCAGCCCGATCTGGGCAACACCGGCGGCCTGACCGAGGGCAAGAAGATTTGCGATATGGCCCATATTTATGACATTCCTGTACAGATGCACATCTGCGGCGGCCCCATTGCCACAGCGGCCGCCCTGCAGCTGGAGGCGGCCATCCCCAATTATTTAATCCATGAGCACCACGCCGCCGCCCTTCTGGACGAGAACATCCGCTCCTGCAAATACGACTACCAGCCGGTAAACGGCTACTTCGACGTACCCGATCTGCCGGGCATCGGCCAGGAGCTGTCTGACGAGGCGTTGGAGACGGCGGAGATTACCACCCTGTGCTGATTTTGCACAGCTTCCATTGTGTTGGGGATTTCTCCCGCCTATGGTCTATAAAATGAAGCCTGACAAAACGACTGCGCGGGGTGAAATATAACAAAAACAAGTTCTGCGGCGGATCAAACTGCCGTGGAACTTGTTTTTTTGTAAAAAAGCGTTTTTTGACCAGTGGAGTTATTTCAGCGGCCCATTCCAATTTTTGAAAAGAGCCACATGCCTGAGGTTCCGGCGTTGTAGAAAGGGGATTTCGGCAATGGCTCCCGGTAACGAGTTGTCAACGGATTTTTCGGCTGGTATCGCGGACGTAAAACTCATGTATAATGTTGCGGAACGGAGTAAAATCATCCTCCTCGTCCAAGCTGTCCATTCTGGCGTTGATGGCAATCAGCCGGACGCCTTTCTGCCGCAAAATCTCCACGATCTGACGGATTTTTAGATATTTACACCATAACCGGCTCGTGTCCTAAATGACGATGACCTCCACCCGTCCGAACGCAACTTCCTCCATCATCACCAGAAAGCCGGGGAGAACAAAGCAGGTTCTAGAAATGCCGTCATCGGTGGAGTGCGTGGGGGCCGGAAGGCCGTTCGGGCAGGCGTATTCCTCCAATATCTGCTTTTGAAAAGCGATTGTCAAGGACAAATTGCTCTCCTAGTGATGAGTGGGATCGAAACTACTTAATTAAGCTCGACAAAGATGCATATAAGATAATTTGCGACGGACATATATACTATATTATATAAATATTACGATGATCACATAGCTTTTGCCTGCGCGGGTAATTCCCCCCCTGTTTTGCTCGGCGATATAGTATTCAGAAGTGACAATGCTGGAATCCTTCGTTCCCTCTGCTTTGCAAAAGATTTACGTTGATTTAACACCGTTGCGGTTGTAGGGGGAGTTCGGCTCTGCTATATTTTACCATAGCTTTTTATACCCTGGCGAAATTTTCTGCTGTGACCCCGAAAATCCGGCGACGCGTCCGTATCCTTCTGCCGGAGGGGGATGGAGGGATGGAAATGGTGCGGACAGAGCACGACATCGCGGCCCAGGTGCAGGCGGCAAAAACGGACACAGAGGCAGCGGACGGACTCATCCAGCAGTACATGGGCTTCATCCGCTCGGAGACAGTGAAATTTATTCACACCACCCCAGAGAACGGCCACGAGGACGAGCTGAGCATTGCCATGCTGGCTTTCTATGAGGCGGTTCTGGCCTACGAGAAAAGCCGAGGTGCCTTCCTCTCCTACGCCGCCCGGGCCATCCGCAACCGGCTCATCGACCAATATCGGGCGGAGAAGCGCCACGGGAATGTGATCTCTCTCCATGCGCCCCTGGGCGTGGAGGAGGACGGCGGTGAATTGCTGGACACCATCCCCGACACGGAGGATCACGCCGAAGCGTATGAGACACGCACAGCCAGCCGGTGGGAGATTCAGGAGTTTTCCCGGAAACTGGCCCAATTCGGCTTGACCTTCTCCGACGTGGCAGACAACTGCCCCCGGCAGGAGCGGACCTTTGCCGCCTGCCGTCGCGCGCTGGACTTTGCCCGTTCCCAGCCGGAGCTGTTGAAGCGGGTGGAGGACACGGGCAAGCTGCCCATGAACGAGCTGGCTACAGGCTCCGGTACGGACAGGAAAACCATGGAGCGGCACCGGAAGTATTTGGTGGCCATCCTATTGGCCTTCACCAATGGTTATGAGATCATTCGGGGACACCTATGCCAGATTGGATCGAAGAAAGGAGGTGGAGAGGCGTGAACTATCTGGTTATGGAGACCCATCCGGCCTATGCGGTGGTACTGGACGAGGGAGGGCGTTTCCTAAAAGCGGCCAACCTGCGCTATCAGGTGGGGGATACGGTGCAGGAGATCGTGGAACTTCGGACACCACAGAAGAAGCCGGTCCCTTTGTGGAAACCTCTATCCGGCCTGGTGGGCCTAGCCGCCTGTTTCTGCCTGGTGTTCTTTGGATATTATCAGCCTAACTTTATCCCCTACGGCGCCTTGCGCATCCAGATCAACCCGGATGTGGAGCTTACACTCAGCCGCACCGACCGGGTGCTGGAACTGGAAGGGCTCAACGAGGATGGTCAGGATCTGATCAACGGCTACAATTACAGTGGCAAGGATCGGGAGGACGTGGCTGGGGAGCTGGTGGAGCGGGCCATCCACATGGGTTACCTCTCCGGGGGGGAGACGGTGGCTATCACTGCCACCAGCTCCGATGCCGGCTGGCAGGCCCGGGAGGAACTGGAGGCCCGGGATGATTTGGAGGAGCGGTATGGGGATACCATTGTGATCCAGATCGGCTCCATGTCCCAAGAGCTGCCTCAGACGGAGGTGGTGATCCCGGTGACGCCGCCCACGCCGGAGACCATGCCGGAATCTACACTGGAGCCTATGCCGGAGCCTCCTCCGAAAGCGACCGTTCCACCAACTGTTCCGGCGGCTACCGATTATGGCCCCGGCTCAGACGGAGTGACCGACTACACCGACACCGACTATGGCCCCAGCAACGACGGGGCCACTGACTACAAGGACACAGATTATGGGTCGAGCACTGACGGGGCTACCAACTCTGCGGATACCGATTATGACCCATACAATGATGGTGTCACCGATTATGAAGACCGAGATGATGAAGATGATGATAGGGGCGACTGGGATGAGGGCGACTAAAAGACGAAAAATTTTTTCTGAGCGGCCCCGGTTTTAAGGTTCCCGTCCCGTATCCTTCCCACGGAGAGACGGAAAGCAATAAAAAACTTCTTGACGACCCCGTTTTTCCTTCTGCGGATCCGTAATCTATTGACAAGCAAAGGCAAAATGCCAAATAAAGAATGGGAGATGAACAATATGAAAAAGACTTCGCTGACCAAACTGCTCGGCCTCACCGTGGCCGCCCTGACCCTGACCATCCTGACCGCCTGTGGGAGCCACTCCGGAACGGCGGCCCTCTCCGGAAGCTCCAATACCACCGACCCGACCCAGGAAACCACCAACGGCATCGCCGGAACCGTACTCCTGAGCGTGAACCCGGAGATCGAGATGGACTATGATGACCTGGGCAACGTGGTGGCCTTGAACGCCCTCAATGATGACGGACAGTCGGTGCTGGCCGGCTACACCGACTACGAGGGCAGGCCCTGTACCGCCGTGATCAGCGACTTGGTTGGTCAGATCAACGCCGGCGGATACTTTGACGCCACCGTAGGCGGCCATGAGAAAAACATCATCCTGAAGCTGGAGCGGGGCTCCGCCTACCCCAACGACCAGTTCCTCAACGATCTAGCCGAGGCGGTCCGGTTGGTGGTAGAGGCTGATCAGATCGGCTCTCAGACTGTGGCCCTGGATCTGGACGACTACGACGATACTTATGGCGACAGAGGATACATCAATGCCTCCGCAGCCCAGAGTATCCTCGCCACCCAGCTTGGCCGGGATGACCTCCAGTTCGTGGAGAAGGATTACGACTTGGATGACGGGGAGTATGAGGTGGAGTTCGTCCTGGACGGCGTGGAATATGAGTATGAGGTCAACGCCGTCACCGGCAAGGTGACCGAGATGAATGCCGAATACCAGGACTATGATGACACGGACTACGGCCCCAACGCCGACGGAGTCACCGACTACGACGACACGGACTACGGCCCCAACGCCGACGGAGTCACCGACTATGACGACACGGACTACGGCCCCAACGCCGACGGAGTCACCGATTACGACGACACGGACTACGGCCCCAACGCCGACGGAGTCACCGATTACGACGACACGGACTACGGCCCCAACGCCGACGGAGTCACCGATTACGACGACACCGACTATGGCCCCAACAACGATGGCGTCACTGACTATGACGACTGGGATGACGAAGACGACGATTGGGACGGCGAGGATCACTGGGGCGATGATGATGACGGAGACGATGACTGGGATGACTGAGCCTGTCCGTCTGCGCCACGAGGTCAAGCACCAGATCTCTCCTCAGGAGGATCTGGTGCTCACCTCCCGGCTGAAGAAGCTCTTTCCCCGGGACGGCCACGCCGGGCCGGATGGTTCCTACCGGGTGACCAGCCTGTATTTCGACACTCCCTATGACACAGCTCTGCGGGAGAAACTGGATGGAGTGGACCGGCGGGAGAAGTTTCGTCTGCGGTACTACGGAGAGATCCCCGCCTTTCTCAAGCTGGAGAAGAAATTCAAGGTGAACGGCCTTTGCGGAAAGCGCTCGGCCCGCCTGACCGCAGAGGAGGGGGGCCGTCTGCTTGCCGGGGACAGCGCCTTTCTCTTGGGGCGGGGGGAGTCGCTGCTGGTGGAACTGTACCATAAACTGCGGGGGACGCTGCTGCGGCCCAGGACCGTGGTATGTTACGATCGGGAGGCGTTCCTGTACGCCCCTGGAAACGTCCGGATCACCCTGGATCGAAATCTCCGCACCTGCGAGGACCGTGCCGGTTTCCTGACGCCAGACGCATTTCCTCTCAAACCTCTGGAGGGGGTGACAGTGCTGGAGATCAAATACGACGCCTTCCTCCCCGATTTGGTGCGTCTGGCCGTCCGGACGCCGGACCGCCGGGCAGGCGCCTGCTCCAAATACGCCTTGTGCCGGCGATTTGATTGAATATAAAACAGAAAAGGAGCGGTCCATTATGACCACCTTTCAGGACATTTTCAAATCCAGCTTTTTAGAGCGGCTGGACGCCGTATCCCTGCCGGACGCCGCCATTGCCCTGGCGCTGGCTTTCTGCCTGGGCCTGTTTATTTTCCTGGTCTATAAAAAGTGCTACGCCGGCGTCATGTACGCCCCCAGCTTTGGCGTGACCCTCATCGCCCTTACCCTGATTACTACCCTGTTGATCCTGGCGGTGACCAGCAACATCATCCTCTCCCTGGGCATGGTGGGTGCTCTGTCTATCGTCCGCTTCCGGACTGCCATCAAGGAGCCCATGGACATCGCCTTTTTGTTCTGGTCTATCGCGGCGGGCATTGTGCTGGCGGCGGGACTGATCCCCCTGGCGGTGCTGGGTAGCCTCTTTATAGGGCTTGTGCTGCTGACGTTCTCCCGGCAGAAGAACGGGGAGTCCCCCTACATCCTGGTGATCCACTGCGCCGACCAGACGGTGGAGGGACAGGTGCGAGCCCTGGTGGAGGCCCGGGTTCGGCGGCTGAACCTGAAGAGCAAGAGCGTGGTCCCCGGTCAGATTGAGCTGAACTATGAGGTGCGCCTGCGGGATGCCGATACGGAGTTCGTTAACGAGTTGGGGGCTATGAAGGGAGTGGGGAATGTGGTGCTGGTCTCCTACAACGGAGACTACATGGGGTGAGGTCATGATTCGCCACCGACGCATCGATCGGATCTGCGTCTTGGCCACGATTCTGGCCCTGGCCTTCACCGGCCTGTTCTTCTTCGGAGAGGCTTTCGGCATCCAGCCTGCCGGCGCCACGCCTGGGTACGCCTACCGACTGTTTGACAGTGGCCGTGTCCACAAGGTTGATCTCCAAGTGGATGACTGGGCGAGGTTCATCGCAGAGGCGCCGGCGGAAGCATATGTCCCCTGCACGGTGGTCATCGACGGGGAGGCATTTTACCAGGTGGGTCTACGGGCCAAGGGGAATAATTCCCTGCGGCTGACGGAGGAATACGGCCTCTCCCGCTACAGCCTGAAGCTGGAGTTTGACCAGTATGTGAACGGAGGGAACTACTACGGCCTGGATAAGTTTTCCCTGGACGCTTCCTTCCAGGATAACAGCTATTTTAAAACTTACCTGGTCTACGACATGATGACGTTCATGGAGGTCCCCGCTCCCCTGTGCAGCTATGCCTGGGTGACGGTGAACGGCCAACCCTGGGGGCTGTTCCTGGCGATCGAGGAGCCGGAGGAGGCCTTTGCCCGGCGGAACTTCGGATCGAACCACGGCCAGATCTACAAGCCGGACTACCGCTCCCTGAACGCGGAGAATGCCGACGTGGCCCTGCGGTACACGGGGGATGATCCTTCCGACTACCGCAACATCTTCGACAACGCCAAGTTCGACATTGATGCTGCGGACCAAGACCGGCTGATCCAGGCCCTGCGGGTGCTGTCCACAGGGGAAAACCTGGAGACGGCGGTGAATGTGGACGAGGTTCTGCGGTATTTCACGGTTCAGGTGTTCGCCATGAACTGGGATAGCTACCTGGGCCATACCGGGCACAACTACTTCCTCTATGAGGAGGACGGGGTGCTGCACATCCTGCCCTGGGACTACAACCTGGCCTTCGGTACCTACGCTCTGGGGATGACCGACCCCATCCAGGATCCCAACACGCTCATCAACTGGCCGGTAAACACCCCGGGCCGGGGGGAGACTATGCGGAACCGCCCTCTCTACCACAATCTGATGAAAAACGACGCCTATTTTGGCCAGTACCATGCCTATTTTCACCAACTTCTGTCGGAGTACTGGGAAAGTGGCCACGGCGAGGCAGTCCTCCGCCGGACCCAGGCCATGATCGCCCCCTATGTGGAGGCCGACCCCACTGCCTTTTGCTCCTATGCCGACCACCTGCTGGCAGCGGACACCCTGCTGGAGGTATGCCTCCTGCGGGCGGAGAGCATACGGGGGCAGATGGAGGGGCGCTATCCCATCACCCTGGCCCAGCAGGCGGAGCGTCCGGGGGTGGGTGTGGACGCCTCTGCCATAGACCTGCGGGCCTTGGGATATTTTGATGACCTGGAGGTTGCCAAAGAGCGACAGGACGCTACACTGGCCACTATGGAATAATGCCGTGCCAGCGGAGGAAATCTCCATTCTGTATGGATATGGGTAGTAATCCCAACATCGGCTACCGCGCATGCCTTTTGGACTGCCACTGGCGGTGTTGCTGAGCATGTGTTTCGGCCGCATGATGTCGCTTCTGCCGAATGGATTCAGCTTTCACTTCCATCCCATCTGGTCGGCGGCTTTCAGGGTCTCCGTCACGTCCTCCTGCCGCATCATGGCGGCTTCAAAGGTTTCAAGCGCAATGCAGGCGGCATCGGTCTTTGCAAGATGGGGGAACAGCTTTTTCGTGAGCAGCAGAGAGCTGTAAAGAGCCGGACGATGTTCCGCCAGATAGGCGCGGCGCATCCGGCCATACTTGCCGATGAGATGCTCCCTGTGTCCGTCAGCACGAAGTCGGGGAGCAGGTAGTCCCCGCATTGAGAATAGGTCGGTTCCATAGCGGCCTCCTTAGTGTGGATGTGTGGTTGACAGGTGCAGTCAGGTACAGGGGCATCCTGTCTTCGCCACAAATGAACCGCCGGCCATGATGTAATTTTCAGTGGCGTAATTCACCTTTTATAAATTACGTCATGACTGGATATGCTGTTGCGATCGCATTACAGCGCATCATTGCGGATCAAACGCTCATATAGAAGAGCAATTTCTGCATCTCATGGTCATATTTTTTGGCATTAAATTGCTCTAAGAGACTGCTGCGATAATAATGAAAATGTATGGTCAAGAAGCTACTTAGAGCATATATTACCGGCGGATGTATGGTGAATGCTCGTACTCGATACGATCCGGTCTCAGCACTTTGTGGCTGCACGCATTTGTGCAGGGAAGGTTGTGAAAGAGTCAGAATGGTTTGGTTTCAAAGCTTTTACCGCTTACAAAATAAAAATTCCGCCCCGGCCTATCCGTCTGAGACAGGCCGGGGCGGAAGACTTGCTCCAGTGTGTGCGCCGGGAGTTAATCCAGCTCCAGCGCGCCGGTATACAGCTGATAATACGTGCCTTTTAATTTGATGAGGTCCTCATGGGTGCCTCGTTCAATGATACGGCCGTGATCCAGCACCATAATGGCGTTGGCGTTTTGTACGGTGGAGAGGCGGTGTGCGATGACGAATACGGTACGCCCCTGCATCAAAGCGTCCATACCCCGTTGTACGATGGCTTCGGTCCGGGTATCGATGGAGCTGGTCGCCTCGTCCATGATCATGACAGGGGGGTCGGCCACGGCGGCGCGGGCGATGGCCAGCAGCTGACGCTGGCCTTGGCTGAGGTTTGCGCCGTTGCTGTGCAGCATGGTGTTGTAGCCGTCGGGCAGGCGGCGAATGAAGTCGTCCGCACCGGCCAGCTTCGCCGCGGCGATGCACTCCTCATCTTGGGCATCCAGATTGCCGTAGCGGATATTCTCCATCACGGTGCCGGTAAACAGGTTGGTATCCTGCAATACGATGCCCAGGCTGTGGCGCAGGTCCGCTTTCTTGATCTTGTTGATGTTGATGCCGTCGTAGCGGATCTTGCCGTCGGCGATGTCGTAGAAACGGTTGATGAGGTTCGTAATCGTCGTTTTGCCGGCGCCGGTGGAGCCGACGAAGGCCAGCTTCTGACCGGGCTTTGCGTACAGGGATATGTCGTGCAAAACGGTCTTATCCGGCGTGTAGCCGAAGTCCACATTGAAAAAGCGCACGTCGCCCCGCAGGCGGGTGTAGGTGGTGGTACCGTCGTGATGCTGGTGTTTCCAAGCCCAGACGTTGGTGCGCTCTTTGCACTCGCTCAAGCTGCCGTCGGCATTTTCCCTGGCGTTGACCAGTGTGACATAGCCCTCGTCGGTTTCAGGCTCCTCGTCCAGCAGGGCGAAGATGCGGTGGGCGCCTGCCAGGCCCATGATGACCATGTTCACCTGGTTGGACACCTGGCCGATGGCGCCGGCAAACTGCTTTGTCATGTTCAGGAACGGCACCACAATGCTGATGCTGAACGCCATGCCGGAGATGCTGACGTTGGTTGCGCCGGACAGCAGCAGAGCGCCGCCTACCAGGGCCACCACAACGTACATGACGTTGCCGATGTTACTCAGCAGAGGCATCAAAATGTTGGCAAAGCGGTTGCCGTTGCGGGCATTGAAAAAGATCTCGCCGTTTACCTTATCAAAATCCGCCTTGGCGCCATCCTCATGGCAGAACACCTTGATGACCTTCTGACCGGTCATCATCTCCTCCATGAAGGCTTCGGCATTGGCGATGGTGACCTGCTGGCGCAGAAAGTATTTGGACGAACGGCTGGTGATGGCCCGAGCTGCGATGGTCATGCAGATGATGCCTGCAACCACCAGCAGCGCGAGAATGATGCTGTAATACATCATAATGCAGAACACGACGAGCAGCGTAATGCCGGAGATGGTCATTTGCGGCAGGCTCTGACTGATGAGCTGGCGCAGGGTGTCTACGTCATTGGTGTAGTAGCTCATGATGTCGCCGTGACCGTTGGTGTCAAAGTATTTAATGGGGAGATCCTGCATGTGGCTGAACATTTTCTCGCGCAGCTTTTTCAAAGAGCCCTGGGTGATGATGGCCATCATCTGGGTGTAAAAGGCGCCGGCAATCAGGCTGATGACATACATGATCACCAAAATAGCCACGTATGTCAGGATGCGCCCGGAGACAGACGCCCAGTCGCCGCTTTGATAGCTCTCGTCTACCAGCGCGATGACGTTCTGCATGAAGATGGACGGCGCGGCGCTGACAATGGCGTTGATGAGAATGCACACCAACGTGATGGGCAGAAGCACCGGATAGAACTCAAACAGCGTGCGCAACAGCCGGCGCAGGATGCCCTTGGGTGCGCGTTGCCCCCGGGCTGTGGTGGTGGGGGCGGTACCGGTTTTATTCTTGGCCATCATGATCACCTGCCTTATTCTGGGAAGTGTATACCTCGCGGTAAATCTCGCTGGTTTTCATCAGCTCGTCGTGGTTGCCGATGGCGCTGATGTGTCCGCCGTCCATCACGATGATGCGGTCGGCATCCTGTACCGAGGCCACGCGCTGGGCGATGATGATCTTTGTGGTCTCGGGGATGTATTCCCGGAAGCCCTGCCGGATCAAAGCGTCGGTACGGGTGTCCACGGCGCTGGTGGAGTCATCCAAAATCAGCACCTTGGGCTTTTTTAACAGCGCCCGCGCAATACACAGCCGCTGCTTCTGCCCGCCGGAGACGTTGGAGCCGCCCTGCTCAATCCATGTGTCGTACTTTTGCGGGAATTGCTGAATGAACTCGTCGGCCTGGGCCAGCTTGCAGGCTTCCAGCATCTCCTCGTCGGTGGCGTTGGGATTGCCCCAGCGCAGGTTGTCTTTGATGGTGCCGCTGAACAGCACGTTTTTCTGCAGCACGACGGCCACGTTGTTGCGCAAGGACTCCAGATTGTACTTGCGCACATCCACGCCGCCTACCTTTACGCAGCCCTCGGTGGCGTCGTACAACCGGGGAATCAGCTGAATCAACGTGGTTTTGGACGAACCCGTGCCGCCTAAAATGCCGATGACTTCGCCGGACTTGATGTGCAGGTTCATATCGGCCAGGGCCATGCGCTCGGCATTTTTGGAGTACTTGAAGCTGACGTTGTCAAAGTCGACGGACCCGTCCTTCACTTCCGTCACGGCATTGTCGGGGCTGGTCAGATTGCTTTGCTCGTTCAGCACCTCGCAGATACGTTCGGCCGATTCCATGGACATGGTGATCATGACGAAGACCATGGAGAGCATCATCAGGCTCATCAGAATCTGGAAGCTGTATGTAAGAATGGCGGACATCTGTCCCACGGCGACCTCCATGCCGCGGCTGGTGATGACCTCATAGGAGCCGTAAGACAGGACGAACGCCATGCCTGCGTAGACGCAGAACTGCATCATGGGATTGTTCAGAGCCATAATACGCTCGGCGCGGGTGAAGTCCTTACAGACGTCCTCGGCGGCGGCGGCGAATTTCTTTTTCTCATATTCCTCGTGTACGTAGCTCTTGACCACGCGCATAGCCTGCACGTTTTCCTGCACGGAGTCGTTCAGAGCGTCGTATTTGCGGAACACCCGGCGGAAAATCGGCGTGGCCTTGCGGATCACCAGTACCAATCCGACGCTCAGAAGCGGGATGGTGACCAGGAAAATCGTGGCCAGGCGCCCGCCCATGGCAAAGCCCATGATGAACGAGAAAATCAGCATCAGCGGCCCCCGGATGGCCACGCGGATGATCATCATGAAAGACATCTGCACATTGACCACGTCTGTGGTCATGCGAGTCACCAGACTAGACACCGAGAATTTGTCGATGTTCGAAAAGGAATAATCCTGGATGTGGTAAAACATATCCTGGCGCAGATTGCGGGCAAAGCCGGTAGAAGCGGTGGCGCAGGTGCTGCCGGCTGCGATGCCGAAAAGCAACGACAAGACGGCCATAACCACAAGCTGGATGCCATAGCGGACGATGACGTCCATGCTACAGCCGGCCTGCATCTGATTCACCAGATTGGCGATGATAAACGGGATGATGCACTCCAGGACGACTTCCACGGTGACCAGAAGCGGCGTCAGGATTGCCATCTTTTTGAATTCACGGATGCTGCGGGTAAGGGTTTTGATCATACGAAGCATACCTCCTTCATCTACGAAAATACTTGTGGGAGTACAGGGCCCGGGCGCCGGTTATCCGTCCAGATTCGCAGACATATGCGCGGCGGTCTGTAGAAACAGCGTAAGCTGCGCGCTGGACAACCCGCGCGTGAGGCGCTGTTCGGTCCGGCGCAGGGATTCGCCGATCTGCGCGTCCAGATGCGCCGCCTTTTCTGTGGGAACCAAGCTTTTCAAACGCGCGTCATTGTGCACGCTCTCTCGCAGGATCAGGCCGTTTTTTTCCATCAGCTGTAGAATGCCGGTGGCGGTGGAACGGCTCAAACCAAAAGCCCGCTCTACATCGCGCTGGAACACCGGTCCCTCGACGCATTTCACCAGGATGTAGTGCATCACACGGCTCTGCACCCCTGTGATTCCCAGGCTTTGCATATTGGCGTTGTTGTACTTTCTGAGCTTGTGAAACAGGACGTTGATCCACATTCCACAGTCTTTGTCCATTGGGATCTTCCTCCTCTCCGGCTACAAGGCCATGATTTTCCTCCTGGATTGTTCGGAAGCGAACATATTTTAACGCGCAAATATAAGCTTGTCAAGATGGCATTCGACCATTTTTTTGCAGAGTCCGGAATCGGTTTGGAGACGAAGACATGAGCTGCAGCGCGCAAAATACGGCCCGAATTGCGCTGGAACAAATGCCGGCTTTTGGTATACGGTAAACATGAATAACAAACAAGTTCTGTGACTTTCCCAGGGGCTGTTTGTTTTTTGCGGCTGTATTTCCAACGTCTTCATCGCTGATACCGGGGAAAAGACCGTAAAACACAAAAGCGGGGCTTCCAACCTGAAAAATCAGGAGGAGGCCCCGTCCGTGTTCTGGAAAAGCCTTTATTTTGACGTTTTACGACCTAAATTCCCGCAAAATTATCCTATACAGGCTCCGTGGGGATAGGAATCTCCAA
>OIYW01000144.1_pt1 | contig 68379 bp, 63 predicted proteins | sample 1588351 | NCBI WGS metagenome assembly OIYW01 (sample SAMN03283268) | human gut metagenome | biome: human-associated habitat; material: feces | host: Homo sapiens | place: USA | collected 2013 | reverse complement strand
ACCGGGCAAAGTGCTTATAAAACAGGTCGGACAGCCCAATGCCGCCCGTGAGCAGAACCAGTGTGGCTTCGGCCAGGGGATTTTGATAGTAGCGATAAGTAAAGGGTTTCCCGCCGCTGACCGTGAAGGCAGTGGTTGGATAAACCCGGCAAAATTCTGCAAGCGTCATGGAACCCCTCCTCTAACCTCTATTTCCGCCCCACAAGCATCCGGGAGTCGCCCAGCATCATCATGGCCGCCCGCCGGCGGGAGCCGAAGGCCTCCTGGGCCGTGTCGATGATGTGTACGTCCTCATACCCCATGTCCCGCAGCTCCTGGGCGAAGTCCTCCATGTCCCCGTACATGCGGGGCTTCATCTCATCGTTGAGGGCGAACACGCCGCCCTTTTTCAGCACCCGCAGGGTTTCCAGCAGCAACGCCCGCTTGTCTGAACCCATGATGTTGTGATAGACATAGTTGCTCACCACAGCGTCGAAGCTCTCATCCGGGAAGTCCAGCTTGTTGGCGTCCCCATGCTGAAACCGGCACCGGGCGGCTACACCTTCGCTTGCGGCGTTTTTCTCGCACATAGCCTGGTTGTAGCCGAAGTCTACGCCCCAATAGTCAATGCCCACCACCTGGGCCGATGGCCAGGTAAGAGCCGCCCGGATGGATAATGGCCCGGAGCCGCAGCCCACTTCCAGCAGCTGCCCCTGCCCGTCAAAATCCAGATGGGAGAGGATGACCAGGTGGGTCCGATCCATCATGCCGCCGCCCCCAAAGGCATATTGACGCCGTATCCAAGCGCACCACAGGAGCAGCGCCAGCAGGATCACTGCGGCAATCACGAACACCACACCCAGCGCCGTGATATGGAACACCACAAAGGACAGCACCGCCAGTACCACAGACAGCGCCAAAAGGGCGCCTACCACATAGAAAACAGGGTTTGACATCCAGCTCCCGTAATCCTCTCCATGCGCCCCAAGGCGGATCTCTTTTTGCTGGACTTGATTTTGCTTCATTTGAACCATCTCCTTAATTATCATATTTTTTGTAACAACAGACACAATCCCGCCTGGGCCGCCGCCATGAGTGGGCACAACAAGAGTGGCCACTGAAGCAGATGCTCCGGCAGAGCGTATCCCTTCATCCAGGCTTTGAACCCATAGCCGGGGTGCCCTTCGGTTCCTGGGATGACAAAGCGGCGCTTTGCTTTCTTCTGTATCAGCCAGAGGTCCAGAAAGAACAGATCACAGACATTGACGATCATCCACTGGATATACCCCGTCAGGGCCAGACGCCAGAAGTCTGTTGTGCCGCCCTCCACAGTGCTGACCGCACCATAAAGGAGGAGGGGCAGCCACTCCCCAAAGCAGATCCAAAGCCAGTAAAAACGGTTTTCGGCCTTTGTCGGCGGATCTTTTGCGGCCTTGATGATGGCGGGCGGATAGCAGGGAAACATCAGCCGGGGCTTATACAGCGCCACCGCCGCGGCGAACAGGTTAAAATAGGCAGCCATGGCAAATCCGTCTAATATCGTCCGCAACCAGTTCATCAAGGCACCTCCTTAAATTCCATCCGCACGATTTGCAGATGCAGCGGTCCGTCAGCGATTGTAGCCAGAAGGCGGTGGATGGGTTTTACCCCCGGCCCCGCCAGCTTCCGGTAGCCCTGCATATACCCGCGACTGGAAACGGAAAGGAGCGGCGACCAACGCTCCAGCTCCCTTTTGGCGTCCTTTACGGAGAAATATGCGCCGACATCCTTGATGCCCGCCTGTTTCACCCATGTTTTGAGCATCAACTTGACGGCGGTTTTCCCCGCTCCATCAAATACCAGCCGTCCGCCGGGAAACCGTTTCGCCATGGCAGTTATCAGCCGTTGCATCTGCTGCGTAGTGAAATAATAAAATACCCCGGCGGCAAACAACACTGTGCCGTTCACCGGGTCGGTATCTATAGCGTCCAGCCAGGCCGGATCGTTCAAATCCAGCGCCAGATTCCGTTCCCTTGCTTCGGCGGGCAGAAGACGGTTTCGCAGTTCAATCACATCCGATAGGTCGATGTTGTAGATTTTACAGCTTCCGTTGTCGCAGGCCCGGCTGGTGTTGTCCAGCCCGCAGCCGAGATTGATGACCGCCGCCTTTGGATGGGATTTCAGATAATCCCGCACCTCCCAGGCCAGATCACTCTGGCGCATGGCGACTTCCAGTGCGCCGAACACCTGCATCAGTCTGTTTGATTCCTTATCCAATTTCGAGAAATCATAGTCAATGCGCTCCATCAGTTCCGCAGCACTTTCATCTTGAAACAGAGTAGGGAACATCCGAGAGCACAATCGGCGGCCATAAAGCGGGATAATCAATGTTTCCTGTACCGTATTCTTTTCGATCTTATATTTGTCCATGTGAATCCCTCAAACCGGCATAATAATCCGCTTTTATTATAGTTAGCTATGACTAACCAGTCAAGTCTTATGAGGAAAGTTTGCAAAAATTCATAAAAGGACAGATTGGCAAGCAATGCAAAACATATATATGTTTTGCGATTTTGACCGGATTGCACCGCCCAAAATGCTTGTTGAGGGATACCCCCCAAGTCTCCAAGATCGCCACCTTCGGTGACGGCTGCGCATCCTACGGACGCTGAAATTTAAAATAAGCAAAATAAAACTCTATGCAAATGGTTCGTCCATTCACATAGAGTTTTCTTATTTCCCGTTCACTTGGCATAGGTCAGTATTTTTACAATACTTCTTTATGCTCCTCTGCCATTCGGCGGGGCCTTCCTTTTCTTCTGGCAAAATTGTGATGTGTCAGCTCTTTCAATGTTGTCTACGTTTCGCTCGTCAGTAGCGTTACGCCTGTGACAACGGTTTAATCCACATACATGATGTTCTCCGGGTTGACCGGGTACTCCTTATGGGGAGCCGTATCATCCGTATACTATCACAACCAGAAATTTAAGGCCACTGCCGAGGCTCACGGCTTGCATATCGAGAAGCACGCCAAGTATGGCTGGACGGTAACGACGCTGGCCCCGGAGGCATGGATCAGAGAAATTTTGGGAGAGGATAAAATCAACGCCAGCCGCTTGCCGGTAGAAGGCACCACCAAAGGCGGGAGTAAGAAATCCATTAACCGCAGCATCAAATATGTCTGCCCCTGCTGCGGCACCATTATCCGGGCAACGCGGGAGGTCAATGTAATCTGCGGGGACTGCAGAGAGGCTTTCGAGCGGGAATAAAGAAAAAAGCGGGAGCCGCAAAGGTTCCCGCTAAATTGTTCTCTTTGAAAGAAGCGGCTCTATCTGGGGAGGGATACTTTTTAGCGTTTCCTCGTTTCTGGCATATATGGGCCGGACAAGGGTGTGCAAAAATGAGCCGCTATGGGACTATGTGATCGCCGCGATAGGAAGCGGGCTGATGGCGGCCTAATTTGCCAAGTCCCCAGAAAACAGAAAAAGCCCGGAAAGCCCATAATATCAGGCTTTCCGGGCATAGATACAAAACCAGCCCTCCGATTTGGAAGGCTGATTTTGTATGAAAGATTGTTTCTTAATATGGTGTAAGTGTGGTGTATATCGGCGAGGAATACCCAGGAAATTTCTAAATTGTCAGGCAATAGGGGTGGCTTTTTGGATTAACTTTCTAAACGCAAAGAAAACGATCGCTGCGAATACTCCATCGTGCAGACGGTACGTATGCAGGAAGGTGGTTTAGACTTTTGAATGGTGAAAAAGGGGGGCAAAAGCAACCGGCCGTCCTGTGTGAGGGACGGATGCTCTTGACATGTTAGTATTAACTAACTATAATAAGGGTGATGACTTGCCACAAATTCCACCCTTGAACCATCTCCTGGGATGGAACGCGGCGCCAAGGGAAGAGGGGGTAGTATGCTGCTGTTAAACAAAACGCTCCTCCGCATGGCAAAGGGGCTGTGGAGGTGGATTTTTTTGATCACAGGCTTAAAGCTGGCCGTGCTGGTGGGCCTTGCCGCCTTTGCCCGGATCATCTCCGGGTTCCTGGGCAATGTGGCATCCCCAGCCATGACGGCCGGAGATGGGGCCAGAGCGGTTGTGTCCGCCTTGCTGACGGCTGTTATCATGCTCCTGCTGGAGCTGCTTACCGGCGAGGCCCAGTACCGCTGCACCGCAAAGGCCCGGCAGACGCTCCGTGGGGGAATTTTCTCCAAAGTGCTGGAGCTGGATGTGGGCAACGTGGAGAAAATCGGCCCAGTGTCCGCCATCACCTCCTCCGTGGACGGAGTGGAGTCCATGCAAGTCTACTACAGCCAGTACCTGCCCGGCCTGTTTTACAGCCTTCTGGCGCCCATCTACCTGTTCTTCCAGCTGTGGAAGGTGTCGCTGGCGCCGGCGGTGCTGCTGTTTCTCGTCTCCTTTTTGCTGCTGCCGGCCAACAATGTTTTCCGCCGTCACATTGAAACGCTGAAGACCCAATACTGGTTCTCCATGGAGGACTTGACCGGCTACTACTTGGAGAGCGTCCAGGGGATTAGCACCTTTAAGCTCTTTGGCAGAGACGGCCACCGGCAGGCGGTACTGGCGGAGAAGTCCCGAAACTTCAACGATAAGATCATGGAGGTGATGAAGGTGAACTTCTCCTCCTTCCTCCTCACCGATGGGCTGATTTATGGGGCGGTGGCGGTTTCCGCCTGCATCGCCGCCGGGCAGCTGGCTGCGGGAGCCGTCCCTTTTTCCAGCGGGCTGATGGTGCTGCTGCTGTCCTTTGGATTTTTCGGCTCGGTGCGGCAGCTGATGAACGCCACCCACTCTGCCTTGGCAGGTGTGTCCGCTGCGGACAAGGTGGAAAAACTGCTGGCCATCGACACCACCCGCCCCTACGACCCCACCCTGCCGGTGGAGAAGGCGCCCTATCCCGGCATCCGCATGGAGCATGTGTCCTTTGGCTATCAAGGCCGGGAGGCCGCCCTGCGGGATGTGTCCTTGGAGATCCCCAAGGGGAAGGTGACGGCCCTGGTGGGCCTTTCCGGCAGCGGGAAGTCCACCATCGCCTCCTTGCTCATGCGCTTCCACGACTGGGAGAAAGGCCGCATCCTGTTGGAGGGCCGGGACCTGGTCAGCCTTACCCCGGAGGAGCTGCGCCGCCGGGTGATCTTGGTGCCCCAGACGGTGAGCCTATACAGCGGAACCATCCGGGAGAACCTGCGCATGGCCGCCCCCAACGCCACGGAGGAGGAACTGTTGGAGGCTTTGGGCCAAGTGCGATTAAAGGAGTGGGTGCTGGCCCAGCCGGCGGGCCTGGACACCTCTGTGGGGGATGCCGGCGGGAAGCTTTCCGGCGGCCAGCGGCAGAAGATAGGCATTGCCCGGGCGCTGCTGTGCCGGGCGGAGTACATCCTTTTTGACGAGGCCACCTCCAGCGTAGACCGGGACAGCGAGCAGGAAATTTGGAACTGTATCGGCGAGCTGGCCCAAACCCGCACGCTGCTCATCATCTCCCACCGGCTCTCCACCATCCGGGATGCGGACGTGATCTATGTGCTGGAGAAAGGGCAAGTTTCCCAGCGGGGGTCCCACCGGGAGCTGATGAACCAGCCGGGGCTCTACCGCCGCCTGGTGGAGGAGCAGGCCCAGCTGGAGCAGCAGGGAGAGGAGGAGTGCTGCCATGGGTAAACGATTTTCCTATTCCATCCCCGCCATGACAAGGCGGCTGCTGAAAATCGCTGGGCCGGTGAAGGGAACCTTGTGGATCTCCACCCTGGCCAGCATTGTGGGGAATCTTTCCCAAATGGGGCTGATGGGCTTTGGCGCCTTGCTGCTTTTGTCCTGCGCCGGAATGGTGGGCGGCCCGCCCTGGGTGTATGCCCTGTTCCTAGGGCTTTCCACCTTGTGCATCGTCTTGGGGCGGTATATCGAAGGGGTGGTCTCCCACGCGGGGGCTTACCGGCTTTTGGCCAGCATGCGGGTGCATTTGTATGGGACCATCCGGAAGCTGGCGCCAGCCTGCCTGATGGACCGGGAGAAGGGCGACCTGCTCAACATTGCGGTGTCTGATATTGAAACGGTGGAATTCTTCTTCGCCCACACCATCGGTCCCATGTTCACTGTGATTCTTTTGCCCTGCGTGACCTTAGGGCTGGCGCTGTGGTTCCAGCCTCTGTTCGCTGCCGTACTGCTGCCGGTGTATTTGGTGGTCAGCGTGGTGTTCCCCTTGGCGGCGGTGAAGGCGGGCCGGGGAATGGGCATGCGGTACCGCGCCCGGCTGGGGGAGATGAAATCCCTGGTGCTGGAGAGCGTCTACGGCCTGCGGGATATTCAAATCTTCGGCTTTGGCCCCCGCCGGCTGGAGCAGGTGCGGGAGAAGAACCGGCAGGTCAACCAAGCGGCCCACGGCATGACCCTCCACCGGCAGGCGGTGTCCGCGGCGCCCGCCTTCTTTGTCTACCTGGCCCGCATCCTCATAATTGGGGTGGCATCCTGGCTGGCGGCGTCCGGCGCGCCCAACCCGGTGGGGACGGTGGTACTTTCCTTTGTGGCGGCGGCCTCTTTTTCCTCCACCCAGTCTCTGACTATGGTGGTCTCCAGCCTGCTTGAAACCTACGCCGCCGCGGAGCGGCTGTTCCTCATCGAAGACACGCCCCCGGAGGTCACCGAGCCTGTCCATCCTGTCTCCTGCGGGCCCATCCGCTCCATCCAATTCGACCATGTGGGTTTTTCCTACGGTAGCTCCTCCCGGGCCATATTGGAGGACTTCTGCCTGGAACTCTCCGGCCATGAAAAGCTAGGCATTGTGGGGGAGAGCGGCATTGGCAAATCCACGGTGCTCCGGCTGCTGCTCCGGTTTTGGAACCCCAAAAGCGGGCACATCCGGGTAAACGGCATTCCCCTGGAACGGGTGCCTTTGGAGGAGCTTCGCCGCCGGGTGGCCGTGCTGGAGCAGGACACGTTTCTCTTCAACGGCACGTTGGGGGAGAACATCTCCTTAGGAAAGCCGGACGCCTCCCGGGAGGAAATCGCGGAGGCGGCCCGCCGTGCGGGGCTTGGAGGGTTTGTCCAAACCTTGCCCCAGGGGTACGATACCCCCATGGGCCAGATGGGCGCCCGCCTATCCGGTGGGGAGCGGCAGCGGGTGGGCATTGCCCGGGTGATGCTATTGGATCCGGACGTGATTGTCATGGACGAGCCCACCAGCAGCCTGGACGTGCTCCATGAGAAGGAGCTGCTGCGCACCCTTCGGGAGCAGTGCGGGGACAAAATGCTGCTGCTCGTCTCTCACCGGCCCTCCACCCTCACCGGCTGCGACCGGATCGTCCGGCTGGAAAATGGCAGGGCAGTGGAAGAAAAAGGAGGCATGAACCAATGAACAAGATCCAAACGCCCGGAAGACATCCCCTTTCCATCCCTGTGAAGGGCGGGCAGCCCATAGAAGGTGTGCGCCTGGTGGGAAATCAGCCGGGAAAGACCTTGGTGGTGACCGCCGGTGTCCACGGGGACGAATATGTGGGCATCCAGGCAGTGCGGGAGCTGCTGCGCCAGCTTTCTCCGGGGGAGCTTTCCGGGCAGGTGATCTTTGTGCCGGTGGTCAACGCCGGCGGCTTTTTCGCCGGCACCTACCGTGTCCCGGAGGACGGGGAAAATTTGAACCGCTGCTTCCCGGGGGCCAAGGGGGAAACCTACACCTGGAACATGGCCTCCGCACTGGAAGCGTCCCTCTATCCCCAGGCGGATTTCCTGCTGGATCTGCACGGCGGCGGGATCTATGAAACCATGGAGCCCTTGGCGTTCTTTCCCGTGGACGCGGGAGAAAGGGTAAAGTCAGTGGCCCGCCAGGCGGGGAAGGCCCTGTCCCTGACCTTTTTGGTGCAGTCATTCGCCAGGGACGGGCTGTACAGCTGGGCGGCCCAGCAGGGGATTCCCGGCCTGCTGGTGGAGCGGGGCGGCGGCGGAACCTGGAGCAGAGCGGAAGTGGATGCCTGCAAGGAGAACATCCTCCAGCTGTTGGACTTTCTGGAGATCCGTCCCTATGGAAGCCGGAAGGGAACGCCGCGGGAGGTGGAGGACGCCCACTATGAAACCGTACAGGCCAACGGCTATTGGTATCCCGAAAAGCAGCCGGGAGACACTTTCGCCCAGGGAGAACTTCTGGGCCGTGTGGAAAGCGGGGAAGGGGAGACCCTGCAGGCCATCACCGCCCCCTTTGACGGCGTGGTGCTGTACCAAACCCATATCCTGGGTGTGAGCCAGGGGATGCCCCTTTTGGCCTATGGGAAGCTGCGGGCGGAAGGGGGACTTTCCCGCCAGGAAACAGAAAGGATGCTATGACCGAGAACAAAAATTACAGGACACAGGCTACTACCAGTGAGAGGAACAAGCTTCATCTGGTATTCCCGGGGATTTGGCTGATGTTTCAGGACGTGGAGACCTAAGGAGATAGGGCATAGCATCAAGAAGAGGAGGTTGAATTGTGCTGGCAGAATTTCTGGCTGACCAAGGAGACTGGACACCGGTGATGCCCGGCGCCCGGGCCTGCCTGTTTTCCCTGGATGAGCGGCCGTTTCCACTGCCTCTCCAACTGGAACACCTGCACTTTGAGACCCTGTTCTGCCTGCGGGGGTCCGTGACCTTGACGCGGCAGTACGGTTCCTTTCTGAAAGCTGGCGCCCAGCAGGTGCTGCTTCTCACGGACCTCGCGGGCTTTACCGGCGCCAATGTGGACGCGCCCTTGGAAGGCGTTTTGGTGGCAGTGGATGCCCGGGGCGCCCGAGAGAGCCTAAAAAGCATCTGCAATCTGCTGGGCGGTTTGACCCTGGATACAGGCCGGGTGCGGCGGTGGATGGCCAGTCAGGGAGGCTGCGCGGTAGTAGGCCCCACGCACTGGAGCCGGGCAGCCTTTGCCGACCTGGACAGCCTTCCCAAAAGCGAGCGGGCACGCTGGTGCGTGTGGAAGTCGGTGGAACTGCTCTATCTGCTCTCCACCCAGGAGGAACAGGAGAGGGATGTACCCCCAAGCCCGATGCCGGACCGGAACCTTGTCCGGCCACTGGCGGAGACACGCCGATATATGGAAGAGCACCTGGACGAGCCTCTCACCATCCCCGCCTTGAGCCGCCGAGCGTGTCTCTCTGCCACCACGTTTAAGGAGGAGTTCCGCCGGATGTATGGCCTGCCCGTCCACACTTGGCTGCGGCAGCGGCGGATGGAGCGGGCGGCGGAACTGCTACATACGTCCGGATTAAGTCTGGAAAAAGTGGCACAAGCGGTGGGGTACAGCAGTGTCAGTCAATTTGCCGCTACTTTCCGGCGGTACTATGGGGTGACCCCTGGAAAGTATCGAAAAAATGTCTGATCCGACAACAATTTGGCCGATTCGGCAATGCGGCTGTGTGGAGTATCTGCTATAATACATCAATACGCAAAGGAACATGATTGTTTCCCAACAGGAGGAGATCTGAATGAAACAACATCGCTTCTGGGCCTGGGGCGCCGTGATCTGTATGGTCATGGTGATGATCACGGGCTATAAACGTAAATAATATAGAGAAAGGAAGAATTTTCCATGATGAAGCACTATGTCAGACTGGCCTGCTTCGTGGGCGGCGCTCTGTTTGGCTCCGTCGGCGTGAAATTGCTTGCCAGCAAGGACGCCAAGAAGGCCTATACCCACATTGCCGCCGCCGGCCTGCGGATGAAGGACAGTGTGATGGAAACCGTTACATCCGTGCAGGAGAACGCCGCCGACATCCTAGCCTCCGCTAAGGACATCAACGAGGCCCGGGCCGCCAAGGAGGCCGAGGCCCAGGTAGACGGCCAGGAGGCTTAAAAAACTGCGGAAGGGAGCCGGTAAGCGGCTCCCTTTTTCCATGAGGAGTGATTTGCTATGAGAGCGACCATCGAACACGAAAGTCGGGGTCGGATGCGCTTGCGGCTCCGGCAGAAGAAGATGACTCTCCGGCAGGCAGACCTGCTGGAGGCCTGGCTGAAAGGTCAGCCCTGGGCGCGGGAAGCCGTGGTTCACGAGCGCACCTGCTGTGTCATCCTGACGTATGGGGGAGATAGGGAAACGGTACTCTCCGCCATCGGCAGCTTCACCTGGGCTGGAGTGGAGGAAACGGTCACCCTGCCCAGCCACAGCACGAGGGCCCTGAACCGGGAATTTCAAGAGAAACTGGTGGGCAAGGTGCTGATGAAAGGGGTTTCCACGCTGTTTTTACCTGCCCCTCTGCGCATCGCCCGGGTAGTCTGGCACATGATCCCCTTCCTTTCCAAAGGCCTCCGATGCCTGGGACGGCGGCGGATCAAGGTGGAGTTGCTGGACGCCCTCTCCATCGGTATCTCTGCTTTCCGCCGGGACTTCGGCACTGCGGGCACCGTCATGTTCTTGTTGGAGATTGGGGAGCTGCTGGAGGACTGGACACGGAAGAAGTCCGTGGCCGACTTGGCGGAGAGCCTGTCCCTCCATGTGGATCGGGTGTGGCTGAAAACGCCGGCAGGGGACGTGCTCACTCCCATCGGCCAGATTAGGCCCGGCGACCAGGTGGTGGTTCGGGCTGGGGGTGTCATCCCCCTGGACGGTGTGGTGGCCCAGGGAGAGGCTACCATCAACCAGGCATCCCTTACCGGAGAGTCCGTCCCCGTGGCCAAGCGGCCCGGCAGTGCGGTATACGCCGGTACCGTGGTGGAGGAGGGGGAGTGTATCCTGGATGTGAAACAGGCCTCCGGCCAAGGCCGGTATGACCAGATTGTGGAGATGATCCAGCGGTCCGAGCAGATGAAGTCTGCCACCGAGGCCAAGGCGTCCAACTTGGCGGATACATTGGTGCCCTTCACGTTTGCCGGGAGCTTGTTGAGTTTTGCCCTCACCCGGAATGTGACACGGGCCCTGTCGGTGCTGATGGTGGACTTTTCCTGTGCACTGAAATTGGCTATGCCCCTTGCGGTGCTCTCCGCGATGCGGGAGGCAGGCCGAGAGCACATCACCGTGAAAGGCGGCAAATTCCTGGAGGCGGTGGCGAAAGCGGACACCATTGTCTTTGACAAGACCGGCACCCTGACCCATGCCTGCCCCCGGGTAGCAGAGGTGGTTCCCTTCAATGGAAAAGATGAGGCGGAGATGCTCCGTCTGGCCGCTTGCCTGGAGGAGCACTTTCCCCACTCCATGGCCAACGCAGTGGTGGAGGAAGCCCGGCGCAGGGGCCTTCGCCACGAGGAGCGCCATGCCACGGTGGAGTATCTGGTGGCCCATGGGATTGCCAGTTCGGTGGATGGGGAGCAGGTGCGCATTGGCAGCGCCCACTTTATCCTTGAAGATGAACAGTGCGTGATTCCCGAGGACGAGCAGGCCAAGTTCGACGCCTTGTCCCCGGCGTTTTCCCAACTCTATCTGGCCATCGACGGGGTGCTCTCCGCTGTAATCTGCATCTCAGATCCCCTGCGGGAGGAGGCGAAGGACGTGCTCTCTGCCCTCCGGGGCCTGGGGGTGAAAAACGCTGTCATGCTCACCGGGGACAGTCCCCGCACCGCCGCTGCCATCGCCGAGCAGCTGGGGGTGGACGATTTCCGGGCCGGGGTGCTCCCCTCAGACAAGGCGGACTATGTTGCCGCCCTGCGGCGGGAGGGGCACACCGTCCTCATGGTGGGGGACGGCATCAACGATTCCCCAGCCCTCTCCGAGGCGGACGCCGGCATTGCCATCAGCGATGGGGCTGCCATTGCCAGGGAGATCGCCGACATCACCATCGCCGCAGACAGCCTATGGGAACTGGTGCGCCTGCGCCAACTGGCCATGGCCTTACTGCACCGCATCCAGAACAACTACCGTTTCGTCATCGGTTTCAACGGCGCGCTCATCGGCCTTGGCGTGGCGGGCGTCCTGCCACCAGCCACCTCCGCCATGCTCCACAACCTCTCCACACTCGCAGTGAGTCTCCACAGTATGAGCGGCCTGCCCATCTCAAAACCCGATCAACGGTCTTGACCACGAAGCCCGGTGCGTGAGCACTGGGCTTTTTCTGGTTTTCCCCTTGGCAAATGCTCCCGACAGTCGCGGTAAAATGGCGTTATATCGCGCTGTTATAAGGAGGCTGCTTTATGGAAGAGAGAACCACTGCCACTCTGGAAAAAATCCAGGAAGCTGCGCTGGCGGAGTTCCTGGACAAAGGGTTTCAGGGCGCCTCCCTGCGGCAGATCGTGAAGAACGCCGGGGTGACTACCGGGGCCTTCTACGGCTATTTCTCCAGCAAGGAGGCGCTGTTCAACGCCTTGGTGGAATCCCACGCCACCGCCCTCATGGGCAAGTTCATGGAGGCTCAGATTTCCTTTGCCGAGCTGCCCGAAGAGCAGCAACTGGAGCACACGGGGATGGAATCCGGCACCTATCCGGACTGGATGGGCCAGCACCGAGAGCCGGTGAAGCTGCTTCTCACCCGTGCGGAGGGCACCAGTTATGAGCGCTTCGTCCATAACATGGTGGAGGTGGAGGTAGAGTACACCCTCCAGTACATGGAGGTGCTCCGCCGCCTGGGGAAGGATATTCCCGTGCTGGACAAATCCCTGTGCCACACCATTGCCAGCGGGATGATGGGCGGCATCTTCGAGATCGTGATCCACGATATACTCCGGAGCAGGCACTGCGGGACGTGGATCAACTGCGGAATTTCAACACTGCCGGATGGCTGAAATTGATGCAGGCTTGACCCTTGTCTTTTTGGATGTAAGTTAACTTAAACTAACTGTTTTAACTGAATAAACCTGCAAATAGCTGTCTTTTCATTCGCTACAAATGAGCCGCAGTCATGATGTAATTTTCGGTGGTGTAATCCACCCTTTATAACTGTCATCAGGATTGGAGATGGAATTGCTCTCGCCCTGTAACTCACCGCCACGGCTCAAACGCTCATACAGTGGGATGATTTTTGTACATCCTGAAATGAAAATACTCTAAGTGACTGCTTTACTAGCCATGACAAAAAGTGTGATTAAGAAGTCATTTAGAGCATAGATCTCCGTTTCGTAGTTCTTATGCTGCAGCTAACAGTATAGCAGTTCTCCCATTTCTAGGCAAGTGTTTGCTGCACAGCCTCTGCAGAATGGGTGAATCATGGATGGATATGCCTCTCGGCCATCTGCGCTGTACACAAAAAGGGCCGCCCTCGCTTACAGCGAGAGCAGCCTTTTTCAATTTGATTATCAGAACATTGCCATTTCAGGCTCTTGGGGTTCTGTGGGAATTTGTTCTGGTTCCTGGGTGGGGAAAGTTTTCTCCTCGCCCCTGCTGTATGATGCCGTCAGCCACGCCAAGTAGTGGGCTCTGGTCAGCAGGAGCAGCTCGCAGAAGTGGCCCATGCTCAGGCTGATGACCACATGGTTTTCAGGCTGTTTTCCAAACCGCGGGACAATCAGGCCCTTCTCATCGGTTTCCCCAGGCCCGCTGTCCGCCACCAAGAGGAAATCGGACTTGTTCCCAGGCAATAGCTGGAAAATACGGGACAAGCTCTTTCCGTCCGGGCGGGGCCGTCCTATCCTGCGCAGCTTTTCCGCGGAGGTCCCGCCCATGCACTGATATAGCGGGGTCTTATCACCCTTTTGCTTTTTATCCTGAAGGCGCAGAAGCAGCTCTCCGGACTCCGCCTTCCGGCACAGTTCCAGCAGTTCCCCGCAGTCCAGATAGATCTGCACCAGGTTTGTCTGCCGTTCGCCGGCGGGGCGGTTCAAGTCATAGGCTGCAAAGGCCAGATGACACCTGCCAATGGAAAAGGCGTCATTGAGGCTCTCCACAAAGCAGCCTTTCCCATCCTTTCGAACAATTTGATGGGCGTTGCGCTCTTTGTCCATGGTCAGTCCTCCAGTGCGTGCAATAGAATTTGGAAGAACTCCTTGGTCTTTCCCAGGTTCTCCTGAAACTGGGATAGGAAGTCCTGGCTGGTGTTGTAGGCCAAGTACAGGTGCTCATACACTGCCGGGCGAATGAGTACTGCCGAAGGATCCATTATGATTCCTCCTCGTTCTTGTGATGCCGCAGAGTCCAGGCCATGTTCTCCATAGCCTGGCGCAGCTGGCCGCTAAAGCTGTCCCAATCCTCCAGGAACACTTCCATGGACGTTGCATCGCACAGACAGGCGTCCTCTAAGGTGAAAATCTCGTAGTCTTCACGCTCCACCCGGTCGTAGGGCAGGGAGAGGATTCCCTCCTGCACGGGAACGAAAAATGTTCCCATGTGGTTGCCATCGGAGATGGGATATGAGGATGACGGCACGCTTCTCATGTCGGTGGACAGCTCCAGTGTCACCGCGCGGACAACCTCGGCGGACGCGGCCAATGTCTCCATTACCCTCTCCGGTGTTGGCGAGGATGGAACGCTGCATTCCAGCGGCGAGTCAGCCTCCATCACCGCCCATGTCTACAATCCTGCGGGAGGCGCGTCCACCTCCTATCAGTGGCAGCTGCGCCTGCCTGGAAACGCAGGCTGGACCAGTCTGTCCAACGGTGATGAAAATGAAAACATCGGCTCTGTGTCCGGTGCAAATGCTTCCGGCCTGACGCTTCGGGATATCAACCTGGCGTTGGATGGCGGCGCCCTGCGCTGTGTGGTAACAATCCCCACCAGCGATGGCACGCCAGAGTATTATTACAGCGATATCGCGCCCCTCTCCCTGTCCGGAAACAGCACCACGACCCGGATTTCGGTGAAAGATTACACGGGCGGTTCCGGTACCATCGGCGAGCCTTATACCGGAATCAGCGGCTATACCACCAGCGAGACAACCACAACTGAGGTCACGGTACAGCAGCCGGTGACTGTTGAGAAAGATGATATAGAATACGCCATTTACTCCTACACTTCTTCGGCTGAGACTGTCTATGTAGCCGTGGCTTATGATGAGAGCGGAGAGCCGCAATACTATGCCGCGACGCTGAGCAATGGAGCCTATACGGTCGATGAACAGCTGACGCCCGGGGAGACGGTTTACTACCATCATGCGGAGGATGAAACCGATTCCGAATAACCGAGTTTGAAGACGGCGGCCAGACGCTGGCCATCGACCTCAGCGGCTATAAGGACTCTAACACCAACACGCTCCATGTGGAGGTCACGTTTGCCAACAACAGCAACAGGATTTATTTTAATACAGACGGGGAAGACGGCGGAACAATTGCTGCGGCAGACAGCAGCGGCAATCCGCTGGAATCCGGTGCAAGCGTGGGCCACGGTGCGGATGTAACCTTCACGGCAGAGCCGGAGGGCGGCTATATGGTGGAGAGCTGGACTGTGGATGGAGAGATTTACACATGGCCCGGTACAGACGAGCCGTATCGTGAGAGCACGCTGACTTTGGAGAACATCTCTGCGGACCGCACCGTCACCGTGTGGTTTGAGCAAGCCGCGCAAACCACCGTCCATACGGGCGTGGTGGATGTCGATGGGCAGTCCTCTTCCGCGGCCACCATCTCGGTGACGAATGCCGGCTCTGAGCCGCTCAGCCCCAATGAAGACGGCACCTACACAGTGCGGCGGGATACCAGCCTGATTTTTACGGCACACCTTACCTCCAGTGACAACAACACAGTGCGGGAGTGGCAGTCCAGCACAGATGGAGTGGACTGGACTACAATTGCCGGCTCCGGCGGCCAGGACACTTTGACGGTTTACAACCCTGAGGATGAACACCTGTATATCCGTGCTGTGGTAGCAACCGCCCAGAACTTCTCCCTCTCGTGGAAGGTTCAGATGAGCGAAGGAGAGCTCCCGGAGGAGGCCAATGCGTCTCTCACGGCAGTCAGCAACGGTGTGGCACTTACAAGTGGGTCGGACCAGCCCGCCTATGTGGCGGTGGACTTTACCCTGACTCTGAACAATGCCTATTATGTGGTGAACTGGAGCGGGAACGTGGACAGTGATGGAACCACCGCCCGTCTGGAGAGCCTTACGGCGGATACGGAAGTCACGGCGACCATCGCCAAAAAACCAACGGTGAACATCGCAGAGGATGTTTCCGGCGGCAGTGTGACCGTCAAGGGTACGGTGAACGGCGTTGCGGATACAGTAGTTGCAAACGGCGGCTATGTGGACAACGGCACTGCAATCACCATCACTGCTGATCCCCAAAATGGGTATGTGGTGAATACCATCAACGACAAATCTGTGAACAGCGATAGGACCAATGGCAGCAAAGATTTGGCGGTTGAGAATGTCACAGCGGACATCTCTGCCACTGCCACTTTCCTGGCAAAGCCCACCGTGACAATTGGATCTGCGGTTGGGGGCACGGTCACCGCCACCGGCACAGTGGATGGAAGCTCCGTGGAGCTATCTACGGGCAGCTATGTGGATTTCGGAACGGAGATTTCTGTCACGCTGGCGCCCACCACCGGCTATGTGGTGGATACAGGCGCAATGGGTGTGGGGGATTTGGCCTACACCGACGGTTCCGGCACCACCACCGACAGCATGACCTATACCATTGGCAATGTGCAGGAAGACCAGTCCATCGAGCCCAAATGGGAAGCGCTTGAGACGTATGCCGTCACCTACTCCGTGGTGGATACCAACGGCGGGTCAGAGGGCGGCACAAACGGCACCCTGAGCGCCAGCGCATCCCGCAAAAATATGGAGGGTTACAGCAAACCCAGCTTCACGAGCGGGGAAAAACTGCACGAGGGCTCTGTGGTTGCCCTGACAGCTGTACCCAACAGCGGGTATCGGGTGCAAGAGTGGCGCGTTAACGGGGATGTGGTACAGACAACCGGCGGCGTCACCGAGCTTGGTACAAGTCTGACACTGGAGAATATAGCGGAGGATACCGAGATCTCCGTACAGTTTGTGGAGATTGGCGACCGCATTACAGTTTCCGCTGGCAGTGGAGGGCGAATCACCAGCGCCATGGTGTCGGACAGTGAACAGCTGGAGAATATCGAAGAAGGATTTACGCTGGCGCCCAATGCCCAAGTAGTGATTACGGCGCAGCCCGACGCCGGTTACGAAGTGGCCAGCTGGTCGGTCAATGGGGTGGAAGTGCCCGGTGAGAGCGCCCTGTCCTACACCTACACAGCTCCTGCTGATGGGGCGGGGGCAGCCATCTCGGTGACCTTCCAGCAAGTGGAATACCCTGTTTCTTGGGGTGGCAGCAACGGTACAGTCAACGCCAGTGGGTATACGGGCGGCAGCGCCGCCATCCGCGGTGGCACAGAGGTCACCTTCACAGCAGAGGCTGGCGAAGGCTACGTCCTTACAGAATGGACGGTGAACGGCGAGAAGGTTCCGGCGGAAGGGAACAACGGCGCTTCCCTGACCTGGGTTGTGCCCAATGGGTTGGCTCAAGATCCTCCGGTGAACGAGTATGAAATTGAGGCGGTCTTCGGCCGGGGAAGCTATTCGGTCACCATCGGCCAGCCTGCATACGGAACGATTTCGGCAGATCAAGATTTGAGCTCCGTCACGGGAGGCACGCAGGTCACTTTCACCGCAGTTCCCCAGGAGAATTACATCCTGACCGGCTGGATTGTAAACGGTGACACAACGGACTCCCGCAGCCTGACCCACACCGTCACAATTGAAGGGGAGACCACCATTTCCGCTGTCTTTGTGCCCAGTCACTACGCGGTGACCTACGCGGTAAGTGATGAAAAGGCCGGCACCATCAACGCGGAGGGGTACGAGAGTGCTCCGGCCAGCGTGGCTTATGGAGAGAGTATCACCTTCACAGCCAAGGCCAATCCCTATTACTTTATCAGCGGATGGCAGGTGGATGGCGAGACCCAGGAGGGTACCGCAAACCAGACTTCCTTCACTTTAACCAATGTGACGGAACCGCATAATGTCACTGCGGTCTTTTCCGCGTCCATCTCTTACACCGTGGGCTATCAGGCACAGGCAAACGGCAGCCTGGCTGTAACCAGCAACGGAGAAGCTCTGACGTTGGAACCCGGCCAAACCGCACAAGTTTGGGGCGGCAGCAAGCTGGTCTTCACCGCCGCGCCAGAGGAGAAGCACATGGTTTCCAAGTGGACGGTGAACGGAGAGGAAGTTACTCGGGGCAACATGGCAGCCTACGGCATGACCAATCCCTACCAGAACACCCTGACGGTATCCCACGGGCACAGACGAGCGCGACACCTTTACCATTATCCACATGCTTACCACTGCGGGGCAAGAGGGAGAGACGGAGAGCGTTACACATACCAACCAGTCCGACGGCCTGCACTTCCATGTAAACAGCCTGTCGCCCTTTGCCATCAGCTGGACCAAATATGAGGCGCCGGTAACTCCCGGCGGCGGTGGAGGCACCCCCTCCGAACCCGAAGAGCCTACCTGGCCCTTCACGGACGTGACGGAAGGGGAGGACTGGTTCTATGACGCTGTGGCCTATGTGTACGAGAATGGCATCATGGCCGGCACCAGCGAGACCACCTTTGAGCCTGGCATGCTGCTGGACCGGGCTATGGCTGCCCAGTTGTTCTACAATCTGGAAGGCAAGCCCGCTGTGACCGGCGACTCTGCTTTCAGTGACGTGGCTTCCAGCCATTGGGCTGTGGACGCCATCACCTGGGCCGCTGAAAACGAGGTGGTTGCCGGTATCGGCGGCAACCTGTACGACCCGGACAGCAATGTAACCCGGGAACAGTTCGCCCAGATGCTGTATAACTACGCCCAGTACAAGGGCTACGATTTGACCGCCAATGGCGATTTGACCCAGTTCCCGGACGCTGGCAGCATCAGCAGCTGGGCGGAGACTGCCCTGAGCTGGGCCAACGGCAAGGGCCTGATCAACGGCCATGAGAATGGCACCATTGACCCCAAGGGCAGCACTATCCGTGCCCAGGCAGCCAGCATTCTGGCCCAGTTTGATCAGAGTTTTATTTCATAATTGCGTACAACACTCCTTTTGCAGCAACGGGGACTCCTTGGGGGTCTCCGTTGCTTTTTTGTGGTTTCTTTTTGCACCAGTGCGGGAAATGCGGAATTGGGTGTCTGGTGGGGCCTCCCGCTGTTCAACACGATGGGGAAGGATTGCTCCTATGCCGCTTTGGGCAACAGGGGTGCGGCAAAGGACTTCTCTGAAAAGAAATGCCGCCAAAACCTGAGACACAGGCTTTGGCGGCATTTGAAAAATAACAGGTAGTCTAAATTTATCTTTGATTCCAACTAACTAAGAAAAACTTTGCTCTCTTTTACCACTGGGTCAGCTCCAGATACAGCTCTTTGTACTGCTTGGCAGAGTTCTCCCAGGAGACGTCCTTGTCCATGTCCCGCTGAACCACCTCGTCCCAGTGGTAGCGGTTGGTGAAATACAAGGTCTTTGCCCGGTTGATGGCGTCCAGCAGCAGGCCGGACTCGTACCGGTCGAAGGTGAAGCCGTTGCCGCTCCCGGTGAAGTCGTTATAGGGCTCTACAGTATCCTTCAAACCGCCTGTCTCCCGGACAATGGGCAGGGTGCCGTAGTGCATGGCATTGAGCTGGGTCAGGCCGCAGGGTTCAAAGCGGGAGGGCACCAGCAATGCGTCCGCGCCGGCATAAATCCGGTGGGCCCGTGATTCATCATACTGGATGCAAGCGGCGAATTGCCCCTTATAGGCTCCCTCATAATACCGGAAAGTATCCTCAAATTCCCTGTCGCCGGTTCCCAAAATGACCACTTGGGTGTTTCCGTCCATTACCTGGGGAATGACGGCGCTGACCAAATCCAACCCCTTTTGGTTGGTCAGGCGGGAGATCAGTCCAATGACAAATTTGCCTTCGTCCTCTTCTAAGCCCAGTTCCTTTTGCAGGGCCAGTTTGTTGGCCATCTTGTGGTCCAGCACATTTCCCAGGCTGTAGTTTTCAACCAAGGCAGGGTCGGTTTCCGGGTTCCACATTCCGTAGTCGATGCCGTTGACAATGCCACGCAGCTTCTGGCTGTGATACCACAGATGGTTTTCCAAGCCCTCGCCATATTCCTTCGTCTGAATCTCCTGGGCATAGGTGCCGCTGACCGTGGTGATCCGGTCGGCATAGGCCAGGCCGCCCTTCAGCATGTTGGCGTCCTCATAGCCTTGCTTCAAAGCGCCCATAACGAAAACGGAATCCGGCAGGCCGGTCCAATACTGAATGGTGGAAATGTTGTAAATCCCTTGGAACCGCAAATTGTGAATTGTGAGAATGGATTTTGTCTTTCCCACAGGGGAGCTTTGGAACAGCGTCTTCAGGAAAACCGGCACCAGGGCCGCCTGCCAGTCGTGGCAGTGGACAATGTCGGGAATCCAGTTCATGTAGTTCAGCGCGGCCAGGGCAGCCTTGCTGAAGAAGCAGTATTTTGGAATGTCATCTACCAGATTGATATAGGGGTTCCCGGTAGAGAAGAACTCCTGGTTGTCGATAAAGTCGTACACCACTCCATCGTGGATGTATTCCATGATCCCCACATAGTAATTCCGGCCGGTCCTGCCCAGATCCATGTAGAACTCACCCCGGTAGACCATCTTATCCTGATATTCCTTCGGGATGCAGGCGTAGCGGGGGAGAATCACCCGAACGTCGCAGTTCAGCCGGACCAGTTCCCGAGGCAATGCGTACATGACATCGCCCAAGCCGCCTGTTTTGACAAAGGGGTAGCACTCCGAGCCGATGAAGGCTACGCTGCGCCGGGGCTGGTGGGTCATCACCTCCACAGGGGCAGGCGCTTCCGCGGCGGGAGCCGCCTTTTCCTCCACAGGGGCGGCCTTCTTGGGGGCGGCCTCCTTCTTCGCAGCGGCGGGAGCCGCCTTTTCCTCCACAGGAGCGGCCTTCTTGGGGGCGGCCTCCTTCTTCACAGTGGCGGGAGCCGCCTTTTCAGCAACAGGGGGTGTAGCTTTTTTGGGGGTTGGTTTCTTGTTTGCGGAATCTGCTTTTTTCCGTGTCATAGCATGTCGTCCTTTCCTGAATCTCTGCCTGTGGGAGCGATGCCGTCCCCACGGGTTTCGCAGTGGCGCAATCCGTGAAGAGCCTGCTTGCCGTTTTTTAGCGTGCGCTTTGGTTGCGGGACCCCTCCCTGGCATTTCATTGCCTATATTATAGCAAATATCGTGCCAAAATGCGATAGGGAAGCGAAAATTTTTGTGTTTTGGTTATAAAAGAGCTCCGCGGTTCCAGGTTCCCAAAGGGATAGTGGAGGCGGCGCGAGAGGCTGTGGGAGAGAGGCGCGCCTTACTGGGATGGCTCTTAAGAAAGGGGGCCACAAAGAGCGGTGAAAAAGGGACACTAGCTTCCCGCCTGTGTCCCTTTCTTCCTAGTTCTTATTCGGCTTTTTCAGATTCTTGCGCATCCTTGGAAGGTTCCTCGGGAGCCGCTTCCACAGGAGGGGCAGCCGGAGCGGGGGCCTCCTGATGTTCCGCGGCAACTTTCCCGCCAATCATGCCGGAGAGCAGCGCCTTGATGTCGATGCCCATGCCCTGGGCAATGCCCTCAGAAACCTGGGTGGTGCCGTTGATGATATCCTGCAGCAGCTTGGCGCTGTTGCCCTCGCCATACATGGTAATCTTGTCCACCTTAGAGAGGGGCTGGGCCACATTCTTGGCAATCTCCGGCAGGGCGTTCATCACCATCTCAATGACGGCGGCCTGGCCGTATTTCTTCATGGCCTCGGCCTTCTTGTCAATGCCTTCTGCCTCTGCCAGCGCCTTGGCCTGGATGGCCGCGGCCTCTGCCTTACCCACAGCGGAGATACCGGCGGCCTCCTGCTCCTTGGCGAAGCGGCTGGCCTCCGCCTGCTTTTTCACAGCTTCCGCTTCCTGCTCCTGCTCGTAGCGCTTGGCCTCCGCGTCCTTTTGCCGCTGGAAGAGGGCGGCCTGGGCCTCCTGCTCTTTCCGGTAGCGGTCGGCGTCCGCCTTGGCCCGGATCTCCGCGTCCAGGGCCTGCTTGGCCACCTCTACCTCTTGCTTTTTCAGCTCGGCTTCCCGGGCGGTCTTGGCGATTTCCGCGTCCACCGTGGCGGTGCCGATGATCTTCTGCTGGGCCTGGTTTTGAATCTCATAGGCGGCCTCCGCCTCGGCCTTCTTGGTGTCGGCGGTGATTTTCAGCTCTGCCCGCTTGATTTCCAGTTCGTTCTGCTTCTGGGCAATCTGGGTTTGGGATTCCACCTTGGCGTCGTTGGCGGCTTTGTCGGCGTTTGCCTGGGCGATGGCCACGTCCCGGTCCGCCTGGGCCTTGGCAATGGCAGCGTTCTTTTTGATGAGGGATGTGTTCTCCGCACCCAGATCCTGAATCAGGCCGTTTTCATCCTGGACGTTCTGAATGTTGCAGGAGAGGATCTCAATGCCCAGCTTCTCCATGTCTCGAGAGGCCTTCTGCATCACCTGGTCGGAGAAGGAATCCCGGTCGGTGTTGATTTTCTCCAGCGTCAGCGTGCCGATGATCTCCCGCATGTTGCCCTGGAGGGAATCCTTCAAATCCATGGCGATGTCATTGCCTTTCTTGTTCAGAAAGTTTTTCGCCGCCAGCCGGATGCCGTTCTCCTCTGGGGAGATGCGCACTTTGGCCACAGCGTCCACGGATACGTTGATGAAATCGTTGGTGGGGACGGACTGCTCCGTCTTGATGTCCACCGTCATCTGGCCCAGATACAGCTTATCCAGCCGCTCCAAAAAGGGGATGCGGATGCCCGCCTGCCCAATGAGGATGCGGCTGTTTTTCCGTAGGCCGGAGATGATATACGCCTGGTCCGGTGGGGCCTTTACATAGCCCATAAGCAAAATAATGAGAATTACCAGAATCGGGATGATAACGGGGAGGTAGGGCAACAGAAATTCCATTACATAACACCTGCTCTTTCTTCCTGTTTCGGAACTGTAATGTGAACGGGCCTTTCATATTCGCCGGTTTCCGCGCCCCCCTTCTTGCTGCTGTTTCTCCAAAATGCGCTGTACGGCCTCAACAGATTCCTGAAGTGCCTTTTGGTTAGCCGCCTCCAATTTTTGAAGATGGCCCTCTAAGTCCCCCTGCATGGAGAGCAGCGCCTTGGCCGTCATCTGGAACCGGCCGGCGTCCTCCCCGTGGGAGAGCCGCCAGTCGAACCACTGCCGGTAGCGCTTCCGTTCTTTGGGCAGCATGAAAACCAATAGGCCGTCCCGTTCCTTCCCATGGGGATAGTAGGTGGGGCCGTCCACCTGCATGTCCCACTTTTCCGGGGCGGCGTTGTACAGGGCCATGATCTGCTCAAAAGTCAAAAGCAAAATCTCGCCGTTTTTCCAGCGTTCCCGCAAATCTTTCGGCTCCCGCCGCAGGATGTGGAGTGAAAGCAGCACCAAAACCGCCGCCAGCGCCACGCAGCCTGCGATGATGCCGAACGTAACCTGGGTATCCATACCAGCCCTCCCATGCTAAGAACTGTCTCCAGTATAGCGGAAAGGGGCTGGAAATACAACTGTTCCCGGCCCCTTTCTTTGTCTTTTTTATAGAAAGCTGTAGTGAATCATTCCTGTTTTCCCTTCCAGCACCTTGCTCTGTTGTAAGGTGAGCCCCACCGGACTGTGCCCCGGCAGGAAAGGCGCCTGCTCAAAGATGGACACCGCCGTGTTGCTGCCGTCCGCTACGGGGGCAACCACCAGGCTGATTTCATCCAGCAGCCCTTCCGACAGGAACGACCAGTTCATCACGCCGCCCCCTGCCACCATCAGCCTTTCAATGCCAAACCGGTTGTGGAGCTTTTGGAGCAGCAGTCCGCAGTCCAGGGCCTCTTTCCCGGCAAATACATAGGAAACGTCCTTTTCACGCAGGTAAGCCAAGTACTTTGGAGCGGCCTGCTCTGTCAGAGCTTCAATGATGTGGGCTGGCTCCCGGCCCTTCTTCTCAGAAATGTGGGAGGAGAAGGCCAGTTCCCCTTTCGGGTCCACAGACACAACAAAATTGTCCATATCCCGGCCCTTTACATTGACCCAGTCCTCCCGGGGCAGGGGAGTGGAGATAGGGGAAAGGCTTCCCGCTTTTCCGTCAGCATAGCCCCCCAGCATGGTGGTGGTGCCGTACAGCGTGGCCTGGCAGCCGTAGTACTTTCGCAGCTCCCCATAAGCCCGGGAGGCAGGAGCCGCCTCTACAGCCCCGAAAAAGGCGCCGTCAATCTTCCCGTCCAGGGACGCCAGCATGTGGCAGACTACAAACATCCCGCTCATTTCAGCGCCGCCCCGTCCTGGAAGGCGTTGCCCACACGCTGGCCCAGCACATGGTAGCCGTTGTGGACCGGCTCGAAGGAGATGGGCCGGAACTTGGAAAAGTCAATGTTCCCGTCCTCGCCCAGCACGCTCTCGTCGGCGGACACATTGACAATCTCCCCGATGACGTTGCCGTCCTCGCTGATTTTCACCAGCTTGCACTCCATGGCCACAGGCAGCTCGTCGATGAGGGGAGCGTTGACAAACTGGCTCTTGGTCAGGTGGAAGCCAGACTTCTCCATCTTCTTGGGCTCGGTGTTGGCGGAGGCCAAACCCACATAGTCGCTAGCCACCAGGTTGGCGGCGTCGGCAAAGCTGACGGTAAAGGCCCCGGTAGCCCGGATGTTCTTGGTGGTCTTGTGGCCGGCGCTCAGGCACAGCTCCACCTTGTTCCCGTCATACAGGCCGCCCCAGGCGGCGTTCATGGCGTCAGGGCTGCCGTTCTTGTCATAAGTGGCGATGATCAGCACCGGCTGGGGATAGAACCAAGATTTCACACCAAAGTTTTTGCGCATCGCGATACACTCCTTTTTAATAGGGAAAGCGGGGTGCGGATGCACCCCCCGTTTCCTTGAATCTCATTTCTGGCCGTCCACATCGGGCACAATCTCCGCGTACTTTTTCAGCATTTCAGGGGTGCTGTAATAGTAGCGGGTGTTCTTGTCCAGAGCGGCGATTTTTTCCATTTCCTCCTCCGTGAAAGAGAAGTCAAACAGGTCGAAGTTATCCTTGATGTGGGCCGGGTTCTTGGAGCCGGGGATGACGATGTTCCCGTCCTGAATGTGCCACCGCAGGATAATCTGGGCGTTGGTCTTGCCGTACTTCTTTCCCAGCTCCGTGAACAGAGGCTCCTCCAGCAGCGCCTTGTCCCCGTGGCCCAGGGGGTACCAGGCCTGGATGACCATGCCCTCTTTGCTGAGGAACGACTTTAGCTCCTGCTCCTGGAAGTAGGGGTGAACCTCGGTTTGCAGCACGGCGGGCTTCACCTGGCACAGACCCAGAATTTCCTCAATCTGCGCCTGATTGAAGTTGGAAAGGCCAATGGCCTTTACCTTGCCCTCCTTGTAGGCCTTCTCCATCTGCCGGTAGCCCGCCACATAGTTGCCCGCGGGCTGGTGTATCAGCAGCAGGTCGATATACTCGGTGCCCAGCCGCTCCAGGGTCTTGTCCACGGCGTTGTCGTCCTCGTAGAAGGAGGGCCACAGCTTGGTCTCCAGGAAAATTTCCTCCCGCTTCAGGCCGGACTTCTTCATGGCCCGGCCCACAGCCTTTTCGTTGACGTAGGCGTTGGCGGTGTCGATGAGCCGGTAGCCGTCCTCCAACGCCGCCAGCACCGAGGCCTCCGCCTCGTCGGGGGTCAGCAAGAAGGTGCCGATGCCCGCCATGGGCATGCTCAGGCCATTGTTTAAGGTTGCGAATTTCATACCAATTGCCATCCTTTCCATGGTTGCAGTGCCGCTTTTTTTCTGTAATTATACTATACTCCCTCCGGGGAGAGAGCGGAAGTTTCCATTGGTTATGCGGTAGAAACCCTTGGGTTATTACAGCCCCAACTCATCAATCCAGCTTTGCACGTCCTCTATGGGGGTGTCCGCGGTGAAGGGGCCGCTCTCTCACCATGGAAGATTCCTCTCTTTCTTCTGAAGCTTGCGCCCCGTTTTCCCCCTGCGTGATGGGCTCCACTTGGCTGAGAGCGCTCTCCGCCGGGGCGCACCCGGTGAGGAGCGCTAGCCCCAGGGCCGCCAATGCCGCCGCGATTTTCATGGTTCCCACTGTCCTTCTCTTTCTTGCCCTCATTATAAAACAAGAGAGACTTCCGCAGAAGTCTCTCTTCGTTACCAGGTATAAAGCCGAAGGTTATCAGCCAGGGTTCACGGCCTGTTGGACAGCTTTTAAAAACCGCTGAATCTCCGGGGTGGGCTTTGGCGCGTGGAGCAGTCCAAAGGGGATGGTGTAGCCCCAGTCCACGGGCAGAATTTTTAGCAGCGGGTGGACATACCCCCAATTCTCCACGGCCATCAGCAGGTAGTTGTTGTTTTCACACCGGTTGAACACCCCCACATCATAGAAATCAAAATCCACAATTTGGATTTGGGGGTGGTTCTTCCACAAGTCGTCCCGAAGCTGATCCACATAGTGGCTCCAATCCCGGTGCATCAGCAAGAGCTTTTCCCCATAGAGGTCCTGCACGGTCAGCTGTTCCTTCTGGGCCAAGGGATGGTGGATGGATACCGCGACGCAGATTGGCTCTTTGGTCAGCTCCAGGCCGGCGCAGCGGCGCAGGTTCAGCATGGTTTCGTCAAACACGCCCGCCACCACGTCGATGGTCTGCCCCATATTTCCCAAAATTTCCCTGGCGTTCTCCGGTGTGTTCTCATAGGGCACCAGCTGGAACTTCACGTTGGGGCAGGTCTCCCGGATCTTGGGCCACAGGTCCACCAAAAACTGCGCGGGGGTCATGATGGACGTGCCGATGCGGATGATATGGTCCGTCTCTTCCATAGCGTTTTTGGCCCGGGTGACGGAGTCTTTGCAGTATTGGATGATATATTTTGCGTCCTGATAGAGGGACTTTCCGGCTTGCGTCAGCTGTAGTCCCCGGTGGGTGCGGATGAAGAGCTGCAGGTCCAGATTTTCTTCCAGCAGGTTGACTTGCTTGATCACCGCGGGAGGCGAGATAAACAGCCGCTCTGCCGCTTTGTTGAAGCTGCCCGCTTCCACCACAGAGATAAATGTGTCTAGCTGGGGATTGTACATGCATTGTCCCTCCTTTTCTTCATTGTAGTAGAAAAACGGGGCGGATGTCAAGACAGCCGGACCCAGGGCCAGGTTACGGCTCTTATCGGCCCCTCTGGAGGGGGAAAATCCACCGCCAGCCTGGATGGGGAGAACGAAAGCGCCGTGCAAGCCGCTTTGTCCCAGCTGCTCCGGGGTAAAACCGTTCTGGTTATCGCCCACCGGATGCGCACGGTGGCTGGGGCTGACCAAATCGTGGTCCTGGAGGAAGGCCGCGTGGCGCAAAAGGGGATCCCGCAGGAGCTAATGGAGCAGGGTGGTCTTTACCGCCATATGGTTGAACTGTTATTGACAGGCGTGGACGGCAACCTGGGCAGCCAGGCGGCGGAGTACCTGCTGGAACTGGAGCCGGCGGAGAATTTGATTTTCTGCGGTTACAGCGAAGAGGCGCTGAAAAAGTTCGCGGAGCGCGGCGTGGAAACCCGCGTCACCAACTTCAATTTTTCTGAGGGCTTGAAGGAAGCTTTCACCGGCGCCGAGCGGCTGGCGCTGATCTCCATGCCCTTTGTGGGCGCAAAGCGGCAAAACGCCCACAAGAACGTGGTGGACGCGGCCAAAGCGGCTGGGGTGAAGCAGGTGATTTATACCTCCCTGGTCAACGCCGGGGACGAAACCAACCCCAGCGTGGAGAAAAAGGACCACATCTACACCGAGAACTATATCAAGGCTTCCGGCCTGGATTACATCTTCCTGCGGAACTCCCAGTACGCCGAGGCCATGATTACCAACTACTTCACCTATGTAAAGCTGGACGGCGTGCTGAAGAACAACCAGGGCGACGGCAAGATGGCCTACATCTCCCGAAAGGACTGCGCCAAGGCGGTGGCTTACGCCCTGCACCGGGGCGCCGGGTATGACCACGCCACCCTGAACATCAACGGGCCGGAACTGATGACGATTTCTCAATTTATCGAGTACGGCAACCAGGGCACCGGAAACCATATCACCTACCAGGAGATCACCGACGAGGAGAACTACCAGGTGTTCGACGCCATGGGGGTGCCCCGCACTACGGACGGGCACTTTGAAAAGGGCAGCGAGGCCCCGTATTCCTCCGATGGCATGGTGACTTTCGGGCAGGCGATCCGCGAGGGCAAGATGGATGTATGGACTGATGATTTCCAGAAGCTCACCGGCCAGCAGCCTTTGACGGTGCTGTATATGTTCCAGCACTCCAGTGACTTCCAGGTGGGGGAGCGCCACTCAAAGGACAACTGAGAGAAAAATAACACAGAAGGGGCGCTCTGGAGAGGGCGCCCCTTCTGTGTTATTTTTGCCCCAGCTTCTGATAAGGGCACTGCGCGCTTACAGCTTTTGATAGGCTTGCAGCTTTTTTTCATCCAAAACAGTGACGAAGCGGTTGCCCGTGTCGATAATCCCCTCTTTGCGCAGCTGGCCGTACATCTTGGCGAGTTGCGCCCGTGAGACATTGATAAAGGAAGCCACCTCCTGCTGAGTCAATAGAATCTTCCCCGTTTCCCGGTACTCGGGAGTGTCCAAAAGCAGCAGCAGAAACGTGGTGAGCCGCAGCATTTGATCGGAGTGGCCCAGGCTTCCCACCATGAACGCCACCTCCCGCAGGACCTCGCCGTAGTAAACCACCAAGTCATAGCCCAGCTGGGGGTTTTGCAGGATGAGCTTTTTCAAAATATCGGCGGTGAAGGGCAGCACATGCATGTCCACCACGCTGGTGATGCTGACCACCGATTTGTTTTCATCGTCGATACAGTCCATCCCGATCAAAGTGTCCTGCTTCATAAAGTCGATGATCTGCTCGTTGCCGTCGCTGGTAGAGATGTAGACTTTTGCCAGTCCATCCAAAATATAGTAAAGCCAGCCGTGGGTGTAGCACTGCGTGCAGAGGTTTTGCCCTTTGGGGACCATCATGGGAGCGGGACAGACGCTTTCAAACAGAGGGCGGTATTTGCGCAGAGAGCCCTCTACAAAAAAGTGAATACTGTTCACAACAGTCACTCCTTGATTTGTAACACCTTTTATTGCGGCCCCCTTCGGCGTACCTTTCCAAAAAGAAACGCCGAAAGAAGGCATAATACTGCAATTAATCATTATAACACATAATTACTAAAAAGGCAAGTCATCAGTAGACGGTTTCAGACATTTTTCTTGCTTATAGAGAGACGAAAAATTCTTTGGAATGATACTATCCATGTGTACAGCCTGAGGGATGGCTCATGGTAAAATAACACTAGTTATCCAATGGGATAGGCTGCGGTTTTCGTAAGAAAAGCCGGTGCTTGCAAACTGGCGCGGCCTCTTTCCATTGGCTGCGATCCGGCCACTCAAGAGAAAGGAGCAATGTTGGATGAGCAAGGAGCTGACGCTACATATCAATGGGAAGACCTATGAGTTTTCCATTGGACGGAAACTGGGACAGATCCCGGAATCCGAAACGCTGCTGGAAACGCTGAGGGAGCGCCTCGGCCTGACCGGCACGAAGCTTTCCTGTGGGGAGGGGGCCTGCGGCTGCTGCGCTGTGCTGATGGACGGCAAGGCGGTCGCTTCCTGCGTGACCCTGACGGTGGAATGTGAGGGCAAGGAGATCACTACGATCGAAGGCCTGAGCGACCCTGTCACAGGTGAGCTCGATCCCATTCAAGAGGCCTTTTTGGAGCACAGTGCGTTCCAATGCGGCTTCTGCACTCCTGGCATCATCATCGCGGTAAAGTCCTTGCTGAATCAGAACCCCTCTCCCACCGAAGAGGAGATCAAGGAAGCGCTCAGCGGAAATTTCTGCCGCTGCATCAGCCATTACCAGGTGATTGAAGCCGTCCAATCTATCATTAAGGGAGGAGATCAGGCATGAGCGAATTCCGGCATATCGGCAAAGTGCGCCGCCGTCAGGATGGCCGTGCGATTGTAACCGGCAAGGCCCTCTATTGCGACGACCTGCCCATTAAAAACTGCAAATACGCCAAGGTGCTGCACAGCCCCTATCCCCATGCGGAGATCGTGTCCATCGACACCTCCGAGGCGGAGAAACTGCCCGGCGTCATCGGCGTGATGACCTATAAGAACGCTCCCGATTGGAAGACCGGCGTGCCCTCCCATCGCCCTGTGATGAGCCAGCACCTGCGCTTTGTGGGAGACCCCGTGGCCGCTGTGGCCGCCGAGACTCCCCAGATCGCGGAAGAGGCCCTGGAGCTCATCAAGGTGGAGTACAAAGAGCTGACCCCTGTCTACGACGTGGAGGACGCCATCAAGGACGGCGCCCCCGAAGTCTACCGCGCGGAGGACAATATTGAGTCCAAAGGCTATCACTACGACCACAACTGCCTGCCTCCCGGGAGCTGGTTTGAGGGAGACGACCCGCCCTTCTACAAGATCCAGGAAGGCGACGTGGCCAAGGGTTTTGCAGAGAGTGATGTGGTGGTGGAAGGCAAGGTTGCCTATACTTGGACCTTCCCCGGCGCTCCGGAGAGCCCCTTTGTGGCTGCCGGCTGGGAGGATGAAGGCCATGTGAACGTGTGGGCTTCCTCGCAGGGCCCCAACATGGTGTGCCGCCCGCTGGCCTTTACCATCGGCGCCCACATCAACGTCACCACCCCCAACGTGGGTGGCAGCTATGGCAACAAGGACGCTCTGGGCTACATCACCATGCTCACAGTGGCCTTGGCTAAGGTGACCGGCTGCACCGTGAAATATGCCTTGACGAAAGAAGAACACCTGCTGTTCTACGAGCGCCGTTTGGATAACAAATTCATTGGCAAGATCGGCATTACCAAGGATGGCCAGATCAAGGCCCTGCAGGGCGACTGGCTGGTGGGCACTGGCGCCGGTTCCGAGCTGACCCAGGGCCAGGTGGCTGAGGGCCTGGGCGAGACCCATATCGCCCTGAACAAATGCCCCAACTGGGACCTGGTCTCCAAGGTGGTTTGCTCCAACAAGATCCCTGTGGGCATCGCCCGCGGCTTCGGCGGCCAAGAGCTGAAGGCCTGTGTGCTGCACCTGCTCAACCGGGCCCTGAAGCAGATTGACATGGACCCGGTCACCTTCTATAAAAAGAACTTCTGCCAGGCTGGCGACCAGTATTACTGGCGTACCGGCCATAAGTACAGCAACCCCGTCATCAACTATGACAAGTGCTTTGACGTGGCGGCTGAAAAGTTCCATTGGTTCGACCGCTGGAAGGGCTGGGGCGTTCCCTCCCGCGTAGAGGGCAACAAGGCCTATGGCGTGGGCTTCAGCCTCCACAGCAGCGGCGACCCCCAGAGTGATGAGACCTTTGCCTATGTCCGCCTGGAGAACGACCAGGTCATGGTGCACTGCGCGGTGTCCCAGTTCGGCAACGGCCAGCGTCTGGCCTTGGCGAAGATTGCCGCGGAAATTTTGAACGTGCCCCTGGAGAATGTGACCATCAACTCCTCCGATACCCGCACCGACCCCGCTGACTTTGGCGCGGCCGGTTCCCGCGAGACCATTACCGCCGGCGGCGCCGTGGGCTCCGCTGCAAAGGCCGCCCGCCAGAAGCTGCTGGAAGAGGCCGCTGAGAAGCTGGGCTGCCAGCCGGAGGACCTGGACACCAAGGATATGATGGTGTTCCGCAAGGACGACCCCTCTGTGTGCGTGCCCTGGATCGCCATTTGCCCCATGTATTATTCCATTACCGGCCAGGGTGTGGTAAAGGGCGACTTTAACCACAACAACTGTGTTATGAATTTTGTCGAGGTGGAAGTGGACCTGGAGACCGGCCTTGCCAAGATTACCGACTGCCTGAGCGCTTCGGACGTGGGACAGATTATCAACCCCTTGGAGCTGAAGATGCAGTTTGAGGGCGGCCTGGGATCTGCCGGTATGGACACCGGCCATCTGGAAGAGCTGGTGCTCGACCCCACCATCGGCCGCGTGATGACTCACAATATGATTGATTACAAGTGGCGGCCTTTCAACGAGCTGCCTAAGTTTGACACGGCCATTCTCGAGTCCCGGTGGCCCACGGCGAACCCCTTTGGCGCTATCGGCATTGGCGAAATCACCGGCGCTGCCGGCCCTGCCGCTGTGATGATGGCAGTGGAAAATGCCATTGGCGGCGCAGAAATCAACCAGTATCCCGCCACCCCGGATAGGATTCTGAATGCCATGGGGAAGGCCAAAGGAGGTCTTGGAGAATGAAAAATTTTGAACATCTCAACGCGGCCAGCTTTGAGCAGGCCACGCAGGAATTGAAGAGCTCCAAACGCGGTCAGCCCATTGCCGGCGGCACCGACCTTTTGGGCACTTTGAAGAAGAACATCCTCCCGGAGTCCCCCGACCTGATGGTCAACCTGAAGACCATTCCCAATGCGTCCTATGTTCTGGACCAGGGGGACAAGGTGGCGGTGGGCGCTCTAACCACTCTTTCCGAGGTGGAGTCTGACAGCGCCTTTGCAGGGGAGCTGAAAGCGGTTGCGCAGGCTGCCCACAGTGTGGCCACCCCCATCATCCGCAATACCGCCACCTTGGGCGGCAACCTGTGCCAGGATGTGCGCTGCTGGTACTACCGCTATCCCGATTCCGTGGGCGGACGGCTCCTGTGCGCCCGCAAGGGGGGCGACCAGTGCTACGCCATTCAGGGCCGCAACCAGTACCACTCCATCATGGGCGGTATGAAGACCCATCACAACGCCTGCTCTGCGGAGTGCCCCGCCGGCACGGATATCCCCGCCTATATGGAGAAGATCCGTGAGAACGATTGGGACGCCGCCGCTGAGATTATCATGCGGGTCAACCCCATGCCCATGCTTACCTCTCGGGTTTGCCCCCACACCTGCCAGTCCGTGTGCAACCAGTGTGAGCACGGCGACCCTGTGAGCATCCATTCGGTGGAGCGCGCTGTGGGCGACTACATTTTGGCCAATGCCGGCAAGTTCTACAAAGCCCCCGAAATCTCCACCGGCAAGAAGGTGTCCATTGTGGGCGGCGGCCCTGCCGGCCTTACCGCTGCCTATTACCTGCGCAAGATGGGCCACGAGGTAACCATCTACGAAAAGATGGAAGAGGCTGGCGGCGTGATGATGTACGGCATTCCGGAATACCGCCTGCCCAAGCACTATGTCCGCGATCTGATCACGGCCCTGACCGGCATGGGCATTGTCATTCAGAACAACACGGAAGTGGGCAAGGACATCACCCTGGAGGAAATCAAGGCTGCCAGCGACACGGTTTTCCTGGATACCGGCGCATGGAAGCAGCCCATCCTGGGCATCGACGGCGAGAGCCTGACCCAGTTCGGCCTGAACTTCCTGGTAGAAGTCAAGAAGTTTATGACCAAGCAGATCGGCAAGGAAGTGCTGGTCTGCGGCGGCGGCAACGTGGCCATGGACGTGGCCCTCACCGCCGTGCGTCTGGGCGCCCAGAAGGTTAAGCTGGTCTGCTTGGAGCAGCGGGATGAAATGCCCGCCTCCGCCGAGGAGATCGCCCGCGCCGAGGAAGAGGGCGTGGAGATCTACAACGGCTGGGGCTTGAAGCGGGTCATTTCCGCTGAGGACGGCAGCATCACCGGCTTGGAGAGCATGAACTGCGTCTCCGTCCGGGATGAGAACGGCCGGTTCAACCCCACTTACGGCGATGAGACCCGGGTGTTCACCTCCGACTGCATCATCCTGGCCACTGGCCAAAAGGTGGACATTGATTTCCTGGGCGATAAGTACAAGGAAGAGCTGAAGAATGCCCGCGGCCTGATTGAGGTGGGCGAACACAAGGATACCCGCGCCCCTGGCATCTACGCTGGCGGCGACGCGGCTTCCGGCCCCTCTGTGGCTATCAAGGCCATCCGCGATGGCGGCATCGCCGCCAAGAGCATGAGCCGCTATATGGGATATCCCATGGAGGCTCCCGCTGCCGGCCATTCCTTCCTGAAGTACGACCCCGAAGGGATCTTTGTCACCAAGGGCGCTGTGGAGAAGGACACCCCCGTTGCGGAGCGCAGCCTGAATGTGGAGGATTCCACCAGCCTGACCATGGAAGAGGCTGCTGCGGAAGCCCACCGCTGCATGAACTGCGGCTGCTATTCGGTCAATGCTTCTGACATGGCCAATGTGATGCTGGCACTGGATGCGGATATCTGCACCACCAGCAAGACAATTCCCGCCTCTACGTTCTTCAGCGCCATGCACTCTGTGGAGCTTTTAGAGCCCGGCGAGCTGGTCACAGAGGTTCAGATCCCCAAGATGCCCGGGTACCGCACCGGCTACCTGAAGATGCGCCTGCGCGAGGCCATTGATTTCGCTATCACTGCGTTGGCCTATGCGTATAAAGAGGAGGACGGCGTCATTGTGGATGCCCGGCTGGTGGCTGGCGGCATTGCGCCGGTGCCCCTGCGGCTGACTGCCGCGGAGCAGGTGCTCGTGGGCAAGAAGCCCACTCCCGCGCTGGCGGAAGAGGCTTTCAAGGCGGCCATGAAGGACGCCTGCCCCATGACGGAAAACAGCTATAAGCTGCAAGAAGTAAAGGCCCAGATTTTCCAGTCCCTGGGATTCTAAAGTGAAATATGCTGTTCGGGGCGGCCGGCAAACAGCCGGCTGCCCCGCGCGGCTTTCCATCAGCCGGTGCCGTAAGGGGAATTCCGCTGGTGGCGTTTGGTGAAAAAGTATGTGTAAGAAGAAAAGTATCACTCCCCTGGATGGGGCTATTGAGCTGGGGGGAGAGGTCTCCGTTTCCCAGCTGATGGAATCACCCCTGCTGTGCCAGGAGGCTAAAGCCTTGGCGGAAGCCCTGGAGCAGGACTGCCGGATGGGGCTGCTGTCCCCCGGCCAGACGGTGGAGGACCTTTTGCGCCAAGGGGTTTCCTGCCCCAGCTGCGGCCAGGATGAACCCTGTATAAAGGACGGCGGCTGTGTCTGCCATGTCATGGGACATCCCTGCAGCACGGGCTCTGTGCTGGGAGGTAAACGCTTGGGAGAGCCCTTGTGCTGCCAAGCCTGTCCGGCAGGCGTGGATCTGCCGGGCATCCTCCAGCTTTTGCGGGAGGGCTCGGTACTGGAAGCCCAGCGCACCCTGATGAAATTCCTGCCCATGGCTGCCACTGTCTGCCTTGCCTGCGGCAAGTGTACCGGGGCATGTGTCCGAAACCGGGAGGGCGCGCCGGTGGCAGTCCACCGGGTGATGGATTGGCTGGGAAAGACAATCAGCAGCCACCCGGAGATCTTCTTCATCCAGCCTTCGGGGGACAGCAAAAAGTGGATCGCCTTGCAGCGGCCAACCCTTGCAAATCTCACGGCCGCCTATTATCTGCGGCGCATGGGGAACCATGTAGTGGTTTGCCAGTCAGTTCCGGCGGGGGAGGTCCTGGCCCCCTACGGGGAGCGGGCGGCTTCTCTGGCTGGCCCTCTGGGAGAGTATTTGGATGACTTGTCATATATGGGCGTGCTGTTTGAGGAAAAGTGCCTGGAGGACTTGCAGCAAGCTTACTCTTTCCATCAGGCGCTCTGTCTGGAGAGGTCTCCCCAGAGAGATTGGGACAGTCTGCTGGCAGAGATTCCCTTTGGCGTGGAGGAGGCTCGAAAGCTCAATTTGAGCTATGGCCTCAAATCCTTCCTGGAACCGGGCGGAGATTTCTGCACGTTTGATAGGGAGGGAGTGGTCTTGCCCCCCGTCTTAGGGGAGGGGCAGGGAACATGCGGCCAGCAAGCTGCTTTGCGTGAGGCGTCGCGCTGTTGGAACTGCAGCTGCTTTGGCGCGGCCGCAGGCAGTGCCAGCGCCGCGCTGCTGATGCTGGAGACAGTGATTCAAACCAGCCAGCGAAGGCTGCGTGCCCAGGATTACTTCTCCCAGGCAGAGCCCTGGCGGCAGCTGAAACCAGAGGAAGCCCTTGCCTGCTTGGAAGTGCCCATGAGCGGGGATTTTTGCAGCGGCTGCCTGCGCCAGGGGGAGATCTCCCTCTGCTATGCTTTTTTATTTGAAGGCGGCAGGCTGCAAGTCCTTCGCATGGTCTTTGCGGGCGTAGCGCCGGTGCCCATCCGCGTGACGGCGGCAGAGCGTTGTCTGGCGCAGCAGGAAAAGGCGTCGCTGCAGCCCGCTGCGGCGGCCCATGAGATTATGGAACACATAAGGCCCTCGCTCTGCTGCATGCAGGGCAATGAGGGGAAACCCTTGCAAATGGAAGCCCTGATCCAGCAAAGCCTAGAAGCTGCCCTGCGCAGCTGAGGAAGCGGTTGACAGGGCGTGAATTTGTGGCGGGAAGAGCCAAGCCTGCCCCAGGGGGGCAGGCTGCCTCTTCGCCAGAAATGGAGGAATAGAATGCGGTATGGCGCCGTGATTTTGGCGGCGGGCATTGCCTCACGGATGGGGGATTTCAAGCCCCTGCTGCCCATGGGAGAGGAAAGTGTCATCCAAAACGTGGTGCGGGTTCTGCGCGAGGCGGGCGTTCAGCAAATCGTTGTTGTAACAGGATATCGCAAAGAGGTGCTCGAAGAGCACCTTAAAAATGCAAGCGTTATGTTTGTGCATAACGAACGCTTTGCCCAGACGAAAATGTTCGATTCCGTCAATCTGGGGCTGGAGGCCCTGGATGCTGCCTGTGAGAAAATTTTATTGACGCCCGCGGACGTCCCCTTGGTGAGAAAGGAGACAGTCCAGGCTTTAATGGCCCAGAAAGGGCCCTGTGTCCGGCCGCTGTACCATGGCCGGCCAGGGCACCCGCTGATGCTGGACCACCGGATTGTCCCGGCGCTGAAGCAGTGCTCCGGACGGGAAGGGCTGCGGGGTGCGGTGGAAGAGCTGGGTCTGCCCATTCAGAATGTAGAAGTAGAGGACGAAGGCACGGTTCTGGACATTGACACCCCCCAGGATTACGCGTTGCTGCTGCACAAGCAGGGGGGGCGCCGGGTGCGGATGAAAAACCAGCTTGTCATTGGCACCGATGAGCTCTTCTTTGGCCCGGGCTCTGCCCAGCTGCTGGAGATGATCGCCTTAACTGGCACCATCACCGCCGCCAGCGAGGCCATGCACATGTCCTACTCGAAAGCCTGGAAAATGCTCAACCAGATCGAGAAGCAGCTGGGGGATAAGATCGTAGTCCGCGTCAACGGAGGATGCGATGGCGGCTACACCTACTTGACAGAGAAGGGCAAGTGGCTGCTGGCTGCTTACAGGGGCATGCAGCGGGAGCTAAAGGAAACAGCGGATGCGCTGCTGAAAAAATACTTTGGAACCACATTTTGAAACAGGGGTGGAAACATGCCGTATGTTTACTTGGTCCGCCACGCCCAGGCGGAGCCCGTGGGCTCCTTTTGTGTGGGCTCCGGGACAGATCTATCCCTGACGGAAGAGGGGGCCCGGTGCGCGGCTGGGCTGCACCGGTGCTTCCAGGGGATGCCCCCGGCGCCGGTGTACGCCAGCCCTCTAAGGCGCAGCGTGGAAACCGCCCGCCTGTTGGCAGGGCCGGATTGGTCCCTTCAAATTCAAGATGACCTGCGGGAGCTGGATATGGGCTGCTGGGAGGGCAAGAGTTTTGCCTCCATTCGGGAGGAGTATCCCCGGCTCTACGCAGCCCGGGGAAGCGACCACGCCCTCCAGCCCCCCGGCGGGGAGAGCTACCCCGCTGCCGCCGCCCGCATGGAACGGGCGTTGAATGCCATTGCAGCGGGCCTGGACTGCCAGGAGGAGCGGGTGGTGGTGTCCCACAGCGGCGCAATGCGCGCTTTCCTGTGCAAGGCCACAGGGACGCCCTACAACCAGAACCGCATATGGTCCCAGCCTTACGGCTCGGTGGATGTGCTGGAATTTGGCACGGCGGGCTGGAAGCTGCTGGCGGCAGGCGTCTCGCCTTACCGGTGCCCCGATGAAGGGCAGGTCCAAGCCCTGTGGAAAGAATGCGGCGCCGGGCAGCAGGCCCAGCTTCATTGCCGTGCTGTGGCAGAAAAAGCGGTCCAATTGTGCAGAAGCCTGGCGGTTGCCGGCTGGACATTGGATGAGGAGCTGCTTTGCGCCGCGGCCCTCCTGCACGACCTGCGCCGCCAGGAAAAGCAGCACGCCCAGGCGGCGGCGCGGCTCCTGCGGCAAAAGGGGTACTTCCGGGTGGCCGCCGTGGTGTCCGCCCACGAAGGCCCGGATGACGCGCCCCAGCTCAATGAGGAAGGGCTCCTCTACCTGGCGGACAAGCTGGTTCAAGGGCAGCGGGAAGTGGGCCTGGAGGCCCGTTTTGCCGCAAGCCGGGAAAAGTGCCGCTCCGCCGAAGCCCTGCAGCAGCATGAACGGCGGCTGCGGCAGGCGCGGCTGTTGGAGGCCATGGTCCGAGAACGTGTAGACAGCAAGGATAGATCGAAGGGGATGTGATACGATGCGTGTGGAAGAGACAATGGAATGGCTCCGCCAGCTGGAGACCCTGGCCCGCCAGAGGATGGACGCTGTTCTCGTGCTGGCGGTGGAGCGCAAGGGTTCCACGCCGGGGGCCTTTGGGGCCAAAATGCTGGTGACAGCAGAGGGCCGGGTGTACGGCACCATTGGAGGCGGCCAGATGGAGTACCACTGCGAGCGGCTGGCACGAGAGCTTATTTCTCAAAAGCGTTCCAGCCTGGAGCGCCTTGCGCTGAATCCGGAGGGCCCGGGAGAGCTGGGGATGATCTGCGGCGGCGATGTGACCGTGTGGTTCCAGTATCTCCCCGGAGCCCGGTTGCCGGTGGAGGAGGGAACGGGCGCCTCCTACCTGGTATTGGAGCAGGATGCCAACGGCCAAGGCCGGGCCCGCGTCTGCGGCGCCTCCGCCGTGCCGGACAAAAAGGCGTCCGGACGCCTGACAGAGCTGCCGCAGGGCGGCTTCCGCTATGTGGAACGCCTGGAAAGCCCGCGAGAGGTCTATATCTTCGGCGGGGGCCACATCGCCCAGGCCCTGGTGCCGGGCTTGGTGAAAACCGGTTTCCGCTGTCATGTGTTTGATGACCGGGAGGAGTACGCTTCGGCCCAGGTCTTTCCCCAGGCGGTGGAAGTGGCTAAGGTGGAAATGGAACATTTGGAGGAAATTAGTGGGCGCATCACAGCAGAGGACTTTGTCTGCGTGATGACCCATGGCCACCGGCACGACCACGCAGTGGTAAGCCAGGTGCTGCGCACGCCGGCAGCTTATATTGGCGTGATCGGCAGTGCGAAGAAAGCCGCTGCCAGCCGGGAGAAGCTCCAACAGGAGGGGTTCGGCCCGGGGGACCTGGCGCGCATCGTCACCCCCATCGGCCTGGCCATTGGGGCTGAAACGCCGGAAGAGATTGCCGTCAGCATCTTGGCCCAGCTCATTGAGAAACGGGCCCAGCTGCGGGCGGAAGAGGTGCGTTGAACGCGCCATAGAAGGTAAAATGCCGCGGGGGAAAGGGGCATCCCTTAAGCCCCGCAAAAAGCCATTTGCAAGGAGTGAAGAATTGTGAAGCTGATTCGCACAGAAGACGCGGTAGGGCAGGTGCTCTGCCATGATATCACCCAGATCATCCCCGGTGTGGTGAAAGACGCGGTGTTCCGCAAAGGGCACATCGTGCAGCCGGAAGATATCCCCGTCCTGCTCAGCGTGGGGAAGGACCACCTGTATGTGTGGGAAAATGACGAGACAAAGCTCCATGAGAACGACGCGGCAGAGATCCTGCGGCAGATCTGCCAAGGGGAACATATGCATGCCACCCAGCCCAAAGAGGGAAAGATCGAGCTCATCGCGGACTGTGACGGCCTTTTCCTGGTGGACGTGGACCGGCTGCGGGCGGTGAACGGCTTGGGGGAGATTGTCATTGCCACCCGCTCCAGCGGCTTTGTGGTGAAAAAGGGGGATAAGCTCTGCGGCACCCGTGTCATCCCCCTGGTGATCGACAAGGAGAAGATGGAGAGGGCCCGCCAGGCGGCGGGGCAGGAGCCCCTGCTGCAGCTGCTGCCCCTGCAGCCTAAAACTTACGGTGTGGTCACCACGGGAAACGAGGTGTTCTATGGCCGCATCACGGACAAATTCACCCCTGTGCTGGAAGAAAAGCTGCAAGAGTACGGTTGCCGGATGGCCGCCCACCAGGTGCTGGGGGACGACCCTCAGGCCATCACCGCCGCCATCCAAAAAATGCTGGATGATGGCTGCCAGATGGTGTTCTGCACGGGCGGCATGAGTGTGGACCCGGATGACCGCACGCCCTTGGCAATTCGCAACACAGGGGCACGTGTGGTGAGCTATGGGGCGCCAGTGCTGCCAGGGGCCATGTTCCTGGTGGCCTACACGGAGGAGGGCCGGCCTGTCTGCGGGCTGCCTGGGTGTATCATGTACGCCAAGCGCACCATTTTCGACTTGGTGCTGCCCCGCTTGCTGGCAGGGGTGCCTGTCACAGAGGAGTGGCTGGCAGGGTTGGGCAACGGAGGCCTGTGCCTGAATTGTCCCGAATGCCATTTCCCCAACTGCGGCTTTGGCAAGGGAGTGTGAGGATATGGGAGAGCAGTTTACCCATGTGGACCCGGCAGGCAATGCCCGTATGGTGGACGTGAGCGGAAAGGATGTCACCCACCGCACGGCTGTGGCGGAGGGCTTCATCACCATGAGCCCTCCGTGCTTTGCCATGGTGAAGGAGGGGCGCGCCAAGAAGGGGGACGTGTTGGGCGTGGCCCAGGTGGCCGGCATCATGGCCACGAAGCGCACCGCGGACCTCATCCCTTTGTGCCACGTCTTAGCGTTGACTAAAAGCCAGGTGGAGTTCACCCTGCTGGAGGAGCGCCATGCCATCCGGGCCCGCTGCACCATCAGCTGTGACGGCAAGACCGGGGTGGAGATGGAGGCCCTCACCGGGGTTTCGGTGGCCCTGCTGACCGTGTACGACATGTGCAAAGCCGTGGACAAGCGCATGGTCCTTTCCGAGATCCGCCTTCTGGAGAAGCACGGGGGCAAAAGCGGCGACCTGTGCTTTGAGGAGGCGCGATGAAGGATCAATTTGCGCGCACCATCAACTATATCCGCTTTTCCATCACAGACCGGTGCAACCTGCGCTGCACCTACTGCATGCCCAACGGGGTGGCGTTAGAGCGCCATGAGGACCTGCTCTCCTACGAGGAGTTCCTCCAAGTGGCCCAAGCGGCAGTGGAGCTGGGCATCACCCGGTTCAAGGTGACCGGCGGAGAGCCGTTGGTGCGCCGGGGCTGCGTGGAGTTCTTCCGACGGCTGAAAGCTCTTCCTGGGGTGGAGCAGGTCACCTTGACCACCAACGGCGTGCGGTTGGCCCCTTTGGCCCCCGAGCTGGCCGCAATGGGCCTGGACGGAGTGAATATCAGCCTGGACTCCGCCGATCCCACCGCCTTTGCAAACATCACGGGGGTGGACTGTTACTGCCAGGTGCAGGAGGGGATTGAAGCAGCCCTGACGGCAGGTTTGAAAACAAAGCTGAACTGCGTGCTTTTGCCGGGCTGTGAGCCCCGGCTGCCCGCTTTGGCCGAATTGGCGGCCCATCGCCCCTTGGATGTGCGGTTTATCGAGGTCATGCCCATCGGGGAGGGAGCTTGGAACGCTGGCCCCACCCGAGAGGCGGCCTTGAACATCCTGCGGGCCCGCTGGCCGGACCTGCATCCTGTGCAGGAGGTGCGGGGAAACGGCCCTGCCCACTATTACGCCAGTTCGGGATTGCGAGGCCGCATTGGAATGATTGACGCGGTCAGCCACAAGTTTTGTGAGGGGTGCAACCGGGTCCGGCTTACCAGCACAGGGCTTTTGAAGCCCTGCCTGTGCTATGGGGAGGGCGTGGACCTTCGGGCGGTGCTGCGGGGGCCCCAGCCCACGGGAGAAGCTTTGAAAGAGGTCTTGCGCCAGGCGGTTTGGAAGAAACCCCGTGCCCACTGTTTTGACGATGCGCAGGCCATTACAGAACAACACTCTATGAGTGAGATTGGAGGATAAAACATGGGAAAAGTCATTGCCATCTGTACCAGCCCGGCCCGGGGGACCCAAAAGAAGCCAGTGCCTTCTGCGCGGTTCACGGTGGATTGGGGCATTGAAGGCGACGCCCATGGCGGCCGTTGGCACAGGCAGGTCAGCCTGCTTTCGGCGGATAAGATCGAGGCGTTCAACGCCCGGGGCGCCAACGTGCAGCCCGGGGCTTTTGGAGAAAATCTGGTGGTTGAGGGATTTGATTTCCGGTCCCTTCCAGTGGGCACCCTGCTGCGCTGTGGCAGCGTGCTGCTGGAGATGACCCAGATCGGCAAGGAGTGCCACAGCCACTGCGAGATCTACAAAAAGATGGGGGAGTGCATCATGCCCCGGGAGGGTGTGTTTGCCCGGGTGTTGGTTCCCGGCGAGATCCATGTGGGGGACGAGATGGTCCTGGAGCCCCGCACCGCTCCCCGCCCCTGGCAGGCCGCTGTGATCACCCTCAGCGACAAAGGCGCCAGAGGGGAGAGGAAGGATGAAAGCGGCCCCGCCATAGCCCGCCGCCTGGAAGAGGCAGGCTATGAAGTGGTGGAGCAGCTCCTGCTGGCGGATGAGTCCGGCGCCCTGCGCGCCCAGTTGATCCGCCTGGCTGACCAGCGCCAGCTGGATTTGATTCTGACCACCGGCGGCACGGGATTTGGCCCCCGGGATATCACGCCGGAAGCCACTTTGGCAGTAGCGGATCGCACGGCCCCCGGCATTGCAGAAGCCATGCGGGCGGCCTCTCTGGCCATCACGCCCCGGGCCATGCTTTCCCGCGGGGTGTCGGTCCTTCGGAAAAAGACCCTGATCATCAACCTGCCCGGAAGCCCCAAGGCCTGTATGGAGTGTATGGATGTCTTTATGGATACCATCCCCCACGCGATGGGCCTTCTGCGGGGTGAGGTGCAGGATTGCGCGCGGCATTGACCGCATTGACTTTGTTATAAGCGTGTAAATCCACGTTTATAAAATACAATCCCCTAAACGGGGAAAGGAGAAAAGACATGAAACGCACAAAGCTACTTTCAACCCTGCTGGCCTCTGCTCTGGCACTCAGCCTGACCGCCTGCACCGGCACGCCCGCAACGTCTTCTTCCGAGCTGCCGGATAGCAGCGCTTCTCAGCCAGAGAGCAGCGCCTCTCAGTCGGAGAGCTCTGTGGCGGAATCTTCCGCCAGCGCGGAGGAGCAGTCCTCTTCCGGCGGGGAGATCATCGTGTTCGCGGCCGCCTCTATGACGGACACGCTGACCGAGATCAAGGAGACCTACGAGGCTGCGAACCCCGGGGTCACTATCACCTACAATTTCGACTCTTCCGGCACGCTGAAGACCCAGATCGAAGAGGGCGCCGCCTGTGACCTGTTTATCTCTGCGGGCCAGACCCAAATGGACCAGCTGGACATCGAAGCGGACTCTTCCGTGAATACGGACGGCTTGGATTATGTGGACAGCGCCACGCGCATCGACCTGCTGGAAAATAAGGTCACCCTGTGTGTGTCAGATGACAACCCCAAGGGGATCGAAAGCTTTGACGACTTGGCAGCTGCCTTCCAGCAGGGGGACCTGCTGTTCTGCATGGGCAACAGCGACGTGCCCGTGGGCCAGTACACCCAAAGCATCCTGCAATACTATGACCTGGATGAAACAGAGCTTGCCAACGCCGGCCTGATCACATACGGCTCCAACGTGAAGGAAGTCACCACGCAGATCAAGGAGAACAGCGTGGACTGCGGCGTGGTCTACTGCACAGACGCCTTTAGTGACGGGCTGACTGTGGTGGACACTGCCACTGAGGATATGTGCGGCCAGGTGATTTATCCCGCCGCTGTGTTGAAGGATGCGCCCAATCAGGAAGCGGCCCAGGCCTTCCTGGATTATTTGACCACCGACGAGGCGATGGCCGTGTTTGAAGAAGTTGGTTTCTCGCCTGTTGCGTGACAACCCATACCCCGTTGAACTGCCAGGCTTTCAAGCGGATGGCGAAAGGACCAATGGCTTGAAGCTGGCTTGTGAGGAATGTTGCGATGGATTGGTACCCTCTTTGGAACTCGCTGCGCATTGCGGCCATCAGCAGCGTATTGGTGTTCTTTTTGGGCATTGCAGCCGCCTATTACGCTGCCCGGCTTCCCCGGACAGTCAAAGGCATTTTAGATGTGGTGCTCACCCTGCCCATGGTGCTGCCCCCCACGGTTTGCGGCTATTTTTTGCTGGTGCTGTTTGGCACGAAACGGCCGCTGGGCGTGTTTTTGGCCCAGTTTGGCATCCAATTTGTCATGACCTGGTATGGGGGCATACTGGCCGCGTTGGTGGTGGCCTTCCCGTTGATGTACCGCACAGCGCGGGGTGCTTTTGAAAGCTTTGACCCCACCCTGGCATCTTCGGGCCAAACGCTGGGCCTGTCAAATACCTATATCTTCTGGCGAATCCGCATGCCAGCCTGCCGCCAAGGCATTTTGGCAGGTGCCGTGCTGGCCTTTGCAAGGGCGCTGGGGGAGTATGGCGCCACCAGCATGCTCATCGGCTATACCCCCGGGCGGACCGCCACCATTTCCACCACCGTCTATCAGCTTTGGCGCACCAACGATGAGATGGGGGCGCTGCGGTGGGTGCTGGTCAACCTGGCCATCAGCACCGTGGTGTTGCTGGCTGTAAACTTGCTGGAGGACCGGCAGAAGAAAGCGGTGAAAAAATGAGCTTACAGGTGGATATCCATAAAAAGCTGGGAGCCTTCACCTTGGACGTGGCCTTGGAGGCAAGCGTGGAAAAGCCGGAGGTGCTGGGCCTGCTGGGCGCCTCTGGCTGCGGAAAAAGCTATACGTTAAAGTGCATTGCCGGTATCGAAACACCGGATAAGGGCCGAATTGTGTTGGACGGAGAGACGCTGTTTGACTCGGAAAAGGGCATCAACCTTCCGCCCCAAAAGCGGCGGGTGGGGTACTTGTTTCAAAACTACGCCCTTTTCCCCAACATGACCGTGCGGCAGAACACCCTGTGCGGGCTTCGATGGGAGAAAAATAAGCAGGCCCGGGAAGGGGAGTTGCAGCGGGTGCTGGCGCTCCTCCGTTTGGAAGGGCTGGAGAAACACCGGCCTTACCAGCTTTCAGGGGGTCAGGCCCAGCGGGTGGCCTTGGGACGCATTCTGGTCAACCGCCCCCGCCTGCTGATGCTGGATGAGCCCTTCAGCGCCTTGGACAGCCACCTAAGGGACAAGCTGCAACTGGAGCTGCAGGAGCTGCTGGCGGGGTTTGGCCGTCCTGTTCTGCTGGTCACCCACAGCCGGGATGAGGCCTATCATCTTTGCCACCGCATTGCTGTGCTGGATGAGGGGCATCTGCTGACGCTGCAAGAGAAGAAAGAGCTGTTTGCCAATCCCGGCAGCATCCGCGCGGCCTCTCTTACAGGCTGCAAGAACATCGCCCCGGCCCGAAAGACCGGCGAATATGAGGTGGAGGTGCCCGATTGGGGAATCCGCCTCACCACAGCGCAAAGAGTGGGAGAGAATGTGAAGGCGGTGGGCATCCGCGCCCATTACTTCAATGCCAAATCCGCTCAAAACCGGGCCGCTGTGGAGTATCTGCGGGAGATGGAAGAGCCCTTTGAATGGATTGTGGAGTTCCGGTGGCGCACACAAAAGCCCGGCACCGCGCCGCTGTGGTGGCGGGTCCCCAAGGACCGACGCCCTGCCAGCTTTCCGGAAGCCTTTGGCATTGCGCCCGCCAATGTGCTGCTGCTTTACCAATAAAAAATCAAAAAACAGGAGAGTACAGCCTTGCGCTGTGTGCACTTGTCAAGAGAAAGTAGACACTAAAAAGAATATTTATCAGAAGCCCCGTTCGGTTTTGAACTGAACGGGGCTTCTGTAGCCCAAGGCAGCGGCCGGACCTGGAAGAAGTTCCCTGTGCCAAACCTCCTTTGATATAAAAAGTCCTTGCGAACCTCTTGCTCCCCAGGAACTTGATTTGCCGAAACTTACCCTGCTATAATAGTGGCGCAGAAGTGTTTTTCCGCTCAGCGGACAAGGAACATCGCAAAAGAGATCACAGAAGGCGCTAAGCAGCGCAAAACCCATGGGAAGGTGAGCTTTTTGAGCAATTGTAAAATTGTGGATCACTACGGCCTAACATTTATAGATTCAAAAAGAAAATTTGACGCTCTCATCGTGAAATGCCCCGGAGAATCAGATTGCCATACACCGCAGTTTAATGTTCCGCTCCATACTCGTGAGGATTACATCCAGTACATCCAAAGCCGCCAGCTGGAGAAGGCAACCGTCATCCTCAAAGATATTTCCTGGTTACCCCAGTGCCCTTCCTTAAAGGATCTGGTGATCATTCCTTCTGAGCAAGCGGCAGGGAATTTTGATTTCTCTCCGCTGTACGAGATGCCGGAGATTCGCTCTCTGGAGTGCCGTACCCAGTATGGAGAGTGGGATCAATTCTTGAATGAAATTGACTATTCCCGGGTTCCTGGGTTAGTCAATTTAGTGGTGGAAGTCAATAAAGGAACCAAGAACTTTCAAAATGTAGAAACCTTAAAACAGCTCTATACCACGCGGTACCGCAGTCCCAGCCGGGATGTAACACAGCTTTTTTCCAGCAAGGAACTTACGTGTTTGAGTTTATTTATGAGCAATATCCAGTCGATAGACGGCGTGGAAAAAGCGCCGGGGCTGCAGTGCCTTGAGCTTTCGTATGATCGTTCTTTGAGGGATATTTCTGCTTTGGAGAAGATCAAGGACACATGCAGGGTGCTTTACATCGAGAATTGCGCCAAAATAACCGATTTTACCGTGTTAGAGGAAATGGAAAATTTAGAGTATCTCTGGCTGACAGGCAGCAATTCCCTTCCCGACCTGCGGTTTCTCAAAAAGATGAAGGAGCTCAAAACCTTTATTTTGGACATGAACGTGTTGGACGGGGACCTGACCCCATGCCTAGACATCCCCTACGTCACTTGCGGCAGGGACCGCCGGCACTATAAAAAGGACAGCGCCCTGCCCAAAGGAAAAATTTACAGGCCCGAGGAAGAACTGGGCTTGTGGCGGTGAGCAAAGGGCTGTTCAGGGATTTAAAGATTTAAACTGGAAAGGATGATGAATAATGGCGGACATAGACTATATTCTGGACCTGATGGATTGGAATAGAACCGAGGAAGAACAGGCAGAGGGATTGCGGCTTGCCCGGCAGGTCAAAGCCTTCAATGTGTTTTTGCAGCCGTGTGATGATAGAAATAATAAAAATGTGTGGGATAACTGCGCCCTTATTATTTCTGAAAAGGAGGACTTGGAATTATTTCCCTACTTGTTTGAGCTGTTCATGTGGATACAGGACTTGAACTGGCCGGGGGCTTTTTGCATTGTAGAGCGCTTGAAGGAATATGAGAAGAGAAATGCTTTTTATAGTCGGCACTGGCAGGAGGCCTATACCTGCGCGAAAGCATTGAAAAATAAGGTGTGGATGGAAAACCTAAAGATGGTGCGGCATACTTAATGTCCTCTTTGCTCTAGGTTCTGCTGCTAACAGCTTGATTTGGCAAGGTCCGCCTTGCTATTCTTCCAGCAGGGCGGGCTTTGCCGTTAGACAATTGAGTCCCTTAGAGGAGTTCCACCAGAGTTGTGCAAAATAGATGCCAACGGGAAACGCGGGCAAGAAAAATCGCGAACCCCACAAAGGTGAAGCTCGCGGTTTGGGAGCGGCAGCTCGCCGCCGGTCGAGGTGACAAGATCACTGCCCGCCGCAAGCGCGAGCGAAAAGGCAGAAGAAAAAGCTGAGCCCGGAACGCGAATTGCGTCCAGGCTCAGCCTGGTGCGGGCAACAGGACTTGAACCTGCACGGGAAACCCACCAGAACCTAAATCTGGCGCGTCTGCCAATTCCGCCATGCCCGCATAGAGAAAGCTTTTTTATTATAAGCCATTTGAACTTAAATCGCAAGTGAAAATGACAGAAGTTTTACTTGCTTTTTTGGATAAAAAAGAGTATCCTATCTCATGCGGGCTTACCCCGCGGTCAGTCGCGACATCCTGACCTTAAAAAATACTAGGAGGAAACTGAATATGAGTACTTCCAAAAGGGTCCGCTTTCTGGCGCTGGGCGCTGTGATTGCGGGGCTTTACGCTGTCCTGACTTATGTGGCAGCGGCAATGAACCTGGCCTATGGGGCGGTGCAGTTCCGCTTTTCCGAGGCATTGACGGTTCTGCCAGTGTTTACCCCAGCCGCTGTCCCAGGCCTGGCCCTGGGGTGTTTTATTGCCAATCTGGCAAGCCCCTTGGGCGTGGTGGATTGGGTCTTCGGTACGGGGGCCACCCTGCTGGCGGGCATTGGCACCTGGCTGGTGCGGGATGTGAAGGTGAAAGGCGTGCCTGTGCTGGCGCCCCTTCCGCCGGTTATCGCCAATGTGGTGCTGGTGGGTTTTGAGATTGCCTGCCTTTCCAGTGCGGGAACCTTTTCCCTTGGCAGCTTTACCTGGGCGGCTTTCGGCGCCTCTGCCCTTTCTGTGGGCATAGGGGAGCTGGTGGTCTGCTATGTGCTGGGCCTGCCCCTGATTTTGGCCTTGCAGCGAACTAAGGTGATGAATAGGCTTGCTGCCTAAGTCATAGAAAAGATCATAGAAAAAGGAGTAAGGGTGATTTTGCTATGCCCGGTTTTAGTGACATCCGCCAACAACTTAGTGACAAGATCAAGACTACGCCTCCGGTAAGGGTGATTGTCGTCAGCTTTGCCCTGATCATTTTGGTGGGGACCTTGCTGCTGATGCTGCCCATCTCCTCTAAGGTAGGGGGAGCTTCCTTCATCGACGCCCTTTTTACTACCACGTCGGCCACCTGTGTGACAGGCTTGGTGGTGGGAGATACCTACACCCTGTGGACGCCCTTCGGCCAAGGGGTAATCCTGGGCTGCATCCAGCTGGGGGGCTTGGGCCTCTCTACCCTGACAATCGGCTTTTCGCTGCTGGTGCGGCGCAAGCTGGGCATCCGAGAGATGAAGCTGGCAAGCGAAAGCTCTGGAGGCAGCGGCCTGGATATTGCGGGGCTGCTGCGCTTGACCATCATTTTTACCTTTGCCTGTGAGGCGATCGGCGCCTGCTTGCTGGCGCTCCGCTTTGTGCCCATGTTTGGCGTGAATGGCATCTGGCCCTCTATCTTCTGCGCTATTTCCGCTTATTGCAACGCGGGCTTCGACGTCCTGGGTTTTGTGGAGGGGAACAGCAGCATGACTGCTTTTGCCGGAGATCCTCTGGTCTCCCTCACCATTTCCTTCCTGATTATCATTGGCGGCTTGGGCTTTATCGTGGTGCAGGACATCTACCTGTGCAAAATTCAGCCCCGGTTCCATCATAAGGACACCATCCGTTTGAATTTTCACTCCCAGATCTGCCTCCGGGTGACCATAGGCTTGCTGGTTTTTGGCACCCTGGGCTTTTTCCTTCTGGAATTCAGCAACACCATGCAGGGCCTGAATGTGCTGGAAAAGCTCAATTGCGCCTTCTTCCAGTCCACCAACACCCGCACGGCGGGATTTGCCTCTGTGGATATCGCTTCACAGTTTGAGTTCACAAAAGTTCTTTCTGTGTTGCTCATGTTCATCGGCGCCTGTCCGGGTTCCACGGGCGGCGGCATCAAAACCACAACCTTCACCGTGCTGGCTGCAACTATCGTGTGCACCATCCGCGGGAAAAGCGAGGCTGTGATCCTGCGCCACCGGTTCTCTACCCCAACGGTGTATAAAGCCTTTACGCTGACCTTTGTGTCCATCCTGCTTGTCTTTATTGACGCGGGTGTCATCAGCTCTTTGAACCCGGATATCCTCTACATAGACTGCTTGTATGAGGCCACCTCTGCCTTTGGAACCGTGGGGCTTTCTGCCAGCGTCACACCCAACCTGGACCCCATCTCCAAGCTTATTTTGATCTTTACCATGTTCGTCGGCCGTGTGGGCCCCCTGTCCTTTGGGCTCTCCATTCTTATGCGCCACAAGGAAAAGGGCGCTTCCATCTATCCCGAGGGCCGGATGATTATTGGATGATCCAATGGCCCTGTGGCGGCAAGGCGCTGCGCGCCCCTTGCTATATGTAAAAAAACGCCCGTTCCCTTCTCCAGTCGCGGGAGAGGGGGACGGGTTTTCCTTTGGCAAAAAGAAAAGCCCGCCGGGAAATCCAGGCGGGCGTGGTCTCTGTAGGATCACTGTGGCTGCTGCTGGCCGGCAGCCACATGGCGTTTGATGGCTTCAAATGTTTCCCTGCTCAAAACGTGCTCAATGCGGCAGGCATCCTGCGCGGCAATGGCCGGGTTCACTCCCAGAGAGACCAGCCATTGGGTGAACAGCGTGTGGCGCTCATACACGCTTTCGGCGATTTTCCGGCCTTTTTCCGTGAGGGAGATCAAGCCGTCCTCGCCCATGGTGATGCAGTCCTGTTCCCGCAGGTTCCTCATGGCCACGCTGACGCTGGGTTTGGAAAATCCCATTTCCGCCGCAATGTCCACCGAGCGCACCGTACCGTTGCGCTCCTTCAGCACCAGGATTGTCTCCAGATAGTTTTCGGCAGATTCTTGGATCTTTGGCAACTTTATCCCTCCTGCTTGGTATTGGCTCTATTATACCGGGTTTCCCGATGGAATGCAAGGGGCAAGCCCCCCTTAAGCGCCGCCGTCTATGGTTTGCTGAATGATGCTCCGCATCATGTCCAGGGTCAGCTGGCCTGTCACATAGCCGTACACATTTCCATCCGTGTCGATCATAAAGGTGGTGGGGAACCCGCTGATATAATAGCTGTATGTGGAGACCGCCCCACCCTCGTCCATCAAAGTGGGGTAGGTGTAGCCGTTCTCTTCCATAAAGGCGGCAACATCTTCCGCAGTCCCTTCCTGCCCCAGGTTGGGATGGGCCACCCCCAGAAAGACCACATCCCCTTGGTTCTCGCCATATTCCTCATACAGCGCCTGGATATCGGGCATCTCCGCCCGGCAGGGAGGGCACCAGGTACCCCAGAAATTCAGGAAGACCACCTTCCCTTGGTAATCGGAAAGGGTGTGGCTGTTGCCAAGCTGGTCCTTTAGGGTGAAGTCCGGGGCGGGCACAGCTTCCGGGTCCGCCTCTGCCTCCGAGGCAGCCTGGGAAGAGCTCTCCGCTGGGCTGCTTTCCGCCGGAAGGCTGCTGGCCTCCCCAGTTTCCTCTTCCACCGCTGAAGAAACCGTGGAGCTCTCCGACGCCCCAAAGCTGGAGAGGTAGTTGGTGAGATGGTTCATCCACCCGGTGAACATCATCACGCCCATAAACACCATGAGCACCCCACCAATTTTCACCGTGTACTTTACCACGTTCTTGTGTTTGCGGAACAGTTCCAGCAGAGTGCTGGTGAACAGTCCCACCGCCAAAAACGGCAGCACAAACCCCAAGGTGTATACCCCGATAAGCACAAAGCCCTGTGCCGCTTGGGCAGAAGTAGCCATCAGCAGCACACTGGCCAAGGTGGGCCCCACGCAGGGGGTCCAGGCAAAGCTGAAGGTGAAGCCCAGAATCAGGGCCACCAGAGGGTTCATCGCCACCTTGTCCAAACGGAAGGGAAGCCGGGCTTCCCGGTTTAGCAGCTTAGAGGAGCCGAACAGCCCCAGCTGGTACAGCCCGAACAGGATGACAATAATGCCCCCCACCCGGCCCAGGATCATCCGGTTCTCCCGGAAAAACTGTCCCGCCGCCGTAAAGCCGAACCCCAGCAGGAAAAACGCAAAACTGATGCCCAGTACAAAAAACAGGGTGTTGCAAAGCACCTTGCTCCGCTTGTAATGCACCGTGCCCTCTTCGTCCACGGTGCGGCCGCCACCGGACAAATAGCTGATGTACATGGGCAGCAGGGGCAGCACGCAAGGGGAGAAAAAACTCAAAAGCCCTTGCAGGAAAACGGTCAGAACGGGAACGCTTGTCTCAACGGAAAAACCCATGGCTTGCTCTCTCCCAATTTCAAAGTAGTCTTGTATGGTAACTGTACAGGATGGGGGAGAAAAAGTCAAGAATGATTTTTAATTTTCCCTCCGCCCTTGCCAAGCGGGGCGCAAAGTGCTAGTATGAGGGCTGAAAATGCTTTATTTTTGGAAAAAGGAGGCGGCGCCTGTGGTGCCAACAGTATTGCTCTATAATTTGGAAAATGACAAGGGGCGGAAAATCAAGGCCCTGTGTTTGACATTGAAGCTGCGCGCCCGTTCTGTTCTTCCAGAGGACTTTGGCCAGCCTCTCAACGGGGTGTTGGGCCTAGCGCCTCGTGCTGAAACGGCTGAGGCAGGGAAGGCCTTTCCTGATGAGCTGCTGGTGATGGCCGGCCTTTCCTCCCATCAGATGAACCAGCTGCTCCAGGATTTTCGCCGGAAGAAGATCCCTCCCGTGGAGCTGAAAGCAGTGCTCACCGCCTCTAACGGAGGCTGGAACGCCTATCAGCTGCGGGATGAGCTGAAAAGGGAACACGAGGCCATGCTCCGGGGGGAGAACCTCCACGAAGGGAGAAGCCTGTGAAGCTGCTCATCTCCCCAGCCAAGAAGATGCGAGTGGAGCGGGACTTCCTCCCGCCAGAGACGTGCCCGGCCCTGCTGGATCGCTCCGCCCTGCTTTTGGAGCATTTGCGAAGCCTGCCCCTGCCGGAGCTGAAGCGGCTGCTGGCCTGTAACGACGCCTTGGCCCAAGAGGCTTACCGCAATTTTCGGGCCATGGAATTGGACCGGGGAGAGACCCCCGCCCTTTTTGCCTATGACGGTATCCAATACAAATACATGGCTGCGGGGCTGTTCACCCAGGAACAGCTGGACTATGTGAAAGAGCATCTGCGCATCCTCTCAGGATTCTATGGGGTGCTGCGGCCCTTTGACGGGGTCAGCCCCTACCGCCTGGAGATGCAGGCCAAGCTGAAGGCGGACTTCTGCCGCAACCTCTATGAATTCTGGGGAGATTCCCTGGGAAATATCCTATTGCAGGAGGACAGCGTGCTGGTGAACCTGGCATCGGAGGAATATGCCAGAGCGGTGCGCCCCTGGGTAAAGGGAAAGGCCCGTTTCATCACCTGTGTCTTTGCGGAGGAGCCGGAGCCAGGGGTGTTCCTGGAAAAAGGGGTTTATGTGAAGATGGCCCGGGGAGAGATGGTCCGGTTTGCCGCGGAGAACGCCGCAAAGGTCCCGGAGGAGCTGCGGGCTTTCGACAGGCTGGGTTACCGCTTTGCCCCCAGCTTATCCAGCGAAGAAACGTATGTGTTCACCCGGAAGGAGGCTCCCACCGCCCGGAAAAAGGTGGGAAAGCTGTAAGAAGTATTAATCGAGAATAAAGATTGTCGTCAGAAATTTGCAAGAAATGGCTGGTAAGATAGTGCCATGGAAAAGGAAAGCCGGGGGACGCCTCCGGTAAAGAGCGGGGGAGACCCCTTGAAGAAAGGAACAGCCATGAAACTCTTGCGGATCGTTCGGAACGTGGTGCTGCTGGTGCTGGCCCTGTGCCTGTGCGCCGTGCTGGCCCTGGCCTTTTTAGGGTGGCAGATGTACACCCAGGCATTGGAGGAGATGCCCCTGGATCAAAAGGTGCGGCAGGTGCGGGCTCAGGAAAGCTACACCACTTTTGAGGAGCTGCCAGATACCTATGTGCAGGCGGTTATCGCTGCGGAGGATCACCGGTTCTACCAGCACAGCGGCATCGACGTTATCGCCATTGGCCGGGCCCTTTGGAATGACCTAAAGGCCATGTCCTTTGTAGAGGGGGGCAGCACCATCACCCAGCAGCTGGCGAAAAACCTGTACTTCACCCAGGAAAAACAGCTGACCCGCAAGGTGGCGGAGATGTTCATGGCGTTCCACCTGGAGGCAAACTACACCAAAGAGGAGATCTTTGAGCTGTATGTCAACTCCATCTACTTTGGCAGCGGATGTTATGACGTGGCCTCCGCCAGCCAGACCTATTTTGGGGTGTCCCCCAGCCAGATGACCGATGACCAGTGCACCCTGCTGGCAGGCGTGCCCAATGCCCCCTCGGTCTACGACCCCACCGTCAACCCCGACCTGAGCCAGCAGCGCCAGCGGCAGGTGGTCAGCCTGATGGTGGAATACGAATACCTCACAGAAACAGAGGCCGCCTCCCTGCTGGCGGCGGCCTAATGGCTGTTTGAGCGATAGAATTTGAAAGTGCAAGGGAAGAAGGGATAAAATGCGGGAAGACCTGATGCAGGAACTTCGCCGGATTACAGAGGAAGAGGAACAGCTGCTTGCCGGGGGCCAGGTGGACCGGAGCCTTTACACCACGGGAAGCGCCTTTTTAATTGACAGCGACAAGCTGTTGGCCAAGGGGAAACTGATTACCGTGCGGCCCCACACCCGGTTCGCGGCGTTTCCTCTGCACACCCATAATTATGTGGAGATCATGTATATGTGCTCGGGGCAAACCGTCCACCATGTCGAGGGGCGGCCTCCTCTTACGCTCCGAAAGGGGGAGCTGCTGTTTTTAAACCAGCAGGCCTCCCACAGTGTGGAGCGGGCCGGGGAGGAGGATGTGGGTGTAAATTTTATCGTGCTTCCCCAGTTTTTTGACTACGCCCTCAACCTGATCGGCACGGACAACGTGTTGGGGCGTTTCGTCCTGAGCGGCTTAAAGCAGAGCGGCGGGGAGATGAGCTGCCTGCATTTCCGGGTGGCAGAGGCCCCCACCGTGCAGAACCTGGTGGAGAACTTGGTGTGGAGCCTGGTCCACCCCCAGCCCAATGGGCGGCGCATTAATCAAGCCACCATGGGCTTGTTGCTGCTGCAGCTGCTCAACTATACCGGGGACCTGGAGGAAGCCTCGGGCAATGGGGCGGTGCTGGCTGCCCTGCGGGAGATTGAGGAGAATTACCGCACCGCCGACCTGACTCATCTGGCGGCGGAACTTCATGTATCCCTGCCCTATCTCAGCGCCGCAGTACACCGCACCACAGGCCGCACCTTCAAGGACCTGCTTTTAGAAAAGCGCCTTTCCAAGGCGGCCCAACTTTTGCGGGAAACCCGGCTCACTACCCAGGACATTATCTTGGCGGTTGGCTATGAAAATACCAGCTATTTCTACCGGGTGTTCCGCTCGCGCTACGGGGTTACCCCCAGGGACTACCGCCGGGATCGAGGCGGGGATTTCCTTTCCCAAGAGGGGTAAGGCCTCGCTGGAATCAAAAAGTCAGGACGTGTTTTCGAGAAAACACGTCCTTTTCTTTTCGGCGCGCACAGGGTATTCTGAAAGGCAAAGGGAGGAATGCGTTTTGAATACAACCTATCTGGCGGTGGATATCGGCGCTTCTTCAGGGCGGCATATCTTGGGCTGGGTGGAGCAGGGAAAGACCTGCCTGCGAGAGCTCTACCGCTTTGAAAACCGGGCTGTCCACCGGAATGGCCGCCTTTGCTGGGATATGGACCGCCTTTTTGAGGAGGTCCTCCAAGGCTTGGAGGCCTGCCGGGAACAGGGCTTTTCCCCCGCCTCTGTGGGCATTGACACCTGGGCTGTGGACTTTGTCCTGTTGGATAGAAACGGGGACCCCCTGGGGGACGCCGTGGCCTACCGGGACAGCCGTACCCGGGGCATGGACCGGCTGGTGGAAGAGCGGATCCCTTTCCAAGAGCTCTACCGCCGCACCGGCATTCAGAAGCAGGAGTTCAACACCATCTATCAGCTCATGGCCGTAAAACAGCAGGAGCCCCAGCTCTTGGAGCGGGCCCAGCGGCGTTTGATGGTGCCGGAGTACCTGACCTACCGCCTCACCGGCAAGATGGAAAACGAGTACACCAATGCCACCACCACCGGCCTGGTGAACGCCCGGACCAAGACCTGGGATGGGGAGCTTCTGGACCGGCTGGGCTATCCCCGCCGCCTGTTCGGAGAGCTGCGCCAGCCCGGCTTCTCTGTGGGGGGATTTGCCCCGCAGGTGCGGGAGCGCCTGGGCTTCGATTGCAAGGTGCTGCTTCCCGCCACCCACGACACAGGCTCCGCCTTTTTAGCCGTGCCCGCTAAGGAGGACGGCGTATACCTCTCCAGCGGCACGTGGAGTCTGCTGGGCACCGAGCTGCCAGAGCCCATCACTACCCCGGAGAGTTTGGCCCGCAACTTCACCAATGAGGGGGGCTATGGGTACCGGTTCCGGTATCTCAAGAACATCATGGGCCTGTGGATGCTCCAATCCATCCGCCGGGAGGCGGGGGAGGGCGTGTCCTTCAACGCCCTGGAGCAGGCCGCCCGGGCCGCGGCGGATTTCCCCTCCCGGGTGGATGTGAACGACGGCCGCTTCCTGGCCCCGGAGAACATGGGGGAGGCCGTGAGCGCCTTCTGCCGGGAGACAGGGCAGCCTGTGCCCGCCACTTTGGGGGAACTGGCAGCCTGTGTGTACCACAGCCTGGCCCAGAGCTACGCCCAAAGCATCCAAGAGCTTTCCGCCCTCACCGGAAAGAGCTACACCGCCGTGAATATCGTGGGCGGCGGCAGCCAGGACGGCTATCTGAACCAGCTCACCGCCAACGCCACAGGCCTTCCCGTCTACGCCGGACCCACAGAGGCCACCGCCCTGGGGAACCTGATGGTGCAAATGCTGGCCGCCGGGGAATTCCCCGACCTGGCAGCGGCCCGCAAAGCCGTTCGACACAGTTTTTCCATCCAGGAGGTATTGCCATGTTAGTTGAGACAAAAGCCCGCGTGGGCGTGTTCGCCATTGCCTTGGGGGCCTATCTGCCCCAGTTTCCCTCTTTGGTGCCGGAGTTCCAGTCCCAGTACAAAACCTTTAAGACCATGATTCCCGATTCCGTAGAGCTCATCGACGGCGGCATCGTCACCACCAAGGAGCTGGCCCAGCAGGCAGGGGACAAGTTCCGCGCCGCCGATGTGGACCTGGTCATCCTCCAGCTGCTCACCTATGCCACCTCTTACAACATGCTGCCCGCCGTGCGGGATTTGGACGTGCCCGTGGTTCTGGTGAACGTCCAGAAGCTCCGCGCCCCAGATTATGAGAACACCGGCACCGCCCAGTGGCTGGGCGAGCTGTACGCCTGCGGCGCCGTTGGGGAGATGGTGGCCGACCTGAAGCGGGCCGGCAAGCGCCACGCCGTTATCACCGGCGTGGTGGAGGGGGGCGACCCCGTTGTGCAGGCGGAGATTGAGGATTGGTGCAAAGCCGCCCAGGTCCGCCGCCGCTTCCGGGACTTGAACCTGGCCCAGATTGGCCGGCCCTACCCCGGCATGATGGATTTGTACATCGACGAGACCAACCTCTATCACCGCATGTGGCTGTACACCAAACAGTTCGACTGGGAGAAGATGTGGGCCATCGCCGACGGCGTCACCGACGAGGCCGCCATCCGCCAAAAGGCCCAGGACATTCTGGACACCTTCGATATCGAGGGCGGCGGCACCGTGGAGAAGGTCTGGGACATGGCCCGTTACCTGGTGGCCTTTGAGGCCTGGGTGAAGGAGGAGAAGCTGGGATTTATCGCCTCCCACTACGACGGCTTCGCCCAGGGCAAGGCCGGCGTGCTGGACTCCATGCTCATCCCCGCCTTCTCCATGCTCATCAAGGAGGGGGTGGCCTGCGCCGTGGAGGGCGACATCAAGGTGGCCATGGCCATGTCCATCTTAAAGACCATCGCCGGCACCGGCCAGCTTTCCGAGATGTACTCCATCGACTTCAACGAGGACATCTGCATCATCGGCCACTCCGGCTCTGGGGACGCGGCCATCTCCGCCAAAAAGCCCACCATGAAGATTGTCCCCGTGTTCCACGGCAAGACCGGCGGCGGGTATCTCACCCAGTTCTACCCCCACCTGGGGCCGGTCACCTACCTGGGGATCACCCAGGACAGGGACGGCCATTTCAAGTTCGTGGTGGCCGAGGGCGTCAACGAGGAGGGACCCATCTTCACCTTTGGGGACACCAATATGCGCACCCGTTTCACCTGCGGCGCCCGGGAGTTTGTCAACCGTTGGAGCGAGGCGGGCCCCACCCACCACATGGCGGCTGCCAGCGGGCGGCATATCGGCACCATCCTCAAGGTGGCCAAGATCTTCAACGTCCCCGTGGACGTTATCACCCGCTGACCCATGGCCTGGGACTTGGCTTGAATCTGTGAAAGGGAGAGAACAATGGCAATTACTGATATTGAAGTGATGCAAAATTACATCCGCATGTGCGGCGACGGCTGGGACCAAGGCTGGCACGAGCGCAACGGCGGCAACCTTACCTACCGCATGCGCCCCGAGGAAGTGGAGCAGTGCCGCCCCTATTTCAAAGCCACCCCCGGCGAGTGGGTGAGCATGGGCGTCCAGGCGGACAACCTGAAAGGGGAGTACTTTATCTCCACGGGCAGCGGCAAGTATTTCCGCAATGTGCCCCTGGCCCCTCAGGACAACATCTGCATTGTGGAGATTAACGAGGCCGGGAATGCCTGGCGCATTGTCTGGGGCCTGGAGAAGGGCGGCCGCCCCACCAGCGAGTTCCCCAGCCATTTCCTCAACCACAGCGTCCGCAAGGAGGCCACCGGCGGGGCGTGCCGTGTCATCTACCACGCCCATCCCGCCAACCTCATCGCCATGACCTACATCCTGCCTCTCACCGCCCGGGACTTCACCCGGGCCCTGTGGAAGAGCGCCACCGAGTGCCCGGTGGTGTTCCCCGGCGGCGTGGGCGTGGTGCCCTGGATGGTCCCCGGAGGCAGGGATATTGCCCTGGCCACCAGTGAACGAATGAAGGAGTACGACGCGGCGGTGTGGGCCCACCACGGGCTGTTCGCCTCCGGCCCGGACTTCGACACCACCTTCGGCCTGATGCACACCATCGAGAAGGCCGCTCAGATCTATCTCCTGGCCCTTTCCGCAGGCCAGGGGCGCATTCTCCAAACCATCGAGGATGACGCTCTGCGGGCCATCGCCAAGGATTTCGGCGTCACCCTGCGGGAGGAATTTCTAGACTAAAAAGGGAGCGGGCAAAGCCCGCTTTTCTTTTTGCCCTGCCCGTGCTAAAATGGAGGTAGAAGAGAAAGGAGGTCCCCTATGATTCTCAGCGCCAGCCGCCGCACGGATTTGCCCGCCCTCTATGGCCCTTGGCTGCTGGGCCGCCTGGAGGCCGGGGAGGTGCTCATCCCCCAGCCCTACCGGGCCCGCCACGCCACCCGGCTGCTCTTTTCCCCGCAGACCGTGGACGCCATCGTTTTTTGGACGAAAAACCCCATCCCCTTTCTGCCCCTGCTGGGGGAGGTGGAGGCCCTGGGCTACCGGGACTTTCTGTTCCAGTACACCATCACCGCCCTGGACACACACTGGGAGCCCGGCCTGCCGCCCTTGGAGGAACGCCTCACTGCCTTTGAAAAGCTGGCCCAGCGGCTCGGCCCCGCCCGGGTGGACTGGCGCTTCGACCCCATTCTCTTGGACAGCGAGCGCACCCCCGCCTGGTATGCCCGGCGCTTTGGGGCGCTCTGCCGCCGTCTGGCCCCCTGCACCACCCGGTGCGTTCTGAGCTTTGCGGACCACTACGCCCACAACGGCAGCCTGTTCCGGGAAGCCCCTCCCGCTCAGATGGAGGAGGCAGCCGCCCGCCTGGGGGAGGCTGCTGCTAAGTACAGCCTGCCCCTGTACACCTGCGCCGAGGCCGGGGACTACGCTGCCTACGGTATCCAGCACGGCGCCTGCATCGACGGCCAGCGGCTGGGCCGGCTGGTGGGCTGCCCCCTCCAAGCCAAAAAGGACAGCGGCCAGCGCCCTGCCTGCGGCTGCATGGAGAGCGTGGACATCGGCGCCTACAACACCTGCGTCAACGGGTGCCGCTACTGCTACGCCACCCGCAGCCCCGCCACCGCAGCCAGACAGTACGCCGCCCACCATCCCCAGTCGCCCATGCTCACCGGCTGGCCGGAGAAGGACTGGGCAATCACGGAAAAGCGGCCGCCCTCCCTTAAAGAAGGGCAGCTTTCCCTGTTTTAGTGGCAGCAGGAAAATTCCTCCTTGCTAAGTGGGCCGGAATGTGAAATAATAGGGAAAACAGGATGTTGTATTTAAAAGGAGGCATTTCTATGGATGAAAAAGCACTGTATAAGATAACATATGGGCTGTATGTGGTGTCCGCCCAGGCGGAGGGCCAGCGCAGCGGCTGTGTGGTGAACACCCTGCAGCAAGTCACCGCCGAGCCCGTGCGGCTGGCTGTCACGGTGAATAAGGAGAGCCTCACCTGCCAGCTCATTCAGAAAGCTGGGCGCTTTGCCGCTGTGGCCCTGGATCAGCGGGCGGATATGATGGCCATTGGCCGTTTTGGCTTCCGCACGGGCAAGGATATGGACAAGTTTGAAGGCATCCCCTACAAAGAGGACGCCGCCGGCATGCCCTATCCCACCGCCACTGCCTGCGCCCATTACAGCTGTAAAGTGGAGCAGACGCTGGACCTGGGCACCCACCTGATGTTTGTGGGCTTGGCGGAGGAGTCTGAGATCCTCACCGAGGACGAGCCCCTCACCTATGCCTATTACCGGAATGTCATCAAGGGTTTTACCCCCAAGGGCGCCCCTTCCTACCAGGGGAACAAGTAAAAGGAACTTTAGAAAGGGCCCTCATAAAGGGGGCCCTTTCTTGCTGCTCATAATCCGGCGCTGTCTTGCATAGACCTTGTAAAAAAGCTGGGCAAAAGCCCGGCTTGCAAGGAGGGGCAAAAGCATGGAGCTTTACAGCCAAAGCCGGGAGGAAGCTGTCCAAACGCTGGGCACCGATCCCGCCCGGGGACTGAACCAGAGAGAATGCCAGCGGCGCTTGGAACAATATGGGAAAAACGGGCTGCGCCCTGCCAAGCGCCGGGGGCTGCCGGCCCGGTTCTTCAGCCAGTTTCAAGATCTGATGGTCCTGATCCTGCTGGCCGCGGCGGCAGTCTCCTTTGCGGTATCCTGGGTGCGGGGGGATGGAGAATATGTGGATTCCCTCATCATCCTGGCCATTGTGGTGTGCAATGCTGTCATCGGCACTGTGCAGGAGGTTCGGGCGGACCGGGCCATCCAAGCGCTGAAAAAACTGTCCTCGCCCCATGCCTGGGTCATCCGGGAGGGCAGGCGCCAACGGGTGGAGAGCAGCCAGCTGGTCCCGGGGGATTTGGTGGTGCTTCAAGCGGGGGACCTGGTCCCCGCAGACCTGCGGCTTCTCAAAAGCGCTGAATTAAAAATTGAAGAATCCGCCCTCACTGGGGAATCCGTCCCGGCGGAGAAGGACGCGGAGGCCCGCTGTCCTCAAAACGCGCCCTTGGGGGAGAGGAAGAACATGGCGTTCGCCTCCACGGGCGTGGCCTCCGGCGCCGGGGTGGGCGTGGTGGCCGCAACGGGCATGGATACAGCCATGGGCCGCATTGCCCACATGTTGGAGCACGAGCAGTCCCCGCAGACGCCCTTGCAGCAGCGCTTGAAGAGGATGGGCAAGGTCATGGGCGTGGGGGTAGTCCTCATCTGTGCCGTCATTTTCCTGTTGGGGCTCTTCCAGCAGCGCCCTCCTTTGGAGATGTTCATGATTGCCATTAGCCTGGGGGTGGCCGCCATTCCCGAGGGGCTTACCGCCGTGGTGACCATCGTGCTGGCCATGGGGATCAAACGCATGGCCCAGAAAAGGGCGATTGTCCGGCATCTGCCCGCCGTGGAAACACTGGGCAGCACGCAGGTCATCTGTTCTGACAAGACGGGCACCCTCACCCAAAACAAGATGACTGTGGTGGCCTTTTCCTCCGCCCGGGGGGAGGAGCGGCTGGATTCTCCTGCGGCTCAGTTTGCCTTAGAGCTGGCCGCTCTGTGCAGCGACGCCCAGGAGGTGGGAGAGAAAATCACCGGGGACCCTACGGAAACAGCCTTCCTGCGGGCCTGCAAGCGGGGGAAGGGGGAACTGGAGGGTTGCTTTCCCCGAGTGGGGGAGATTCCCTTCACCTCTGCCCGAAAGCGGATGACCACCGCCCACCGCCTGCCCGAGGGCGGCTTCCGCCTCATTGCCAAGGGCGCGCCGGATGTGCTGATTGCCCGGTGTACGCAGCTGCTCCAGGGCGGGGAAATCCGCCCTCTTACCGGCGCCATGAAAGCAAAGCTCCTCTCGGACAACAGCCGCCTGGCGGAGCGGGCCCTGCGGGTGCTGGCCGTGGCCTACCGGGACGTGTCCGCCCTTCCCAGCGATGACCGGGAGAGCGAGAGCCAGCTCATCTTCTGCGGGCTCATCGCCATGGAGGACCCGCCCCGGCCCGGCGTGAAGGAGGCCGTGACCCAGTGCAAGCGGGCGGGCATCCTGCCGGTGATGATCACCGGGGACCACGCCGCCACGGCCCTGGCCATCGGCCAGAGGCTAGGCATTGCCGAAAGCTCCTCCCAGGTGATGACTGGTCCGGAACTGGACCGGCTGGATGACGGCGCCTTGAGCAAAAAGGTGTTTCAATACCGCGTTTTCGCCCGGGTGTCTCCAGAACACAAGGTGAAGCTGGTGCGGGCCTTCCAGCAGCGGGGCATGGTGGTGGCTATGACCGGCGACGGTGTCAACGACGCCCCCGCTCTGAAGGCGGCGGATATCGGCTGTGCCATGGGCAAAAACGGCACCGAGGTGGCCCAGTCCGCCGCGGACATGGTCCTCACCGATGACGACTTTTCCACCATTGTGGCTGCCGTCCGAGAGGGACGGGGCATTTACCAGAACATCCGCAAGACGGTCCATTTTCTTCTCTCCTGCAACATCGGGGAGATTTTGGTGGTGTTCGTGGCTTTCCTGCTGCGGGCTCCTACGCCCCTGCTGGCCATCCAGCTCCTCTGGGTCAACTTGGTCACGGATTCCTTCCCGGCCCTGGCCCTGGGCGCCGATCCCATCCAGGGGGACGTGATGGAGCAGCCGCCCCACAAGCGGGAGGAGGGGGTCTTTTCCGGTGGTGTAGGGTTCGCCGTGGCGGTGGAAGGCTGCCTGGTGGGGGCCCTGGCCCTGCTGGCCTACACCATTGGCCGCGCCTTTTTCGATTATGACCCGGCCGCTCCCGCCATTGGCCGCACCATGGCCTTTTGTGTGCTCAGCCTGTCCCAGCTGGTCCACAGCTTCAACATGCGCTCGGAGCACTCCGTTTTAAAGCTTGGCCTGCTCTCCAACCGGAAATTGGTGGCTGCCTGCGGGTTCTGCGCCTTTCTCATGGTGAGCGTGGTGCTGTTCCCGCCCCTGTCCGCCCTGTTCCAGACCACCGCCCTGACGGCCCTCCAATGGCTCGTTGTGGCGGCTCTCTCCCTGTGTCCCCTGCTGGTGGTGGAGGGGGAGAAGCTCCTCTGGGAGCATCTGCCCCGCAAAAAGAAAAACTGAGAGGATATCCCTCTCAGTTTGCCGCTGTCACCGTATCCGCCGGGCGAACACCTCGCAGTTTACCTGAAGGCCCTCCGCCTGTTTCGTCACATTCTGCCAGTGGAAAGTGTCCTCTGTCACCTTCACAAACCGCCACTGGTTGGAAGGGTCCTCTAACACCGTACAGGCGACGACGCCCCCCTCCTTGCGGGCCTCCAGCCGGGTGGTGCCCTTGGAGCAGATGTACGTCATGTCATAGCAGCGGCGCTTTGGGTTGTACATCCGCACCGCTGCGCCATACTCCCCGTCCGGCTGGGGGTTCTCCTCCCGGGTGTCCCGGGAAGGGCAGATGAACAGGTCCTCAATGGCCATGCCGTCCAAGGCCCGGCGGAAGTACCACTCGCCTTTCAAGCGGCGGCCGCCCCTGTCCTGATAGTCAAACTCCCAGTCCCCCAACAACGGGGCGAACCAGTCGTCCTCAGCCGGCAGGGCGGGGTTTGCCTGCCGGCTGAGCAGCGCTTCTGCAAATCTGTCCATGTTCCTTGCTCCTCTCCCAAAATCTATGCTCATTCTACCATAGCCCAAAGGGAAAAGAAATGGCTGAACCCTCTAAAAAAGGGCGCAGCCATTTGTTTATCCCTGATAGGCCTCCTTCATCATGGCAATCTCCCGGGCGTACCCCGCCAAATCGTTGGGGGTCTCCAGGTAGAAAGGCAGCTCCCACAGGGCCGGGTGATTGATAATGCGGGTCAAAGCCTCCAAGCCCAAGGTGCCCTCGCCCAGTTTTTGGTGGCGGTCCTTGTGGCTGCCCAGGGGGTTCATGGAATCATTGAGGTGGACGGCCATCAGCCGCCCCAGCCCAATGACTTTGTCGAACTCCTCCAGCACCCCGTCCAGGTCGTTAACGATATCGTAGCCCCCGTCGGAAACGTGGCAGGTATCCAGGCACACGCCCAGCTTCTCCGAGTGCTCCACCCGGTCTAGGATGGCCCGAATCTCCTCAAAGCTGCGGCCCACCTCCGAGCCTTTGCCCGCCATGGTCTCCAGCAGCACCGTGGTGGATTGCTCCGGCGTCAAAATGGCGTTGAGGTGCTCCGCAATCAGCGCGATGCCCGTTTCTGCCCCCTGCTTCACATGGCTGCCGGGGTGGAAGTTGTACAGGCTCCCGGGGATGTTTTCCAGCCGGGCCAGATCGTCCGCCATGGTCTCCTGGGCAAAGGTCCGCAGGCCCTCGTCGGCGGCACAGGCGTTCAGCGTGTAAGGGGCATGGGCCAGAATGGGGAAGAGGCCGTGTTCCTGGGCAAAAGCCCGGTAGGCGGCCATGTCCTCCAAATCCAGGGGCTTGGCCTTGCCGCCCCGGGGGTTCCGGGTGAAGAATTGGAAGGTGTTGGCCCCGATCTTCACCGCCTCTTTTCCCATGGCCAGATAGCCCTTGGAGCTGGATAGGTGGCATCCGATTTTCAGCATGAATGGTTCTCCTTTCCTTTTGGCGCGGTGAGCCGCCAGCTTTCCGCCAGCATGTTCTGAATGTCCTCCACGGGTACCGAGCCGTCTAACACAATGGTGTTCCAGTGGGACTTGTTCATGTGGTAGGCGGGCCGCACCGCTGGGTAGGTGTCCCGCCAAAAGAGCAGCCACTCCGGGCTGCACTTCACGTTGACCCAGATATGCCCCTCCCGTTCATAGAGAAAGGCAAAGGCCTTTTTGTTTTGCCAGTGGCGCATCACGGTCCAGTTGTCGTCGTGAAAGGGATAGTCCTCCCGCACCTCTGGGGAAAGCCCCTTGCAAAAGGCGATGACCGTCTCCCGCTTGGTCCAGTCGTCCATCACAAAGCTCCTTTCTCTTCCGGTTCTATAACCCTTCTACGTTTATCTATCCCTATTTTGTCCGGAATGTTCCAACAGCGCCACTGTCTCAACTTGCTGTTCGTTGTCCAAACTAATATTCATATCTTCCTCGATGATAGGCAACCGGAACTTGATGGATTTCAGCCACTGGCCATTGGGCTGACGCTCCGGGTAAATCTGAATTTCAGAGATCAGTTCTTCAATCAGCTGCCGTTTCTCTCTGTCGTTCATCTTTCCATAGAGTTGATCGAAGTAGATTAGAACTTTGTAGATATTATCGCCGGTCAGCTTTTCTGCCTCAATAGCCTGTTTCTTGGCTCTGGATGCAATCAGCAGAGATTCTAATTCTTCAATCTTATCATACATCCCATAGAGCCGATCATCAAGGTCTGATTTCCGCCTGCTGTAATGCCGGTCGTCTGGGTCGAGAGAGTCGATTTCTTCAATTAGCTTGGATTTGGTGGAATAAGCCTGACGAAGCTGCTTTTCATAGTTGCTGATTTCCTGATCAATCGCCGTGGTATCGACTTTCATGTTGATCTTTTCCTGCATCATCGCCGCAAATTTGGGATTGCTGACCAGTTTACAGATTACCTCCGCCACAGCATCGTCCAGCAGCTCTTTCCGAATTTGCTTCTTGTAATCGCATTTATGCCCACGGGTCATAGATCGATGTTTGCAGCCATAGTAGTAGAAATCCTTGTATTTGCTGCCGTCCGCTTTCCGTTTCACGCACTTATTACCATACATTCCAACACCGCATACGGGACATTTTACAATGCCGGACAACAGGTGCGTGCATTCGTTTTTCCCTTTGTTGACGTGTTCATACCGTTTGGCTTGAGCAGCCAACTTGACCTGTGCTGCCTGCCATACATCCTCCGGGATAATGGCCTCATGCAGACCATCCACCAACAAGAAGTTTTCCTGTTCTACCAAACGGTACTCGTTTCTAGTCCCATGCACCTTTTCAGTTTTTCGTCTGCCATAGGCGATTTTGCCGCAGTAAACCGGATTTTTCAGAATCATACGGATCAGGCGGGCATCAAAAAGAGGATTTTTCCCGTTCTGGCGCTGGACTTTGCTGATCCCATGATTTTCAAGATACTTTGCGATCCCATTTGCGCCAGAATCGGTTGTAACATACTGCTCATAGATGGTGCGAATCGCCGGAGCTTCCTCCTCGTTGATTTCCAGCTTGCCATCCACCAGTTTATAGCCGTAGGGGGCAAAGCCGCCGTTCCACTTGCCCTCTCTGGCCTTTTGGATACGACCTTCCATGGTTTGGACACGGATGTTTTCACGCTCAATTTCCGCCACTGCCGATAGGACGGAGATCATCAGCTTTCCCGCATCTTTGGAGGAATCAATACCATCCTCCACGCAGATCAGGTTGACACCGAAATCCTGCATGACCTGTAAGGTGGAAAGGACATCTGCCGCATTTCTGCCAAAGCGGGATAGCTTGAATACCAGAACAAAGGAAACGCCATCCTTGCCGGTTTTGATGTCCTCCATCATCTGGTTAAATTGCGTACGGCCTTCAATTGATTTACCCGATTTTCCCGCATCCTCATATTCGTGAGCAATCTCATAATCATTGAATTCCGCAAAAGCTTTCATGCGGGATTTCTGGGCATCCAGCGAGTAGCCGTCAATCTGCATGGCGGTAGACACTCGTGTATAGGCATAAACTTTTATCTTTTCTTTTGCCATGGCTCTTCCTCGCTTATACTGCTCAACAATTTCTTATGTATTTTCCAAGGGAAGCATTTTTTCCCTTGGAAAATTAGTTTGGACACATTTCTCACGATTATTGTATCATGCTGCTTTTGGCGTTTCAATATTTTCTTTGTAAACATTTTTATTTGTGTCGTGGTTTGTGATTTTATCCTCGGGGAACACCGGATCAGGAAAAGCATCCAAGTCCAGCTCCCCAGCATATTTTTCAATCATATCTGCCAGTAAAACGGCAAGGCCGTTCCACTCATCTATCATAGGCATTTATCCTCCGTCTGTCCGGTTTGTGCATGTACTCCGCCAGCACTTCTTTAGGAATGCGATCCAGCACAGCGACGGCGTCAGCATAGTCCCGCCGCAGCTTGGCATCGGCCAGCTGCTTCAAAGTGCTTTCCTGGGTTGCTTTCTCTAGGGATTGCTCCAGCTGAGCGTTCTCCTGTTTCAGCTTTTTGTTCTCCACGGTGGTTTCCACAAATGCCACCTGATACTTCTTCATTGTGCTGTGCATCTGCTCCACCGCTGGGATATACTTATCCAGTAGAGCTGCAATCTCGGCAGCTCTGCTTTTTGCGTTAAAGGCTCCAATACCGGCCAGCAGTTCCTCCAGCTTGGCTTTTTGCTTGGTCAGACGGGTCATCGCTTTGAACACTCTAGGTGGGATGTGGTCACGTCCGGTCTGGCTGGCACTTTCCCCACGCTCCAAATCAGGGTATTTGAGCACCATGTGTTCCCAGAACTTGTCCTGCCACTGGGTCAACTTTTTCTTGTTTCCCACGATTTCCTTGGCGCTGAGCCTGCCATCCGCAGTCAGCGGGACAAAAGAAAGGTGCATATGGGGCGTTTTCTCGTCCATATGCACCACAGCGGATATGATTGTTTTGGGGGCTTGATTTTGCTGGAGAAAGGCCAGCGCCTCTTGAAAATAGGCTCTGATTTCAGATTTCTTCTTTCCCTGAAAGAACTCCGGTGTGGCAGTTACCAGGGCTTCTACGACTCGAACACTATCTGACCGGGTACGGCAACCGGATTCTTTGATCTGCCGCTCTGCCTCCACACGATATTTTCGTTCCGGCTCGATCAGATGGAAATTGTACTTGCTCCTGCTGACGTCCACATCGGGATTGCTGGCGTATTTCTCTTTGGTGCGCTCGTTGTGGGCTTCAATATTCCCAATCTCCGGTCCCTTGTACTTGGCAAAGCGGAGAATGGCATACTGCGGCTTACTCATATGTTGTCCTCCTTTTTCCGTTTCTCAAATTACTGTGTGAATTGCTATAAAGAGCGTACAGCGGTCAATCAAAGTGTACGTACGTACAGCGTCCGCTCCCCGATATTAGCGCCGCCATTCTTCCGGCACATCTTCCGGTACGTACGTACGCATCGAATCACCGGAAAACACCGACATATTATTTCTTACCAGAACCTCAATTCCCAGAAAGCCACGCACCCGCCGTCCGGCAGCATTGGTCACATTGTTGCAGTATTCCAGATTGTAGCGGCTCTGGCAGGCAATCAGGGCTTCGCTGAAGCTGCGGGGTTTCAGGGCAGGCAGGTTGTTCTCGGTGCAGTAAATCTGGTATGCTTCGTACAGCTCTTTGGAGCTGGCAGATAGATCAGCTTTCAGACGAACATACCCGTCAGAATCCAGAAAATCATATACATTGTTGTTGTCCCGTTTGACTGCCTCCCGGTTTTCTCTGGTGCGGTCACTTTCGGTGAATTTGAAGTTGTTGGCGGCCAGCCGCTGCAATCCCTCAAAAG
>OIYW01000140.1_pt1 | contig 68905 bp, 72 predicted proteins | sample 1588351 | NCBI WGS metagenome assembly OIYW01 (sample SAMN03283268) | human gut metagenome | biome: human-associated habitat; material: feces | host: Homo sapiens | place: USA | collected 2013 | reverse complement strand
TATGGCAGTCGCATATACTATCCGCTACTATACGGGAGTATTGTTTCATATTGGAAAGTCTACCGCAAGTCGATGATAGGTTTGACGCTTACGGTACTTACGGCTATATCACCGGCTATGCAGCCTTGGACATCCCTCCCCGTTGGCGCCATGTTACAGACAAAGCGGCAGTCAGATCGTCTGGCTACCGCTTTGAACAAATTTTCTCGATTCGCACTTAGAAACATAATTTATACGAAATGCAGCACCCATCTAAACCCGGTTTCTGCCCGTGTCAGCCGGGGACTGCGCTGTGCAGGAGGACCTTTACCTGCGTCGTCCGGCAGCTGTCCACAAACATCTGGAAGATTCCGCCATGCTCAGCCCAGTGCCACAGGTACTCCGGATGCCATTGAATACCCCAGAGAAACTGCCGGTCCGGTGCGTAGGCCGCTTCCAAAACGCCGTCCGGCGCCCAGGCCATAGGGAGCAAACCCGGCGCCAGTTTGTGAACCGCCTGATGATGATAGCTGTTTACGCCTATTACCTCCTGGCCGGCCAACTGCCGCAATGGTGTTCCCTCTTCCAGACGCACGTTGTGTACCACCCGGTCGTACGGTTTGGTCATATCATGGTCCAAAGCCCCCGGCAGTTCTGCGGGCAAATGCTGATACAGCGTCCCGCCCAGGGCCGTGTTAAACAGCTGCAGGCCGCGACAGATGCCCAGCATAGGCTTCTCCATCTGATATGCGCGATGAAATAGAGAAAACTCCAGCAGGTCCCGCTGGGGTAAGCTGGGCGCGCACCATGCCGACCGCTCCATCCCATAGCGGGCAGGCTCTATATCCTGGCCGCCTGGAAACAGGAAGCCCTGACACAGATTCAAAATCTGCGCCATCTCCTCTTCATCCAGCCGGGGCGGCAAGATCAACGGCAATCCGCCGCAAGCTTGAATGGCCTCCAAATACTGCGGGAGCATCCAATAACTATTTTTTTGGGGATCATAGAGGGGAAGAATGCCAATGATTGGTTTCTGTGTCATTTGTAACGCCTCTCAATTTGTCATGGTCAAATTCAAACGGGGAAACGCCAAACCCGAGCCGTCCATTATGGATGGACAGCCCAATATCCAAGTTGGATATCTTTACCAACAATCTACCATAATCCCAGGCAAAAATCAACCAGTCTGCCTAAATAATTCTGAAGTTTCTCATTTCTGCATCAAATTGTGCGTACTACAAGTACAAACGTTTCGATCCGGCCGCTCCTTCATTCCCGCTTCTTTTTCGGAAGTTTTCGCTTATTTCCCTTTTCATCCACCAGATAGGTATGCTCCAGCTGCGCCGTTAAATTCTCCCGGACGGCATCCAGATAAATCCTCCGTAAGCCGTCCCGCTCCGAAATTTCCGCCGGCGTTAACCCTACGGTCTTTGCCTTCCTTGCCAGCTCATTGATGCGGGCAATGACATCTTCCATCATCCCTGCTTCACCTCCACGATCACATATATTGCTCAATTTCCACCGACAGCCGCCCCTTTCGGGTCTGCCCCAGCACCTGCAGCAACCGAATTTTCCCCATACCTCTGAGCGAAATGACACAACCGGCTTCCATCTGCCGGTCCGGCTTTTCGCAGGGTAGTCCGTCAATTGCCACCGCACCGGAACATATCTGCTCTGCCGCCCTGGCCCTGCTCATTCGGAAACCTGCGCTGATCACGCTGTCCAACCGGCAGGAAGCAACGGTGTCGCGGATTATTTTCGTCTCCGGCTCGGGAATCCGGACGTCACAAAGGGAAATTCTCTGCAATTGCAGCTTGGTGCGCCCTGCGTAGTCCAGATTTTGCAGCACGTAAGGCACCATTTCCGTCAATAGGAAAAAATCACAGGATCCTTCCCCTACGCAAATATCGCCCACCGTCTCCCGCTTGATTCCGGCACCCATTAAGCTTCCCAAAAAATCCCGGTGCGTCAGACGGTCACGAACAAAAAACTGCGCCCGAATACAAGCTACGGGTCCGTCATCGCCCAAGCTCTCCTCCCAATAAGAGGGAAGAAAGCAGGCAACCGCCCGCTCCGCTCCCGGATAGCCTCCAAAAAAGGTCAGATCTTTTTCTCCGATCAGGCGGCGAACCAGCTCCTGCTCTCTGGGAGAGAGGAAGCAGCTGGTAGCCGGGATATTTCTCCTCTGGCCTGCCGACAGCCGTTCCCAAACTCTCGAGAGCAAAATCCGATCCTCCGCCGTCTGGGCCAAGCGTTCTATTTTTTCTTTCGGTCCCATAATTCCTCCTGTAGCCGCGAATCTGCCTGCAGGTATTATACTGCATTTTTTGCCGGATGCCTAGTGTTACTTCCCATATTCTGTTCGACCGGCTCCCGAGCATGGCAGAATATCCGATTGCGCCGGTCATCTCTGGAATGGAAATCCGTCTTGGAAAGTAGGTGGAAGTTTTTCTTGTACATTGCCGGTTTTTAGGCTATAATATGGAGCAGAAAACATACTTCACGGGGGAATCTCCATGATCACAGCCATTCTAGGTGGAGGTGCGTCCGGTCTGGTGGCGGCCATCGCCGCATCCCGAAATCCGGCTTGCCAGGTTCATATTTTCGAGCGGCAGAGCCGTGTCTGCCGCAAGCTGCTGGCTACCGGAAACGGCAGATGTAACCTGGCCAACACACACCTGACTGCCGACGCTTTCCACGGCACAGATCCTACCTTTGTTCTACCCTCCTTGCAGAAATTCGGCTTACATCAAACATTGGATTTTTTTGGAAAATTGGGGCTGCTTACCACCACGGAGCCCTCCGGACGGGTATATCCCAGGTCGGATCAAGCGGGAAGCGTTGTAGACGTTCTGCGGTTTTCTCTGGATAGACCGAATATCCATCTGCACACCGGTACCGAAATCACCAAAATCCGCCGGGACTCCAAAGGTGAATTTCTCTTAACCGGCGGCGGAGATAATTTTTCATGCCACAAAATTGTCGCCGCCTGCGGCGGGCTGGCCGGGACCGCTCTAGGCGGCTCTATGTCCGGCTATCAGCTGCTGCGGAGTTTAGGGCACCATTGCACCAAGCTGCGGCCTGCCTTGGTACAGCTAAAATCCTCATACCCCAGGTGCGCTTCTCTGAAAGGCATCCGGGCAGTCTGCAATTTGCGGCTGACTTGGGACGGTGAAGTGATCGCCCAACACAGCGGGGAGGTGCAATTCACCGCCTATGGGCTCAGTGGTCCCGCCATTTTCGAAATCTCCAGGGACGCATGCAGCAAGCCCGGCGATTGGGTTTGCCATTTGGACCTATTGCCGGAAATTCCCCTGGAACTTCTGTGTCGGCTACTCTCCGCCAGGCAGCGTCAATGTCCCAGCCTGACAGCCGGAAATCTTCTAGCCGGGACCGTTCACAACCGCTTGGGGCAGATTTTGGTACAGGAGGCAGGCATACCTCCCAATACTCCTTTGGCACAGCTGACCAGCCGGGACCTGCGCTCCGTGGCCGATGCGGTGAAAGGTTTTTCCATGACGCTCACCGGCCCAATGGGTATGGACTGCGCGCAGGTTACAGCCGGCGGGGTGTACACAGCGGAATTCGACCCCTCCACCTTGGAAAGCCGCATATGCCCCGGCTTATACGCCTGTGGAGAGCTGCTGGATATTGACGGTAACTGCGGCGGCTATAACCTTCAGTGGGCTTGGAGTTCCGGCTATATTGCAGGCACAGAGGCCGGGAAGGAGCTTTTATGATTCGAATACGCGATATCTCTCTTGCCCCCGGACATACGCCGGAACAGCTCCGAGCGGCCGCCGCCAGGGCTTTGCGTCTATCCCCCCGGGAAATTCTGAATTTGCAAATTGTCCGCCGCTCTTTGGACGCCAGGAATCAAGAGCGAATCCGGTGGATTTATGCCGTAGATGTGACGGTAGACGGTCGGGAGGAGCTGGCCATCCGCCGGGGCGGCGCTAAGGTCCGTCCGGTATCCTTCCATCCATATGAAATTCCCCGTCCCGCCCGGCTGCCGGTGGAGCGTCCCGTTGTGGCCGGCTTTGGACCGGCCGGTATGTTTGCCGCCCTGGCGCTGGCTGAAGCCGGCCTACGGCCCCTGGTCCTGGAGCGGGGACAACCTGCAGCAGTCCGGCGGCAGCTGGTGGAAACCTTTTGGCAAACCGGACAGCTCAATTCACAATGCAACGTGCAGTTTGGCGAAGGGGGCGCCGGAACCTTCTCGGACGGGAAGCTCAACACCGGCACGCACGATTTCCGCAACCGCTGGGTGCTGGAGCAATTCGTTCAATGCGGCGCTCAGGCTCAAATTCTTTACGATGCCAAGCCCCATATTGGAACCGACGTACTGCTGACCGTTGTGATGAATCTGCGGCAGCGCATTGAGGCCCTCGGCGGCGAGGTCCGATTTCAGTCCCGTCTCACCGGATTCGGCTGCCCGGGTAATACGCTCTCCAGCATTACCTGGGAAGAACCAAGCGGCATGGAGCGGATGCCCTGCCGCCGACTGATTCTGGCAACGGGGCACAGCGCCAGAGACACCTTCTCCATGCTGGCTACCGCCGGCGTCACCCTGGAGCCGAAACCCTTTGCCATGGGTGTTCGCATTGAACACCTACAGGCTCAGATTGACTCGGCGCAATATGGTCTCAAGCACCCCCCATTGCCGCCGGCTGATTATAAGCTGTTTCATCACCTAGCCGACCGGACGGTGTACAGCTTCTGCATGTGTCCGGGAGGTTATGTGGTTGCAGCCGCCTCCGGGGAGGGAGAAATCGTCACCAACGGCATGAGTTATTCCGGGAGAAGCGGCAAAAACGCCAACGCTGCGCTTCTGGTTTCTCTCCACCCCAAGGATTTCCCCTATCCAGGCCCGCTGGGCGGCGTCCAATGGCAGCAGGAATTGGAACGGCTGGCCTTCCGGCAAACCGGTAGCTATCGGGCTCCCGCGCAAACCGTGCGGGATTTTCTCCGTAATGTTCCCACTACATCGTTCGGAGCTGTGGAGCCCACGTACCGCCCCGGCGTGGTTCCTGGGAATCTACGCCGTATCCTCCCCTTTCCTGTGGCCGAGGCGCTGGCGCAGGGTCTGCCCGTCTTAGGCCGAAAGCTCTCCGGCTTCGATCACCCGGATGCCGTACTGACCGGTCCGGAGACCAGAAGCTCCTCGCCGGTTCGCATCCTGCGGGACGAAAGCCGCCAAGCATCCATACGCGGCCTTTTTCCAGCCGGTGAGGGCGCCGGGTACGCAGGCGGCATTCTCTCTGCCGCCGTGGATGGCCTGCGGTGTGCGGAAGCCGTCATTGCATCCTGTTCTCAAGAGTAAAAAGGAGGAGTCCTCTATGCAACCCATAGAAAATCATACGCCAGACACCTGTAAGCCGGAGAGAAAACTCTGTAATCGAGTCTGTGGTATCCTTTTAATCTATATGCTGCTGATGAACCTTGTCGTGGTTTGTGCCGTTTGGATCGGCGCTGGGATCGAACTCATCCGTCTTGGCAAAACCGGCTACGGCATGGAGCAGGCTCTGCGGGAACTGGCCTCACATGCCGACCAGCTGCTGCAGAACGGCACAGGCTATCTGGTGGTTTCGGGGATGTGTCTTGTGATCATTCTACTGTGGAAAGGTCCGGCGTTTTTCCGCTCGGTGTTCCGTCCCGCCCAGACAATGTCATCTTCCGTCTTCCTGCAGTTATTGTGCATTTTTATGGCCGCCCAAGTGCTGTCCTCTCTATTCTCCACAGCTCTGGAAGCTTTGTTTAACTTATGGGGGCTCAGCATCACAGAAGCGCTGGTTCAGGCTTCCGGTATGACAAACTCTCCAACCATGCTCCTGTATATCTCCCTGGTTGCACCGGTGGTAGAGGAATTGCTCTTCCGAGGCGCTGTTTTGCGAAGCTTCCAGCCTTTTGGAAAACGCTTTGCCATCGTTTTCTCCGCCTTGCTCTTTGGTCTGTTTCACGGAAATCTCGTACAAATTCCCTTTGCTTTTCTAGTTGGGCTCGTCCTGGGCTATGTGGCAGTGGAATATTCCATTTCGTGGGCGATTCTGCTTCATTTCATCAACAACGGCATATTCAGCACGCTGTTGTCCCAGGCCCCCACATTCCAAACCCTTCTGCTGCTGTGCTTATTTATCGCCGGCATCGTCATCTTCGCCGCACACAGCAATGCAATTCGAACCTATCACCGCAGCCTGCACCCCATGCCGCTTCCGGCGGTACGTGGTTTTTGGTCTGCTCCATGCACCATCATTTTACTGCTCTTATGCCTTTTCAGCGCAGTGCTCAGTATTCAAGTGCAGACTGGATTTTAAAAAAGGGTCTGTCTCAAATTAGAATTTTCTAAAGAATATCCTAATATTTATGGCACAGAAAACGAGTATTTTTCGTTTTCTGTGCCATTTTTGCAACTATTACTAAAAGGTCACAACTTCCTGTTCCGCAGGAGAACACGCCTCTACCGAAAGGGCCGTCAAAATCGGGCCCACGCCCCCCTGGTACAGCGGATGCTTTTCTGCGGAAATCTTCGCTGTAATCAGAACCCAACTCCTGGCCTTTAACTTTGCAGCCTCGGCATATTGACAGGGTACGCCGCAGAACTGGATATCCTCCACACAGCAAGTCATCACAAACCGGCCCGGTGCAAAAATGCCGTCCCGGTCCCGGCGAAGCCGGGCAACCTGGCCCTTAAAGCGCACCGTTTTTCCCGTATACTTCTCCGGTTCCTCCGATACATCCCGATACCATAGGCCGTAGTCTTCATCCTGGACTTCAATCACAGGAGCATGGATATCAAACGGCAGCGGATCCTCCGTCTCATCATAAGCAGAGGTCCCGTCGGTACTCTCGTACAGAATATCCACCCGGCGATTCACTGCCCGTGCCAGCTTATGCAACGGCATTGTGTCCTCTCCGGGCCGGACCCGATTGAATACCACCATTTCACAACCGGATAGCTTGTCCACCACCAGGTTGCGCATATTGGCATTGTATTGCAGGATCGTGGAAGCGTCGGCAAACATCACCTCCTGGGCCACGGCCCAGTTTTCCGGAAAGCGTGTGTATAAATCGCCCACCAGTTTCATGCCGTTAAGCTCCGCCACGACACGCTCCGCCCTGTATTTTTTTTGCATAGCCGCCAATTGCCGGGGCGTGACGGCGTCTTGATCCAGAACCTCCAGGTATACGTTTTTCTTTGGAAAAGCAGACAGATCGTACTCTTCCTCACCCTCTTCAAATACCAACAGAAGGGTCCGTTCTCCGGCGTTGAACCTGGGATCTTCCAGAGTTTCCTGAATGAATTTCGTCTTACCGGCGTCTAAAAAGCCGGTAAATACATACACAGGAATCGGCATACCATTACACCCCAAACAGGTCGGAAATTGCCTTCTCGTTCAAGCCGGCGCCAATGACGCACAGGCGGCCGGTCACAGCAGCGCCGCCGGTTCGAATATCCGTTTCCCCAGGGACGTAGTCGAAATGAATCCATGTTCCATCCTCTGCAGAAACGATGCCTTTGGCCCGCAGGACGGTACCCAAGTCGCCGTGCTCCAGCTCCTCCAAAGCACTCTGAATCCCGGACTTTGTAAACTTTCTCGCTGTTTCCACACCCCAGCTGTTGAAGACCTCATCTGCGTGATGGTGGTGATGCCCACCGCCTTCGCCCGAATGGCCATGGCAGCACTCGCCCGGAGCGTCATGATGCGCGTGACCGTGACAGCACTCCTCATGATCCGCATGGTGCCCATGGTCATGACAGCACCCTTCATGATCCGCATGGTGCCCATGATCATGACAGCATCCTTCGTGATCCGAATGGTGCCCATGATCATGGCAACACCCCTGGTGGCTGTGGGAATGTGCATGAGCCTCCTGACCTTCAGCCAAGCGCTGCATTTGCATCTGGGCCAGCTCATCCGCCAGAGTCTGTTTGTGCTCCATTGCTTCGATCAGCTGCAGACCGGTGAGCTGGTTCCAAGGTGTTGTCACCATAGTCGCCACAGCATTGTGCTCCCGCAAAAGCGCAACTGCCGCATCCAATTTTTCCTGCGAAATGGAATCCGTCCGGCTGAGAACAATGGTGGAAGCCGTTTCAATCTGGTTATTGTAAAACTCTCCAAAATTACGCATGTAAACCTTGCACTTTCCTGCATCGGCTACCGCCACGGTATAACCCAGCTGGACCTGATCTCCCGTCACTTTTTTCACGGCAGCAATGACATCGCTGAGTTTGCCGACCCCGGACGGCTCAATCAAAACCCGGTCCGGGTGATATTGGTCTACGACCTGCTCCAAAGCCTTTCCAAAATCGCCGACCAACGAGCAACAAATGCAGCCGGAATTGATTTCCCGGATCTCAATGCCCGCCTCCTGAAGAAAGCTGCCGTCGATTCCTATCTCACCGAACTCGTTTTCGATCAGAACCAACTTTTGGCCTGCGTAGGCTTCTGCAATCATCTTACGAATCAGCGTCGTTTTCCCTGCCCCTAAAAAGCCGGAATAAATATCAATTTTTGTCAACAGAAAACACCTTCTATATTATATTTCACAATATTATAGCGCATTTTCTCCAAAATAGCAAGAGGGGGCTGCCGAAAATGGGCATGACGAAAAATGTTAGTCTGCTCCCGCTTCCATCTCAGCTACCATCCGTCAGATAAAAAAGTGGGCTGAACAGCCCTCTCTTGCCAGTTCAGCCCAAATCCAAGGTTCTATATTTTGTTCTCTATTTCTGGTCTGTACTGGAAAGCGGGGCACACCGGAAACGCAAATTTCCCCCTTGGGGTTAGTCATTGCCTTCCTGACGCCGAGCGCGTCTCTGGTTCAGAACCTCTGCCAACTGATCCAATTCGGCATCGTCCGGATCGTATACTTGCAGCAGTGCAGTTAACAAGCCGGTTAAACTGGGCTTGTTCTTGGTGACTTGGATGGAAGAAGCGTAATATTCCTCACAGGTTAACGCCGCCTCGAAGGTCCGTCCATAGGTCTTACCACTGCGTACAAACCCGGCCTCCCGAAGTGCGCCCTTCTTCAGCAGGCTGTTCAGCAGAATGTGCACGGAATTGGATTGCCATGACTTGTCCACCGACAAATTCAGCAACTCGGCACGGGACAACGGTCTACCAACACCCCAAAAAACATCCATCACTTCAATTTCGTTTCTAGTCAAATTCATGCTCTCACCTCCTTCAGCCTGACCTCGCTATTATATAACATCTCATGCGACTTCGTCAAGTCATATTTAGAGAATTGGGAAAATTATTTCCAGAAATTGGAGAATTTTATAGTCCCGGAAGTTCTGCATACCATCCCCCTTTGAAATGGAATTGGCAATTTCATGGTCTTAGTATGCACTGTTTACTGAAAACTACCAGGAAAAATAAAATTTTTTACGTGCTGTCTCTTTGGCTGCACTTAACGTAAATAAATATTTGCACACATTCTTTATGCATGTTTAACATAAGTTTATCCAGTCAAAGCCAAAAAAGCAAAGTTTTTTCTAAATCTTTGCATCAATCAGGTCAATTTTAGGATAAATTGTCCAAAATGTTTAAGAGACGATTTGTCTAGCATTATAGTTGACTTGGTGATAATATGCGTTTACGAATTCGCGATTTGCGGGAAGACCGAGATTTAACTCAAAAGCAGGTGGCAGACTACCTTCTGTGCGATCAGTCGCTTTACTCCAAATATGAACGGGAAGAGCGTCCTCTGCCACTGGATTTGGCTGTGAAATTGGCCTTGTTTTACGGGACCAGCGTAGACTACCTGGTCGGTCTGACCCGTGTCAAAACCCCTTACCGGTAAAGGCTCCGCCATTTTACCAGATGTACCCACGGCAAAGGCGCACTGCAAAATTTGGATGAAGGAACGTCGCTTCCGCCTATCTATGGATTGAAATCCAACCGGCAGGAACGACTTTTTCCACCCAATTTTGCAGTGCGCCCATTTTACAGTTTGCCCGCTAATGCAATCGGAGACAGGATCCGCTTTTCCCAGGAAAGCGCCAGCTCCTGCGCGGCATCTGCCCGGGCAGACAGGGCCGCTGTAAAATCTGAATCCCGAATGGACTCCAGATTTACCCGGACGTTAAAGAGCGCGCCCAATACCGCCGTCCGCGCCAGCATCGTCCCCACCATGCCGTCTGTCACGGCACGGGCATTTCCCTTCCGCACGACGGTCTCCAGCGTGGGAAAGAGAGAGGCCACCGTCTCAGCCACTTCCATCGGCACCAACGCAGCTTCCTTGAGCCCCTCCTGCATGGCGCATGTCCGCGCCATGCGTTCCTCCTCCGTTTCCTTCGGCAACGCCAGAGCAGCCATATACCGGTCGAAGGCCCGGCTGTCCCGATCTACAGCATACAGCAATCTCCGGCGCAGGGAGGGAAGCTCGTCCAAGATATACGCCATTTCCGTCTGAGCGCCTGCATATTGCTCCCGTCCCGCAGTCAGGTGCGCTACCATCTCCGCCAATGCCGCCGCGAAAGCGCCCGCCAAGGCGGAAACGCTGCCGCCGCCGGGAGCCGGAGCAGGGGAAGCGGTGACCTCCGCAAACTCCCAAACACTCATTTTGTTTAATTCCATTTTCAGCCTCACAGTCTGTTCTCCAGAACCTGGTCGCCGTCAAAGTTTTCCAATTGCAGATAATAAGCCGCACAGTCCAGAAGCGCTTGTTGCGGGACCAGGCCTACAATTTCACTGCCTAAAATATGGACGCCATACCGGCGGGCCTCCATCTTAACCGTCTCAAAAACCCGGTACATGGCTGTCTGTGTAAAATCGGTCAGGTTCATGGAAACCTGCGCCAAATTCCGGTCTTCCAAATGCACCCCCATGGCCTTGCAGTACCGGAAACCACCATTTAAATTCCGGATGGTCTTTGCAATGGCGGAAGCAATCTCCACATTGGGGGTGTCCAAATTGATGTTATAAGCGATCAGGGGCATCCGCGCGCCGATGGCTGTTACGCCGCCTGTGGGATGAATGGTATCCGGACCATAATCCGGCTTCCACATAGGATCTTTCATCTTCTCCGCCATACCTTCAAATTGGCCCTTCCTTACGTCTGCCAGGTTGACCCGGTGGGGAGCCGTAGCCGACTTCTCGTAAAGAAAGAAGGGCTGACCAAAGCGCTCTGCGGCCATCTGCGCCGTCTCTTTGGCAATTCGGTCGGCATCTCCCACGGTTGCATTGCGAATGGGAATAAAGGGAACCACGTCGGCACAGCCCATCCGCGGATGCTGCCCTTGGTGCTTTGTCATATCAATGAGCTCGACCGCCTTGCCGATGGACTCCACCACCGCATCACGCAAGGGCTCCGGCTCGCCAATTACCGTGAGGACACAGCGATTGTGGTCATGGTCCCAGGTGTAATCCAGAAGCCGCACGCCGGGCTTGCCCCGGAAGCTGTCGCAAAGCTTTTCAATGACCGAAAGGTCTCTGCCCTCGCTGAAATTTGGAACGCATTCTAAAATCTGATTCATGTTTTCCCGCCTTTCTTTCTGACTGTAGTTTTGTAGATAAGAACAATCCTATATCTTCTGAGATTGCAGAGCGCTCAAGCAAGAGTCTCCGGCTGATGCGGCAAAGCGCCGGCGGCAATCCTACCTTGTTTGATCACCGTTTTGGCCAGATTTTGACCAAATCGGTAGAAAATATAGTCCAGGTTGGGCGCATCCCAAATCACCAAATCCGCCTGCTTTCCCACCTCCAGGCTTCCCAGCCGGTCGGCCCGGCAAATGGCGGCGGCAGCATTCAGCGTGACAGCCGTCAGAACCTCCTCCGGACTCATGCCGTAGTTCCAGCAGGCCAAATTCATCACCAGCTGTAAATTCAGGCTGGGACAAGAACCCGGATTGTAATCTGAGGCCACAGATACCGGTACGCCGGCCGCAATCATGTCCCGGGCCCTGGCATAGGGTTTTCCCAGATAAAACGACGTCGCCGGAAGCAAGACCGCTACCGTACCTCCCTGCGCCAAGGCAAGAATCCCCCGGTCTGTGGCGGCAATGAGATGCTCAGCCGAAATCGCCGGGAGCATACCCGCCAGCTCCGTACCGCCTATGGCGTCTATTTCATCGGTGTGGATTTTGGCCTTCAGGCCGTGCGCCAAGGCGGTTCGTAAAATTTGCTCCGCTTCTGCAGCGGTAAAAACGCCGGTTTCACAGAAAACATCACAAAACTCCGCCAGACCTTCCCGCGCAATCAGGGGAAGCATCTCCTCCGTAAGCAGGCGGATATAATCCGCCCGGCGATTTTTGTATTCCTCCGGCAGGGCGTGAGCCCCCAAATAGGTCGCAACCAATTCCACCGGCTGCGTACGGCCCAGCTCACGGATGACGGCAAGCTGCTTGAGCTCCGTCTGCCGGTCCAAGCCATACCCGCTTTTCGCCTCGCACGTTGTGACCCCCAGGCGGAGCATGGCCTCCAAGGCCTGCCCTGCTTTTTCTGTGAGCGCCTTCTGGGATGCGTCCCGAGTCATACGGACCGTCGAGAGAATCCCGCCGCCCTGGGCCAGAATATCCAAATAGGGAACGCCCCGGCGTTTCATGGCCAACTCATGCTCCCGCCAGCCGCCAAATACCAGATGGGTATGGGCATCCACCAGGCCGGGAGTCACCAGATTGCCGCCGGCGTCTATGTGCCGTGCGCCCTGCATTAAGCTCTCGGGCACTCGCCCGTTTCCCACGGCCGTAATGACTCCGTCCTCCGCCACCAAATAGGCATGAGAGCGCATAGAGATTTGTCCTTGGGCGGCGCCCGATGCCGCACGGCAGCCCAGTGGAGTCGCCAAAAGTCCAATGTTGGAAACGATCAGCCGGTTTCCCATACTCACTCCCCCAAAATTTCCCGGATCATATCCCGGTCGGCCAACTGCGGCAGCGTAATGTGATCCGTCTGCTGAAACAGCTCATTGTAGGCGGCCACCGTCTCCACGGCATTTTCATTTCGAGCCCAGGCTCGCCGGGAAACGCCTACCATCGTATCCCACGGCATCGCCATCCGCAAAATGGTGTCCACTCGTTCCGAACCGTCCAACACCATTCCAAAGCCTCCGTTGATTGCCTTTCCGATTCCCACGCCGCCGCCATTGTGCAAAGCCACCAGACTCATCCCTCGGGCGCAGTTGCCGGCATAGCATTGAACCGCCATATCGGCCATAATATTGGATCCGTCCTTGATATTGGAGGTTTCCCGGAAGGGAGAATCGGTGCCGCCGGTGTCGTGATGATCCCGTCCCAGCATAATGGGTCCTACCTCGCCGTTCCGGACCATTTCATTAAACTTTAAGGCGATCTTCATGCGGCCCAAGGCATCCTGATACAGTATGCGGCACTGGGTACCGACCACCAGCTGATTCTTTTTCGCATCCCGGACCCAGACGTAATTATCCCGGTCCTGATACCTGCGGTTCGGATCGATGCAGCTCATGGCTGCCTGGTCCGTCCGATCCAGGTCCTCCGGCTTACCCGACAGGCAGCACCAGCGGAACGGGCCGTACCCATAGTCGAAAAGCTGCGGTCCCAGAATATCCTCCACATAAGAGGGGAACACAAAGCCGTCCAGATCATTTTCTCCGTTTTTACATACTTCCTTGACCCCTGCGTCACAGACCGCCTTCAGGAAGCTGTTGCCGTAATCGAAGAAATACGTACCACGGTCATGAAATTTGCAAATCATTTCGTAATGATGGGCCAGGGAACGGTCCACCAAAACGCGGAACCCGTCGGGATCTTCCGCCAGCATCCGCGTGCGCTCTTCAAATGTCAAGCCCTGTGGACAATATCCGCCGTCGTACGGCACATGGCAGGAGGTCTGATCAGACAACAGGTCGATTGCCACGTTCTTTTCATACAGATACTCCAGCAAATCCACAATGTTGCCGTGATAGGCAATGGCACAGGGCTCTCTGGCAGCCAGCTTTTCTCTGGCCCAGGACAGCGCCTCGTCCAGACTGCCGGTCACCTTGCTGACCCACCCCTGGCGATGCCGGGTTTCAATTCGGGACAGATCCACCTCGGCAACAATGGCCACTGCGCCGGCAATTTCCGCCGCTTTGCCCTGGGCGCCGCTCATGCCGCCCAAGCCGGAGGTGACATACAGCCGCCCGGCCAGATCCTGATCCTTGGGAATTCCCAGCACCAGGCGTCCGGCATTGAGCAGGGTGTTGAAGGTCCCATGGACAATCCCCTGAGGGCCGATGTACATCCAGCCGCCGGCAGTCATCTGACCATAGTTGGCCACTCCCATAGCGGCCGCCCGGTTAAAATTGGCCAAGTCGTCAAACTCGCCCACCATTAATCCGTTGGTGATGATGACCCGCGGAGCCAGCTTATGCGACCGAAACAGGCCCAGAGGATGGCCGGACATGACCACCAGAGTTTGCTCGTCGGTGAGCGCTTCTAAATATTTTCGGATCAAACGATACTGCATCCAGTTTTGGCAGACCTGTCCTGTCTCCCCATAGGTGACCAGCTCATAAGGATAGAGGGCCACGTCAAAATCCAGGTTGTTGTCCATCATAACCTGGAAGGCCTTTCCCTCCACGCAATTGCCTCGGTATGCATCTATGGGTTTGCCATGAATGGCTCCGGCAGGACGAAACCGGTAGCCGTAAATCCGCCCGTGCTTTTCCAGCTCCTGGGCAAATTCCTTCGCCATCTTCCGATGGTGTTCCTTGGGAATATACCGCAAGGCATTGGCAATGGCCAACTCCCGGTCATTCCGGCTTAGCTTCGCCTCTCGTCTGGGCGCCCGGCGAATTCCGGGGACAAAATCCGGGTAAGGGGGCAGCTCTTGGTCTAACTGAAAAATTTTCCCATTGAAATTCATAATTTGATAACCTCCCAGCCGTTTCTCAATTCATTCCGATCCCCAATCGCATCAGGCCCCTTTATAGCTCCAGCGCGCCTGCCGCTTCCTCTACCGCACGCAAAAGGGCGCCGTTTTGGATTACGTCTTCACAGCGGTTGATGTCTTCATACAAGGGGCGATCATCCTCCAGCGTATCGCAGACTGCTCGAATCGCTTCATACGCAGGCTTCGTTCCCCGGCCGAGCTTCTCCCGGCCGTTCATCAGATCGACGGCCTGGCATGCGCACATGAGCTCCATGGCCAGAACCCGGCGCACATTTTTTAAGATCTCCGCCGCCTTTCTGGCTGCGATGGTGCCCATGCTCACATGGTCCTCCTGGCCTGCGGAAGAAGGAATGCTGTCTACGCTGGCCGGGTGGGCTAAGACCTTGTTTTCCGATACCAACGCTGCCGCCGAATACTGCACAATCATAAAACCGGAGTTCAAGCCCCCGTTTTTCACCAGGAAAGCGGGGAACCCGCCCAAATTGGGATTCACAAGACGCTCCAAGCGGCGCTCGGATATGTCGGCCAATTCCGACAGGGCGATACCCAGAAAATCAAATGCCAAGGCCATGGGCTGGCCATGGAAATTGCCTCCGGAGATTCCTTCCATCGTCTCCTTAAAAATAATGGGATTATCGGTCACAGCATTCATTTCAATTTCCACCTTGGATTTGACATAGGCAATCGCATCCGAGCTGGCTCCGTGCACCTGGGGTACGCAACGCAGGGAATAACCGTCCTGAACCCGAAGCTCTCCCTGACAAGTCACATTTCCGCTTTCGAACAGCAATTTACGAAGATTGGACGCCGTCTTCATCTGCCCGTCATGGGGACGGACCGCATGAACCCGGGGATCCAACGCATCCTCCACGCCCCGATTGGCTTCAAAGCTCAAAGCTGCTGCAACATCCGCCGTTTTGATCAAAGAAATCGCGTCATATACCGCCAAGGCGCCCACAGAAGTCATAGCTTGCGTTCCATTGATGAGAGCCAAGCCCTCCTTGGCCACCAATTCGATGGTGGGGATTCCGGCCCGCTCCATGGCAACGGCTCCGGGAAGAACCTCCCCCTGATACTCCGCCTGTCCCAAGCCCAGCATGGGAAGCACCATGTGAGAAAGAGGCGCCAAATCGCCGCTGGCCCCCAACGAGCCCTTCTGCGGAATAACCGGCGTCACGCCGCAGTTCAGCATCTGCACCAAGGTCTCCACCAGCTCCAGCCTGGTACCGGAAAAACCTTTGGCTAAATTATTGATCCGCAAAAGCATAATTCCCCGGGCCACATCCCGAGAAAATGGCTCACCAGCGCCCACCGCATGGGTTACAATCAAATTTCGCTGGAGCTGTTTGCACTCATCCTGGGTAATGGTGACATCGCTGAATTTTCCAAAACCCGTAGTAATGCCATATACCACGGCAGCTTCATCCACCAACGTATCGACCACCTGGCGCGACTCCAAAATGTTTTGCTTGGCTTCAAAAGAAAGCGCAACTTGGGCGTCTTTCCTACAAACCTCCGCCAGTTCCTCCAATGTCAACGAATGACCTGTAATCAGAATTGTTTCCATGCCACAGCCTCCCTAATAATATGGTCTCGCCGGTACATACCGCGCCCGCTGCGAAGCCGCGCATGCCAAACGGCAAAATCCGTAAATGACACGTCGCATTCGTCCCCTTCGCACACGGATCAACCTGATGTATTAATTGTATGCGATTTCAGGGAAAAATCAATTCCATTTTTGTGAGCAAAACGCCGAAATTTTCCACCTAAATATGTCATTTCTCACAATTTTTATTATTTTATTCTGTTAAGCCGTTGCAGAATCGCCGCATTTTCATGCATCATTATATGGTTGGGTATCCATTTTTGCAGGGAGCTAGGCGTATAGAATATCCCCGAAAACGGTCGGTTTCCGGGAAAATGTCCGTTTCACCTGCACCGGAATGAATTCCATTTCATGGAACTCGTAAGGCTCCGCTCGGAAGCAAATTTCACAGTCATGGGGACAATCAACAAAGCCTGCTGCAACAGGCGGCCGGAGGGCTTATACAGCGTCAGTAAAATCACTGGCGCTGTAGAGCCCTCCGGCCGTTCGTTTTACAACAGGCTTTGATTCCATGATTTTCCCTACAAAAGGGCTTTTCATCTGAGAATGATCCATTTACGCACCAAGGGATGGACTACCTCCCACGGCCCGCCCTCGTTGCGTTTAGGATGGCCAACACCGCTACGCCAACATCGGCAAAAACTGCCAGCCACATGGTTGCCCAGCCAAATACACTTAATATTAAAACCACAAATTTGACGATTAAAGCAAATGCAATGTTCTCTCTGGCCACCCTCATGGTTTTCCGAGAAATTCGAATGGCCTTCGGCAAACTGCGCAAATCGTCTTTTAAAAGAACCAAATCTGCAGCCTCCACCGCCGCATCGGACCCGATATCTCCCATGGCCACTCCCACACCGGCCAGGGCCAAAACAGGAGCGTCATTGACGCCGTCGCCGACAAAAATCAGCGTATGGTCCCCGGTCTGCAGCGCTCTGACCCTCTCTACCTTCTCTTGGGGCAGGAGGCCGGCAAACCACCGGGTGATTCCCAAACTCCCGGCCGCCGCAGAAGCGGCATTTTCCCGGTCTCCTGTGAGCATCACAGTCTCGCGGATTCCCAATCTCTGAAGCTCCGTGAGAGCCTCCCGGGCTCCCGTTTTCACGGTGTCCTCCAAGAGAATACATCCGGCATATTTTCCGTCTACCGCTGCATACACCGCCGTGCCTCCGGCATGAACCTCTTCCGGAGAAAATCCGTTTTTCCTCATTAACAAATCATTTCCGGCATACACAGCGTGTTGATCCACCACCGCATAAATGCCGTAACCGGGGATCTCCCGCAAGTCCTCCACCTGTATCTCAGAGGTTCCGGCTGCCGCCACAATGGCCCGGGCAATGGGGTGATTGGAGGCCCTCTCCGCGCCCGCCACCAGACGCAAAAGCTCCTGCTCTTCCATACCGGCCGCGCGGATCTCCGTCACAGAAAAGGAACCTGTCGTGAGCGTGCCGGTTTTGTCGAAAACCGCAAGGTCTGCTTTCGCCAGATTTTCCAAAGCGATGCCGCCTTTTGCAATCATCCCGGCCCGGGATACCGCGCCCATGCCTCCAAAGAAACTCAACGGAACCGATATGACCAGCGCGCAGGGACACGACACCACTAAAAAGTTTAAAGCCCGGGTGATCCACTTGGCAAACTGCCAGCCGTCAAAAAAGGGGGGCAGCAAAGCCAATGCCACGGCACCGGCTACCACACAAGGCGTATAGAACCTGGCAAAACGCGTAATTAGACTCTCCGTCGCAGATTTCCCCTCTGTCGCCGACTCCATCAATTCGAGGATTCTCGCCACGGTGGACGATGCGTACTCGCTTTCCGCCCGCACAGTCAGTATTCCCGAGATGTTAATGCAGCCGGATAGAATCCGGTCTCCCGGCGCCACGTCGGCAGGAACGGATTCACCGGTAATTTTCGCCGTATCCACAGAAGAATTCCCTTCCACCACCACGCCGTCCACCGGAATCCGCTGGCCGGGCAGGACCCGGAGCAGGTCGCCTACTCGCACATCCTCCGGATCGCATTCCTCTACTTCTCCGTCCCGCAGAAGCAGGGCTACGTCGGGCCGCAAATCCATCAAAGACGCCACAGAACGGCGGGACCGCTCTACCGCGATACTCTGAAACAGCTCTCCAACTTGATAGAACAGCATGACGGCAGCGCCCTCGTCAAAGTCCCGCAGTGCAAAAGCACCCACTGTTGCCAGGGTCATCAAAAAATTCTCATCGAACACGTGTCCATGACCTATGTTTTTTACCGCTTTGATTGCAACTTCCAATCCGCACAGCAACCAGGATAACAGCAACAAGCCCACTGCCGTCCAGTATGCCCACGGCGCATCCACGGCCCGCTCCAAAATCATACCGGCGAAGAACGCCAGCACGCCCAGAATGATTCTGAGCAATAAGTTTTTCTGCCTCTTTGTCATTTCATTACAATGCGGCAGTCCGGCTCCACCTTGCTGATTTCCTTCTGAACCTCATTCAAAAGGACCGCCATATCTGTGCCGTCCGGCACAACCAGAGATAGGCGGGAAGTCATAAAGCTCACGGTAGCCTTCTCAATCTGCGGCATTTTGTTAATTGCAGCCTCCATCTTTGCAGCGCAATTGGCACAATCCAAGTCTTCCAGTGCGTAAGATTTTCTCATGATAGCATCTCCTCTTCCAAATGTTCTTTCGCCATCCCCAGGATGGTTTTCACGTGGTCATCCGCCAGGCTATAACCTACCAGCTTCCCCTGGCGGCGGTTCTTGACCAGCTTGGCCTGCTTCAAAATCCGGAGCTGGTGGGAAATTGCCGATTGACTGGCTCCCACACGATCCGCCAGCTCCTGCACAAACATCTCACCCTCAAACAGGCAACACAGGATTTTAATTCTGGTAGAATCTCCGAATACTTTGAACAGTTCCGCCATGTCAATCAGCTGGTCCTCACTGTTCCAGCAGCTTTCCATATTTTCACCTCGCATTCATTTTCATATTTACATATGACCATGTTTTCATATATATTCTACTGCGCCGTTCTCTCCTTGTCAAGAGCCCCGGCAAAAATTTTTGCAAAAATTTTTACTTTCAGGATACCGGCGTCGCGAAAAATTCTTGCGCTTGCTGTGTGAACTTTTCTGTGTCCTTTCTCCCGTCGGGAAAGCAGCCTTTCGGCTGCTACACTTCTTTGGTGACGCCGGTCCGCCGCTCTTTGGAAAGCCCTCCGGACATATGGTCCAGCTCCGTCTTGATAAATCTGGCCCGGCGAATGACATCCTCTCCAAAACGTCCCCGAAGAGAGTCTACCGTCTCGTCCAATTTGGCCTTTCGTTCATATCGCTGCGGTTCCTCCGGTGTAAACAAATTAAACTGACAATACGGCTCTGTGGACAGCTTGGTCACCTGTACCCCCATATGCCGCAACGGCGTTTTTCTATCCCATGCCTCATCAAATGCCTCACAGGCAGCCCGGTACAGCGCTTGGGTGACGTCTGTGGTTCCCGCCATTTGCTTTTGATGCGTATAGTCCCGAAAATCCGCTGTTCGAAGGGTAACCGTCATGCAGCTTCCGCTTTTTCGGTCCCGCCGCATACGCGCCCCCACGGTCTCGCACAGGCTGAGCAGCACTTGGTGCGCTGTCTCCAAATTCGTTACGTCTTGGGGCAGCGTAATGGAGTTTCCATATCCTTTGTTTTCCGCCGGTTCCTTTCGGACCGGCTCGGCATTGCGGCCATTGGCAAAATGCCAGATCGTCTCGCCCTGCTTTCCCAGGATCCGGCGAAGCTGTCTCACCGGCGCATGGGCCAAATCGCCTATGGTCTCGATTCCCAAACGGTGCAATTTGGTTTCAGTCGCAGGTCCAACCAGAAACAAACTCCGTACCGGCAGCGGCCACAGCTTTTGCGGAATTTCTTCCGGAAACAGGCTGTGAACCCGATTGGGCTTTTGAAAATCCCCGGCAATTTTGGCCAAAAGCTTGTTGGAGGACACCCCAATATTGACGGTAAAACCCAATTCCCGGTGAATTCTCTCCCGAAGCATCTCCGCCGCCTGCATAGGAGGACCGTAAAGCCCCTCTGTCCCCGTCATGTCCGCCCATGCCTCGTCTATGGAATATTGTTCTACTGCCGGAGCCACCCGGCGCAGCAGCCCTACCATTTGCCGGGAGCATGCCACGTATAAACCGTAATCCGGTTTCACTACGGCCAAATGGGGATATTTTTCCAGCGCCTGAAACAGCGGCTCCCCGGTTTGAATTCCATATTGCTTTGCAGGACCACTTTTAGCCAGAATGATGCTGCGCCGGGAAGCTTGATCCCCCGCCACCACCGAAGGAATCTCCCGCAAATCCTGCTTCTCCCCTAAAATCAAAACCCGATAGGCTGCCGACCAAGATAAAAAAGCACTGTTGGCATCAATATGAAATACAATTCGATTCGGCATACGCCCTAAACTCCTTTCTGCCCATTGGTCACGTGAATGTCAGAACGAGCACAAAAAGGCATTGACAACGCGCCCCTCGCTGTATATAATAAGGCCGTACATTTCAGTACAAATATATCGATACAGAAGGGGCGATACATGTGAAAATGAAAGGTTTTGCCATGTTGGGAATCGGGAAAACCGGCTGGATCGAAAAAGAGGTACCGGCCTGCGGACCCTTGGACGCCATCGTGCGGCCTCTAGCCGTCTCTCCTTGCACATCTGATATTCACACTGTCTGGGAAGGCGCCATTGGCGAACGCACCAGCATGATCCTGGGCCATGAGGCCGTCGGGGAAATCGTGGAAGTAGGGAGCCTGGTAAAGGACCTGAAGGTCGGAGATCGGGTCATCGTTCCGGCTATCACACCGGATTGGGGCAGCCTGGAAGCCCAAGGCGGATATTCCATGCACTCCGGCGGCATGCTGGCCGGTTGGAAATTTTCCAATTTCAAAGACGGCGTCTTCGCAGAGTATTTCCATGTAAATGAGGCAGACGCCAATCTCGCCCTTCTGCCGGAAGGCTTGGATCCCGCTGCCGCCGTCATGCTCAGCGATATGGTCCCCACCGGCCTCCACGGCGTAGAGCTGGCCGATGTACAATTCGGCGATACCGTCTGTGTGGTGGGCATCGGCCCCGTCGGTCTGATGGCAGTAGCCGGTGCGGCACTGCGCGGCGCATCTCGCTTGTTCGCTGTAGGTTCCCGGCCTGTGTGCGTGGAAGCCGCTCAAGCGTACGGCGCCACCGACGTCATCAATTACCGGGAGGGCGATATTGTCCAGCAGGTGTTGGACAAAACACACGGAAAGGGCGTGGACCGGGTCATCCTGGCCGGCGGCGACAACGATACCTTCCGGCAAGCTGTAGAAATGGTAAAGCCTGGTGGCTATATCGGCAACGTCAACTACCTGGGCAGCGGGGATTATGTGAAAATTCCCCGGGCCGAATGGGGCTGCGGCATGGGCCATAAAACCATTCGCGGCGGTCTGATGCCCGGCGGCCGGCTGCGGATGGAAAAGTTGGCATCTCTGTTGGAAACCGGCCGGTTGGATACCTCTCGCCTGTTGACGCACCGCTTCCATGGCTTTGCACACATGGAAGAAGCCTTGCTGCTTATGAAAGAGAAGCCCCGCGATCTCATTAAACCGGTTGTGATCCTGTAACTTTTTCTGTGGGCTGTCCCAAAACACGTTTTGAGACAGCCCCTTTCCTCCTGTCAATATACCCACCTAAGCAAGCACCAATCGTGAGTCCGAATGGTGTACTGCAGTTCCAGCACCCGTTCCCGGCCCTCCCACCGAGCCCGGCACAGAAATACCAGCGCCTCAACCCCGACAAAGGCCACTTCCCGGACATCCAGCACCCGGTCAATATCCACCCGGTGCAGCTGATGATCCGTTCCCTCAAACCGGATCCGAAGTGGGCGTATGCCGCCTCCTGTATCGCACACCGAAATCACTTCAATTTTCCGACGCTCCATCCTGCCACATCCTAAAACGTTTGTTTTGAACTTTTGTTCATTTTACCATAAGCTTGCACATTTTTCAAGCTCCATTTTCTGTCATTTTTCGCCTTTCTCTCTTGCTTTTCTATTGCAATTTTCAAACCGGTCTGCTATAATGCTCCCCTAGCTCATTCCGTCCCGCCTGTATCTTCAGTTATGTTTTTGGAGGCCATTATGCTGAAATATCCCTGCTTGGTATTGGACCATGATGATACCGTAGTCCAAAGCGAGTCCACCGTGAACTACCCCGCTTTTTTAAAAGCTCTGGATGCACTTCGTCCAGGGCAGACCATTTCCCTGGAAGACTTTTCCCTGTGGACTTTTCGAGAAGGCTTCTCTGGAATGTGCACGCGCCATTTCCACTTTACGGAAGAAGAGTTTCACACACAATTTGAAATCTGGCTGGACTATGTGATGTCCCACACACCTCCCTGCTTTCCGGATATGGCCGGTATCTTGCACCGCCAGAAGCAAGCCGGTGGTCTCATATGTGTAGTATCTCATTCCGCCCGGGAGAACATTCTGCGAGATTATCAAACTCATTTTGGCCTGCGCCCCGACTGCATTTATGGATGGGAGCTGGGACCCGAAAAGCGCAAGCCCGCCCCTTATCCCTTGGATCAGATTATGAAAGCTTACAGCTTAAGTCCTACAGAGCTTTTGGTGGTAGACGATATGAAATCCGGCTTCGATATGGCAAAAACTCGGAACGTCCCCTTCGCCTGGGCTGGATGGGGACGTCCGGAGATACCGGAAATTTCCGCTTTTATGAAACGGTATTGCGACTTTTCCTTTGCAACCCCGACAGAATTGGAGCAATTTTTATTTTAAAGGGGAATGTCTGATTCCTTGACAGCTATGGTATAATCACAATAGATGTGTCTGTGCATCCGTCTGCAGCAAGGTGAGGTGAAATCCTTGGAGGCAAAAGGCATAAAAACTGTAGCGAAAAACCGGCAGGTCTACCACGACTACTTTGTGGAGGAAGAATACGAAGCCGGCATTGAGCTCTTTGGAACCGAAGTCAAGTCTATTCGCGCCGGTACCCTGAATCTGAAGGACGCCTGGTGCGGGATAAAAGACGGACAGCTCTTCGTGAATCAAATGCACATTTCTCCCTATGAAAAGGGCAACATATTTAACAAGGATCCTCGAAGATCCCGCCGGCTGCTGATGCATAGACAAGAAATCAACCGGTTGTATGGAAAAGTAAAGCAAGACGGTTACGCTCTGATTCCCATCTCGGTTTATTTTAAAAATGCCCGGGTAAAAGTAGCCATTGGGCTGTGCAAGGGCAAAAAGCTTTATGATAAACGGCAGGATGCCGCTGTAAAAGACGCCAAGCGGCAGATTGACCGTGCCATGAAAGAGAGGTATTAATTCTTATGAATCCCGTCATTACCATAGAAATGGAAAACGGTGGCTCCATTGTTGCTGAGCTCTACCCCGAACAGGCGCCGCAGTCGGTATTTAATTTTATCAGTTTAATTCATAAAGGCTTTTATGACGGTCTGACTTTTCACCGGATCATACCTGGCTTCATGATTCAAGGCGGTTGCCCGGATGGCACGGGGATGGGTGGTCCCGGCTATTGCATCAAAGGCGAGTTTTTGTTCAACGGGGTAGATAACCCCATCAAACACAAACGGGGTGTTTTATCTATGGCCCGTTCCCAGTCCCCTAACTCTGCCGGCAGTCAATTTTTTATCATGCATGCCGATGCCAAGCATTTGGACGGCCAATACGCTGCCTTTGGCAAAGTGACGGAAGGAATGGACGTGGTAGATCAGATTGCCACGACAAAAACAGACCGGAACGACCGTCCGCTGGCAGAGCAGAAAATTCGTCGTATCACCGTGGATACCCACGGCGAAACTTATCCGGAACCCAACCAGCTCCCCGACCCTTACGGCCGGTCTTAAATTAAAATTTTCGTTTCATACCCGGCTCAGGCGGCAGATTCGCCGCCTGACCGCCCCTCCCCTATCTATATGGGGGCGTACTGGTTTCGACGGGGGCAGTGAGGCCGGAATAGCGGGCCGTGGCGCCTGACCACGATAAAACGGGCAACTTTTAAAATTAACTGACAACGAAAACGTTGCTCTGGCAGCCTAATTAGGCCGCCCATCCGCCCCGGAAGGACCACGAGCCGGGTTCGGGTGTGATGATAGTGGTGACCGTGCGTACGGTAAGCTTTGCCCGTACCATGCATCATGAAGCTACCAATTCCCGTAGGGTGTTTGTTCCCGCCGGGTTGAGGGAAGGTAAATAACAAACTGCGCCCGGAGAAGTTCCCGTCAAGCTGCTTTCGGACGGGGGTTCGATTCCCCCCGCCTCCACCAAATAAGAACGCTGATAAGGATACAATCTGTGTCTTTATCAGCGTTCTTGCTTTGTAACCGAAGCTCCGCACAAGCCCTTGATACAACGGTATTGACGTATCCTATCGTGTAATCATACCTTTTTGGCGCCGCCGCGCAAAGCGGAAAACGGTGTCTGGGAATATCGCCTGGAAGCTGTCTAAGCCAGGGCTGTAACCGCTGCGGCGGCTGTCTGCCTTTCGTGTAGGAATGGTCATCTTTCGCATTATCGTGAAAAATCCGCAATGAGCGCCGGAATCTTCCTGCCGCGCTCGTTGCGGATTCTTATATTATACGATCTTCCATGTGACGTCCGTGCCGCCCTTGAAGCGGAATACCACCTTGCTCCTGGAATAGACTGTCACGGAGTCAACGACCGTGTTCCACAGCCCGGTGCTGAATTCCGTGACCAGTTCCTTGCTCTTGGCAAGTTCATCCAGGAAAAACGCGATCTGGCTTTTGCGAATATTCCGCCTGCTGATTTCCATGTTGGTGGCGTCAAGCCGCTCTTTATATTTTGCGTATCTTTCCGCCAATGCCCCATATCTTTCGGCGTATGCGTTTTGATCGACCGAGGTATGCGCGTTCTCCTCCACACACTTGCGAATCAGTCCCGCCGCGGCGTCGCACTCTTCGGACAATTCCGCCGCCTTTCGTTCCAGTTCCACAGTATCGGTAATTTCAGCCAGGGCAATCCGGCAATTTTCAATGATCTCGGCTTTATTGCGGATGCACTTATTAAAGGCTCCCAGAAAAGCCGTTTTGATTTCCGCTTCCGTGAGATGCGGCGTATGGCATCCGGTTCCCGCGATGGTTCCCTTTCTGTACCGGCGGTTGCAGATCCAGACGGTGCGCTTGTATTTGTCCGTGGCGTGCCAGACTTTGCTGCCATACAACCCACCACATTCACCGCATATGATTCTGCTGGAAAAGGGATTTACGGCGCTGTATTTTGTGGGCAGTTCCTTCCGTCTCTGGATTTCAAACTGCACCAAGTCAAAGACCTGTGGAGACACAATTGCTTCGTGGCTTCCCTCCACATAATACTGCGGCACTTCGCCCTCATTGATTTTCTGCTTTTTAGAAAGAAAATCAATCGTGAACTTTTTCTGCAAAAGCGCATCCCCCTTATACTTTTCATTTGTGAGGATGCTGTCAATGGTGGATTTATGCCACTTGTCCCCGCCGCCGGGCGATGGGATGCCCTGCGCCATCAAAATGTGGCAAATTCCGGAGGGCGTTTCCCCCTCCAGAAAAAGCCGGTAAATCATGCGGACAACCTTTGCTTCTTCTTCCACGACTTTGGGATACCCGTCCTCACCTTTTTCATAGCCGAGGAATTTTTTATAAGGGAGGCTGACTTTCCCGTCTGAAAACCGTTTTCTCTGTCCCCAGGTCACATTCTCCGAAATGGAACGGCTTTCTTCCTGGGCGATGGAGGACATGATGGTAATCAGCAGTTCACCCTTGCTGTCCAGGGTGTAGATGTTTTCTTTTTCAAAGTAGACCTCTACGCTTTTTTCCTTTAGCCGTCTCACGGTGGTCAAGGTGTCGATGGTGTTGCGGGCGAACCGGCTGATGGATTTGGTGACAATGAGGTCGATTTTGCCCTCCAGAGCGTCGCTTACCATTCGGTTGAACCCTGCGCGGTGCTTCGTGCTTGTGCCTGATATGCCTTCGTCCGTATATACCTCGACAAATTCCCAGTCCTCCCTGGCGTTGATCAGCTTGGTGTAATAATCGACCTGCGCCTCAAAGCTCGTAAACTGCTCGTCGCTGTCCGTAGATACGCGGGCATATGCCGCCACCCGGCGCTTCCTGCCGGACTCTGTTGCTTTAGACGCATATTTCGATTTAATAGCCGGAATGATGGTCACTTCTCTTTTTGCCATTGCATGATACTCCTTTGTCTTGCTTTTTCTCTCATCTCCGGCGTCCAGCTTTCAGACCGGGAAGGGTTTTCCCATGTTCTGGTGATTTCCTCTCCAGATTTTGTGATAATGGTCACGGTGTTCGCACAGGGGACGCAGATATGGTCAAACGCTATGCCACTGACCAAATCCCGAAGGATTGCGTCAGGGACCTGCTGGGAGGCGCAGTATGCTTTTCCCAGCCGATTGAATGTGGGGCAAATCCAGACCACCTTGCCGGACGCTAACTTTTTTCTGCGGTATTTACAGCCACACTTCCCACACAGGATTTTACCGTCAAATTCGTGTAGGGCTGTGTCAGAGCAACGTGTGTGCGGATACGCCGAAGACCGCCGCTGCATTTCATTCTGCACTATTGCAAATGTCTCACGGTCAATGATGGGTTCATGGGCGTTTTTCACATAGTATTGCGGGAGTTCACCATTGTTGCGAACCTGTTTTTTACTGATGTGGTCTGTCACATAAGATTTTTGCAACAGTATGTCTCCCACATATTTTTCATTCGTGAGAATCGACCGAATTACCGATTCCCGCCACTGACCACCGTTCTTGGTGGGAACCCCGTCGTTCATCAGTTTCTTGCAAATCGCGGTAAGGCCTAAGCCGGACAGATAATCCGTATAAATACGCTTTACGATGGCAGCCTCCGCAGGAAGCATCTCGAAGCGGTCACCCACCAGCTTGTAGCCCAGTATTCTTGTGGGGGTAGGCTGTCCTTCCGAAAAATTCTTGCGTATTTTCCACTTCTGGTTCTCGCTTGCCGACAGGCTTTCCTCCTGGGCGAAAGCGGAGAGCAGCGTGAGCATAAACTCTCCGTCTTCGCTTAACGAGTGGATATTTTCCCGCTCGAACCAGACATCCACGCCGCACTCTTTGAGCTCTCGCACAGTTTGAAGCGTTGTGACGGTATTTCTCGCAAACCGTGAGAGAGACTTCGTAAGGATCAAGTCTATTTTCCCGGCTTTACAGTCGCACAGCAGTCTCTGAAATTCAGGCCTTGAAGCCTTGGTTCCCGTTATGGCTTCATCGGCGTAAACGCCGGCGTACTCCCAATCCGGGTTGCGATGTATCAGGCCGCTGTAAAAAGTAATCTGTGCGGATAGTGAATGGAGCATGGCGTCCTTGCCGCTGGAAACCCGCGCATAAGCCGCCACACGCAGCTTCTTTGGAATCGGGTCTTCCGTTTTTTTGATATAGCTGATCTGCATTACCGCACCTCCTTCCAGCTATCGTCTTCGGTCAGCGCGCCGACTACAGGTTCATACATCTTTTTCAGCCCTTTCCTTACACGGACAGCTTCTTTTTCCGTTAACAAACCATCGGCAAGAAGCGCAGACACAACCTGAAGGCAGATCCTGTAATGCCGCTCCGCAAGAAACTGCGTCCTCTTTAAGTTTTTGCCGCGAGGCTTCATAGGCTCTCGCACGCGCTTTACCGTAGCATTCGACCGAGCAGTACTTTGCGTCCTTTTTCCCATAAACCGTGAATTCCTTTCCGCAGTAATTGCAAGTGAAGGTGTGGTAGGCCTTTCGGTTGATTTCCTCCTGGTGACTGCTCCACCACCTCATACGGCATTGATCACTGCAAAACCGCTTAGGCTTCTGCTTGGGAATCTGAACGATTTTTCTCCCGCAAAAATCACATCTGGTCGTGGGCAGGGCGTTTTTGTTCCGGCTGATAAACGATTTGATCGTATCGCGCTTTATGCCCATTTCCTTGCCGATGGCGGCGTAGCCCATTCCCATGGCGTGAAGCTGAAGGATGCGGGCTTTTTGCTCGTCGGTCATCATCAGAAACACCCCCTTTCCAGTGTCACATATTACCTCTGAAAAGGGGATATATCCAGTCATTTCAGCGATATAAATCCGACAAAACAGCCGCGCTTTTATTGGCGATTCTTGTATGGATCTGGTCGTATTCATCGCTTGAAATCAGACCCTTTTCCCGCATGGAGCGGAAAATGGAAAGCGCAGTGAGGAATCCCGCGTTTTCCGCGACTTCACTTGCCGTCAGCGGGTAGGCCTTTGCTTCCATATCTGGCGGTGATATAGCACCGGCGGCTACAATACTTACGCTTTTTACTCCCATAGCTGTAAAACTCCTTTCCACACTCCGCACAGACATGGCTGTATCCGGCCTGATGCCTTCTGAGGCTTTGATTTTTATTCCACCAATCGTACCGGCACTTGTCTGAGCAGAATTTGCGTGGTTTCTGTTTCGGAATTTGAACGATAACGCTTCCGCAGCAGGGGCATACGGCCGCTCCCTTTCCCGCCCGGACCGTTTCAATGGATTTATCCGTCAAGCTATGCCGGGAGCAGTGGGTCTTCACGGCGCTTTCCCCTAAATGCAGTATTCCGGCGATCTCTCTGTAGCTTTTCCCTGCGTATCGAAGATAGGATATTTGCTGCGCTTGCTCTGTGGTCATGGCGGGTTCCTCCAATCTGAGATATCTCCTCACCGATCCATCTGGACAGGACGCAGGGATTTGGCCCAAAACACAAAAAAATAAAGGGGTGCAGCCACGAAAAATGACTGCACCCCTTCGGCTGGGCGGATATTCAGTTGGGAATCTTCAGCTTCTGACCGCTGTAGATGGTGTCGCTGTCAAGGCCATTAAGGGTCTTGATCTCCTTGTAGCGAACGCCGCTGCCAAGGTACTTCTCGGCAATGCCCCAGAGGGTGTCGCCCTTGACCACGGTGTGGACGCGGTAGGTCACCGCCGCGCTCCCCGCCGGCGCCAGGTCGGAGACCCTCACTGGGGACATGATGGCGTTGGTGCCGCTCTCGTTCTTGTTGATGACCGCACGGTCGCCGGAAATCTCATAAACATACCATTTCTGCTTCCGCACCCAGGCGGGGATGGTCTGGCCACCGTAGTACTTCATCCCGGTGATGGTCACCAGATCGCCGGCCTTGATTTTACCGTCGCGCCGCTCCGGCTCCACGGGCGTGTCCGGCGCAGAGCCGCTCAGCTTGTCCTTGACCGCCGCCCGGAAGGTGTCCATGTTCTTCCCATGCTTCGGCCACCAGTGCAGCACGTCCGCGTGGTTGGACGCAATGCCCAGGTCGTGGCCTTCGCAGTGACAGATGATGTCCTGCTCCGTCAGGTCATAGCGTTCGCAGAGATCCACGCAGAGATCCACCGCCTCGTTGTAGACCTTGTCCAGATAGGCGGCGTTCGTGAGACCGTCCTCGCAGATCTCGAAAGAGATGTGGGTATCGTTGCCAGAGCCGGCGCAGTGCCAGCCACGGTAGTCCCACGGCAGGGTCTGGTAGGTCGCCACCGTCCCATCGGCCAGCTTGCCGATGAAGGCGTGAACGCAGACCTCCCGGTCCATGGGCTGGTTCCAGTGGTTGTTGTACTGGTTCTTCCCCAGAAGGCCGTCATCCGGCCCCACATAACGCTTGAGCCAGGGATTGTTGGCGCCGGTGGAGTGTACCATGATGCCCTTGGGAGTGATCCGGCGCCCAGCCTTGTAGCAGGCGTTGTTGGTGAAAATCAGCTTATGCAGATTCATTGTCGCTTCCTCCTTTGTCATGCAGTTGTTCCAGCACGTCCTTCAGCTTCTCCGGGATGGGCAGGCCCAGGTGTCCGGCGTTCTCCAGGAAAGAGATGCCCTCATTGGACAGGTAGAAGAAGATCACCGCCGTGCGCAGAGCGCCGCCCTCTCCCAGCACATACACGTCCACCAGGTTGCCGATGCCCACCAGCACGAAGATGAGTACCTTCCGGCAGATGCCCTTGAAGCCCACGGCGCTGGACAGCTTCTTGTCCGCGATGGCGCACATCACGCCGGTGACGTAGTCCACCAGCACGAAGGCGATCAGCGCGTAGAGAAAACCGTCCACACCGCCCAGGTACCACCCCAGGAAGCCGCCCAGGGCAGAAAAGGCAAGCTGGATGCCGACCCAGATCGATTTCATTGTCTCGTCCTCCTTTGATTTGAATATGGAAAAGACGCCCCCGGCGGGAGTGCCTTTGTCCTCATGTCAGCCATTCCGGTTTCTCCGGGATGGTTTGTGTGTTGGTACCGTCCAGCCATGCGCGGTACCAGGTCTTCAGCTCCGAGAGTTGCTCCTCGGTGAGGTTGTCGTACCATAGCCGCCCCCGGTTGATGACGGGAAAACACTCCGTCTGCCGCCGCTGGCGGTATGCGGTTTTCGCCGCCTCTGCCTGTTCCGCAGCGGTCTTCGCATCATCGAAGACCAGGACGCCTTCCTGCACCCGGTAGGCGGTGAAGCGTTCCTCAAAATGAGAGAGGTCAGCCGGTTCCGCCGCTTCCACAGCGTCCAGCAGATCCCCCTCAAAAGCGTAGCTCACCACATAGCCCTGTTCGTTCAGCAATACTTTCATTGACGCCACCTCAGTTGACCCCGAATACACGGTTGATCTGCCCGTTGCCGTTGCCCATGGAGAGTGTCACCAGGGAGCCGGAATAGGACAGGTTGAAGGATTTGTAGTTGGACTCGTCCGCGATCTGGAAGGAGACAGCGGAGGTTGTCAGCATGATCTTCGGCACCACCAGGGACGCACGGGACGCCGAGCTGTTAGGCCGGCCTATGAACACATAGAAGTTGTAGTTTCCGTAATTGAAGGTGATGCTCCCGCTGGTCAGCGTCCCGTTGTAGAGGGATGTGGCGCTGATGCCCAGGTTTGTCCGAGCCGCCGCCGCGTTCTTCGCTCCGGTGCCGCCATAGGCTATCGCCAGGGCATTGGTCAGCGAGATGGACGTCCAGGAGCTTCGGTCATAAGCTCTTTTCACCGCATAGGAGTTTGCCGCCAATGTGGTGCTGGAAGAGGAGATGCTGGAGGACAGCTTAGTCAGCCCGTAATATGCGGTGGTGGCGTATAAACAGCCAATGGCGATCCACCATGACCCGTCATACACGAAATCAACCGTTTCCTTGTCCCTCCAGATATCTGCGATGACCGACATCCCGTCCGTGCTGCAGATGAATTTATCCCCGGTGCCGTTGACATTCAGCTTGGGCTGGCTGGCGGAATTCCCGTAGGTAAACTGTACCGCGATGCGGGAACCGGTCTTCAGTTCGAAACCGGGGCAGCTCACCACTTTAACTTGTGTGGATGCTGCGGTGGAGCAAGTGCCAAAGTACGGCTTGTCGAAAGGATAGTCGATCTCGTTCGGGGTCAGCGTCCCCTCAATGCGTGTGTCTCCCACCACATGGAGCGCCGTCTCCGGGCTTGGGGTATTGATACCCACCATCTTCTTGCGAAGCGCCACCAGGGGCGTGCCCTGGGAGACAACGAAATACAGATCCAGCGAGGTCAGCGAGTTCAGCTGGTCGCGGATCTGCAGGTGGAAGTCATAGGACGATTCGGAATCAAGGTTGCACAGCTCCAGATTGGAAAAGGAGAAGCTGGAACTGGTGGCGGTCACCGAGCCGAGGATGTTGGTGTAGCTGTTGTACGAGGACGCGCTGGTGAGCTTATAGCGATACCGGGCATAGAGCAAGCTGTTCTTCTGCGTCCCATCCACCGTGATGGGCGAAATGCTGCCGTTGAACACGAGCTGCATCTCGGTCTCGATGTCGTTGGTGCGCCGCAGGGACACGGAGCTTACCCTGGGTTTCGAGTACGGCACAACAGTAACGCTCTGGGTAACAGATGCTGTGTATCCCCGCGAGTCCGTCACCGTCAGGGTGATGTCCCGTGTGCCGGAGGTGCCGATGGTCCCCAGGGATAAGGCCGCGCCCGTTGTGTTGGATTTCGTCACGCCACTGCACACCGCCGAGTAAGACACGATGGAAGCGCCGTTCCTCGCTGTGGCGGTTCCGGGGGTGACTGTCAGCCGGGAGTAGTCCTGGATGAGCACTTGGTCGTTATCCGTGATGGCAATGGTGGTCGAGTAGCTGTCGGCAAAGGTGAAGCCGGAGATGCTCGGTCCCGAATTTGCCTGTGAAGTTCGGATGATGCAGGTACAGGTGGACGCGCTGCCGATCTGGGTGCTTCCGCTCTTGGTCACCAGCTCGATGGTGGCAGTGAAGGACTTGACGTTGGCCATGGCGTTCAGCAGCGTTGTCCGCTCCGAAGAGGTCAGGGTGATGGTGCGGTAAGCCGTTCCCGCCGACCAGACGCGCCCCGCCAGAGACAGGTAGGTCGTGGAGCCGTTCTTGATGGTGATGTAGTTGGTGTAGGCGGCGTTGTACACTGTCACCCGCAGGGAAAGGCTGATGGAAGCAGCGTCCGCCGCAAAACTGCCGCAGCTCAAAAGCACCGCGCCGCCCAGGGTCTTGGCGGATATTATGGAAGAGGTGCCATACACCTGGTTGGTGCGCTTTCTTGCCCGAACCCGCACCGAGTAGGTGGTGTTTGGCGAAAGCGTGGAAAGGGAGACGCTGGCGCTGGTCCCTGCCGTGGTGGAGAACTGCGTCCAGGAAGTACCACCATTCAAGCTGTACTGCCAGAGGTCGGCGGTGGCCGAGGAGGATGCGGAGATCTTAAACCCATTGGCAGTGATGCTGGAAACCGAGCAGGACACCGTGGGAGCGGAGCGGTCAATGCTGTTCAGGGTTACGGTGGTGGAAGCTGTAATAGTTCCAATAGACACACTGGAATAAGTGCCGGAAAAACGCCAGGATGCGGATAGAGCCACGCCGGACTTCGTCCCGTCCGCATTGTGGCTGACACGCACGGTTTTGGTCTTCAGCAGCTTCTTTTTCCAGCCGCTGCTATAATCTTCAATGGCGGGTACGGTGTAGGTTTCGCTGACGCCGTTGATAGAGATGGTGGAGTCGCTTCTCGCCCCAACATCAAGGGTATAGTAGGACAGATACACTTTCAGAGTGACATCGGTATAGTTGCCGGTCACGCTCTGTGCGCCGCTCCACTCGCAGTACAGGCCGAAGCTGGAAACGGGATAGTTCTGAAATGTGCCGCTGAGAGCCATTGCTCCACCTCCTTAGTCCAGAATCACGATGTTCAGCCCCTCGGACGCTGTGGCCATGGGGACGAACTTCGTCTTTCCCACCGTGAGTTCACCGTCCACGGTGGTTTTCTTTGTGATGGTCTCATCCTTGTTCAGGGAGAAAATCTTTTCCTCGTTGTAGTAGCCGGAGAATTCCGTATTGTTGATGACCGTCCGCTGGGCTGAGTCCGCGTTGGACACCTCGATGCCCCGGCGGTCGATCTTTACCTCTGAGGTGTAAATCTCATTGGGCGCCGGCGTCCATTTGTGAAGAGACGCCCCCTCCGTCAGCATGATGTCCGAGACGAACAGGCTGGCATCACGGGAGTAAATTTTGATGGTGATGACACTGTCCTGTACGTCCGGCAGCAGAGCGGTGTATTCCGTCCACTCAAAGGAGTCCGAGGTATTGAACAGGTCGATCTCCGTATCGCCGTTGATGATTGCCCGGACATAGGCGTTGTAGGTGGAGGTTTTCTTGGCCTTCACCGTCAGCCGGTAGGCCTGGCCCGGAACGATGCTGTCCACCACCTGGGTCAGCGTGCTGTAGGCGGCAAGCTGGAAGCAGGAGTTGGACACGGTGCTGTTCTTTGTTTCCGCTCCCTGCTGGGCGGTGATCGTCCCGGCATAGGTCCAGTCATCGGAAAGGCCGTTTAAGCCGGCGGAATTGCGGACGAAGTTGATGCCGCCGCTGTACTGCTCCTGCATGGTGAGGGACAGCCCGTCTACCGACTGCTGAAGCTGGGACATCTGCCCCTCGATGAGCCGGAGGTTTTCCTGCTCCTCCGTCAGCTCCCCGGTGACGCTCTCCACCGACTCGGTGAGGTCAGCCACATAACTGTTCAGCCCATCGATGGACTGTTGGAACTGGCTGACCCTGCCGCTGACCTCCTCCAGGGAGTCTGTGGTGGCGTAGGCGCTGAACATGACCTCGCCGCTCTCCAGATCCCACCAGGAGGAACCGTCCTGGGACTGGATTACCCCGGCCTTGATGATGTTGGCGATGAGGGAGCCGGAGGTGATGAAGTCCGCCACGATCTGCCCATCGGCGGTGATGGCGGTTTCATAGGGGCCGTTGTAGCCGCTGCTGGAAAAGCCAAGCCCCTCCACATTCCATCGCCAGACATTGACCGCATCCTCAATGGAGGGCTGGTCAAGGATCAGCAGCTCGTAAGGAAGCCCGGTCTCGCTGTCGGTGTGCAGCACCACATAGCCGCCGGTCTGACCGGTGATGCGGTCGGTGGCGTTCTGGATGGCGGAGTTCATCAGCGCCGGGAAATGACCGGCCTTCTCCGCCGCTTCCTCCGCGCTGGCCTGCGCGTCCGAGACGTTGTTCAGCAGATTGGCCTTGCCGCTGCCCAGGGTGATGGACACATATTTCTCCGCCAGGGTGTCGTAAACCGTGGTGATGACCTTGGCCTTGGCGGTGATGCCCAGGGCGGAATGCCGGATGGTCACAGTGTCGCAGAGGGACACCCGCTCCAGCACAGCGGCATATTCCGGCTGCTTCCACAGCGGCTCGAAGGAAACCGTCAGGGCGGGGACTTCCACACCCAGGGGATTGTTCTCCAGATAGGTCTGCGCCTTGGTGCGGAGAGCATCCTCTGTGATGGCTTCTTCCTCTCCAAAGCTGTCGGTGAAATCCCGGATGAGGGTCTTGCGTTGACTCAGAGTGGTGTCCGCAATGGGAAGCAGCACCTCGGTGAGGGTGACCACCGTTTCACTTCCGTCATCGGCGGAAATCACCGCGTAAGGCAGCAGGTCGGTGTAGACCTCGGTGATGTCGCTGTCGTGCTCCAGTTCGGTGAGGTTTTTGCCGTACTCGATCACCACGCCGGTGTGCTGCCCACGGCCCTGGTGGTGGATGACATTGAAATTGTCCCACTCATATTCGCCGCCCCACAGATCCAGAAAGGAACCGGCCACGCCGCCCAGACAGGCGCGGACACTCTGGGGCTTTGCCACGGAGAAGGGCTTTTCTTCAGAGTAGTCCGTCTGACAGGTGAAGTTGTGGGTGGTGGCAGTATTCTGGAAGACACGCTGCATGGCCAGAGAGGGCGAAATACTCTCGCTGGACCAGGTCAGCGCGGCAATGCTGGAGAGATCATAGGAGATGTGCTGGGCATACACCGTTACCACGCCATCGATAGGCGTGGTGATGCGGTAGATGCGGAAGGCCTGGTCATCGGCGGTATCGTTGGGCTTGGCCTTGATGATCCGCTCGGAGGACATCTCCCCGTAGTTTCTCCCTGTGACGGGATACTGGAGCACCAGCTCGTAGGTGCCGTTTCGCTCTTCGGTCACCTCACAGGAGATACAGTCAGCCAGCACGCCGATGCCGTAGGTGGAGAAATCCACCGCATTCGCTTTGAACAGAACCGGAATCATAGCGTCACCCACCTCGGCTGTACCACCAGACTGGTCACCGTTCCCACCCAGGAGATGGTGTTGACGCCGGGCTGCAGCCTGGGAAATCCGTCTCCGCTGACCTTGTCGTTCATGGGGGCCGTGCCGGAGTAAAAGTTCATCTGCTCACTGTCGCAGATGATGCTCCCGTCCAGCCCGGTAAAGACCCAGCTCTTATTCTGACCAACGCCCTGGATGGTCAGGGTCACCGTCCCTTCCCCGGTGAGGGTGAGGATAGGCAGAGACGCAAAACTCTCCGGGTTGGTCACCGTGGAGCCGGACTGCGTGAGGGTGATGGGTTCAGTTCCGTCCACACTGTAGCGGAAGGGCTGGCAGGAGAAGCTGACGGTGAACACACCGATGCGGTTGAGTTGATCCTCAATGTCCAGGCTCCCGAAGTACACCGCCTTCCGGGTGTAGAGGGTGTCGTAGCTGTCGGACAAGGTGTGGTAGGTGTTCTGCTCCCCATAGAGCCAGGCCTTAACCTTGGTGATTTTCTCCGCCAGTTCGGCGATGGACTTGGCAGGCAGGAACACGGAATAGGTCACCTGTACATTGGGATAGCGGCCATTGGGCAGGATGAGGTCGCCGTTTCTGCCGGGGATGGACTGGAAGGTCACATCGTACTCCGGGGCGGAAAACACATTCTTGCTCTCAATGCGAAGCCCCATGTCCAGAGAAGAAACCCCGTTATACACAAAATAGTTCATGCGAAGACCACCCCTTTCCGCTTGGCAAACTGTCCGGCGGTCACCATGATCTCATTGGTGAGCTGCCGGATGTCCTCATTTGTGTAGTTGTTGAAGGTGCCGATATTCAGCTGCAGGACGAAGCCGCTCTTCCCAGCGCCGCCGGAAACAGCGGAGGTCATGGCGTTTTCCACGCTGCCCTTCACGGAGAAATCTGTGGGCAGCGCCGTGGTCATATCCTTGGCGAGGTCCTGCATGACCCCATTGATGTCCTTGCTCATCCCCTCGGCGGCTTTCACCGCCTGACCACCGTTGTCCTCAATGGAACCAGCAAGGCCCTCCACCAGCATTTCGCCCACCCAGGCCATTTCCTTGGAGGGCGAGTTGATGCCGAAGAAGCCCAGGATGCCGTCCCAGATGCCGGAGATCCAGCCGGACACTTTATCCCAGATCCACCCGGCGAGGGACTGGATGCCCTGCCACAGGCCGCGCACCAGGTTGGCGCCCACCTCGGCAATCTGGGAGACGCCCTGGCCGAGAGCCGAGACGATCCCCGTGATGATCTGCGGAATCGCCTTCACGATCTCCGCAATGATGGTCGGGAGATTCGCAATCAGGGACACCAGCAGTTCTACACCCGCCTGGATGATTTGAGGGATGCTGTTGATGAGGGCGTTCACGATGCCGGTGATGATCTGCGGGATAGCCGCCACGATGGTGGTGATGATCTGGGGCAGCGCCTGGATGAGCGACACCAGCAGGTCGATACCAGCCTGGATGATCTGCGGGATGGAGTTTAATACGGCTGTGATGATCCCCTCGATGATCTGCGGGATGGCTGCGACAATGGCGGTGATGATGTCCGGCAGAGCCGCCACCAGCGAGGTCAGAAGCTGGATGCCCGTCTCGATGATCTGGGGGATGGAGTTCAGCAGGAAGGTCACAATTCCGTTGATGATCTCCGGCAAAGCCGCGATGAGCACCGGCAGGGCGTTGAGGATGCCCTGGGCCAGCCCCGTGACCAGCTGCAGAGCCGCGTCCAGGATGAGGGGCAGATTGGCGATAAGGGTCTGGCAGATCTGCACCACCATCTGTACAATGGTGGGAACCAGCTGAGGCAGTGCGGAAGCGATGCCGGAAGCCAGGGTCGCCACCACCTGCATTGCCGCCTGTAAAAGCTGTGGCGCCAGCTCGGTTAGGCTGGTGACGAGATGGAGAACAATGGACAGGGCGGCTGCGGCCAGTTGGGGCAGCGCGTTCACAATGCCGGTGACAAGGGTTGCGATGATATTCACTCCAGCTTCCAGCAGTACCGGAAGACTGGCGAGGATGGCTTCCCCGATGACCGGCACAATGGTGGAGAGCTTCTCCATGAGAACGCTCACCAGACCGGAGATGCCCTCGGCGAAAGTCTCGGCGGCTCCGGCGGTGCCGTTCAGCACGCCCTGCAGCCCCTCGCCCATGAGGGACACGAAGGGAATCATGGCAGTAAGAACATCCGCCGCCATGGTCTTCAGCGTGGTCATGATGGGTTCCGCGATAGCGCCCAGCTGGGCGTAGGCATCGGTAAGAAGTGCCTGGGCGCGCTGGGCTTCCATCACATCACCGTTGAGGGTTTTGTAGTTTTCCGCCGCTTCCTGGTACAGGCCGTTGAGGGTATCGGTGATGAGCGCGGCGCGTTCCTGCTCGGAACTGCAGCCATCCAGCGCCGACTGGAAGGCTTCCTCATTGACGCCGGCCCAGTTCAGCGCGTCCGCCAGCTGGCCGGTGATGGTGCCGGTCTTGGCGGTCTCATTGGCGGCTTCGGTCAAACCTTCGATGGGAAGGCTGTCTCCGAAGGTGGCCCACACGCCAGCGGCAATGTCCGTCCACTGCGCCAGCTCTTCCTCGGTGGAGCAGAGCTTGGCGAGGTGGTTGACCGCTTCCACACTGCGGTCTTCTTCACCCAGGATGGCATAGAAACCGGTGTAGGCTTCACCGGCCTGCTCCGCCGTAAAGCCGGCGGTGGTGAAGGCTGCGTCCAGCTTGGCCTGGTCCTCCCGGTATTCCCGTGTGGACTCCGCCAGGTCGAGGAAGCTCTTGGTCAGCCCGGCGAGGGCGGCGCCGGCGGCGGCAACAGCGGCACCCGCCGTGACCGCCAGGCCTTTGAGGACGGAGCCAACCTTCTCCAGCTTGCCGGAAGCCTTATCGGTCTTGTCGGCTGCGTCATCGATCTCATCACCGAACTTGTCCGTCTGCTGGGCGGCATCCCGCATCTCATCGCCCATGGAGTCGATGGCCCTCTGGTTCTGGTCAAGCTCCCGCTCCATGTTGTTCAGAGCGGCCTGGGCGTTGTTGAGCTGGATCTGCCACTGCTGGGTGCGCCGGTCGTTCTCCCCGAAAGAGGTGGAAGCGTTCTCCAGGGCCTTGCGCAGGGTCTCGATTTTCTTCTTCTGGGCATCGATCTCCTTGCCCAGCACCTGGTTCCGTGCGGTGAGGGCTTCCACGGAATCATCGTTTTTGTCAAACTGGGACTGCACGACCTTCATTTCAGAGCCGAGGACTTTGAAGGACTGGTTGATGTCCGCCAGCGCCTTCTTGAATTCCTTTTCGCCCTCCAGCCCGATTTTCAGGCCAAAGTTATCCGCCATCCGTGGTCACCTCCTTCAAAATGGCATAAAAAAAGCCCGGATTTCTCCAGGCAAAAGAAAAGAGCCGATTGCTCGGCTCCTTGAAGCGGTTTATTTGCTATTTATAAGCTCTTGTAACTCGTTGATGAATCGGCTCGTATGGAATCCATCACAAACAGCATGGTGTACCTGTACAGCAAGCGGAATCCACCATTGACCCGCTTTTTCGTAGTACTTTCCAAATGTAAAAATCGGGATTAGATACCGAAATCCTGCGATATTTAGATTGAATCCATCGAAGGACACCCATGGTATCATGGAAACCGTGAAGTTGTTTTCCGGCAAACCCGGTTTGGCCATAAAGGTTTCTAAATTGCCAAACTTGCAGACATCCTCCTCATATCTTTGCAGAAAGAGTGCGTAATCATCGGAAAACTCCGTCCAGATATTCGAAAATGTCTCTGTTGTTTTATGGAACACCGTATAGCATGGGTGCATATCACTGTATATTCCAAGATCGCCATTTGTGTTAAAAGCTGTTCGGAATTCAGGATGACGGTTTACCACCTTTGTCAGGCAATAAAGCAAAAACGGAAATAGTTTTTTCCCATTTCTTTTTATACTTGTGATATCAAGTGTGACAGTCATACTATAGGTGCAGGGTACCTCTTTGGTATAATGTTCAAAGCGCTCCTTGCGCGACCAGGTTGAAAGATCAATCGTTGCGAACGTCATTTCCAGACCCTTCCTTTCTGCCGTTAAGCTGGGCGTCAATATCCCGCCCGCCGTACATGACGCGGAGCACCGTGACGGTTTTTACCTGGTGGTCCGGGACGTAGAACACCAGGTAATTGTCCACCGGCATGACCCGGAGGTTGCGGCTGTGCCATGGTTCCCGGTCGTAGACCCGGAACCGCTCCGGCATCTCGTCCAGCTTGAGGATGTTTTCTTCCAAGCGGTCCAGCTGGCCGTTGGCGTTTTGCTCCGACTGAAGCTCCACTGCGATGTAGCGGTAGATTTCCCGCAGATCGTGTTTTGCTTCCGGGGTCAGCGTCACCTCATAGCTCATACGCCCAGTTCTCCCCGCAACTCGTCAAACGCCTGCTTTGCCGGGATGGTTTGCCCAGCTTTCATCTGGGCGTAGCCCTTCTCCAGTTCCGTGTCCAGCTGCTCGGCGGTCATGCGGCTGATGTCCAGCGGGTGCTCCGGGAGCTTTACCTCGAAGGGCAAGCCCCGCTGGAGGATAACCTGCTTGTAGAACATGGTGATGGCATTGGATGCCGGGATGCCCAGGGCGCTGAGGATGGCTTCCGCCTGTTCCTTGACCTCCGGCTCAATGCGCGCATACAGATTTGCCGACTTTGCCATATCCAAGACTCCTTTCGGGATTTGTGTATTCTTCCCTGTCTCCATTATACTCTATTGTGCGGACAAAAGCAATACATTATTCAAATCCCGTAGGGAATCACATCGTCAATGGTCAGCTCCCGCTTTGGCTTCGCAAGCCCCAGGAACTGCTTGTGGCACTCCCACAGATCCAGCAGCAGGCCAAAGGGCAGGAGCATGGTTTCCTCCGGGGTAAAGCCCAGCTGGGCGGTGCCGTAATAGAAAAGCCGGGTAAACAGCTCGGCGTCTGTTACCCGACTTGCGCGTTTTTTGAGTCTGTCTCGCTTTCGATATTCCGCTTAGTACCCTTGTACATGGCTTCCATAATGGCTTCCTTGTACCCCGCCAGCTCGAAGGGAGAGGTCAGCAGCTCCACAGCGTCCTGGGTCAGCGGCTCCTTTTTGTCCTCCGGGTGCTGGAGATTGTGGATCAGCACGCTTTGATTGGCCAGCAGGGTGATGAGCCAGATGATCTCATCAAGCGCCATTTCAAAGTTCTCGGACTTCATCAGCCTGTCGCCCAGATTCTCCAAACCGCCGTAGCGTCCGGCAATCTCCTTGGTGGCGCGGGTAGTGAGTACCATCTCATACTCTTTACCGCCAATGGTGATGGCGGCGCTTCGCTCCTTGCTCATGGGTCAGCCCTCCTTACGCGGTTTCCAAAGTGCTGTAGTCCGGCTCATACACCTCTTCGTACCAGCCGGAGATGGTGGCGGGCAGCACGCCGGTATCGTCCTCGGAGACCTCCGCTTTCCAGGGGTGCTTACCCTGACCGTCCACCTTGTTGCGGCGGGTCACGGTACCTTCGATGGAAGGGGTGGAAAATTCAATGCTCTCGCCCTTGGTGGTGAGGTTGGTGGCGGGGATGCCGAACTTCACCCGGTAGAGCCAGAAGTAGCGGTACTTGCCATTGGCCTTCTTGGCGCGAAAGCCCACGGCCACAGGGGTGCCGCCATCCTCACTGGTGGAAACCAGCACCTTATTCCCGTCAATGGTGGCGCCAGTCAAATCCTGGGCAACGGTAACGCCGATGTCATCCACGCCCAGGGTCAGGGTGCCGCTCTGGAACTCCTTGACCACGGCAGCGGCGCCATCGTCCGCATACAGCGTGGCTTCCGCCAGCTCCACCGAAAGCTCGGCAGTCATGGCCTTTGCCAGGGGCTGAGGATCGCCGTAGGTCTCATTGCCCGAAGCGTCCTCGGTGATTTTGGCATAGTACAGCTTGTCCAAGCCGATCGTAGCCATATCTCATTCCTCCATTTCATCGGCGAGCCGCCGGTGGCAATTCGCGCCCCAACAATTCAGGTTACGCAAACTTGCCGCCCGCGCCGCTGCGCCGTTCAAAATTCATAGTTGGTATAGTTTCGCCACGTCAATGGCGTAGTGATGAAAGCCGGTATCATCCTCATGGGCGACATACCGGCGGTCGGTAATGCAAAAATCCGCATCCAGCAGGGCGCGGACAAGCGTGTCTTTGATGGCGGTATAGCTGCCCTTCACGAATAGGGACAGCCGCGCCTCCTGGGTGTCGTACCCTGGGGAATCATCGGCATGAAGCTCGAATGTGTCCGCCATGGGCGTGATGACCAGGTAAAGGTCGGGCGGCACGCCGGAAAAAACGCCGGTCTCCACCGGGATTGAACAGGCATCCGCCACCGTTTTCAGTTCAGATAGCAGACTCACAGCTTCTCCACCTCCTCTTCCAGCTTGCGGATCATGGCGCTGGTACAGGCCTTCCGGGACGAGGTCTGGGCAGGTTTGAGAAAGGGCTTCGCCGGCTGACCGCTCTTGCCGTATTCGATGATATTGGCCAGCCTGGCGTTGCTGCCGCCATCGGAACGCGGCTCGGCAAAGCCGACCTTGATGTTGTGGTTTCCGTCCCTGTCCACCAACGGCGGAGTCAGGCCCAGGGAGCGTTCCAACTCACCGGTGGAGCGGGAGTCATATTTTGTCCCGCTTCCAATAACGGAGGAGAGGTTGCAGCGCACCTTTGCCAGAACGACCTCGCCGCCGGCTTCCAGGACACGCCCGGCGATCTCGTCTGTTTTGCTGCCCAAAAGGGACAGCTTGCGGAGGAATTCCTCCGGCATTTCCACTTTCACCTTAGCCACCGGGCTTCACCACCTTTGCCATGACCTCCAGATACATCCCCCGGCCCTTCACATCCTCCACCGAGGTGATCTCGAATCGGTCGCCATCGCAGAGGAGCGCAAGGTCTGTGGTCACGGATACACCGGGAATGACCCGGAAGCGGAACAGGTCGGTGGCTTCCGAAAAAGCCGCCATGTTCGCCCATCTTTCGCTCCCGTGCCTTCCTTCCCGATACGCCCTGACGGAAGCCAGAGTAACTTCCTTTTCAGATTTGAAGCCCTCCGCATCCACGGAGACTTCTTTTTTCACCAGGTCAATAAAGGCGTTCATCTTTCCAAAGGACATACTCACACCTTCCATTCCCGATCAAGCCGGAGAAGCAGATTCACGGTGTTCCACACCTGCTGACCGGCTTGCACGTTATCCGCGAAAAAGCCGCCCGTGCTGCCATCCCTGGACTCGTAGAAGTGGGATGACAGCATGATGACGGCCTGTTCAGTAGTGGGCGGCATGGGGTGCTCCTGGTAGTACCCCGCCGCAATGTGCTGGTAGCTCTCCGCATAGGAGATGGCGGCGGTGATAAAGCGTTCCAGCAGCTTGTCATCGGCGTCATGCTCCAGAATGAGGTTTTCCTTGACCTTCTGCAAAAGCTCGTCCATCATCACCACCGCCCCCTTTCTTAGCCAGCGGCCTTCTGCGCCAGCACCTTGATGGCTTCCGACAGGATCAGCTTACCGTCCACGCGCTGGGTAGCCATGAAGCCCACCTGGCCGGTAGTGGCGAACAGCTCGTTCAGACGCTTGAAAGAGCGGCCCTGGCGGTCGGCGATCCAGTAGTAGCTGAAATCGCCGAAGGCGATGGTCTTGGCGCCGGCGGCGATGGCGGGTACATAGGAAGAGGTGTAGACCGGACGGTTCAGGATAGTATCGGGGGTCCCAGCCGTGAGGGAGGGCTGCCACAGATACTGGCCCTGGTTGTCCTTCAGCTTGCGGATGGCCTTGACCGTGGAGTCGTTCATCACCCAGACCGCCTTCCTGCGGTAGGGGGACTTCAGAGAATAGAACAGGTCGATCAGCTCATCGGCAGTGATGGCGGTGGAGCTGGCGGCAGTAACGCCGGTCTGGGCACCGCCGGTGGCAGCAAAGATGCCGGTGGGCTTGCCGCTGCCATCACCCACGAAGAAGGCTTCCTCCTCCTTGGCGCCGATGCGGCGGGCAAACTCGGTGGAGATATACGAGGGCAGGTCAAACACGCTGTCGTTGAGCAGCTCATCAGAAACCTTCAGGAAAGTACCCAGCTTGTAGGCGGACAGAGAGGTCTGGCCGAACACCTCATCGCTCTCGGTGAGGGCGTCCTCCTCATCTAACCAGGCAGCGGAACCGTGGCTGGTCACAATGGGGATCTTGCGGTCGCCGCTGGAGGTCTGGATGACCTTGGCCAGGCGGCGGAACACGTTTTCCTCCTCCAGAGCCTGCACCAGGGTGCGCTCATACTCGTCCGGCACCAGGTAACCGCCCTCGCTGTCGGTACCTTCCTGCAGGGCGTTGCGGATTTCGTAGGGGTTGCCCTGCAGACGCATGGCGTTCCAGAAGTTCCGCTTGTACTCATCGGAAGCGCGGCCCTTCTTCTCAATCTGCTGGTCGCCGGCGGGCTTGCCGGTGATGGGCTGGCTGACCGGCTTGTTCAGCTCGGCGTCCAGAGCCTCGCGGCGCTCCATCCGGGCGATCTCCTTGCCCAGGTCGGAGATATCCTGCTCCATGCGGGAGTAGGTGGCGTCATCCTCGGCGGACAGGGTGCCCTTGTCGGTGCGGTGGGAGTCCAGGAAAGCCTTGGCGGCGTCCCAGGCCTTGGCGCGCTTCTCACGCAGTTCCAAAATAGTCATGGTAGTTTTCCTCCTTAATGTTTCAAAAGATTGAGCCGCTCATAGAGATCGTCTACGGAGCGGCCCTTGGGTTCCGCCTTGGGGGCGAGTCGGTTGGTTTTGCATTTCTCGGCGATCTTGTCCATGAGGGAATTGACCACCGCCGCCTTGGAATACAGCATGGTAACCGCCGGGGGTTCCATATCCTCGGTTTCGGCGGGGCGCTTCATCACCTCATCGGCGAAGCCCAGCTCTACCGCCTTTCCGGCGTCCATCCAGGTCTCGGCATCCATGAGGTGGGAGAGCTTGGCGCGGGACAGGCCGGTCTTGATCTCGTAGGCATTGATGATGGAGTCCTTGACGCTGGAGAGCATCTCGATGGCCTTCTGCATCTCGCCGGTGTCGCCCATGGCAACAGTCATGGGGTTGTGGATCATGAGCATAGACACCGGGGACATGAGGACCCTGGTGCCCGCCATGGCGATGACGGATGCGGCGGACGCCGCGATGCCATCGATCTTCACGGTCACATCGTGGGGGTAGTCCATCAGCATATTGTAGATTTGAGCCGCCGCCACACAGTCGCCGCCGGGAGAATTGATCCAGACGGTGATGTTCCCGTCCCCGGCCATCAGCTCCTCTTTGAAAAGCTGGGGCGTGACGTCATCGTCAAACCAGCTTTCCTCGGCGATGGTGCCGTTCAGATACAGCGTCCGTTCCGCCGGAGCCGTCTCCGTCTGGGCTTGATTCTTCCACTTCCAAAACTTCTTCATCGGCATTTTCCTCCTTTCCGTCATCGTTGGATTCGGTATCTGCAAAAGCCCCCGCGTCCTTGAGCGGGAGCATATTGCCGTTGATCAGGTACAGGTCGCCGCCCTCTTCAGCGGGAATGCGGTCGAGGTTCTCCAGCTCCCGGATGTCGTTGGCGGACATCCAGCCGTTCTGCCGACCAATGGCGTACCCGTTCATGCGGCTCTGATAGTCGCCGCGAAGCAGGCCCTCCAGATTGAACTTCACGAAATACTGCGATTTCTCGTCCGGCAGCAGGAGCGACCGGTGAATGGTCTGCTCCCAGCGGATCACCCAGGGGTCCAGCGTGTATTTCACGAACTCCAGAGACTGCTGCTCAATATTAGAAAAGCTCGACTTTTCCAGGTCGCCTACCATGTGGGGCGGCACTCGGAAAATTCGAGCGATCTCATTGACTTGGAATTTTCGCGTCTCCAAAAACTGCGCCTGTTCCGGCGAGATGCCGATGGGCGTGTATTTCATGCCCTCCTCCAGTACAGCGATCTTGTTGCTGTTGCCGCTGCCGCCGAAGGTAGACTGCCAGCTCTCCCGCACCCGCTGGGGGTCTTTGATAGTGCCGGGATGTTCCAGCACACCGCCGGGAGCCGCGCCGTTGGCGAAGAACTTGGCCCCGTACTCCTCACAGGCAATCGCCATGCCGATGGCGTTCTTGGCCATGGCAATGGGGCTGTAGCCCACCAGCCCGTCAAAGCCCAGGCCGGGGATGTGCAGCACATCCGAGGGCGGCAGGTTGACGGTGACCCCCTTCATTGTGGGAGCGTCCTCGGTGCTGGTGGTGTACTGGTAGTAGAGCCGGCCCTTGGTGTCCCGGTCCACCACCATGCGGTTTGGCATCAGCGGATAGAGGGCAATGACCTCGCCCTTGCCGTTGCGGATGATCTGGGCGTAAGCATTGCCCCACAGGAGCAGATGGGTCATGAGCGTTTCCCGGAATACGAAGGAACTCATCTCAGGGTTCGGCTCATCGTGGAGCAGGTTGTACAACGGATGATCCAGCGCCTTCTCCTTCCCGCCATCCTCTTTGTAACGGTAGAGGTGCAGCGGAAGCCCCGCCACCGCTTCCGCCAGGATGCGGACGCAGGAGTACACAGCGGTCATCTGCATGGCGGAACGCTCGTTGACGTTCTTGCCGGCGGTGGAGCCGCCGAAGAAGAAGCTGTACCCGCTGCCGGACGTCCGGTTCTGGGGCTTGTCGCGGGATTTGAACAAGCCGGAAAAGATGCCCATACACATCACCATCCTTTAAAAATGGGCATAAGAAAAGCACCTATCCGAAGATAGATGCTCTTCCAAAAAGAAGCGTTGTTTTATTGTGCCGACAATCAGCCGTCCAGCAGCCAGTCCACAAGGTTCAGAGATTTGATCCCATCATAGGAGGCGTCCAGCCCCGGTTCAAGGGACAGCACGATCTTTTCGTAATTGTCCCGGATCTTTTGTAGCGGGGCAAGCTCCCGTTTGCGGACCTCCTCGCTCTGCATAGATTCCGTTACCTGGATATAGAGTTTCTCATCGGCGGTGGTAGCGATGAAGTCTACCTCCTGATTGTCGATTTTTCCGATGGCCACGTCATAACCCCGGCGGAGCAATTCGAAGTATACCACATTTTCAATGGCGTGACCGCTGTCCCGGTTGCGGAATCCCAGCAGATAGTTTCGAAGCCCGATATCCACGATATAGTACTTGCCCAGGGTGCGCAGATACTCCTTGCCTTTGATGTCAAACCGCTTGATCTCGTAGAAGAAGTAGCTTTCCAGCAGCGCGCCGATATAGGCCTGCACCGTGTGGGTGCTGGGGGTTCCTTTGCGCTTGCCATCCTCCAGCAGCCCCTCGTTCATCAAAGTGTTGCCAATAGAGGAAACAGAAACGCTGCTGCCAATGTTGTCCGCAAGGAACAGGACGATCTTACGCAGAAGGGCGGAGTCGGTGATCTGCCGCTGGCCGCGACGCTTTTCCCGCTCCAGGATATCCCGCACCACCACGGTGGAGTAAATGCCTTCCAGAAGAGACAGGGCTTTTTCCTGATCCAGACCGATATCCGCGATCCCAGGCATCCCGCCAAAACGCATATAGGCGTCAAACACCTCCCGCAGGTCATAGCGTTCGCCGCTTTGATCAAACGCCTGTCGGCGAGTTCCACCCAGGGCGCTGCTGGTTTCCCGCACTTCAAAATTGTGGAAATCCAGGAATTCCCGGAAAGAGAGCGGCAGCATTTTGATCTCCACGCACCGACCGGAGAGATAGGTGGAATACTCGGAGGACAGCAGGTAAGCGTTGGAGCCGGTAATGTAGATATCGCAGTCCAAGTCTACCCGGAAAGAATTGACCGCGTCTTCCCAGGCATCGATCCGCTGTAGCTCGTCAAAGAAGAGGTACATCCGCTTGCCCGGAATGGCTTTTTCCTTTACGTAGTGATATACCTCATCCGAGGTCATGCTCCGAAAATCGTGGGATTCAAAGTTCATCTCCACGATCTGCTCTGACTGTACGCCGGTTTCCCGCAAATGCCGGACCATCAGCTTCAGCAGACTGGATTTGCCGCAGCGGCGGATGCCGGTGATAACCTTTACTGGTTCCGTGTCCTGGAAACCGATCAGCTTTTTCAAATACCGGTCCCGGTTCTTGAGTTCGTGTGATTCTATCATGGCGCATTCCTCCTGTCGCTACTATCATAGCATAAATCCTCAGAGAAATCAAGTTTATGCTGTGAACAGCATAAACTTATCAATTTCGACAGAAAATGCATTATTAAATAAACAGCAGCCCTCTGCTGTCATAGACCGACTCGCTGGTGTCGTTGCCGCATCGGATGGCCCGATCAAGGGCCATAACGGTGGCAACGGCGCCATCGATTTTTTCTGTGGACTTTTCCTTGTCCGGCTTGATGTTCCCCGCCGGGTCGGTGCGGATGTAGATGTTGTCCATCATCCAGCGGAGGACTGGATGGCCCCCATGGGCGATGCGTTCCTCTAACACCAGCTTCATCAGCTCCTTGGTGGGCGGCGACATATCCTTGAAGCCCTGCCCGAAGGGAACCACCGTGAAACCCATGCCCTCCAAGTTCTGCACCATCTGCACGGCGCCCCAGCGGTCGAAGGCGATCTCCCGGATGTTGAACCGCTCACCCAGCCGCTCGATGAACTTTTCGATGTAGCCGTAGTGGACTACATTTCCCTCCGTGGTCTGGAGGTAACCCTGCCGCTCCCAAACATCGTAAGGCACATGGTCGCGGCGGACGCGCAGGTCGATGTTGTCCTCCGGTATCCAGAAGTAAGGCAGCACAGTGTATTTGTCCTCCTCGTCCAGCGGCGGGAAGAGCAACACGAAGGCGGTGATATCCGTGGTGCTGGACAGATCCAGACCGCCGTAGCAGACCCGGCCTTCCAGATCGTCCTCTGAGGCAGCAAAGGCACAGCGGTCCCATTTCTCCATGGGCATCCAGCGCACCGCTTGTTTGACCCACTGGTTCAGCCGGAGCTGGCGGAAGCTGTTTTCCTCGGCGGGATTTTGCTTGGCGGACTCACAGGCCGCTTTGACCTTGTCGATGCCCACCGTGATGCCGAGGGAGGGGTTGGCCTTTTTCCACACCTTGGGGTCTGTCCAGTCATCCCCCTCATCGGCTCCGTAGATGACCGGGTAGAAGGTGGGGTCGATTTTCCGGCCTTCCAGGATGTCCTTGGCCTTCTGGTGTGTCTCGTAGCAGATTGAGTGGGTATCCGTCCCCGCCGTGGTGATCAGGAAGTAGAGGGGCTGCATCCGGGCGTCCCCGGAACCCTTTGTCATGACGTCAAAGAGCTTCCGGTTTGGCTGGGTGTGCAGCTCATCAAAAACCACGCCGTGGATGTTGAAGCCATGCTTGGAGTAGGCCTCCGCCGAGAGCACCTGGTAGAAGCTGTTGGTAGGATGGTAGACGATGCGCTTCTGGGACGCGAGGATCTTGACCCGCTTGGAGAGCGCCGGACACATCTTCACCATATCCGCCGCTACCTCAAAAACAATGGACGCCTGCTGGCGGTCGGCAGCGCAGCCATACACCTCGGCGCGTTCCTCACCGTCCCCGCAGGTGAGAAGAAGCGCCACTGCAGCGGCCAGCTCCGACTTGCCCATTTTCTTGGGGATCTCGATGTAGGCGGTGTTGAACTGGCGGTACCCGTTCTCTTTGACCACGCCAAACAGGTCGCGGATGATGCGCTCCTGCCAGTCGATCAGCTCGAAGGGCTTTCCCGCCCAGGTGCCTTTGGTGTGGCAGAGACATTGGATGAAGCTGACGGCATAGTCCGCCAGGGCTTTGTCGTAGTGAGACCCCTTTGCCATGAAGGGCGTTGGGGTGTATTTCTTGAGCTTTCTGATGTCCGTCACCTCGTCGTCACAAACTTCATTTCGCTCGTTTCCGTGCAAGCACGAAAAGCTCGCTCATTTCGTTGCTCCTCCTCTTCCCAAAAAGTCGTCAGACTATTTGGGAGCCCTGTAAGAGCATAAAAAAAGCAGCCCTGCGCGGCTGTAACGAGGAACAGAGCCTTCCGGCTCCATCCCTGTATGGTCTTATGTTGTGGTTGCCTTAGTTCGCCTTGCCCATCGCCCAGGCCATGGCGTGCCCGTTGTCGATGAAGATCTCGTCCGAAACGCTGACCAGCTTGATGTCGCCTTCGCAGGTGTGATCCTCGGTGGTGAACCGGTACACAGCGCCGTAGTAGCTGCGCCCGTTGGGATTGTAGAAGTACCCGGCGGCGAGGATGCGGTCTCCAAAGGTAAGGATGGTACCCAGGTTGTTCATCAGCTTCATTTCCAGGTTTTCCGGGGTGGTGGGTTTCAGGCAGGCGGTAGGTTGCGGCCTTCTGAGCGGTAGCCTTCTTCATGTTCGTGTCCTCCAATTCGGTGCGTTTTCCCTTTCGGTGTGTACATATTCGCTCTAAAAGCGAATAATAGCAAGTCAATTCGGAGGAATATACTACACAAACATGGCAGTCAGATATTGTGTGTTTTACAGCTTCATTCCGACCTCAGACAGCGGTGGATGGTCTGGATAATGGAGTCCTGCTCCTCAGGCGAAACGCCAATGCTGTCCAGCGCCTCCCGTGTGCCGCAATCCGGGCAGATGAGGGTCTCGTTGTCCAGCCGGGAAAGCGCCGGAGGTTCGTAGTAGGGCTGGCCGCAGCGTGGGCAGATTGCCAGGCGGGTAACGTTATCTTCCTTCATGGTGCTTCATCCTTTCTCTGCTGTACTGACAGGCTTCCAGGAGCTTGTCAACGGGGAATCCGAAGAACCGGTAGCCCTGGCCGCAGATGCTCAAGTAGCTGTTGGCGGGAACGCCGTAGGGCCGTTCCTCCCGCATGATGTACACGAAAGCCCTCCTGCGCCGGAGCTTGCCGGTGCGGATGCCTTTGACATCCAGCGTCATCTCGGTTTTGTAGTAGAAGCTGGGGTACCCTTCGTAGCGGTCCAGCGCCAGTTCATCCTGCTCGGTGACCTCCCAGACCGCAACGGGGACCGTGCATCCCTTCTCCGGCTCGACCGTGAGATAGGAGCCGGTCTTGCTGCCCTTGAACAGGAGCCGGTAGTCCTGCAGTTCCGAGGTGCCGATGATCCGCGCCCCAGGGCAGCGCCAGCGCATCTGCTGGACGTTGAGGTTGCTCCCGTAGGCAATGTAGTATCTTTTCATTCCGTGAACCTTCCTTTCCGGGGTGCGTGCCCCTTCTACCACCGAAAGCCCGCGTCAGCGGGTTCGGGGGCCTCTGGGCAGCGTCCTTCAAGCGGCGGCTCTGCCGTTGCGGAAGGCCGCGTCACCGGAAAGACGGCGGGTCAGGATGTCTCGTGCGGTTTCGAACTCCTCGCCGATGAAGCCCAAGCGGAGGAGCCAGGTGCGCATGGCGTATTTGGGGTTCTCATTCTGCTGGGGCTTGGGGCTGGCGGTGCGCACCGTCTTGGCCATCTGGCTGAGAGCCAGGCAAAGCTGGATGTAGCTTTTCAGTTGGCCGGCGTGAAGGCCGTTGTGCCTTCCGTTCGCAGGGGCGTCAAATTGGAAAAGCCGGAACTCGACCGTGCCTTTGGTGAAGGTGGCGTGGAAGTTGAGCATATGGTAGCGGCTACCGTTGTAGTGCTGGCTCCTACCGTAGTTTGCGCCCTGGCTTCTGTACCAGATGTCGGCAAGGTCGGCCATGCTGGTGGGCTTCCTGTGGTTGAGCTGTTCCAAGAAACGGGGATCTACCGTGCGGCAGTACCGTCTCATGCGGTAGTGGTCGAGGTCGAGGGCTTCGGCCAGCAGGCTCTCATGGCTGGCCATGATGTTGGCCAGGTTTCGCAGGGTCTGCGGCGTGTGGCCCTTGGCGCCGATGTGGATGTGGACTCCGCAGCCCCTGGTGGAGTCGCTTTTGGCGCCCGCCCTGCGAAGCCGGCGGATGAGTTCCTGCAGGGTCTCCATGTCGGCGTAGGTCAGGATCGGGGTGACCAGTTCGCACTTCTGGCTGTCAGGGCCGTCAATGCTCACATCCCGCTGGAATTTCCACTCCCGACCCTGGGCGTCCCAGGCTGACCAGGTGCAGTAGCCATTGCGCCTGGCGGTGTCCTCGAACCGCCCTGTGCCGAAAAACTCGGCGGCGACCTTTGCCGCCCGGCTGCGTTCGATGTTGTTCATCTCGACCTCGACCCCGATGGTCTGCTTCTTCATTTCCTCGATCTGGACTCTCGTTTTCTCGTTCATGGTTCTGCCTCCTGGTTGGTGTTGTTTTCCCTTTCGGTAGTGTCATATTACCTCTGAAGGCACACTATATCCAGGACTATTTGAGCCATAAACCACACGATCTTGTGGTCAGAAAACTGTGTATCTTACTGCGCCTTATTCCCCAATCTTGCGGCAGATATCTTCGCCAAAGGCCACGTTCAGGCCGCTGCCGTTGTCCCATGCCACAAGGATGCTCCCCACATCGTCCACACCCAGCACCGTGCCCTTTGTGCCAACGGGCGGAGCCTGGGGATCGTCCATGCGGACGAGTTCCACTCGTGCGCCCTTGGGGTAGCGGGAGCGGAGGAGCGCCAGTGTTTCCTTACTCGGAAGCCGCATCCTCTGCCACCTCCTTCTGGGGGATCGCTTTGAAAGCGGAGCTGCCGGTCAGATTCCGCAGGAGAATCTTGCGCTCCTGTTTGTACTCCGGGCCGATGAAGCCCAATCGGAGGAGGAAGCAGCGGAAGGCGTACTTGTCGTTCCCGGTGTCCCGTTCCTTGGCAGTGATGCGCTTTTGGTTCCTGGCCATCTCGCACAGGGCGCAGATGAAGTGGTCGTAGGCCTTGACCTCCTCCGGCGCGGGCGTCCCGGCAAACCAGGGAAAGGAGACCTTCGTCTCGCCGACTTCGATGGGCAGTTCCTCCACCCCCAGGGCTTTGCGGATCAAGCTGCCCTTCGCCGCCGTGATGCCCTTGAGGTTTTGCAGCGCCGTTTCGGAGAACAGGCTGGCGGGCATGGAGATGCACAGCCCGTCCACCTCGGCGGGAGACGGTTCTGCATTCTCGGATGTCTCGACCGCTTGCGGCTCGGCGGTGAAACCCTGGCTGTCCAGCGTTTCGATGAGGTTTTCGATCTCCTCGCTGTCGGCACAGTCATCAAAGGTGACGCCGCCATTGCGGTCGATGGTGAAGTAGTCCACCTGGTAGGCGAAGCTGGGTGCGCCCAGGTACTTGGCAGGGGCGCCGGTGATCTCGCTGATAGCGGTCACCAGCCGCTTGCGGCTTTCACCGGTGCAGTTGTAATTCAGTTCCATGTTCCATCCCTCCAGCCCATCAAAAACAATACCGCGTCGGCAAAACCGGCACGGTAGTAACACTGCATGGTTTCTCCGTCCACCAGCGCATAGGCGTTCTCACATTCTCTATAGAGAATTTCCTGCTGGTCGGATAAAGACCGCTTCAAGTTTTCGGTGCTAAGTTTCCATTGCTCAATTGCCGTTTGCAGGCCCTGGGATTCATCTGAGCCCCAATCGTTGATTCGCTGCAGAATGAATTCCTCCACCGCCGCCCACATTTCCTTGTTTGGCATATGTCATACCACCTTCCTTTTTTGGGTGAGTACATATTCCCTCTAAAGGAAGGTAATAGCAAGTGGAAAAGAGCTAAATCGCCACATTCTACCTTGTACACAAATCGAGAGAACTTGTGTTGTCAGTTGTGGTTGGTCGGGACAAAGATCTTCACAGGAATACCACGGCTCTTGCAGTTGTCAATCACAAACTTCGTTCCCCGTGATGTCCCGTCCCAAAACGCCAATACAAGATCGGCATTTTCAATAATTGTGATGTTGCGCTTCAATGGGGCAGATCTCCCATACTTCTCATACTCCGGCAGAAACTCTGTCAGCTTGATGCCGTTGGAGACGGCATACTCTCTGGCACAGGTATCGATCCCTTTTGCACCCCCGGACACGATCTCCGTCACGCCATTCGGGAGATATTTCTCCAAATTGGTCACGCTTAGCCCTCTGGATCCTACGATTGCCACTCTCACATTTCAACACCTCGGACACATTGCAAAATTATTATAGATATACGGTATATCTAATCAAAACATTTTACCACATGGTAGCCATAAAATAAACACAAAATATATTCAACGAGGTGATTTTATGGCAATCAAAAGCGTGTCCATTCGCATAGAGGAAGAAATGCTGGAGAAGCTGGGCTTTGTGGCAGACTATGAGGGACGCTCGGTCAACAGCCATATTCTGGTGCTCATCCGAGAAAACATCAAGGCTTTTGAGCAAGAGCATGGAAAGATTGACGGCACCATCAATCCGGCGGTTAATGTAAAGCCAACCAGAAAGAATTGAGAGGACGAGGAAGCGGTTATGCCGTTTCCTCGTTTTTTAACGCCCACACGATGCCGGAAAGCACAAAATAGACATTGGGAAGCGCCACGCCGTTGCCCCACATCTTGTATTCCGCGGAATCGGAGTGCGGGTCTTTCAGCCACTTGATAATTTGATTATGGCTTTTCGGTTTAGAGGAGGTTCCCATGATCTTTCGGTGTGTCTCAAACACTTCTGTCCAGAACTCGATCTCTTCCTCGGATGGATTGTCTATGGCAAGCCCTGCGCACCACCAGTCCGGAAAGCCCTGAAGGCGGGCGCACTCGGTAGGCGTCAGTCTGCGAACGATGTACTCCGGCTCGGTTTCATTTACCACAGGCGGGTCTTTATAGTCCCTTGCCATTAAGGTCGGGGACTGCTCCTCTAATGTCTGGGTGTAAGAACCCGAGGTCATACAGTAAGCCACCGCATGGCGGTCGGCGGCGTCCAATGTAAAAGACACATCCTCATTGATACCGCTGCCCTGGGGGCCGTTCTTGTCCGCCCTATTGATCACAGAACCCTGCACCGCCACCACAGCCATGCCGCCCTGGTTGCATATGGGATTGCCGCCGCCACTGTCCAGGCATCTGGAAGTGTCTGCTTCGTAAAATCCACTATGAGGATTATCCGACAGCATGGCGTGACTTTGCTTGGAGCAGATGCCATAAACCTTGACCGCCAGTTCATTGCACCGGGTCTCGCCCACATCATAGGTGTTCAATGTATTCGCCACATCGGACGGTTTCCATTGCTGTCCTTCATCGGGAGTGTGAGGGCGAGTACCTTTCACAAACGGCGCAAAAACCGTCTGGTCGTTGTTGCAGCCCAGCGTAGCGGATTTGTCTTCCTGGATGAGCGGCCCTTTCCCGCCGCCCTCGCAGCCAGAGCGGATCTTCAGTACCAGAGGCACATTCATCCCGCCTGTCCCCATGCGGGAGGTCAGCGTCTGGACGGTACCGTCATCGGCGATTTTGATGCGGCTGTCGATGGGGTGGCTCTCCAGCGCAATAGCGGCGGGAACCACGCCGGCCCGGAGCGTGGGTGCGCGCTCCGGCTCAAAACCAATACCTCGGCTGTCCGCCGAGTGTTCGGTGCAGAAGCCGGCGGCGTCCAACACACAGGGCGGATGCCCATGGTGTTCCGCCCGGAGCGTGGCGGCAACTCCGCTGGACACGTCCATGCAGTTCCCGCCCTGGTCGTTCAGGCATAGGCCTGCCGCTCCAGAGCCAGCCGCAGGATCTCTGGCAGCTCTTTGCCACGCACGGAAGCCCTCCGCAGAATACCCTGACAGGCCTTCGGACTCAAATAGTACTTGTCCGGCACCCCAGCCTGCAAAATCTGCGACAAGGAAGATGCGGCGTCTTCGCTGGGGGACTCCCCAGTGTTGCGCGTCGAGAGTGCGGTACGCAACGCTCCACTGCTCTCCCATGTACAGGTCGGCGTAGGGCCAGAGGTTTTTCTCAGGCATAGGCACCTGGGTGCCCGGCTCCTTGATCCCGATGACCGCTTCGAGGACGGCCTTGAAGTCCTCTCCGTGGTTGGAGCTGAACGCGCCGGGGACGTTCTCCCATACGATGTATCTTGGATATTTGCCATGGGTGGCATCCCTCATTTCCTGAATGATGCGGATGGCCTGGTAAAATAGGACGGATTGCTTCCCGTCCAGACCGGCCCTCCGACCGGCGATGCTCATGTCGGTACAGGGGGAGCCGAAGGTGATGATGTCCACCGGCTCGATCTTCCCGCCATCCATCTGGGAGATGTCGCCGTAGTGCTTCATAAAGGGGAGCCGCTTGGTGGTCACCCGGATGGGGAACGGCTCGATCTCCGAAGCCCACACCGGGGTGATCCCGCAGAGCAGACCGCCCAAAGGAAAACCCCCGGAGCCATCGAAAAGACTGCCGAGGGTCAAAGCTGTATTCAATTCCATGGGCGCCTCCTCAGAACAACGGGATATCTTCCGCATCGTCCCCGGCAACCTCGTCATAGCGGTAGGTCAGACCGGCCCGCTGGAGGGATACACTGTCCGCGCTGCCCACCTGCTCGATGTACCGCTTCACGATGACGTCGCAGAACTTTTCATCCAGCTCGATGGTGCGGCAGACGCGGTCGGTCTGCTCACAGGCGATGAGGGTACTGCCGGAACCGCCGAAGGGGTCCAGCACAATGGCGTTGCTCATGGAGGAGTTGAGAATGGGATAGGCCAGGAGCGGGACGGGCTTCATGGTCGGGTGGTCCTTGTTCTTCTTGGGCTTGTCGAACTCCCAGATGGTGGACTCCTTCCGCCCGGTGTACCACTGGTGTCTGCCTTTCTTCTTCCAGCCGAAGAGGATCGGCTCGTGCTGCCACTGGTAGGGCGAACGGCCCAGCACCAGGGACTGCTTTTTCCAGATGCACGTCCCGGAAAGGTAGAAGCCGGCGTCAGAGAACGCCTTTCGGAAGTTCAGCCCTTCGGTGTCCGCATGGAACACATAGATGGAGGCATCGTCCGCCATGGCTTCCTCGGTATTCTGAAACGCCGCCAGCAGGAAATCATAGAAGGCGGCGTTCTCCATGTTGTCGTTCTTGATCTTCCCGGCGCCGCCCTCGTAGTTGACATTGTAGGGCGGGTCGGTGATAACCAGGTTGGCCTTTAAGCCCTCCATCAGCAGAGAGAAGGTCTCCGGCTTGGTGCTGTCCCCGCAGACAAGCCGGTGCCGCCCCAGCGTCCACACATCCCCGGCCTTGGTGATAGTAGGCTTCTGCAACTCGGCGTCCACATCGAACTCATCATCCTTGACCCCATCCTTCAAGCTGTCCTTGAAGAGGTCATCGATTTCGGCGGGGTCAAAGCCGGTGAGGGACACATCAAAGTCGGCACCCTGCAGGTCGGAGATGAGGAGCATCAGCTTATCCTTGTCCCAATCGCCGGAGATTTTGTTGAGGGCGATGTTGAGGGCTTTTTCCCGCTCCTCATCCATCTCCACCACCACGCACTCCACCTCGGTGACGCCCATGTCCATGAGCACCTTCAGCCGCTGATGACCGCCCACCACCCGACCGGTGGCCTTGTTCCAGATTACCGGCTCCACATAGCCGAACTGCTCCATAGAGCGTTTCAGCTTGTCGTACTCCGGGTCGCCGGGCTTTAAGTCCTTGCGGGGATTGTAGTCGGCGGGGATAAGGTCGGCGGTGTGTTTGCGTTCAATCAGCATACTTTTCCACCGCCTTTCTCAGTTCCTCAGTCTTGTCAAGGTTCTCCCAGCTGAACTTGTAGCCGTTGAAGTGGCCGTAGGCGGCGGTGTCGGCGTAAATGGGAGCGCGGAGATGCAGCAAGGACATGATAGCGGCGGGGCGCAGGTCGAACACGTCCAGCACCGCCAGCCGGATCACATCCTCGTCCACCCTGGCGGTGCCGAAGGTGTCGATCTCCACAGCGGTGGGTTCCGCCTTGCCGATAGCGTAGGAGATGGACACCTGGCATTCCTCCGCCAGCCACGCGCCCACCACGTTCCGGGCGATGGCTCTGGCCATGTATGCGGCGCTGCGGTCCACCTTAGTGGGGTCCTTCCCGGAGAAGGCTCCGCCGCCATTGGCGGCAAGACCGCCGTAGGTGTCCACCATCAGCTTCCTGCCGGTCAGCCCGGTGTCGGCGGCGGGACCGCCCTCCACAAACCTGCCGGAGGGGTTGATGAGAATCTCCACATCCTTTGGGAAGTCGAAGCGGTCCAGAATGGGATACAGCACTTCCGAGATGATCTCCCGGCGAAGCTCCTCCAGATCCTTGTCCGCATCGTGCTGGACGGATACCACAATGTTCTTGGCGCCCACGGGTTTTCCGTCCTCATAGGCCACGGTCACCTGGGCCTTGCCATCAGGGCCGATGCCACGGATGGTCCCATCGTGCATGGCGTCATCCAGCCCTTTGCAGATTTCATTTGCGAAGACCACCGGGACGGGCAGACGGGTCCAGGTTTCCCTGGTGGCGTAGCCGTACACGGTGCCCTGGTCGCCAGCGCCGGTGGAAGCGAACACATCCTCGCTGCCGCCGCCGCGCACCTCCAGAGCGGAATCCACGCCGCCGGCGATGTCGGGACTCTGCCGGTGGACATAGACGAACACAATGAATTTCATGGGGTTGTAGCCCACCTTGCGGAGGACTTCCCGAACCACCGAGCGGATGTTGATCTTTGCCGCGCAGGTGATCTCCCCGCAGACGAAGATTTTTCCCTTGGTGGCCATGACCTCACAGGCACAGCGGGAATAGCGGTCGTGCCGCAGGCACTCGTCCAGAATGCTGTCGGCGATCAGGTCGCACAGCTTGTCCGGATGACCGCGCCGCACGCTCTCAGCCGTTTTGTATTTTGTCATATCAGTTTCCTTTCCGAGCGGACAGCAGCCGCTCCATCACATCGTCCTGGGGCGTGGCCCCGCCGTACTCGCTGGAACAGTTCTCCTTGACGATTTGGTAGATCTCCATCCACAGGCGGTTGGTCTGAGACATGAAGTTCTGGCTCATCGCAACATAGGGGCTTTGGATCGCGTTCCCCGTGGTGGGGTGCTTGGCGAGGAAACCGTACTCGGTGATGGCCTCCTCACACTGTATCCAGCGGGCCACGCTCATGGCGTATCGCTCCAATAGCTGCGGGGAAACGAGAGCGGCGCAGCCCCGCTCCGCCAGCCAGGTCCAGGTCTTTTCATAGACCTCGGCGGCGACCAGCGTCTTGCCATCCTTCTGGGTGGCGGACAGCATGGCTGACGGTTTCGGCATGGGCTGACCTTCTAAATCGGCTGTGTCCTGAAAGTCGATGACAGTCAGCTTCCTTCTGCCGGGATTGCCCTCGGCGATTTTGTCGGCGAGGGGCTTCTTCTTTGCGCCGGCACCAGCACGGGCGCCGCCGCGGTTGGTACCGTCTTTGGCCACAGGCTTCCTCCTTTCTCGGCCTGGGGTATATACCCCATTTGAAACCGCGATTTTGTGCGCGAGACCCCCGGCCCGTTGCACGGCCCACAGGCTGCAGAGATTTTTATCCCCCTACCGGGTCAGTGCTTATGCCAGCGGTCTCCGCGCTGGGCGTGGATTCTGGCGTGGCAGGATTTACAGAGGGCAACGAGGTTGTCCCGTGCGTGTGTGCCGCCCTCGGAGAGAGGTACCTTGTGATGCACCTCTTCGGCGGGGGTCAGCCTGCCATCCCGCTGGCACAGATCACACAGCGGATGCTCCTGGATGTATCGGTCGCGGATGCGCTTCCAGGCGCGGCCATACCTGCGGCGTACAGCCGGGTCACGGTCGTACTTCTCGTAGCGTTTGGCCTCCGCCTTGGCGTGCTCCTCGCAGAACCTGCCGTCCGTCAGCTTGGGGCAGCCGGGGTACGAACAGGGGCGCTTGGGCTTTGTGGGCACCGTTCCACCTCCTTCCGGGCATAAGAAAAGCCACCGCAGGGGTGGCCCCACGATGGCTTTGCTTGATTCTCTTGGCAATTTTAATGATACACTACGGAGCTACTCTCATTCAATACATCGAACTCTCATGTTTCCTGGGGGACGGGAAATTCCCGCAGCGCCCAATCGTGGAGACGGTAGATGTGCTGGATGGAATAGCCCATATCCACGGCGATCTTCTCCCAGAGCATGAAGCACAGATACCGCTTCTCCAAAAGGAGCTGGTACTCGGCATTGGGGATGGATTTCACCCGGCGGGTGATTTCCCGCTTCAAATCCACCAGTTCATCGATGTCGTGGTTGATCTCGTTTTGCAAATCCACGATCTTGACCACCGCTTCCGCCATTCGGGACCCGGAGCGGTTGGGGTTGCGGGGCATCCCCGTAAGGGTGGCCGTGGCGTGGGTGGCCAAATTGTTGAGAGCCGCGACCTGCTGGATTTTGGCGTTGATCCGGGCGTCCAGAAGCCGGGCTTGGGATAAATATTCTTTCGCTGTCATTTTCGCACCTCCAGATCCGCTTTGACTGCGTCGATCAGAGCCGACTGCGCCCGTTCCTTCTTTTGAAGGGCGGACATGATCCGCTCGTCAATGGTGTTCTTCGTAATAATGTGGTGGATGACCACGGTTTGGTCTTTCTGCCCCTGCCGCCAGAGCCGGGCGTTGGTCTGCTGGTAAAGTTCCAGCGACCAGGTCAGCCCGAACCAGACGAGGGTGGAACCGCCGGACTGCAGGTTCAGCCCATGGCCGGCGGACGCCGGGTGGATGACCGCCACCGGGATCTTGCCCTGGTTCCAATCGGCGATGTCCCGGCTGGCCTTGATCTCCCGGACGGTGAACCGCTCCTGGATGCGCTCAAGGTCGTGCTTGAACCAGTAGGCCACCAGGACGGGCTTGCCGTTGGCGGCTTCGATGAGGTCCTCCAGGGCGTCCAGCTTGCGGTCATGCAGACGGAGCACCCGTTTGTCCTCCCCGTACACCGCGCCGTTTGCCATCTGGGAGAGCTTGTTCGCCAGAGCCGCCGCGTTCCCGGCGTCCACCTCTTCACCGTTCAGGGAGAGCACCAGCTCCGCCCTCATGGTGTCGTAGGCTTGCCGTTCCTTTTCGGAGAGGTCGACCTTGACCTCGTTGACCACGCATTCCGGCATATCCAGATAGTCGCCGGCCCGCATGGAGATGGTGATGTCGGAGATCTTCTCATAGATGGCGTCCTCGGCTCCCGGCAAGGGCTTATAGGAGAACACCACCTGAGCGTTTCGCTTGTCCGGCTGGAAGTAGGCGCTGCGGTACCGGGTGATGAACCGACCCAGGCGTCTGCCCATATCCAGCACTCGGAACTCCGCCCATAAATCCATGAGTCCGTTTGAGGAGGGAGTGCCGGTCAGCCCCACGATGCGCTTGACGCCGGGCCGCACCTTCAGCAGTGCGCGAAACCGCTTGGCCTGGTAGCTTTTGAAGGAGGACAGCTCATCGATGACCACCATATCGTAGTCGAAGGGCAGGCCGCTGTCCTCCACCAGCCACTGAACGTTCTCCCGGTTGATGATGTACACGCTGACCCTCTGCAGGAGCGCCGCTTTGCGCTGGGCTTCGCTGCCGACCGCGACCGAGTAGGTAAGCCCTCGCAGGTGGTCCCACTTCTCGATCTCACCTGGCCAGGTGTCCGCAGCCACACGGAGCGGGGCGATGACCAGCACCTTGCGGACCAGGAAGCTGTCCAGGCACAGGTCGAAGATAGCGGTCAGGGTAATGACGCTCTTGCCAAGACCCATGTCGAGGAACACCGCCGAAACGGGATGCTCCAGGATGAAGTCCGTGGCGTAGGTCTGGTATTTATGAGGACTGTATTTCATCGAGTATCCCTCCAATCTGCTCCGTGCTGTCGATGCGGTACACTGGAAAGCCCAGGGCTTCCAACTGCTGCTTCCGCCTTATCTGCAAAGGCCGGAGCGCCTTGCCGGGCGCTTTCAGCTCAATGAAGGCGATTTTCCCCTTGGGGAGGAGCACCAGGCGGTCTGGCACTCCATCAAACCCAGGGCTTATAAACTTGGGTGCGAGACCGCCCATAATTCGGACGGCCTTCACCAGCTTGGCTTCAATGGCTTTCTCCCGCATATCGGCCTCCTGTGTTCCGGGAACCGAAAAATCCCCTTATGCGCGTATATGCGTGTTTCGCGTGCTGATGACCTCTATTTCTTACATCTTTCGATATATAAGAAATGTTGGGAACACAGGAACAAGGAAGCCGGTTTTCCTTGCCGCTTATGGGGCTTCCGCCGTTCCCATGGGGTGTTCCGGCGGGGGTTCCAAAGTGCGGAACTGTCGCTGGGAACTTGTTCCCGGATTTTGTACCTGAGCGTCTTTTCATTGGGAACACCCCTTTGGAACAAAGACGTACTGCGGCCCATAGAGGGTGATGCGCACCTTGCTCTCCGCCCGTTTCCAGCCCAGCCGCGCCAGGATGCCCGTCAGCTCGTTGCTGTCGGTGCGGCGCAGGTTGGCCCGTTCCTTGCCGAAGCACTCGCACCAGATCTCCATGTTGGACACGCTGGTGCGCTTCACCGTGCCCTTCTCCTGCAGGCCGCCGAAGTCGGAGCCGGTGAGGAAATTGCGGCGTTCAAAAAGGTCCATCTCCGCCCAGCGTTCCGGCAGCAGGGTGTCCAGATACTCCCGCACCAGTCCCTCGCGCTCATCGGATTCCATGGCTTCCCGCTGCTCATCTTTGGCCAGCGCGTCCATTTCGGGAGAGAGGTAGAGCTTCTCACCCTGCCGCACATACACGAGGGCCTCCGCCCAGATCTGGAGGATCTCCTCGTGGGTCAGGTTCCAGGACTGCTTCTTCCCGCTGCCGGGGGTCTTGACCGGCCAGAAGCGGCGGTTGCCGGTGGTGTCCCGCAGATAGCCGGACTCGGCGTTGGTGGTACCGAAGAACACGCACTGACGCAGATGGGGCGTGGCCCGTTTGCCAAAGGCAGCACGGTAGATGTCGTTCTGCCGGGAGAGAAAGGAGCGCAGGGTTTCCACCTCGGCTTTCTTCAACCCGGCCAGTTCGCCGATCTCCAAAATCCAGTACCCCTGGAGCTTCTCGGCGGCGGTCTTGTCCTTGGTGTCGCCCAGGTTCAAGCTGTCCGAAAACCACTCTCCGGCCAGCTTGGCGATGAGGGTGCTCTTACCCACACCTTGGGGGCCGTTGAGCACCAGCATGGAGTCAAACTTGCAGCCCGGACGCAGTACCCGGCTGATGGCGGCGCAGAGGGTCTTCCGGGTCACTGCCCGGACATAAGCGGTGTCGCCGGCGCCCAGGTAATCCACCAGCAGCGTATCCACGCGGGGAACCTTATCCCATTCCGGCAGGCTCTCGATGAACTCCCGGATGGGGTGATAGGCCCGATCATCCGCCACCTTGGTCACGGCGATGTCGTAGTTCCGTGCGGAGAAGGTGCCGTAGTGGGTGTCCACATAGCTGATGAGCTGGGCGTCATCGGCGTCCCGCCAGAACTTGGATGGATGCTTCCAGGGTACCTCGCCCTTGATTTCCATCCCGTCCAGGAGCTGGTTAAACACCACGCCCTTGAGGTTGGGGTCGTTTTCCAGAATGAGGGTCAGATTGCGCAGGGTGTTTTTCACATGACCAGACTTGTCCAGCTCCAAGCCGTTCTGCCAGTCCTCATCAGAAAACTCGGCGGCGGTCTGGGCGATGCGCTCCCCGGCAAAGACAGCCTTGACCTTATCGTCTCCCAGAGCAAGGTCGCTCATGGCCTTGAAGGATGGCAGCTTGCCCGGCGGGGTATCCAGCCCTACATTCTCGTCCAGCTCCCGGAATTTGTGGAGCCGTACCAGGTCGAAGGCGTTTAACAGCTTGCCGCAGACCGGATCGGTGGCGTGGTGGCTGTAGGCGAACTTCCCATCGTACACCACCACGCCGGCGGCGGAGTCTGCGGGGATGTAGTCATAGCGCCCGTTCATGGTGGACGGTTCGTAGACATCGGTGAGGAAGGCTTCGATGGCTTTCTCAATGGTATAGGCGCGGCAGAAAGCACCCACGATACCGGGCTTTTCCAGAGGGTCGGCCTGCTGGGTGATGCTCCGGCGCACCGCTTCGGACTGGCGGGAGGAAATCGGCCAGGTGGAAGCGTCATGCCAATCTGCGTATTTGGCGAGATAAGCGTCCGGGTCCAGCAGCGGCCCGTCCTTGGTCTTGTAGAAGAACTCGCCGTTTGCCGAGGTGGAGGGCCAGTACATTAGGCGGCAGGCTTCATAGGTGGTATCGTCAAACAGGTCGATGCCGATCTCCTTGGCTGCCATCCGGGCCACCGCCGGGTACTCCTCCTCGGTGATGTCGCGGGCAAGGGGGATGATCATGCGCAGCCGGGGATGCTCCGGCGTGTGTTTATGGGTGGAGTAGACGCAGCACTGAAAGTCGTGGAGCAGGTCGATCTCGTCCCAGACCCCAGGCTTGCCGTAGTCCATGTCCAGGGTGAGCATGGAGCGGCAGAGCACCATGCCGTTCTTGCGCCGGCCTTCCCGGAGCTGACCGCCCACGAAGCCGCCCACATCCTTGATGTTGTCCTGGGCGCCCTTCTTCAGTTTGCGGTATTCCTCCACGGTTTCCGTGGTACGGATGGTGGAACTGACCTTTTGGCACAGGTCCTCCCAGGAAATATCCCGGTTCTTCCACTTCTTATCCATGCGGCTGTTGCCTACAGCGATTTTCATACGGACACCTCCTGGCAGTTCTCGGTAAAGTAGCGGATGGTCTGGCCTTTGCGCTTGGCCTTCTCGATCTCAATGCCCATGCCCTTGGAGACGGTGTCCCCGAACACCCAAAGCTCGGCGCATTTGGTGAGCAGAACGATGTCCATGAAGAGGGCCAGATCCCGCTCCCTGGGGTTGGCGTCATCCATAAACCGGGGAAAGTACAGATGGGGCGCGATTGGGATATACCCGGCGTCCACCGCGAAGCGGCAGTAGCGCGCCGCCTTTCCTTGGTTGCCCTCCAGATCCCCGGAGAGCGGTGAGCAGATATACACGACCGGACGGAAGGAGCGGAGCTTGCGCGCCTCGTTCTCGATCCGGGTCAGGGCTTCATAGGCTGTAGGGTCGTAGTAGCCCTCACAGTTGAATTTGTTGATTCCCACAAGGGTCACCTCAGTCTTTCTGATAAAAGTCGCAGACATAACCATCTGCTCGGAGCAGCAGCCCTTCTGCCCAGGCGGGGGTCTGGCCCATGATAGCGCAGATGTCATCCAGGGAGGCGTCCGCCGGGGCTTCGATGACCGCTTCGTCATGGACGTGCATCACGATTGGGTACCCCGCCGCTTCCAGCCGGCGCATGGCTTCCACCAGGATGTCACGGGCGGTGGCCTGGACGATGTTCTCCACGAATTTGGGGCCGTAGCTCTCTAGCCGCAGCCACTTTTTCTGTTCGCCCACACCTTCGTAGGTGACGGACTCGCTACCATAGCGGTTGACGCCCATCTTGGGCTTCACATACACCAGCCTTCTGCCGGAGGGGAGCACGATGAACATCATGCCGCTTTGATAGAAGAAGCGGATGCCGTGTGTCTCGGCTGGTACTCTGTCCCGGACGCAGGTGGTAGCGGCGCGGTCCACATCCCACCAGAACTTCACGATCCGGGGGTTGGACTGCCGCCAGGCGTCCACCAGGGGCTTTAGCTCCTCCTCGGTTAGGCCGTAGTTGAGAGCACCCATGGCCTTCAGCGCCCCCACCGAGCCGCCATAGCCCAGGGCCAGCTCGGCAATTTTGCCCTTCTGCCGGAGATGACCGTTGATGCCGTGCTTGACCACGGGGACATGGAACATCTGGCTGGCAGAAGCGCAGTAGATATCCCCGCCCTTGGCGAACACATCCTGCCGCCACTGCTCCCCGGCAATCCAGGCGATGACCCGCGCTTCGATGGCCGAAAAATCCGCCACGAAGAAGCGGCATCCTGGCTTAGGGATAAACGCGGTGCGGATCAGTTCGGAGAGCACCAGCGGGACGGAATCGTAGAGCAGCTCCACGGCGTCAAAGCACCCGTCCCGCACCAGTGTCCGGGCCTGTTTCAGATCGGGCAGATGGTTCTGCGGGAGGTTCTGCACCTGAATGAGCCGCCCGGCAAATCTGCCGGTTCGATTGGCTCCGTAAAACTGGATCAGCCCACGGGCGCGGTCATCCGGGCAGACCACCGACTCCATGGCGGTGTATTTCTTGACGCTGCTCTTGGCCAGTTCCTGCCGCAGGGACAGGGCCAGTTCCACCTCACCCTCCGCATGGGACAGAAGCTCCAGCACGGACGCTTTGGAGAGGGACTCAGCTTCCACACCCTTTTCCGCCAGCCACGCTTTGAGCTGGGCGGGGCTGTTAGGGTTCTCCAGACCGGTGACCGAGCGGGCCTGTTCCAGATGGGTGCGCTTGAACCGCTCGTCACAGCGGATTGCTTGGGTCACCAGGGTGCGGTCCAGCAGAATGCCCCGGTCATTGATGCGCTGGTCGAGATGGTAGTTCTCCCATTCCTCCTGGGAGACCGGAAAACGGGACAGCTTCTGCTGGATAGACATCTCCGTCTCCACATCTCGGAGGTTGTAGGCTTTGAACGCGGCCCACTTCTCCGGCGCGTCTGCAGGTAGGCGGCGGAAGGTGGAGCCATCCCTGGATTTTGCCGGTGTGCAAAAATAGCGCACCAGATCTTTGCCCTCTTTGAGCTTCTGCTTCTCCAGCCCCAGCACGGCGCCCACCCCCTCCAGTGAGAGGGGCAGGCCCAGGGTAGCTGACCACACCATAGTGCAATACCAGGAGTCAGGGTTCAGGTATTGTCCAACAGGGTACCCCAGGTACCGGGAGAGACACACCCGCTCGAACTGTGCGTTGAAGGCCCACTTGGACACCGCTGTGTCGGTCAGCGCAGCCAGCACATCGGCGGGGATGCGTTCGCCGGCGGTGAGATCCACCACCCGGACGGGGCCGCTGTCCACGGAATAGCCGAACAGCAGCACTTCAAACTCCGGGGCTTGGCAGTAGCGGTACACGCCGCACTTGGCCAGCGGCTCCGGGGAAAAGGTTTCAATATCGATGGATAGCGTTTTCATAGGACCTCCTTTCCTGCGGCATAAGGGCGGCAGAGGTCGCCCTCCGCCACCCTCGCCGGATGGTTGTTAGGAAAGGAAATCGTCATCGAAATCGGTGGAGAAGTCATCAGCGGCAGAGGAACGACCGCCCAGAGGTTCTCCGTCCCGCACCTTCTGGATGTTGCCCAGGCCGCAGGCGATGCCGCGGTTACCGTTGGAGTTGAAGGCGTAGAAGTTGATGGACACACGGGCGTAGCAGCCGGAGTAGACTTCAGCGCGGTCCAGAATGGGCTGCACGGAGCGATCCACGATCTGGGGCGCGGTGGTGCTGTTGGCGTTGACGAAGTAGGCGCCCTTGTAGGCTTCATCGTCCCGCTCCAGATCACCGTCCCGCAGGGGGAGCTTCAGCGCGGCCTTGTTGGGGATCTTGCCGCCGAACTTGGCGGCTCCGTCCTTGATGGCGGCGTCCACGGCGGCGTTGATGGCATCGATGGTCTTGGTGTCGGCCTTGGGGATGATGAGGGAAACACTGTACTTGGGGTTGCTTCCGTTGATAGAAGCCGGCTCCCAGACATTGGCGTAGGACAGGCGGACAACACCGGTGACCACCTTGGTCGGGTTCTTGTGATTGGCAGACATATCGTTATACCTCCATAATTTCAGTAAATTCTTGGGCGGCATCCACGGTGGTGATGGCCGGACGCCGGTCGGATACCGGGACCAGGGTCGGGCTGCCCTTGGGCTTTTCGACCAGGCTACCGAGGATCTCGGCAAAGGCCTTTTTGCCCATGAGCTTTTCCATCTCGGTGATGGAGATGAGAGTCTTCTTGAAGATGTCGTGGTACCCAGCGGCGTTAGCGGCGCGGATCACGGCTTCCTCATCTGTGTACTTGCGGTTGGTGCGGCTCTCCACCAGCTTGAAGCCGTGCCACACCTTGCCGTGGTGAATGGCGGCGTCCTGGGCGTAGGCTTCGATCTCGCCGGCCCACTTGGTCAGGCCGGGCAGACGGGAGAGTATGTCCTCGATATCCGCATCGGTGAGGAGCGGCGGCATGGCGAACTCGTACTTGGCGAGCTGGAGCTTGGCTTCCGCTCTGGCGCGGCACTTCACCGCCGCCTTGCAGAAGGTACACCAGGGGCCAGGGACATAGTCCCCTTCACCTTGGTAGGCTATTTCCGCCTTGGGCTTGAGGGTGTGTTCCGCCCACTCCATGAGATGCTCCACAGAGATGGTCCAGGTGGACACATTCTCCCGGCGGGGCTGGTAGATGCTCATGGCGACCTGGGCGATGTCGTAGAGGTAGTCGAACTGCCGGAGCGCGCCCAGGGCGTACAGCATCATCTGGGGATTCTCCTCCGCGTCCACCAGGATGCCCTGCCCATACTTGAAATCAATGATGTGCAGGAGCTTGTCCGCCACAATCAGGCAGTCGCCGGTGCCGAACCCGTCCGGCACATAACAGGAGAAGTCCAGCCGCTGTTCGATGAGGACGAGAGGGTCGGCGCAGAGAGCCTTTGCTTCCTCCAGCTGTTCCAGCACAAACTCCACATACCCATCGGTATAGGCGTCCATTTCGTCACAATCAAAAGGGCTAACGGGCTTTCGGGAGCGCAGTTTCAGCGCCTTTTTGAGCTTGTGCTCGGCGAGAGCATGGGCGGCGGTGCCTTCGGCCGCAGCCTCCGTCTCCCGGTCGGCGAACTCCAGCTCCAGCCGTGCCGATGGGTTGCAATGGAGCCAGCGATGAGCGCCGCTGGCGGAGAGAACGGCGTGTTTGGAGGGCGGCATCAGAGCACCTCCGCATCCTTCAGCAGAGCCGGGTAGTGCTTGGGGTCTACCGCCGACAGCTTCGGAGCGCCGTACTTCTGCAGCAGTTCCCGGACTGCTTCGGTCTTCCCATCATGGCTTTTTTCGGCCAGTACCGCCCGAACCTGCTCCAGCGTCAGTTCCGGTTCGGGAGGAGAAGCAGGATCATCCTCTGCCTGCGGTTCTCCGCTAAATACCTTCGTCAGCCAGTCAGCGGCATCCGAAATAGCAGCGGCAGCACTGCGAAGTTCTTCGATGGTCTGCGCCATATCGCTCATTCTGCTCATGTGATTTTCCTCCTTCC